>Ga0153939_1000751_pt1 | contig 12636 bp, 11 predicted proteins | sample TSNJ023MetaG_FD_104734 | JGI IMG/M metagenome (GOLD analysis project Ga0153939, IMG submission 104734) | Attine ant fungus gardens microbial communities from New Jersey, USA - TSNJ023 MetaG | ecosystem: Host-associated > Fungi > Mycelium > Unclassified | place: USA: New Jersey, Brendan T. Byrne... | reverse complement strand
TGCCATGCCGCAAATTTACGGGAGAGCTTTCCAGGTTCTATTGGACGACCATCCGAATAACAAAACACAAGATTGTGGTCATTGTATTTTTTGCCATACCGGACTTTATCCATTGTTACTTTTAGCTGCCGTTGCCTTAGCTCTTCGCATAACTGCTCAGACATGGTGTTTACCCTGACACCAAAGTCAGACTTTGGTGTAGTCAGGATTAATCTGGACATGCTATCTTTTCGGATTGGCGGATACACATGAAAAACCTCTTTAGGGGAGATTTTCTCAAGCACGTCAAGGATTAATTTAAGGAGAGAGATTATGAAAAAATTAATGTCAATTTGGGTTGTTCTGTCAATTATCTTTACTTTGGCGGGATGTAATTCAAGCGTTTCCTCGCCAAGTGAAAATTCCATTCCAAATTCGGTAGCATCAACGAATGGCGAGTCTGCTGGGGAGGTAGGTAATTTTGAAGAATATGCCGAAAAAATCAAACCTGTATATTTATCTATTCTTCATGGACAAAACTGGACAACACCTGAAGGAATTGAGCCGGACAGCCTGTGTGCTTTTTATTGCTATGCTATATTGTATTTGGAGGAAAATCCTTCGGGTTGGGATGGCACAATAGAGTTGACTACCACAGAGGTTTTTGAGGGACTTTCAAAATATTTTTCCAATATTACTGAAACACAAATAAAGCAATCTAGCTATTATGATACCAACAAAGATGTTTTTATTTTCAGTTCGGGCTTTGGTGGCGCAGTGACCCCTACAGTAACAGATGTTCAATATGTTGAAGGCAATACTGTTATTTATTATGATTCTATGATGGGAAATGAAAAAAATGGTGAAGGTATTGTAACTATTGATGAATCTAATGATTTTTTTCAATTTCTTTCAAATAAATATACAGAAGTAATTCAATAGCAATGCAATAGCTCGCCTATCCTACTGGATAGGCGAGCTATTATGGTAGCTAGTTAATTTTATTAACTAGCTTGACAAAGATTACATCCATTAAATGTAACCGCGAAGATTGTAACCCCACAGAGTTTTGAATGCCGTAGTAGATTTGCTGCTGACAACACCAGCTCCGCGATAGCCACTACCTTCGGTAAAGTAAACTGTACCCTTGGAAACTTCTTCGATATAGACGACATGCCCTTCTTTTGGATAAGCGCCGGTTCCACCTACAAAAGAGGCCACGTAACCAGCTTTTGGTGCTGTTTTTGAGGAATCAAGTTTCCAAGCACCCGCATTACCGCTCACGCTGAGCTTCCTACCCTTTAACAGAAGATTAGTATTATACCATGCATCCGTAGCCAGACGAAACCAGCTTCCATCATTCCGGCAGCTTGTTTACCAACTCGTCACAGCAGGCAGCTTTCGCGGCGGCCAGCACCTCCTCGCGGGTAGCGTCCATGTTGCCGATACGGATGTTATTGTAAATTGGGTCATGCACGACATTCTGTACCACGCCGTCGTCCGATAATCCCGTTTCCTGCTTGATAAGCAGCGAACCCAGCGCCATACGCACCGGCTTCGCCACATTGCCAGTGCCCAATTCAAACAAGACCGCCTATCTTTCCTCAATCCGATCCCACGGGATGAGCTTTGCTTTCTTTACCCACCGGTTGGGTTCATCCAGTTCCCCAAAAGGTGATAAGAATTCCGCGATAGTGATCTGGCCATCGTTTTTTCGGTATATTTCATGCTCCTTGTGCAAGGCTTTGGGCCGATTCCCTGCTTTTCACTTGCACTTATTCTACCATATTCAACGCAGGCTTTCTTCTCCCTGAGCGGTTTTTGAAGTTGTTGAGTAGACCCTATGTACCACAGCAAGCATAACTTCTATACCGTGGCGGCAGCGAAAATCCATTCGCAATTTCTGGATGGTCAAAGCACCAGGAATCCTACAAATATTCTACCAATATCCCCATATATTTTTCGGGCTCCTGTAGCAAGGATGTCATCATTTCCGGCATGTCGTTGAGTTTTATTGTCTTGCTAACAAGTGGTTTTATTTTTATCTTCTCCTGCAAAAACAGTTTTAAAACAGCCTCTAAATCTTTTTGATTGAAGTGGTTCGTATGAATAATTTCAATCTCGTTTTCTTGTCCCGAATTGTGTACGTACTCGACAAAATCCCTTCCCGCGATTAAAACCAACTTTGAGCGATAGCCCATCAGGCTCGGAGTACCAAAGCCGGTGCCTATGATCTCATCCAACACTTTCGCTCCGGTTGTTTCGAACACTATATCATAAGGGGCATTATCGATAAGCAGGGGACCTTCTAATTTATTCTCACTACAATTTATTGCGGAATTAACGTGAAAACTTCGGGCAAGCTCAAGCCTGCTCTCGTTTACATCCGCAATGGTAACATTCGCGCCTTTCGCCTTCGCGATTTGCGCTATAAACTGACCAAGAATACCCGCACCCATTACCAGCACATTGCTATAAGTGTTAAGGCCGGATATCGCGGTCGTATGATATGCCACGCTCGCAAGCCCCAAATAGGCAGCCTCCGGTATTTCCGGGATCTTTACAACGAGATCGGATTCTTTTAGCAGATGATATTCTACATATCCGGCAAATGTTCCTGCGTAGACAATGTCTCCGACCTTAAATTTTGTGATTTTATCGCCGCATTCCACGACTTTCGCCACCATCTGGTAATTAAGCGAAAGAAACGGGAATCCTTGCCGGTTATAGTTTCCTCCTAAAATCACATTGCGTTCAGTACCACAGGAAACTGCCGAAAACATATTTTGAACTAAAAAAGTATCCTCACCGCATGCCGGTTTCTCCATTGAAATGATTTGCGCTTCACCCTTCCGGGCATATATCAAGCCTTTCATAAAAAATATCCCTCCGCTGCTATTTCAATAATGTAGCATCTATACCGGTCCAATCAAAAACAGTACCGAGCAATTCCGACGGGTTTTCAACCAAGATGCTATAGATTTTAGGCATATTATCAATCGGTTCGTTTCTAGTGATCAAAGGCCCAATTTTTATACGACCTTCGTCAACCAGGCGAACCAGATTATCCAGGTCTTCCTGCAAGAAATGATTAACATGCAATATACGAATTTCTTTTTCCTGCGCCGCATTAAAGTCATATCGGATGGAATACCTTCCGGTTGTAAGTACAAGTTTGCCGTACTGGCCCAGTAATGACGCGCCATCTACGCCCAATCCCACGATATCTTCCAATAATTCTTTGCCATCTATTCTCGCGGTTACATCAAACACGACGTCAAAGGGAGCCAACGCATCCAATTCTGAACGGCCTGCCGGAGTTGAAAGATTTACGACATGATCGACGCCAACTTCTTTCGCCACTCTTAAGCGCTTTTCATTTACATCTACAATTGTGACTTCAGTACCGAATACTTGCGCGGCCTGGGCGGCAAATAATCCGATAACCCCGGCCCCAAACATAAGCACTTTATCGAAAGGCTGTACATCGGCGCGAGCAATTATATGCAGGCCGACTCCGCTGGCGCCAAAATAGACGGCTTCTTTTGGGTTAATCGTAGGGGGTAATTTCGCAATTAAATCTTCTTCTCTGACGGTGAAATATTCAACATAACCCGTGAATGTGCCACTATATATAATATCTCCGATATTGTAATTCTTAATACATTTGCCGCATTCCTCCACTCTTCCGACCATTTGGTAATTATGAAAATTGGGGAAGGCGTCGGAAGCATATGATTCGCCTACAAACATATTGCGCGCCGTACCGTTTGATATGCCGGTATATAAGGCGCGTATCAGCATTTCGTCATCATTACATTTCGGCTTTTCGGCTTCTCCCATTCTGGCTATTTTATCTCTTTTATCTATTGCGGCTTTCATTTTACTCATAGTGCGATGTCCTTAACAAATAGTATTTAGGTTTTTGAGGAACCCATAAACCTATAAAATGAGGGCTGAATTTACAGATCGAATATAACCCTCCATGCGTCATGCGTTGCCTGATATATTTTTGCGGCGCTCACACAATCTCCGATAAAATGTATATTCGGCAACTTTTCGAATTTATGTGTTTGTTCAGTGTCAGCGGCTAAACCCGTAGCAAGAATGATGGTATCTGCGAAAATATTATTTTTGTTATTGACAGAATCGCAATACTGTATATAATCTTTGCCAATTTCCACGACTTTGGAGTTAAGTAAAATGGTTGCGCCATACTCAATCAGCATTTGATTGAGTACATCCCTTGTACCTGGGTCATGTTCAGGCGCTATTATTTCGCGCATCTCCACAAGGGTTACCTTTTTTCCATTCATGGCAAAGCATAACGCGGTCTCCGAGCCGACCATTCCCGCCCCAACGATGACAACGCGTTCGCCTACATTTGCTTGATTGATCAAGGCGTCGTCAGGCAATATGGAATGTTCCGCCCCATTGATTGCGGGAACGACATATCGGGAACCTATGGCAATGATTATTTCATCAGGATTATACTTTGCAATCATTTCAGGCGTAAATTCCGTGTTAAAATGCACTTTAATACCGTTCATTTTAATCTGGTTGACAAGCCAGGCCAATAGTTTTCCGGTATGCTTTTTAAATTCGGGAACCGTTGCCTCGATGAGGTGTCCTCCCAATTTATTGGTTCGCTCGACGATTTCGACGCTATGCCCTAATAGCTTAGCTAGCCTGGCAGCCTCAAGTCCCGCGATTCCGCCACCGACTACAAGAATTTTCTTGGAGGTTGCAGCCCGGGCCATAGGAAACTGGCTCTCACGCCCACAGGCCGGATTCACCTCGCACCGCATCGGACTCGCCTTTAGCAATCGGGAGAAACAGCCTTCATTTCCCCTACAGCAAGGCCGGATATCTTCCACCCTGCCTTCACGCAGTTTTTTGGGCAATTCAGGGTCTGCGATTAAGGCGCGTCCCATCACCACACCGTCAAGCCAGCCCTCCTCCAAGGCCGAATCGGCCGATTTTTCATCAAATCCCGCAACACCAAAAACCAGTGTATTTTCTATACATTCGGCAACCTTTTTTATTTGCGCCAGATTAACGGGGGTTGCTATATATAAAGGCGGAATCATTACCCTTCCAGCAACCTCCCCAATTCCGGCGGAAATACTTAGATAATCTACCGAATCTTGCAATATTCGGGCGGTTTGGCAAGCATCATTTACTGTAACCCCTCCGTCAACACCGTCAAAGGCATTCATTCTTACGCCAATAATAAAACCGGGGGGAGTAAGACCGCGTATCCTGTCAATGATTTCAACAATGATTTTTGTTTTGTTTTCGGCACTTCCTCCATAGGAATCGCTTCTCTTGTTTTTATGCGGCGACAGGAAGGAAGACAGCAGGTACCCATGGGCTGCATGGAGCTCAACCCCATCAAAACCAGCCTGCCAGGCACGTCTCGCGGCCTGGGTAAATGCTTCCTCCAATTCATGGATCATTTCAACGGTAAGCTCGATATGCGCTTTCCCCAAATCCATATTTTCAAGGGCGCTCGGCACCAAAATTGGACTGTCATTTGCCTGTGGATTCGCTTGCGGTCCTCCGTGACTGAGCTGCAAAACAGCAATAGCGCCATATTCCTTTATGGCTTCCGCAAGAAGCGACTTCCCTGCAATCATATGATCGTTATACAAACCCGAGGAAACAAAGCCTGAGCGGCTCGACTTGTCATCAACATAAGTGTTTTCAACGACAACCGCCCCCGCTCCGCCTTTTGCGCGCTCGGAATAATAATCAATCAAAGCCGGTGTAGTGTCGCCGTGTTGTGTATTGAGCCTGGATTCCATGGGCGCCATCATAATCCGGTTCCGCATAGTTTTCTTCCCAAGCGCGACGGGCATTAAGATTTTTCCAAAGTTATTCATTTTTTCTCCCCATTTATATAAATGTAGAGCTTTTCCATAAAATTAATTTTCCATCTCTTGCAGTAATTCAATGAACTCTCCATTTGGGCCTCTAAAGAAAACAACTTGAAGATCAACACCTGTATCACCGAAATTTTCTACAAAAATAATTCCGGGTTCATCAATTTCGCAACCATATGCTCCAATTCTTTTCACAGCCTCATTGATATCTGAAACAAAAATTCCGGTATGATTGCGGCTGGCCTGAGCCGCGGGGATGATTGCATCTTTACAGGTTAATGGCTCTGACAGCTCTAAAAAGCAATTATTAAGCTTGAGCATTCCAAGTCTGATCTGATCTGATTTTTTGCCGTGTATGAAAAGCAGTTCAAAACCGAATACCGTTTCATAAAACTTGATCGCTTCTTCCAAATTCCTAACAAAGATATTCGTGTGGGCATAACCGATAAACAAGTCTTTTCCCATAATGGTTTTTCCTTTCTGCCGATAGCACACTCGTTTTTACTCTGCGATCTGCGGCTAATGTTCCGCCCTATTGGAATAGTTGTTATCGTATTCCATAGCCACCCCACAGCTTTTCTGCGGGGTGGCTTCAGGAACAATTATTCGAATAATGCTATCAAATCTTTATTGGACGTAAACACCGGGATACGTTTTATTGGCGCATCACACATAAGGTTTTGACCGCCGCGATGTTCTTCTCCGGTATAAACATTCCACCAGAATTTTCCGACGGGCAAGTAAACCTCCCTCTCTCTTTGCCCCTTAAAGACAATAGGCGATATAAGCAAATCGCTGCCAAACATAAATTGATCTTCAATTTGCCAGGTCTTCTCATCGTTTGGAAAATCAAAAAACAATGGGCGCATTGGGGGCGTACCGTCAGCGCTTGCTTTTTTCATTGCCGCCATAATGTATTCGTGCATACGCTCGCGCAAAAAAAGCAATTCTTTCAAAATATCATAGTTTTCATCGCCAAAGCACCACAGCTCATTGGGACCAGATACATCGAAATCATACATTCCCGTATCTATTTTTGCTAATTCAAAATTGTGCGGTTTGCGATGACCATGTAATCTAAACACAGGGCAAAATACCCCATACTGGAACCAACGAATGAGAAGCTCCCTGAATTCAGGCTCCGACGGATCGCCGCCAAAAAAGCCCCCTATATCCGTTGCCCACCATACCATTCCGGACAATCCGGCATTCAATCCGGCTTTTACCTGGATTTTTAATGTCTTGAAATTCGATTGGACGTCGCCCGACCAAAGAACGGCGCCATATTTTTGGCTGCCTGCCCCCGCGCAGCGCGTAAGGCTGATTACATCTTTAATACCGGCTTCCTGCAAGCCTTCATAAAAAGCCTGGACGCTCGCAACAGGGTAATAGGACCCTACTTCCAAACTGCTGCCTAAGTAGTAACGGTAAAGGTCATAATCGTAAGAGACATATTCAGGTTCAGTCAAGTCGAGCCAGAACATGCGGATTCCATATGGGTCGAAATAATTTTTCTTGCATGTTTCCCATAAAAATTTTCTGGCGTCGGGATTCGTGGGATCATAAAAAACCGTTGACCCCCGTACATTGAACGTTGTGCGCATGCCGCGATCAGTATGTACCAGATATCCTTTTTCCTTCATGATCGCATAGTTATCTGAGTTTGGCTCCACCGTCGGCCAGACGGAAACCATAAGCTCTATTCCCATATCATGCAGTTCATCAACCATAGCCTTTGGGTCCGGCCAAAACTCAGGGTCAAAACACCAGTCGCCCTGATATTTATAATGAAAAAAGTCAATGACAATTACTTTAATTGGCAAGTTCCGCCGCTTATATTCTCGGGCGACACTCAACAATTCATCTTGAGTTTTATACCTAAGCTTGCATTGCCAGAAGCCTGTCGCCCATTCAGGAAATTGAGGCGCCCTGCCGATTACTTCCGTAAAACGCTCTACAATTTGAGCGGGCGTCTTTGCTGCCGTTATCCAATAATCAATTACGGAACACGCATCAGCGGTCCATATCGTGCCATTTTTTGCAAAAGTCGCGCGACCATAGCCAGGGTGGTTCCAAAAGAAGCCATATCCGAGATTTGACAAAACGAACGGAATATTCGCTTGTGAATTGCGCTGTGCCAAATCAAATTCGCAACCCTTAAGCTCCATATAATCCATTTGTCTCTGGCCCATCCCATAAAGCTTTTCATTATCGTTGCTCTCAAAGCGTATCGCGCACTTGCAGAGCTTTTCGCCCAAATTGGGCTTCATTTCTCTGCCATAAATCATCAAAGGAATATGGTTATCAGGGTCATCCGCAGTGAACCACTGTTCGGCTAAAAGCAGCTGGCCGTCCGCATTATAAAAGGCCATGTATCCGTATTTATCGATCTTTGCAGTAATATTGCCACAGGTAATGCTGGCTCCATCGTCATCCGAACGGATTTCAGTTTTTTCCTGTTTTACTTTTATCAGCGCCCAATCCTGCTCCGGAAAGCCGGATTGCTTCGTAATGCGTATGCGCAAACTGTCCTTTCCATGAGGCTCAATCCTTATGGTTTCATTATCGTATCTCCAGAACAGCGCATTATCTTCTGTCCAAACAATACCTTTCATTTTGGCGCCCCCTTTGCTCTTTTTGCAGTATTTCGAGTTTTCAGCCTTTTTGTATTTTTAAATGTATCAATGTATACTGCTACCAAAATCACAATTCCCTTTACAATATGCTGCCACCAAAACGATACCCCCAATAGATTCAATCCATTGTTCATAACACCAATAAACAGCACACCCAAAACAACGCCGCTAATTGACCCGATTCCGCCGTGGAAGCTCACCCCTCCCAATACCGCTGCCGCTATGGCGTCGCCTTCGTAGCCGTCCCCTGCGTTAGGCTGCCCGGAATAAATACGGGAAGCCAAGACAACCCCTGCAATAGCCGATAGTATCCCGGTAAGCACATATACCACAAATATGTGCTTTTTCACATTTATACCGGCATAGATTGCAGCTTCCTTGTTTCCGCCTATGGCATACATATTACGCCCAAATTTTGATTTTCCCAGTAATAGTGAGGTGAATATCAGCAATGCAATAACAATCACAACTGGAATAGGTATTAGATTAAAGAATGAGCCATTTCCTATTTGATTAAAAACAGGATCTGAACTCCTAACCGGCCTTGCGCCTGTTATCACATATCCGATGCCGCGTATAATGCTGGTCATTGCCAATGTGACGATAAACGGGGGAATCATTGTTCTTGAGATAACTAAACCAATAACGCTTCCAAAGAATGCGCCGATTAACAATACGATTAAAATAGCCGCGAAAGTAGGCACGCCCGAGTTGATGAGCAGTATGGCAACACAGCCGGTAACGGCAGCTACAGCGCCCACCGTTAAGTCTATGCACCCTATTATCAACACAAGCGTCATACCAAAAGTCAGGATTGCGTTGATGCTTACTTGCCTTAACACCGATACAAGATTACCTGTACTTAAAAAATGATCGGTTGAAATAGAAAGTATTACGCATAGCAATAAAAAAGCCAGTAGAATGCCCCTATAATGCTTGATATATTTTGCAGCAGAAGTCCCGTTAAACTTGTCAGCAATCTTATTCAATCTTCCCGCCTCCCACTTCATAATACATAATATCTTCCTGGGTTACCTTTTCCTTTGCCGGGTCTAAAATCGTTATCAGTTTTCCCTCTCTCATCACAGCGATTCTAGTGCTGATCGCAAGTATTTCAGGTAATTCAGAGGAAATCATTATAATTGCTACGCCTTCGGAAGCGATCTGGTGCATCAAATGATAGATTTCGGCTTTTGCACCAACATCAATGCCTCGTGTAGGTTCATCCATGATTAAAATTTTCGGCTGCGTTGCAAGCCATTTGGACAGCACGACTTTCTGCTGATTTCCACCGCTTAACTCCACTACAAGTTGTTCGTATACATCGTTCATTTTTATTGCCAATTTATATGCGTAGTCGTCTATTATTTTTTTCTCCTTCATTTTGTTTACCCGGATAAATTTAATAAACGTATCCAGCACAGAAATAGTCATATTAAATGAGATTGTATTTGAAAGAAATAGTCCCTGTGTTTTGCGGTCTTCAGGAACAAGCCCAATTCCATGCGCAATGGCGTCCCTTGGATATCTAATTTGTACATATTCGCCAAAAAGTTTTATCTTTCCTGAAAAAATCGGGTCGATTCCGAAAATCGCCTTGACAAGTTCCGTCCTGCCTGAACCCACCAAGCCCGTAAATCCCAGTATTTCGCCTTGTCTCAACGAAAAACTGATATTGTCTATGGCGTCGTTCGAGAAACCCTCGACCTCCATTACAGTATCGCCTGCTTCAAGTTCGCCTATTGAATAAAAGCTGTGTAACTCGCGTCCCACCATCTCTTGAATCATTTTATCTTGATTTGTTTCTTCAATCGCACAGGTATTGATATGCCATCCGTCGCGGATAACCGTCACACTATCTGCTATCCGAAAAATTTCATCTAATTTATGAGAAATATATAATATGGCAACATTGGCTTCTTTTAACATGTCGATACGCTCAAACAAAAGCTCCACTTCGGTATCCGTCAATGAAGTAGTCGGCTCGTCCATAACAATGACGCTTGCATTGTCGGCCAGCGCCCGGGCGATTTCGACCTGCTGCTGTAAAGAAATGCTTATTGAATTAACCGATGTAGTCGGGTCAATATCAAGCCCTAAAGAATCCAATATGCCCCTGGAATCCCGATTCATTTTTTTGAAGTCAACCATTCCGAGCTTTGTATGAGGTTGCTTCCCCAAATAAATGTTTTCTGCAATGGAAAGCGGTTTTACAAGCGACAATTCCTGGTGAATGATGCTGATGCCGTAATCCCTTGCCTGATGGGCATTCGTAATATTAGCTTTTTCTCCGCTGATTGATATTTCGCCGGAATCAAAGCGGTAAATACCGCCTAATATTTTTATTAATGTCGATTTACCCGCGCCATTTTCGCCCAAAAGGGCCCTTACTTCGCCAGGTTTAATGCTCATGTTGAAATCATGCAGCACCGAGACGCCGGCAAAGCTTTTATTGATGTTTCTCATTTCGACAATGTATTGAGCCATATACATTCTCCTTTTGCATTAGGGAAGGCTTTGCCTTCCCTAATGCACTGTTAATACTAATCTTCCATCAAATCGTCGAAAGCTTTACGGGTCTTATTGCGCCATACTGCGTTGTCGTCCTTGCCGGGCGTCAGCCCACCTGCGTCCTCCGCCTTGTCTGGCACAATAATCCCTCGCAAATCTTTTCGACCCTTTAACGGAAGATTAGTATAAAAATCCATTGATAGCGGGTCATTGCGATATTGCTTAGCTAAACTGTTTCAGGCCTTCTTCCGCATCTTTGGCCGTCACAACAACATAAGGTGCCTTTTCTTCTCCTACAAATGTATCCACGCCTGCTTCAATCGCCTTGTATGCAAGGTCTACCGCGATAACACCAAGCTGTGTTGTCGGTCCGACCGCAAACGCCGCAAGCACGCCATCCCTGAGATTCTCCCAGTCTTCCTTCTCTCCACCGCCGGGAAATCCCAGCAATGTTTTACCTGTTCTGTCCGCGGCTTCTATTGCGGCTGCAAAGCCATAACTGGAAGAATCGTTGAACGTGTATACTCCGCCAACTTCTGGATATTGCTGCAACCAACTCTCGGCCACACGCATTGCCGCTTCTGATGCAGGGTCCCCATCTTCGTCTTTCACAATATCAATATTCGGAAACTCTTTCGCGGCATCTAAAAAGCCTTGTCCCTGTATGATGGTTACTTCTACTAAGGAATAATGGTAGGCAAAAACCTGGCCTTCGCCGCCCATTTGAGTGAATATTTCTTTACCAAGCTCATAACCAGCCTGATAAACATCCGGATAGGTTATACCGTTTACTTTTTCAAGAATCTCATCAGTCGGGAATACGTTCTGTACAATAACCGGAACTCCTTTTGCTTTTGTAAGCTCAATGGCAGGCAAAAATGCACTTGAATCCACCGCTTCAATAATCAATACATCTATGTTTCTTTGCAATAAGTCTTCAACATCGCTAATCTGCTTAGCCGGGTCCAGCGCTGCATCGACAAGAATATATTCTCCGCCTCTTTTTTCAATTTCCGCCGTAGTGGAAGCCAACATTCTAACTTGGTATGAGGACGATCCGTTAGATGTGGAAATGCCGACTAAAACTTTTCCGTCCGACTGTGTTGGCGCCGGTGCAGCGGCGTCCGACGAGCCAGATGCCGCGGACTCTGCCGGAGCATTCGCTCCACAAGAAGCCGTTGTGATGACCATTATCGAACATAGCAGGACCGTCAAGATTTTTCTAATCATTTCTTCATATCTCCTTTTTTCATTTACTTACCAAATGTAAAAGTGATTGGTGTTTGTATTATAGCAACCCCCATGAAAAAAGTCAATGGATTAATCCAAATTAAATTTTGCCTATATTAACTTATCATCAGCGTAAATATTTTGCCAACATGCACAAACCCGCTCATGGTGCTGAAAAGCAATATTTTAAATGCAATTTATATCCAAAAATTGGAACAGGCAAAAAGAAATATATAGTAAATCATTGATTGTTCCGCTTACACTCCCATGTCTCATTTTATACTAAACACTGACTAAAAAGCGACATAACTTGCGGTCTATTTTCCGCCCAGCGTTGTCATCCTCCTTGCCGGGCGTCAGCCCGCCTGCGTCGTCTTCCTAGCTGGTCCAAAAAT
>Ga0153939_1000750_pt1 | contig 12639 bp, 12 predicted proteins | sample TSNJ023MetaG_FD_104734 | JGI IMG/M metagenome (GOLD analysis project Ga0153939, IMG submission 104734) | Attine ant fungus gardens microbial communities from New Jersey, USA - TSNJ023 MetaG | ecosystem: Host-associated > Fungi > Mycelium > Unclassified | place: USA: New Jersey, Brendan T. Byrne... | reverse complement strand
TTCAAAGGATATGAGTAGGCTTTGTGAGGAATTGGCGGAATATTTCCGTAGTCTGATGCTCATCAAGACCATGCGCAATACCGCCGGTCTGGTGATGGTTTCAGAGGACGAGCTTGCTGTTATGACAGAACAAGCCCTTACCTTGAGCCTTGCGGATATCATACACGCGCTGGACACCCTGCAGGACACCCTGAATAAAATGCGGTATTCCAATCCGCGTGTAGAGCTTGAAATGGCCTTTATACGCCTGTGCTCGCCGGAGCTTGACAGCACGCCTGAAGCGTTGATCCGCCGGATAGAGGCGCTGGAGAAGGGCGGCATGAAGGTGCTCACCGCGCCGGTAAAAACGGCAGAACCGTCTGTGGAGACAAAACGCCCGGTCGTGCAGGCCGCCGTGCTGTCTTCGGTTTCGGCTGATATAGAAAAACGGAAGCGAGAGACAGCGGAAGCCGATTCCCGAGAGGAAAAGGAACCGATAAATGATACGGGGCAGAATGCACCAGGCGTATCTGCTGAAGCCAAGGACCTTCCCAAGCCGGACACAGAATCGGCGGAAGGGGAGTTTACCATAGAACAGGAGCCCGAAGAGGATCCGGAGCTTCCCGGGCAAACTGCCTTTGAAGCGGTTGTGCAGCCAAAGGCGTCAGGAGCGGTCGATCCCGCGGCGCTTTCCAGGGATGCCGAACGTTTTCTGCTGTGGCCGGAAATCCTCGACATTATGAAGGCGTATTCCAAAAGTGTGGCGGCGGCCTTCAGCGGTTCCAGCGCCTATGTGAACGGAAACTATATGCTGATTAAGGCTCCGCAAATTGCATTCGAGCTGCTCAAGCGCCCTTCGCAGCGGGATAAAATGCGCGACGCCATCCGTCAGGTGACCGGTCAGCTTTATAAGCTGGGCCCATATAAGGATGAAGAGGAACGAGAGGAAGAGGATCCCCTCGCGCAATTAGAACAGCGCGCGCGGGAGGCCGGTATTCCGGTGACAATTGAAGTAAGCGAAACCAAGGAGGATGAATCGATATGAAGGCAAGATTACCACAGGGATATGGTGGCGGAGGAAACCAGAACCTGCAGCAGCTGGCGCGCCAGGCGCAGAAAATGCAGGAGCAGATGGCCGCGGTTACAGAGGAACTGGAAGCTAAGGAATACACGGCAACCTCTGGTGGTGACGCCGTCAAGGCAATCGTGACCGGTAAGCTGGAAGTGAAGGAAATTGAAATCAAACCCGAGGTCATCGACCCTGAGGATGCGGAGATGCTGGGTGACCTGATCACCGCGGCGGTCAATGAAGCGCTTCGGGCCGCATCTGCCGAAAAGGACGAGCGGATGGAATCCCTTTCCGGCGGTATGAACATCCCGGGTATGTTCTGATATGGGAATCTATTATGTAGCGTCGCTGGACAGCCTGGTGGAAAAGCTGGAAAGCCTTCCCGGAATCGGACATAAATCGGCACAGCGTTTGGCGTATCATATACTGGATATGTCAAGGGCGGAGGCGGAAAGCTTTGCGAACGCCATTTTGCAGGCACATGAAAAAATCCACTACTGTAAGGTCTGCTGTAATTTGACCGACCAGGAGCTCTGTCCCGTGTGTCGCAACGAGAAGCGTGATAAGTCCATCATCTGCGCAGTCAAGGATGCCAAGGATGTCTTCGCACTGGAGCGTACGGGCGAGTACAGCGGACTATATCATGTGCTGCATGGGATCATTTCCCCGCTGGGCGGCGTTGGACCGGATGACTTAAAAATTAAAGAACTATTGTCACGTATCGACGACAGTGTACACGAGGTGATTATGGCTACTAGCCCCACAGTTGAGGGAGAGGCCACATCCATGTATATTTCACGGCTTTTGAAGCCGCTGGGCGTTAAGGTGACGCGCCTTGCGTACGGCATCCCGGTCGGAGGTGACCTGGAATACGCGGACGAGGTGACGCTCAGCCGCGCCATTGAAGGTCGTCAGGAAATGTAGGTCGAACAGGAAAGGAGGGCTTTATGCCTAAAGAGAATACTAAAACCATCGCGAAAAATAAAAAAGCCTTCCATGATTATTTCATCGAGGAAACCTTTGAAACGGGCATTGAGCTTGTGGGCACCGAAGTGAAGTCACTTCGGGCGGGACGCGTGAATCTAAAGGATTCGTGGTGTTCCATTGTAAAGGGTGAAATATTGCTCAACGGCTGCCATATCAGCCATTATGAGCAGGGCAATATATTCAACAAAGATCCGGTACGCGTGCGCAGGCTGCTGATGCACAAACGGGAGATTCTGCGCCTTTATGGTATTACCAAGCAGGAGGGCTATGCGCTGATCCCGCTGTCGCTATACTTTAAAGGATCGCGTATCAAGGTGAGTGTCGGCCTGTGCAAGGGTAAAAAGCTTCACGACAAACGAGCCTCCATCGCTGAGCGTGACGCCAAGCGCGACATGCAGCGTGCGATAAAAGACAGAAACCGGTAGTATCCGACGAAAGCTGTCAATTCTGGAAGAGAATAACAGCGAGTTATTTTTCAGACACTATTGCCATACACCGGTGTTTTCGTGTATAATGGAAATGTACCTCATAGCCCGGTATACCGAACCCCGAAAAAGATTTTTTCGGGCGGTAAGGGATTCACGAAGCGTACCGCGCGGAAATTGTTTACGATTGTCGGCGCAAAGCGTTATGAATGACGACGAGGGGCCGTAAAGGTTTCGACGGGGGAGAAAAGTCATAGTAAGCGAGCAGCGGTGCGGACCCGCTTAAAAATCCGCAACCTAAAATTAAACAACACTAAATCTAACAACGAATTAGTTGCTGTCGCTGCTTAATTAGCAGCCGTTCTTACCCGGAATACCGCGGCTGGGATAAGAGCGTCGATTAGCGGTGCACGTGAACAGGGCGACGCCTTTGACCCTGTCATGATATAAAGGCTACTGAAACCGCAAGCCTGGCTGTAGGCGTGCGGCAGAGGGAATGTTAAAATACAGGCTGCGCTCGGAGAAAGCTATGGTGACGCTCTTTCGGACGTGGGTTCAACTCCCACCGGCTCCACCAAAATCATCGCTGGTCGAACACCAGACGGAGAGATTTTCCTCTATACGTATGGGTTCGTACTGGCGGTAAAAAAATCGGCAGTCCAACAATTGTTGGACTGCCGATTTTTTTGTTTCGCATCCCGCTGGGATACGGAATCGTAAAATTTTGTTCTGCACATTGAACACGAACAATGGATTTTGCCCTTGACAAGTCTTCCGGTTTGCCACGTGTCCAAGCCTGCATATAGCTTTCGCCGCCCTGGCGCTTCAACAGGTTCATTTTCTTTTAGATGGTGCACTTTGTTTGTAAACGATTAGGCATGGTTACTTTGCATTGTCATTCACTCTTTGACAGTTCGGGCAGCCTGCGTCGGGGGATGAACTCCTTGCAGCGGCCTATCTTGTCAGAAAAGTAAATGACGTGTATTCAGAATCTTCATCTCATATCGTTGAAAACTTATGATGAAACTGATATATTAGAGTTTACCATATTTCATCGTGTATAAGCACATTTTCCGCAAGTAAAATCAAGCGATTCAATTTTTACTATTCTATAATGACTATAGGGCGGTTGAAACGAGGTGAACCGATAAATGTACGAGTGGCATAGGCAAATTCAAATAATCGTTGATGAAATTGATGAGTGTATCAAAAACCGTGACGATGAAGCGCTTACACTACGATTTCTTTCCCGTAAGCTGGGTTATTCCGAATTTCATACCACAAGAAAATTCAAGGAAATATCGGGTATGCAGTTTAAGGATTATCTGCGGCTTAGGAAACTGGCCTTTGCGCTGATAGAGGTGCGAGACAGCGAAAGAAGCATTTTGGATATTGCTTTTGACTATGGCTTTTCGTCACACGAAGCTTTTACGAGGGCTTTCAAGGCAATATACGGTATCGCTCCAAGCGAGTACCGTAAAAAGCCCATGCCTGTTGTCCTTCGTACAAAAATAAACCCTTTTGACCGCTACTTTTTAGGGATTGGAAAGATTGGCATGGCAAAATCCACAGAGGACATCAAGATTTATTTTGCAACTATCCCCGCGCACAAGTTTTTGCACATTAAAAACTATGAAAGTAATGGGTATTGGGATTTTTGGAAAAAACAGGAGGCCATACCGGGGCAGGACTGCGACACCATATGCGGCCTGTTGGACAGTATCAAGGACAAGCTGGACGACAAGGGTGATGGTACGGGCAATAACAGCGGCAGCGGCCAGATTATGGCGTATATAAACGACCCGGACGGCAAACCCTTCTGTTATGGTATTCCTCGGGCCGAATGTTATGGTATTCGTCTGAGTTCTGAGTATAAAGGCGAAGTACCGCCACAAATGCTTATGATTGATGTTCCCGAAGCCGAGTACATTGTTTTCGAGCACGGGCCATTCGACTATGAGCAGGAAAACCGCAGCGTGGAGGAAAAGGTTGATACTGCGATCGCAAATTTCGACTTCAAAGACACAGGCTATTGTCTTGATACTTCACCCGGTAGAATGGCTTACTTTTACCATGACCCGGAGCGGTTTTGGAAATATATTAGGCCAGTAAAGAAACAATAGAAAGCAAAAAATCATATAACCCCGCCAAACGGCGGGGTTGCAGCCAGTAGAAAAAGTCATCACTTCAGTGGAAGAAACGATCATGCGCGGAAAGACCTCTCGGCGGAAAAGAAGATTTCATCTGCGCGCAGCAAGTTTTTTTCCAGAAGTTTGGGGCAGAAGCCTCAAACTTCTGGAAAAAGAAAACTGAATTGCACAAAAAGAAAACCACTTAACGACATAGCGTTCCTGTGCGAAATTTCACTGCCACGGGTTTCTCGACAGTCTGCAACCCCGCCGTTCGGTGGGGTTTGCTTTTTGTGTGGGATTAGTGTTACAATAAAGGGCAATAAAGGATCGGAGACGGGATGCGGTGTTCGCTATGCTTTCCATATAATATTTCCGCGTTTATAAAATTTTCACAGAAGAAACGGTGAAATGATTTGAAAGCCGGGACGGATCTGTTTATGCCGGGATTTGTCGGAACATAATCATTATGCAACGGAATCGGTAAGACCCGACAAATATGGCAGACAATGCATGATTACAGGCAATCATTTTTGATAAAGGTTCCGTTCATTATAACGGGATTTCCTATGCCCAAGTACTTGCGGAGAAAATTCTGCCAAACAACAGGAGGAAGCGCACGATGAGTTTTAGGATCACGGGTACAGGCAGTTATCTGCCGCCGAATATCGTCACCAATGAGGATTACGAAAAGATCGTCGATACCAGCGACGAGTGGATCGTTCAGCGAACCGGTATAAAAACACGCCACTTCGTTGATAAAGATAAGGGGAATGTGGATATGTGCCTCATCGCGGCGAAGAATGCGATGCAAATGGCCGGGGTGACTAAGGAGGATATCGGCGGAATCATTGTCGGAACCTGTACCAGTGAAACAGCCTGCCCGTCTTTGGCGGGTTCGTTACAGCGAGCACTGGAAATCGGGTGCTGTGTTTCCTTTGATGTAAGCGCCGCCTGTTCGGGGTTCTTGTTTGCGCTGAAAACGGCGGAACGTTTCATGACAGAAATTGACAAGTGTGTTCTGGTGGTCGGCAGTGAGGTGCTGTCACGTTATTTGAATATGGAGGACCGTGCCACCTGTGTGCTGTTTGGCGACGGTGCCGGCGCGGTGGTCTTAAAGCCCGGCAATCATGTAAAGTATCTCCGGATCTTCACCATGCCGGACAGCAACTATACCCTGAATATTGAGGGCGCTAACATAGAAAAGGACGGTAAGCTCGTCCGGGCGCAGGTGTCGATGAAGGGCAGGGAGGTCTATGCCTTTGCCACAAAGGAATTTGACCGTGTGATAAAAGAAGGCCTGAAAACTGCGGGGATTGAGGCCGAGCAGGTTGATTTGTTCGTGTTGCATCAGGCGAATCTGCGCATCATAGAAGCCGCCGCGAAAAGGCTGTGTATTCCGATGGATAAGGTCATCACCAATATACAGGAAAACGGCAACATATCTGCTGCCTGCATACCGGTGGCGCTGGATCAGGCGAATCGGGAGGGAAGGCTGAAAAAGGGGGATATTGTGGTGCTGGCCGCAGTGGGCGGGGGCCTGTCCTCCGGCTGCGCGGTGCTGGAGTGGTAAATTTTTGCTGCGCGCAGGAAAGGGCACCGGGAGATATTCCTGCTTTTAAATTTTTAAGAACAAACAATTTGTAAGTATATCCATATCTATTCTTTATTGTGTTATATTATTCACCGTTGAACCCCAGCTTCCTTCCATTGGAGGCCGGGGTTCTTTAGCACACTGAAACAGACCGTTTGAACGGTCCATGCAGCTTGTAGAAAAAGTTCCTATGACACAGGAAAGATTTACCCTGGCGCAGAAAAAACAGAGCGCTTCGTATTACATCCATCTTCTGCGCATTAAATTCTTTTGGTTCTTTGCCAGCGCGCGCTGGCAAAGAACCAAAAGAAGAAGCTGTCGCACAAAATATTTTTCTCGAAGACCGGTTAGCTCATATTGTGCGAAATCACCGGATGAAAGTTTTTCGGCAATCAAAACGGACCGTTCACTGGCCTTTGGTTTTTTATCTGCTTTTTGATATTCGCAAGAATTGTTAAGAAATATATGGCCGGATGATGTTATACTAAGCATCAGCAGCTGCAAAATCGGGAGGGAAATATGAATCATTTTTCTAAAATCAAGGATGCTCTTTTGTATATCGACGAGCATCTCGATGAAAAAATAACCTTTCAATCGCTGGCCGAGCGTTTTCATTTTTCCCCCTATTATTTTCATAGAATGTTCTCGGTCATTGTGGGCAAGAGCATTGCGCTTCACATTCGGGACAGGCGGTTGATGCATGCCTGTATACAGCTGGTATCAACCGATGAGTCCATACTGCACATCGGGATGGAAAACGGTTATGATTCGGCCCAGTCGTTTTCAAGGGCTTTTAAAAGCCAGTATGGGATATCCCCCAGCGAATACCGCAGGCAGCGGTTTGAGCCGGTGGTGATAACAGCCGATGATCTCATTATGAAATTTACCAATCGATTAAAAGGAGGAATTTATTTGAATCCCAATATCATACAGCGTAAAGAAATGCTCGTCGCGGGTGTTTCCGGAGACGGTTTTAAGACAGGGGAGGTATGGGATCGGTTTGAGAAGCTGTGTGAAGAAATCCCTGTGAACGGCAGGATTTCGGAATCCGGCTATGAAGTCAGGCTATATGAGGACGGCGAGAGCACCGTTCATGTGGGATATCTTGTTTCAGCCGAAACAGTGGACCCGGCCTACACGGTACTGCGCTTGCCCGCGTCGCAGTACGCCTCCTTCGAGGTGTATGTGGCAAACGGTTATGACAGCGAAAATTCCGCGATGAACGAGTGGCTTGCAACCAACACCGAGGGCTACTCCGAGCGCCTGCTGGGCAAAGCGCATTACTGTGTGGAATACTATGATGAGCGGTTCAACGGAAACGAATCCGGCTCCATTGTGGAGATCTGGGTGCCCATTGAAAAGACTTCAAAATAATAGCTATTAAAGACGAAGCAAAACCGGCGCAGCTGCGCCGGTTTTGCTTCGTTCGGGGATTCCGGCAGGAACCTCCGGTTTACAGAATGTGCCGGCTGTCATTCCGATCTCACCGTTCCATTCTGTAATTGCCGCTGGAAATTTTTTATTCGATGGCATTCCCGCGGTATCATCACCGGTGAATGGGGCAAACTAAAATCGAGGTGATTGATGTGGGACGTGTTGTATTCGAAATTGGCATTGTCAAAGCGGTGATCCTTTTTATATCCCTGTTTGGAGCCGGGATGGTGACGGCCTTTTTTATGCAGGGGATGCGAAGCTTGCATACGGGCTCAAAGCAATAGTTCTTTTTCGACGGAAAACAAAATGATTACGTTTAATTAGGATAAGGAGTTTGGTTGCTCCTTGTCTTTCTTTCCTCATTATTACAACGGGCAAACAGATATCCCAGTTGGGATAAGACACCTTCTTGAGGTATGTTTCCTTTTACATAGACTTCTACGTGGAAATATCTGCCCGGATAAAGGATCTTCCAACCATCAGCAAGAATCTTTTCCCTTGTCATTTTAGAGGCATTGTTAATCATATCACCAAACTCACCGCCGAATATAGCATAAGCCATTTTTTTGGGGATGTCCCAATAGTCCAAACCTTCTGAAACAGATATGCCGGCTTTCATGAACTTTCCAACAATATAATGCATGGGGTTTTTATTATCTGCGCTATTGTTATGGTGCATAAGAGCACAAGGTTCGGTTATGATCGTAGCATAATCCGTCATCGCATCCAAAACCGGCATAAATTCATCGCTTTTGCCCCACATCGCACTATGTTTTTTCCTCTTTCTTTTCCCTTAGCCAAGACATCTTTTCCGATAAAAACGTGCTGCCGGCTGATAACCGATCGTTCATTCACAGGGCGCTTTTTCGATATCATGCGAAATCATCTGAATACAGATTTAATAAGATGAGGCCTTTTATGTGATTCATATCAGTTGTGTTCCCGAGTCAAATCCCGGGCCCAGCCGTATTTTCGGTAATGGAGGAAAACGATGGGGAGTTTGATAAACTCGTCAAAGCTTAGGATGAAATAAACGGCAAGTACTGGCAGATGCCAGACAAAGGCGGCTAAAAACCCCAGTGGAACCATAATGAGCCACATGACGATGCTGTCACAGTAAAAGCCGAATTTAGCGTCGCCGCCCGCACAGAAAATCCCGCCGATGGTGGTGGAGTTGACGGATTTTCCGATAACATAATAGCAGCACATCAAAAGCATGCCCTGTAAATATTCACGAGCGGTGTCAGAAAGGTCGGCAAGGTTTGTGATCAGCGGCGTCAGGGCCAGCAAAAGGGCGCCTGATACAATTCCGCTTGCGATGGCCAGGCGCGTAACCTTCCCGCCGACTTCAATTCCTCTTTGAATATCTCCCTTTCCCAGTTCATTTCCCACAAGGATACCGCCTGCAGTTCCGATGCCCAGGCATATACAAATTATGAGGTTTTTCATGATATTGGCAATGGCGTTTGCCGCGACGGCATCGCTGCCGAGATGCCCCATAATCACAGAATACATGGCGAAGCCTACGCCCCAGACCATATAATTCAGAAAAACAGGTACGGCATTTTTGATATAGTCCGCGTGCAAGGCTTTATGGATGCGGCGTAAGTACTTCCTGCGGATTTTGATGTTGCCCTTTCGGAAAGATTCTGTGAGAGCCCATACAGTTTCAATGAGCCGGGCCAGTACCGAGGCAATGGCTGCGCCGGCAATTCCCAGGGTGGGAAGTCCCAGCAGCCCGAAAATGAGAACCGCATTGAATAGAATGTTTAAAATCATCGCGGAGGAACCGATGACCGTGCTCTTTGCAGTTTTTCCGCTGTTTTTCATAATGCACAGATATACCTGCGAAACACTGACAAGGGGGAAAGAGAAGCTCATGATGCGCAGATACTGTGCTCCATATGTAATCAACGCTTCATCGCTAGTGAAGATCCGCATCAGCAATGCGGGAAAGAATACTGACGCAGCAAAGAAAAGCAAGGCCACCACGAAAGACAGTTTCATAGCAAAAGCCAATATCTGTTCCACGGTTTTCCTATCGCCCTTTCCCCAGTACTGGGCCGCAAGAATCGTGGTGCTGACGGTCACGACCGTCATGAAGAGATTGAAGATAAAACATATTTGCCCGGCAAGGGATACCGCCGAAAGGGCATCCTGCTCAACAAAGCCAAGCATGACGGCATCTGCCGCGTTCACAGCGGAGGACATAAAATTTTGTATTGCCAATGGGAAAACCATCGATGCAAGGATTTTATTAAAGGCCCGGTTCCGGGATTTTTGATCTGTTGATTTTGGCATGCTTTTCTCCCAGTTTCGGCTATACAACCGAAATGATTTCTGATATGATAACTATAGGCTGTTTTATCCGCAGATTCATTCGAAATTGAAGAATCTACTATAACAATCGTATTTTTAGAGGGATGAAGATGGATGAAAGAAAGAAAATGTACGTGATGAAGGATGCGTCTGAAATTATTCATTACCGAAATGCGAACATTCCAATTTTTGTCAGCGAAGGTAATATTTCCGCTTTTGTGAACAAGGAAATGATCTGTCACTGGCATGACGATGTCGAATTCATTGAAGTGATCCGTGGCAGTATGATCTATGACGTCAACGGCGTAAAAATCATGATGCGGGAGGGCGACGCTATTATCATCAATTCGAAACAACTGCATTACGGATACTTGGAAGACAACCCGGACTGTACCTATCGCTGTATCCTGTTCCAGCCACGGCTGCTGATGGGAAATGAAGGCATGAAAAAAACATATATTGACCCCATTACAGAAAATGGGAAGCTCACCTTCATGATTTTAGACCGGACAAGAGAGACTGACTGCCATATATTGGAATACTATAATGAGATATTCCTCCTGTATATGCAAAATGCAGCGGATTTCGAGCTGAAGGCTCTGAGCCGGATTACATATATCTGGCAGGAGTGGTTTATTCGATTGAAAGATGAGATTAAAAACGCGGATAACTATAATGATCCGGACATTGCGCTGCAAAAAGAAATGGTGGATTTCATTTACAAAAACTACCAGGATAAAATCATGTTGAAGGATATCGCGGTGGCCGGAGGTGTGTGCAGAAGCCGTTGCTGCCAGATCTTTAAGAAATATCTGGGTAAATCCCCGATGGAGTTTCTCAGTGTGTATCGTATGGAGGTCAGTATGAACCTTTTGCAAAATACGGAGTACTCCATTACCGATATTGCCTTTACATGTGGTTTCAGCAGTTCCAGCTATTTTACCGAAACCTTTACGCGTTATAAAGGCTGTCCGCCCAAGGCCTTCCGGCAGCGCATGAGGCAGGCCTGATGTTGACGATTTTTAAATAGGATGCAATTATGTCAGGCTTTGTGTGGTATAATGTCAATAAAAACGGAGGAACAAAAAGATGAACGAAGAAATCATCACTAAAGCAGAAGAGATTCTGGCAAATAGAGCGAAAAAAGAGCAGGGGTGTTGCGTCTTAGCATTAATCGACACCGATGGTTATCCCACCGCCGCCACAATTTCTCCGTCAAAGATAAATGGTATCAAGAGTATAACCTTCTGTACCGGGACAGGCAGTAACTGGGCAAAACGCATTGGGAAATGCAACCGTGCTAGCGTTTGTTTCAACTCTGAAAAAGAGCAATACAACATCACATTGATTGGCACCATTGAGGTGTTAACCGACCTTGCAACGAAAAAGGAAATGTGGTATGAGGGCATGGGATATTATTTTAAAGGACCAGAAGACCCTGATTTTTGCATACTTCAATTTGTGACACAGCGATATAGCTTGATGTTGAACGAACATGACGCAAACGGACAAGCCAGAGGAATATTATGAAAGAATAAAGAGAAAAGATTATACATTTTGGTGATATGCATTGAAACCGATAATGTTCCCTGTCTCACGGAATTTCACAAAATTATTAGTGCCATAATAGAAAGCATATAAGTCGAATGAAAAATATAGCACACAGATGTTGTTGTAATGTGTCATGCGGTTTTGCTGTACATTGTACATCAATGTTAGGTTTGGCATGGTATACTACAATAAAAAGAGGAGGTTTGTTTATGCTTCATCATTACGCAGATGATGGAAGGATTTTAACGCCGCCGAAGGAATTGGAAGCGCTGTTAAAAGGTTCGTTCCCGGCTTTTTCTAAATTACTTGGACATATCCGTTTTTTCTATATGGCGGACGAAATCTGGGATGGGAAGTCCTCGCTTATTTTTAATGGGGGCGGCGAGCCGTTGGCCGCTATTGCGATTGATGACGGAGTTTTTTATATACATATTGTAAATGAAGATTTCCTAATCGCTGATGAAGCCTTGTTGGATAGTGTTTTCGAGATATTAAAGAAAACCGTGCCTATCGATTGGCATCGTCCGTTTGAACAACTCACAGTGAATTTGAATGACCCAAATCAATACCCTTGCGGTCGTCGGTGCGATTTGTGTCTTGGAAGTAAAAATAGCAACGAAAAGGACTTCTCTGAAAGTGAAAATTTTGGATATTTGAATTGGCTGTGCTATCACAACTGTATTTCAGGCATAGATATAGAGCGGTGGGATGGTGTATTCAACTGTTCGGGCTGTGTTGAAACAAGGAAGACGAAAGATTGCCGATACTTTCCCTGCCCTACAGAAAAAGGATATGCTAATTGCGTGGAATGCGGCGAGTACCATTCATGTGATGTTTACCGCGACAGTCATTATCCGGGAGAATGTAATTTAGGTCTTACCGCAAAGGAAGTTACGAGTTTGATAATGCCTTATTGCGTAAAGGAACGACTTGACATATGGCGGGAAAAATAAGGTAAAGGACGGACAGGCGCACTGTTATTTATATATCACCGTGGAATCGGAAGCACTGTAAAAATGAGCTGAAGAATCAGAAAAACAAGGTGAAAAACAGTTGAAGAGCTGATTTTAGGGCTTTGCTAAAATTATTTGCGGAGCGTGACAAAAAACTGTATAATAAGAGGTGATTTTTAAAAAAGGGATATGATAAACA
>Ga0153939_1000748_pt1 | contig 12647 bp, 10 predicted proteins | sample TSNJ023MetaG_FD_104734 | JGI IMG/M metagenome (GOLD analysis project Ga0153939, IMG submission 104734) | Attine ant fungus gardens microbial communities from New Jersey, USA - TSNJ023 MetaG | ecosystem: Host-associated > Fungi > Mycelium > Unclassified | place: USA: New Jersey, Brendan T. Byrne... | reverse complement strand
CCGCCAGTCGAATCCACCGGCTTCCAGCCGGTGGTGGTTCAATTCCTTTTGTCCCATCCGGTCTTTTTTACGATACATCAAGCAACCCTCCCGATATGGTCTATTATACCATATCGGGAGGGTCGTTGTCCTTTTCGTCTACAGGCTGAAAAGGGGTGTTTGCGCAACACCCCCTTTTCATTTACTCCCCCGCCTCCTCGGATACGCTCAGTCCATCCGCGCCGTAGTCCACCACCAGCGTGGTGTGGGGCTTTACGCTGTGCGCGACCAGCCGCCGGGCCAGCAGCGTTTCCACCTTGCTCTGCAGGAAGCGCTTGAGCGGCCTTGCCCCGTAGACGGGATCGTAGCCGTTTTCCACCACGTAGGCCTTTGCGGCTTCGGTCAGGCGCACCGAAATCTGCTTATCCCGCAGCCGGCGGCGCAAATCCTCGATCAGAAGGTCTACGATCCTCACGATGTTGTCTTTGCTCAGCGGCTTGTAGAACACGATTTCGTCCAACCGGTTCAGAAACTCTGGCCGAAAGCTCTGCCGCAGCACCTGCTCCACCTGCTGCCGGGCCTGATCGCTGATTTCCCCGTCCGGGCCGATGCCGTCCAGCAGATAATGGGAGCCCAGGTTGGAGGTGAGGATGATGATTGCGTTTTTGAAGTCCACGGTACGGCCCTGGGAATCGGTTATGCGGCCGTCGTCCAGCACCTGCAGCAGAATGTTGAACACATCGGGGTGCGCTTTCTCCACCTCGTCAAACAGGATGACGCTGTAGGGGCGGCGGCGCACGGCCTCGGTGAGCTGGCCGCCCTCCTCGTAGCCCACATAGCCGGGAGGAGCCCCCACCAGGCGGGACACCGCGTGCTTTTCCATGTACTCGCTCATGTCGATGCGCACCATGTTGCGCTCGTCGTCAAACAGGCACTCAGCCAGCGTTTTGGCCAGCTCGGTCTTGCCCACGCCGGTGGGGCCCAGAAACAGGAAAGAGCCGATGGGCCTGGCTTGGTCCTGTATGCCCGCGCGGGAGCGCAGGATGGCCTCGCTGACCTTTTCGACCGCTTCGTCCTGGCCCACCACCCGCTCATGCAGAATGTCCTCCATGTGCAGCAGGCGCTCGCGATCGCTTTCCATCAGCTTTGCGACCGGTATGCCGGTCCAGCGGCCGATGATGCGGGCAATCTCCTCCTCGGTGATTTTGTCGCGCAGCAGCGAGCTTTGGCCGGCGGACGCCTCCGCGGCGTGCTCCTCTTTTTCCAGCATGCCCTGCAGCTCGGGCAGCTTTCCGTATTTGAGCTCCGCGGCCTTATTTAGGTCATACCCGCGCTCTGCCAGCTCGATTTCGGCGTTGACCCTTTCGATCTCCTCCCGAAGACGCTGCACCTTGCCGATGGCGTCCTTTTCGTTGTCCCACTGGGCTTTCATAGCGCCAAACCGATCCCGCAGGTCGGCCAGCTGCTTACGGATATCGGCCAAGTGCTCCTGGGAGACCTTGTCCTGATCCTTGTTCAACGCGGCCTCCTCGATCTCCAGCTGCATGATTTTGCGGGATATCTCGTCCAGCTCAATGGGCATGGAGTCGATCTCGGTGCGAATCATCGCGCATGCCTCGTCCACCAGATCAATGGCCTTGTCCGGCAGGAAGCGGTCCGAGATGTACCGGTGGGACAGGGTGGCCGCCGCAATCAGCGCCTGATCCTGGATCTTCACACCGTGGAATACCTCGTACCGCTCTTTCAGGCCGCGCAGGATCGAGATCGTGTCCTCCACCGAGGGTTCCTCCACAATGACAGGCTGGAAGCGGCGCTCCAGAGCCGGGTCTTTTTCGATGTACTGGCGGTATTCGTCCAGCGTGGTGGCGCCGATACAGTGGAGCTCACCGCGGGCCAGCATGGGCTTGAGCAGGTTGCCCGCGTCCATGGCGCCGTCGGTTTTGCCCGCCCCCACAATGTTGTGCAGCTCGTCGATGAACATCAGCACCTTGCCGTCGCTCTTCTTCACCTCTGTCAGCACGGCTTTCAGGCGCTCCTCGAACTCGCCGCGGTATTTGGCCCCTGCGATCAAGGCCCCCATGTCCAGCGAGAAGATGGTTTTGTCTTTCAGGCTGTCCGGCACATCCCCACGTACGATGCGCTGGGCCAGCCCTTCGGCGATGGCTGTCTTGCCCACGCCGGGCTCGCCGATCAGCACCGGGTTATTCTTGGTCTTGCGCGACAGGATGCGGATTACGTCACGGATTTCACTGTCCCGGCCGATCACCGGGTCGAGCTTTTGGCCCCTGGCCCGCTCTACTAGGTCGTCGCCGTATTTCTCCAGCGCGTCGTAGGTCTCCTCCGGCGTGTCATTTGTCACGCGGGTGTTGCCCCTTACCGACACCAGGCTTGCGAGAAAGCTGTCCTTGGTGATACCATACTTCTGAAAGAGCTGCCTCATCGCGCTGTTGGGCTTGCTCAAAATCGCCATCATAATATGTTCCACCGATATATAGTCGTCGTTCATCTGGCTGGCCACGGTCTCCGCGTACACCAGCGCCACGTCCACATCCTGCGCGACATAGATCTTGTCCGCTTCCCGGCCGCTGCCGGTCACACCCGGTATTTTGGCGATTTCACGATTGATATCGTCCATCACCGCCTCTTTGTCCAGGCCCATTTTCAACAGCATCTGGCCGATCAGACCGTCTTGCTGCTCCACAAGGGCCGCGAGCAGGTGCAGCTGCTCCAGCTGCATATTCCGGTTGGCGATGGCAAGACTCTGCGCCGCCTGGATCGCCTCAACGGATTTTTGTGTGAATCTCTGTGTATTCATTAGTCATGCCCCCTTGCTTTGTTATAAGCGGATTGCGGTGTTGTTCAAAAAAGCCTTGTAGTCGCCGATCATCTGCTGGTAGATCTCCATATCCACGCTGTTATCAGCGGAAAAGAACAGCTCCAGCGCGCTGTCGAAAAGCTGCACATATGCGCCGATCGCCTCGCCAAGCCGGTGGGAATCGTGTATTTCCCTGCCGTCCTCCACGCACAAAACACGGCGGTAGCGGCCGGCTGATATCTCATAATCCGGCTTCCGCCCGTTTTCGGAGCTCAGGCAGTAGTGCTCAATCTGGGCCCATATCTCAAAAAACACGTTCAGCTGCGAAAGAAGCGGCTTGCTTTGGGTGCGCGATAATACGCGGATGACCCCGGAATAATGCTCACCGTCGGGGGAAATCTCTATCGTATAGCGGATTGCGGGGTTGTATCTGTAGTTCAGCACGCTTTTGATCTGGAGCATCCCGCTGCTTGTAAGCAGCTGCAGGGAATTCTCCCCCTCGGCGACGGCGGAGGCCCGGCGGAAGATATCCTCTATGCGCATTTCCGGCGTGGTCAGCGACAGATACTCGGCCAGGACCTGGTTGATCAGGTTGGACCGGCTAGTACCGCGCTTATGTGCAAGCTTGTCGGCCGCACGCACAACCTCGTCCATCAGAATCAGACTGTACATACGCTTCTGCATTTCACTCACATCCTCAGCTACTATTATAACGTATATAATATAATTCGTCAATATATTTAAATAATTTGTTTTGCAAAATCATGAATTAATTTCTATTTTCATATATACGACCGACCGCTTTGTTCGTTTTTTTTGCGCATTTTCTGGCAACTTGCCATATTATTCTTTTTGGTGTAATATAATATCTAGGTGTATCGCGTCATCCCGCGATCAGAACAGGGGGCGAACCGAACTGATATCCGCCGTCAACATCAGCAAGCGTTACGGCAAGGCCGTTATACTGGACCAGGTGAGCATTGCGGTAGCCCCCGGGGAAATCGTTTGTATCGTGGGCCCCAACGGCTCGGGAAAATCCACGCTGCTCGCCATATTGGCGGGGCTTTTGCCAGCGGCCAGCGGCCAGGTGCTTTATAAAGGCGCTCCCTTGCGGCGAGCCACGGGACATATCGGCTTTGTGCCGCAGCAGGATAGCCTCTTCCCCGAGCTCACCACAGCGGACAATTTGTCCTTTTGGGCCTCGGCGGCGGGCACTTCCCTGCCCGGGGCCCTTGGGAGCCCCGCCTTGAGGCTGCTCGGCTTGGATGAATTGCTGCACAAGCAGGTGCGCCATCTGTCGGGAGGTATGCGCCGCCGCGCGGCAATCGCCACCGCGCTTGTAGGGGAGCCGTCCCTTCTGATCCTGGATGAGCCTTTTACAGGGCTCGATTTGTATTTCAAGGAGCAGCTGGCCGCACTGCTAAAGCGCCTGCGGGACGCAGGGGTCACGCTGCTTTACACCAGTCATAACGCCGACGAAATCGCCCCCCTCAGCGACAGGATGCATCTGCTCAGCGGCGGCGGCATTGTGATGTCGGCCAAAACCTCAGCCTTATCCCAAAACCGGGAAGAGTTAACCCGTTATCTGTTGGAGCATATCCGCAATCAGGCAGGTTATGGCAATGGCGACAAATAACAGATGTATGCATGAATGTGAAGTGCAATTGTATCTCGGTACACAGTTGACATAAGCAGGAATCGCGGATATGCGCAAAATCAATTTAGAGGAGAGTACATGTACAATGAATCTTGACGACAACTACCCGTTCGAAAACGGCTCGGATATCCAAGATCAGAACCAGACCCCTCAAGCCGACAGCTATGGCGGCCCACCGTCTGAGTCTATACCACAAAGCCCCGTCCCCGACATCGCGGAGGATTCCGTGAGCGCTGATTCCCCCCTCGCGCAGGAGGAGAGTTATGACACAGGCGCCACGCCCCCGCCCAAAAAGAGCAAAACCGGCCTGATCGCGGGTGTCGCGGCAGCGGTTGTGGCCCTGGTGGTGATCCTGGTCTTTGTGCTCGGCCGCGGCGGCGGTGCCATGCCTCCCGGCGCGCAAAACCCCGGCTATATGGACACCGTGATCGCAAACACCTTTGGGCCGGTTGGCGACACCACGGGCTATTTGCCTGATTTCACCAAATTCGGCGACGATTTGATCGATGTTGATTTCAGCCTCACCCCCAACCAGCAGCTACTGCCCTACGAGCTTGCCATGCTCGGTGACATCACCATCGGCGGCAACTTCGCCATGGACATGGGCCGTGAAAAAATTCTGCTGGGCTTGGATGTTACCGCCGGCCCCTATACAGCGATTGGGAACAAGTTCCTGTTTACGCCTGACCAATTGGCGATTTCGATGCCGATGTTGTTTACAAGGTCCGAATACATCTCCATGAACCCCGCGACTTTCAGCGAGGACTTCCGGGGCTCTATTTTCAGCCAGAGCTACTACGGGGACCCCTCCGACCTGGACCTGCAGGGCCAGCTCGACGCCATCTTTGGCGAGAGCGAAAACAATCCCGCCGTGGATGCCGCTGAAAAATACCAGGCCACCATACAAACCCTGTACAAGCGTTTGAACGAGGGCGCCACCATGTCCGGCGGCGGAAAATCAACTGTCAACGTGGGCGGCACGGACCGCGAGGTTTACATCCTGAAGTATTCCTACGACCCGGCTGAGATCAAAAGCAGCTACCTGGAGATGATGGATGCCCTCAGGGAATACGTGGATTCTCTGTCCGACGCCTTGGCGGACCCGGCTATGCTCAATGAGCTGCGAAGCATCGCGGACAGCGCCTCCGAAGCCATGAATATGCTCGAATCCAAGGACAAGATCGACCTGCTTTACTACATCAGCGAGGACCAGCTGCTCTACCGCGTGGAGATCCCGGATTACAAGATCATTGTGCGAAACGGCTCGGCCAACAGCACCGGCATCATGAGCTTTGTCATGGACCTTGCTGGCGAAAGCTGCCCCGCGGACTCCATGGATGCGAAGCTGTTTGTCAAGGATAGCGGCGAGTCAATAGAGGTCATGCACATCACTTTCGACAGAACCATGCAAGGCGGCACCGGAAAATACGATCTGGCGCTCGATGTCAAGGACGACACCGGCAGCAGCGATGCGATGCGCATTGAACTGAACACCTCCTGGAATTCCGCGATCACCGAAAGCGAGAACATGTCCATCTATTTCCTGTACAAATACGGCTTTAACGAGTTCGGATTCAATTTGACCGGCAATGTAACGGAGGACGCGAACCAGGTATCCTTTGCCGACTGCAGCCTTTCGATTACCAACGACGGCGTGCAGCAGAATATCGCCAGCCTGTCTTTCGGCGTGCGTAACATCGATGAAATCGCGGAGGAGGCCACCCCCCAAAACAGCGTCAACTTCTCCGAGATTACCCTGGCCGATCTGGAAGCCGCCATGCGCTATTTGGGGCTGTATTAACGGATTGGGCGAATCGCGCCATGTTTATAGTCCGGCACATTCTGAAGCTTTTCCTGGCGCACTGGAAGCGCTTTGCGGCATTTCTTTGCCTGGCAGCCCTGCTGTGTATCGCAGCAGGGCTGTTGGGCGTTTATTTTTCCGAAACTGTCCGGCGGGTGGAGCCTGTGCGGCTTCTCGTGGTGGACCAGGACAACTCCCTAGAATCCCGCCTGCTTTACGGCATGCTCTCGGGCTCGGAGAGCTACGCCGGCATCCTGGAGCTGGAGAAAGCCGGCTTGGAGTCCGCCACCCGCCAGCTTGAAGCGGGGCAGGCCGCTGCGGCTGTGGTGCTGCCCCAGGGCTTTTCCGCCAGTGTGATGTCCGGCGAAAACAAGCCCTTTACCATGCTGTACAGCTCTGCCTCCCCGCTGAAAGCGCGGCTTGTGCAAGCCTATGCCGACGCCTTTACCGACATGCTGCGCACCAGCCAGATCAGCGTGTACGCGGCGCTGGAATACGCCGCCCGCCACGGGGACGCCGACCAGTACCAGGCGATGTTCATGCAGAGCAATATGGCCTTTCTGCGCCGCGTGGGCGAGCGGGACCAGCTCTTTGACAAGCAGACGCTCACCGCCACGGGACAGGTGCCGGTGTTCGCTTATTACCTGGTGCACGCTCTGGTGTTTCTGCTGCTGCTCCTGCCGCTGCTGCTGCCGGATATCCTGCGGCGCGCCCTTTCCCCCGCCGTAACCATCCGCCTGCGCCAGCTGGGCACAGGCCGCGCAAAAGTGGTGCTGTGCAGCTGGGCGGCTGTCCTGCTGCTCCTGCTGCCTGTGGATGCGGCCGTGCTTTTTGCCCTTGTCCGGCTCACCGGCGCGGCGGCGCCCGCCCTGCTGGCGCCGCTGCTGGTCTTCACCATGGTGCTGGATGCCTATGGGCTGTTTGCGGCGCTGCTCTGCAAAACCGCGTCTGCCGGCAGCCTTTTGCTCTCTTTGCTTGCGGTGGCTGGGCTGCTGGCCGGAGGCGGCGTGCTCCCCTCCGACTACCTGGCTCCATGGGCGCAGGCATTCGGCCGGTTTACTTTGCAGCATTGGGCGGCGCGCGGACTTCACGGCGGCGTCACGGGCCAATTCGCGGCGCTCCCGCTGGCAGTTATGGCCGGCTTCACGTGCCTGCTCCTGCTGGGGTCCGCACTGCTTCTGCGGCGGCGGGATGAAAGGAGGCGCTGGCTGTGAGGCTGTGGCTTGAATCGGTCCGCATCACCTGCATACGGCTTGTGCGGAACCGCGTGTGTGTGCTCTGCGCCCTGCTGCTGCTGCCGGTGGTGGCGGTGTGCTGCCTGCTGCTGCGCTCGGGGGCGCCGGTAGCCTCCGTGCGCGCCGGTATCGTCTTTTCGCCCGAAAACAAGGTCGCCCTGGATCTCTACAACAGCCTGCCCCAAAGCCCCGAGATTCTGTTCACCGCCTATACGCCTGAACGGCGCGGGGAGGTGGAACACCTTGTGCGGACAGGCACGCTGGACTGTGCCTACATCCTGGAGGATGCGCTGCAGGACGCCGTGCTGGCGGGCGACCTTTCCCACGGCATTACGCTGCTGAAGTCCCCTGCCTCCATTGCCGACACGCTGCTGGGCGAGCTGCTCTTCTCCTCTGTGCTGGAGGCCTCCTCCCACCGGATGACGCTCAACCAGGTCGCGGAGCTGTTCGGTGTGCCGCCAAACGAGGCGGAGCCCGAGATCGCGGCGCTGATGGAACGCTTTGGCGCCGAGGGACAGACCTTTACAGTGCAGCAGCCCCGCTATCTCTACTCTTTTGGGAACACCACAACCGTCTCGCCGATCGCGGCGCGGACCCTGCACGGCGTGATCGCCCTGTTTTCGCTGCTGGCCGTGCTGCTGGCGCTGCCGTGCCTGATATCCTCAGAGCGGCACGGTTTGTGGCGCAGGCTGGCCACCGCCGCCCTGTGGCGCTACCACGCGGGCATGGGCGCGGCGCTCTGGGCAGTCGCTTCCGCCACAGGCGCTTTGGGGCTGCTGCCGGTGTGGGCGCTATACCCCGCCGCGCTCACCTCTCTCCCCTGGGAGATTTTGTGCCTGGCCGCCTACGCCGCCTGCCTGAGCGCCGCCGCGCTGCTGTGTGTGGTGCTGCTGGATAGCGCGGGTCCGCTTTACGCCGCCGCCATTTTTGTGCTGCTGTTGGCGGTCACATTGGGCGGCGTCCTTGTGGATTGGGGGGAAATCAACAGGGCGTTGGGCGCGGTGGCCTCCTGGCTGCCCACGACTCGCTATCTCGACGCCGCACTGCACCACACAGCCTCCCCGCTGCTGAGGCTGTTCGGCGCGGCCTCCCTGCTGCTGCTCGCTGTGGCTTGCCGCCTGTGGCTGTATCAGCGGAGATTCAAATTATGAATACAGGGTCCAACTGTTTGCGCCGCGTTTGTTGTTGAAAATTAACTTGACAAAGCCCCAAGTATTGGATATACTGAGAGCTACAAATGAATACAACCGGGGTGCCGAACCAATTGGCTGAGATGGCTTAGCGCATTTTGAGTAAATGTAATAATCTTAAAATGCCCAATGCAAATGACGTATTATCCTTACACCCAATCTTTAAATACGTAATTTGCTGTGATGCCGAACCCTTGAACCTGATGCGGATAATGCCGCCGTAGGAAAAGATGTCGCGTATAGCTGCAATTTGACACGACTATTTTTTAGGTGCTAAAAAATAGTCGTGTTTTTTGTTGCCTCAATTGAATTTGGGCCTGCTGTCTTTTGGTTCAAGCACCCCACTGAAAGGAAGGCCCAACAAATGACAGCGTATCACACCCAGATGGAGGCCGCAAAAAAGCGGATTCTCACCCCGGAAATGGAGCTTGTAGCAAGGGAAGAGCACATTCCGCCGGAAGTGTTGCTCGCCCTGACCGCGGCGGGGCAGGTAGCCCTGCCCCGCAACCGGAACCATAAAAGCCTCGCCCCCAAAGGCATTGGCAGCGCCCTGCGCACCAAGATCAATGTAAACCTGGGAGCCTCCAAGGATTGTCAGGATTACGAGATGGAGCTGGAGAAGGTGCGCAGCGCCCAGCAGATGGGAGCCGATGCCATTATGGACCTGAGCACCTTTGGCGATACCCGTGCCTTTCGCCGCTGTCTGGTGGCCGAATGTGGCGCGGTGCTGGCACCGTTCCCATCTACGACGCTTTGGTGTATTACGGCAAGGCTCTCCGGGACATAACCGCCCGGGAGTGGCTGGATGTAGCCCGCATTCACGCCCAGGATGGCATTGACTTCCTCACAGTCCATGCGGGCATCAACCGGGCCACCGCCGCCCGGTTTAAAGAAAACCGGGGCCGGATCACCAACATCGTTTCCCGAGGCGGCTCCCTGATGTTTGCCTGGATGGAGATGACCGGGGAGGAAAACCCCTTTTACCAGTACTACGATCAGCTGCTGGATATCTGCCGGGAATACGATGTGACCCTTAGTCTGGGCGACGCCTGCCGTCCGGGCTGTATACACGACGCTTCCGATCTCAGCCAGATCGAGGAGCTGATCGCGCTGGGCGAGCTGACCAAGCGCGCCTGGGCCAGGGATGTCCAAGTGATCATCGAGGGTCCCGGCCACATGCCCCTGGACCAGATTGAGACCAACGTGAAGCTGCAAAAAAGCCTGTGCCATGGCGCGCCCTTTTATGTGCTGGGGCCCTTGGTCACCGACGTGGCCCCCGGCTACGACCACATCACCGCCGCCATCGGCGGGGCGGTTGCCGCGTGGCATGGGGCCTCTTTTTTGTGCTATGTCACCCCTGCCGAGCATCTGCGCCTGCCCACCCTGGAGGACATGCGGGAGGGCATTGTGGCCGCAAAACTTGCCGCCCACGCAGGGGACCTGGCCAAGGGCCTGCCGGGGGCCCGGGACTGGGATGACGATATGAGCCGGGCCCGGCAGGCCCTGGACTGGGAGCGGATGTTTTCCCTTGCACTGGAGCCGGAAAAGCCCCGCCGTTACCGGGCGGAATCTCAACCGGAGAAGGAGGATACCTGCACCATGTGCGGCGATATGTGCGCCATGCGGAACATGAATAAGATCCTGAATGGTGAAATGGTCACCGCCAAGTAAGAGGATAAAAAGGGGGATTTTATTCAGGCGCTGGACGCGACAAAAAAGGGAGGTAATAAAATGGAAATGAAACTGCAACATGCAAAAACAAAAATTCAGGTGGGCAAGCTAACCACTCTGGCACTGTTGGTTGCCCTGGGTGTGGTGCTTTCTCCTATTTTGCGGGTACCTGGCATGGCTCCCATGCAGCATTTTATCAACGTAATCTGCGCCGTGCTGCTGGGGCCTTGGTATGCCCTGCTCTGCGCCGTGCTGATCGCCGTTTTACGCATGATACTGATGGGCATTAATCTGCTGGCGGTGACAGGGGCGGTATTCGGTGCGGTGCTTTCCGGTATTCTATACCGCAAAACCGGCAAGCTGCTTGCCGCCGTGATCGGAGAGATCATCGGCACAGGCATCATCGGGGCTATTGCCTCATACCCGGTGATGGCTCTGGTCTACAGCAACAATGATGTGGTGTGGCTTACCTACGTTCCCTCTTTTGTTCTGGGCACTGTGATTGGCGGCATGACAGCTTTTGTATTCCTGTTGGCGTTGAAAAAAAGGGGCCTGCTGGCAAAATTCCAGTGGCAGGTGGGTAAGTATGATTGACCACATATTGCAATTGCGGGATCAGGTCAAGGTTAAGGCACCCCTGATACACTGCCTTACCAACCATATCAGCATCAATGACTGCGCCAATGTCATTTTGGCGGTGGGGGCAAAGCCCATTATGGCGGAGCATCGTGTGGAGGCAGCGGAGATCACGGCCGACGCCGATGCCCTTTTCCTGAATCTTGGCAATATCACCGACGAACGGATGGCCTCCATGCTGCTGTCGGCGGAGGTGGCTGCAAGCAGGGGCATCCCCACTGTTCTTGATCTGGTAGGGGTAGGCTGCAGCAGGCTGCGGCTGGATTTCGCCCAAGAGCTGATCTTGCGGTTCCGGCCCGGCATCATCAAGGGAAATCGGGCCGAGATCACAGCCCTTTCCCGGCAAAAAGCCGTCTCCCGTGGTGTGGACGCCAGCGCCGCCGACCTTGTCACAGACCCTGCGGAGCTGGCACAAACCGCCAGGGCTCTTTCAGCCACATTGGAATGCGTGATACTGATTAGCGGCCCGGTGGATATCATAGCTTTGGACGGCGCTTGTTGGGCCTGCCACAACGGCCACACCATGTTGGGAGAAATCACCGGAACCGGCTGTATGCTTGGCGCTTTGACCGCCAGCTTCGCTTCCGTGGGCGATCCTCTGGACGGTACGCTGCTGGCTGCCATTCTGGAAGGCATTGCCGGGGAGCTGGCGGCAAACGCAGCCCGGGGAATCGGCTCTTTCAAAATGGAGTTCTTTGACTGCCTTTACAACATATCCGATCAACAACTGCGAAAGCTTGCACAAATGGAGAGAATGACAGGAAGTTATATCAGGCGGTTACCGTGAAAGTAACATAGAAAGCCAAGTTGCATATAATAATATAAAGCCGGGAAGGAGATGAGAATAAATTGTATAATAATTATAACAACAATGGGTTTGATCCAAGGAATAATACATATATGTCCCGACAATCATACCCTTTCGCTGCGATAACGGATCACGGCCCAAACCCGTTCGTCGTGGATATAAGGAAAGCCACGCTGAACAACGATACATTCCGAACCGCATTATGGACAGGGAACCATTTGCAGCTTACATTGATGAGCATTGCTGTTGGAGAGGACATCGGCCTGGAGATGCATCCAAACGTAGATCAATTTTTACGCGTTGAGGACGGTCAGGGTTTAGTCCGGATGGGAGCAAGTAAAGACCATTTGAATTTGAATCAGCCCGTATTCGATGATTTTGCCATTTTTATTCCAGCCGGTACATGGCACAATGTAATCAATACAGCAAACAGGCCGCTGAAGTTATATTCTATTTATGCGCCGCCGAATCACCCTTGGGGCACTATTCACCAAACAAAGGCAATTGCACAAGCTGCTGAATAATATTCAAATTATAGCAAAAATGGGACCTATAGCAAAGCGAATATGCCGTTTATATATCGGCATATTCGCTTTGCGTATTTCTTAACCACTGCTGTCAACTTAGCCGCGCCAATGGAATAATGCCTTATAGGCGTTTGTCAATACCACCGGCTAAGCGGGAAGCAGATTGTAACCATCGCAGGCGGTGCAGATGTTGTCAAATACTTCTGCCCGTGCCAAAGCTTTTATATCGTGCCGTCCCACGAATCCACCTTATCACGCTTCATCTCTTCTTCATCAAACCAGCGGGTCGTAACGCATTTTGATTCAGTGTAGAACCGCATGCCGTCCT
>Ga0153939_1000745_pt1 | contig 12684 bp, 9 predicted proteins | sample TSNJ023MetaG_FD_104734 | JGI IMG/M metagenome (GOLD analysis project Ga0153939, IMG submission 104734) | Attine ant fungus gardens microbial communities from New Jersey, USA - TSNJ023 MetaG | ecosystem: Host-associated > Fungi > Mycelium > Unclassified | place: USA: New Jersey, Brendan T. Byrne... | reverse complement strand
TGCAAAACATGACCGCCCTGCAGAAAATCACCTGTGTCATCCGCTCAGGAAATCGATACAGTGATATACCGGTGCCCACCCTTTCCGTGCTGACCTTTGTGGAAAACTCCATCAAGCACGGTATGGTTTCCAGCAGCCGTTTTCATATTGACATCAATATACAGCAGATTGACACACAGGACGGCGCATACCTGAATATCACCATAACTGACGACGGCAGGGGCTTTTCCGATGAAACGCTTACTTTCCTGAATAGCGGGCGGAGGCACATGGAGCACGGCGTGGGAATTGCAAATGTAAAAAAGCGTTTTCGTTTCTTATACGGAGAAAGGGCAAACCTGTTTTTTTCAAACGGAAAAGGCGCCTGTGTGGAACTGTTTATTCCGCTGAGCGATCATCCGGATACCGCCGGTGAGGAGGACATCCCATGACAGTTTTAATCGTGGACGACCAAATCAATGTGGTAAGCGGTATTTATTTCGGCGTCAACTGGGAAAGGGCCGGTGTCACGAAGGTACTGAAGGCCTATACGGTCTCCGACGCAAAGGAAATTTTATCCACACAAATCGTCGACATCGTTTTATGCGACATCGAAATGCCCGTGGAAAACGGCCTCATGCTGCTGCGCTGGATACGGAAAACCCATCTTCAGACAGAGTGCATCATCTTAACCTCCCACGCGGACTTTCTCTATGCAAAAGAGGCCATGCAGCTTCAGAGCTTTGACTATATCCTACAGCCCGCGCGGTATGAGGAGCTTGAAAATTCCCTTCTCAAGGCCAGGGAGAAAATCCTGCAAAAACGCGCGTCTTCCACCCTCTCTTCCTACGGACAGCTTTTGTTTGAGGAAAGAGGCCATGTTCTGCAGGCTTTGCTGCGGGAAATCTTTCACAGCAAAACTCCGGATACCGCAAAGCTCGCCTCTTATTTTGACAAGTTCGGCATCCCCATCACGCGGGAAACCCCCACTCATATCATAATGATAAAATTTTTCGAGTCGGAAGGCAGGTTGAGATCATGGAAGGAAGACCTGCTGTTATATGCGGTCTGCAACATCCTGAGCGAATTGTTTGAAGCCTGCGATGAGTCTGTTCTAGCCATTCGTTTCACTGCAGACGAAATCATTTTCCTGCTGTATTCCCCGAATGGCAGCAAACCCAGCGATGAATTGCTGTGCAGTCAATTACGGCAGTTTCAAAGTTCCATGACCCGTTATTTTGAGCTAAAAACCGCCTGTTATTTTTCCGCGGATATTATGCTGAATCAGCTGCCGGAGCAGCTACGAAAAATACGGCGGGCTATCCAAAATAATGTGGCGCAAAACAGCGGCATTTTCCCTCTTGCCGAGGGCAACGGCAATCCACGGGCCCCTTACCCAAATGAGGAGTGGGCCGGCTCACTCGGCACGGAAAACCCCAAACAAATTTTCAGAAATCTTCGATCGCGTTTGGACGAACTGGAGGACCGGCTGGACGCCGAAGGGCTGAAGCGGTTCTACCACGATTTTATGCAGGCGCTTTCCAATATTGCCGATGCAAACAGCTTGACGCTAAGCGATATATTTGACAAACCGGATTTGAGAGAGCTGTCGCTGAGTGCTTACCGTTCTGTCGAGGAAATGCGCGGCCTCATCGACTATGCCAAACAATTTTTTGAAGCCCATCTGGCATCCGTTTCCGACCGGAAGCGGCAGATTAACAAAATTGTTCAATACATTCGAAGCCATATTTCAGAGGACATCCGGCGCTCGGATATCAGCAATGCCGTCTATTTGTCCCCAAACTATATCTCCCGGCTTTTTCACAGTGAAATGAACATTTCACTGAAGGATTATATTTTAACGGAAAAAATGAATCTGGCAAGGTCCCTGCTGCAAACAACCGGCCTGCCCATCAGCGTCATTGCCGTTAAAGTCGGCTATACGAACTTCTCCTATTTTTCCCAGGTCTACAAAAGGGTCATCGGCAATTCCCCTGTCGCGGAACGCTGCAAGGACACGCCGGTATCCTCCTGATTCCTGTCGGGCTGCCTGTCTTCCAGACTGCAGGAATCACAGATGATGAACAGGCCCGCAAACATTCCGTATCGTCGGATGTTTGCGGGCGTTTTTTAACGAATGCTTTTTATATCGATGATAAATCCTTTTTTGAGGGTTAGTAAATCTGTACCTCCCGCTTTTTTCAGACCGCCGCCCCCCTGTACGCGGTGGCGGTATTGCAGCGGGGTTTCTTCATATTGCTGCCGGAAGACCCTGAAAAATGTCCGCTGGCTTTCAAACCCGGATTCCTCGGCGATCTCCGTCACGCTGCGAACCGTGTCCGTCAGCATGCCGCAGGCGCAGGCCAGACGGATTTTTGTGAGATACGAGGAAAAACTTTGCCCAAACTTTTCTGAGAATACATGGGAAAGATGAAATTTACTGACGCCCAGTTTTCGTGCAAGCTCCGCAAGCGTCAAAGGGTCACGGAAATGCCCGCCCACATAGTCGGCTATCTGGTATGTCAGCTCGCGGTAATCGGCGCTTTTGTTGGATTTGAGATCCAGCAGCGGCAAAACCCGCGCCAGCACCAGCTGTATCAACGGCGCGTACACGTTGCCATTTTCTCCCCTTACATGCTCCGCCGACATTTCACCGATGGCGAAGGCGACGTTTGGATGGAGCAGCTCCGGCTTTAAAAACGGATTTTTCGGATGGCTGCGCAGCAACAGGTCCACGTACCCTCCGGTGCGCGCCAGCTCGCAGATTACCAGAGTAGCGCGGCTCTCCGCCGAATGGGCGGTATAGCTGTGAATCTGGTTGGGGAAAATAATGGCAAGGCTTCCGGGAGTCAGAATTTGGCTCCTCCCACGCACAGTTACGGTAGTTTCACCGGAAAGCATGAAAAACAGCTCCAAATGCGGATGCAGATGCAACGGATAGGAAAGTCCCCGGGAAATATACGTATCAAAGCGCTCAGCCCGGTTTTCAAAAAAGGCGTGCATATTCCTCTCCTTTATGAAGACTGTCCACACCAAAAACCATACGGCTTATCGGTCTATTTTTCGCCTTGTCTCGTTGTCCTCTCTGGCCTCGGTCAGCAAACCTGCGTCGTCTGCCTTGCAAGACGAAAAATATCCTCAATAATCCTGTTTCGTTTTGGTATGTGTCAACTATAAATCGCAATTTTTGGCATAAACTCATTGCCCTTTTGACATGTATTTTACCATGAAGCATGATATGATGCAAGTAAACCTGCAGGCCCATCGCATGATGCCGTCTGTACAAAGGGAGAAGTGATTGAATGAAGCCAGTGAAAATAGCCATGATCGGTGTCGGCGCCATAAGCGGCATCTATCTCGAAAACATTGTCAAAACCTTTCGTGACATTGAGCTGCTGGGCGTATGCGACCTGATACCGGAGCGCGCGCAAAAAGGTGTGGACTTTGTCAAGTCACAGCAGGAACAGGGGATTTCTGTTGTCATGCCGAAAAACTACACCGACATGTATGAGGCCTTCAAAGACCCGGAAGTGGAAGTGATTTTAAATCTCACACGTCCTTATGAGCACTATGATGTGACAAAGCAAGCGCTGCTGCATGGCAAGCACGTCTACTCTGAAAAGCCCTTGGCGGTGGATATGGAGGAAGCGGGCGAGCTGGTAAAACTGGCCGAGGAAATGGGCCTGCGCCTGGGCGGCGCGCCGGACACCTTTATGGGGGCGGGCATACAGACGGCCCGCAGGCTCATCGACGACGGCGTCATCGGCGACGTGGTGGGCGCGAACTGCGCTATGGTCTGTCACGGACATGAAACCTGGCATCCTGACCCGGAGTTCTACTACAAACGCGGCGGCGGCCCGATGCTGGATATGGGTCCCTATTATGTCACAGCTCTGCTGCAGCTGCTGGGCGGAGCCAAAGGCGTGATGGGTATGACGAAAAAGTCTTTTGAAAACCGCATCATCACATCCAAACCGCATCGCGGCGAAACCATTGATGTGGATGTGGATACATACCTTACCGGCAATATTCTGTTTGAAAACGGCGCCATTGCGCAGGTTTTCACCACCTTCGACGTGTACTACGGGCGTGAGGCCCAGGCACGTTTTGAGGTGTACGGCACCCGCGGCACACTGGTGGTGCCCGACCCGAACACCTTTGGCGGACCGGTGCTGCTGCTTCGTCCCGAGGACCAGGCCGCGGCCCCGCAGGTCGATCCGGGGCTGATGCAGAGGGGCACCGCAAACTTCTACCGGGAGTACAAGGAAATTCCGCTCATGTACGATTACAGTGAAAATTCCCGCGCATTGGGCCTTTGCGACATGTGTACGGCCCTTCGCAGCGGCCGCGGCTTCCGCGCGGACTACCGTCAGACGCAGCACGTACTGGAAATTCTCACAAGCTTTTCCAAATCCTGCGAGCAGGGCGCTTATATACCGCTGCAGACCCGCTTTACCCGCAGCGCCCCCATGCAGAACAATCCCATACACGGAATTTTAGATAACTGATATCAAGGAGGATACCATCATGAAAATCGCTTATACCGGCTGGACATGGATACAGAGCCAGGAACCGGAACAGGCTAAACGCCAGCTGGAGCAATCCTTCCGGGAATGTAAATTTCTTGGATACGACTATGTGGAAAACTTTGCCTTTATCCGCGACTTCTATGCGGAAAATCCCGGTGAACTTGTTCAGCTTGCAAAGGACTGTGATGTGGACCTTGTGAACCTTTACGGGCATTTTTCCTTTGATGTGGAGCAATCACTGGAAACCGGGAAAAAGCAAATTGACTTTTTAGCTGCCGTCGGCGGCAAGTGGTACAACTGCCAGAACTCCGGCTTCGGGGATGACGGCCCCTTCGAACGCCCCAGTAATCCTGAAATGCTGGACACGATGTGTACCATCGCAAACGAGCTTGGAGCGTATGCTAAGGAGCGCGGCGTCACGCTTTGCTTCCACCCCCACTACGGTACCTGCGTCTTTTCCCAGGAGGATATTGATTATTTTGCGGCCCACACCAAGCCGGAATACGTTTCCTTCTGCATCGATACGGCCCATACGACACTGGCGGGTATCGACCCGGTGGCGCTGATTCACCAGTATGGCGGCCGCACCGATTACATCCATTTAAAGGATGTGGATACATACGCTCTGTCCAAGGCTGAAGGGCCCGCAAAGATGGCGTCCTTCCGCGCACTGGGCCACGGAACGGTCAATTTTCCGGCTGTAAAGGCCGCGCTGGAGGAAGTGGGTTACGACGGCGTTCTGTGCGTCGAGCTGGACCGCCCGGAGGTCTGCAATTTCCATTCGGCCGAGGTTTCACGCATTTATATCCGCGATGTTTTGGGTCTGTAAAGCCCTTTCGCTTGTCATTTGATTTTTTCAGATAATAAGCCATTATTTATAATTTACACAATGCAAAACACCGACGTGTTCCTCTGCACAGCCGGGAGAGCTACACCAAATCCGACTGGATTTTATGGGTGGCGGCCTTTTCTGACGATGCCACAGTCGTAAGCGAATTGTCAAAACCCATTGTTCGTTTTCTCATGGAGACACCGGACAGGGTACCATTCAGCGACTGATACAATATGGTGAACGGCAGGCAATGCGGCTTCCAGAGCCGCACCGTGCAGGGCAGCCTCTTTATGCCGATACTAAAGAAAAAAATATTGCACAAAAAATTCACTCAACCATCGTTTTGCAAGAGGTTTTGAGTGGATTTTTTATGCCACTATTTATTGTGCAATTTGCTACTTGCATTTACTTTTGACACAGCCCTTTTCATATCATTCTTGAGAAAAATCCAGCCAGCGGTAGCTGTTTCCGGATTGTATAAATGTAACCGGCGCCTCTTCGCCGATCACATCGGGCAGCCACCGGGCCATATGCTCCATTCCTGGCTCCTCCAGATTGAAATGGCCTACATTCAGCACGGCCTTTTTCAGGCCCAGCGCGTTGGCATCCGCGATATACTCCCCGATGGTCCAGTCAATGATTTCACCGGGAATCAGCAGTTCGCAGTCAAAATCATTTACAAATCCAATTCCGTGGCGGTCCACATCCGTGCCTAGAAAGTGTGCTGCAATGCCGACTCTTGTCACCTTCATTGCGGGGTCGCCCAGAATACGGATACCGTCTATATGCATGGTATCCGCCACATGCCGCGCCACATCGGCGACTGTGGTTTCCGGTAAAAGAAAACGATATCCAAAAACCTTGCTGCCCATATCCACGGTGTATTTCTCCCAACGAAGGGAACGAATCAGCCCGCTGAAAATCCCGTCGGGGCTGTCGCCGTGCAGCCGGTCATGGTTGCGGTAAACCACAATGTCCGTCTTATCCAGCAGCTTCTTTTTTGCCTGATAGACTGTATCCTCCTGCAGCCAGTCCGTTTCGTCCCAGCCGTCAAAGAAGGTCGGCTCATGTGTAATGATTAAGTTGTATCCCATTTCCGCCGCTTTCCGAATGACCGCGGCCGTTGAGCAGCAGGTCGTCACCACACCGCTGCACTCCTGTTCCGGGTTGCCGCAAATGACGCCGTCGCAGGTTCTTCTGCTTTCATCGAGCGGTGTGTGATACGCTTCCAGCTTTGCAAGCAGCTCTGAAATCTTCACTCTGCCGACCTTCCCTTCATATCAAAATATGGATTCGAAAATCTGTTCCGGACGTTCTTATCCGGACACTTATTCATTTATTATCCGTTACTGTCGATCAGCCGCAGGCAATTCTTTTTTCCTGCGGAAACCGAATAGGTTTTATTCTTCAGGTTCACCTTCAGCTCGGCAATTTCATTTCCGAACTGCCTGCGAATGTAAAGCTCATAATCTTTACAGGGCAATAATTCAAATAAACCGCCAAACGCACTGTATTCATTTCTGAACCGCATCAATTTTAACAGCTTCTGGACGACCGGGCGCCTGACCTCTCCGGCTACTTCCTCTCCCGTGTAATAATGCCGGTTAATGTTCCTGCCCACCTTTGTCTTTTCCAAAAGTGTTATATCATTTTTACCCGCCAGCATACCGACATAGTATACCTGCGGAATCCCCGGGGCAAAAAACTGTATGGCCCGGGCAACCAGATAAGCGTCGTCGTCGTCACCAAGTGCCGAGTAATATGTGCAGTTCACCTGATAGATGTCCAGGTTGTTATACTGGGCTGTGTTGTAGACCCTTTTTACATTCGCGCCAAACTGAAAGATCCCTTCCTTTGTCCGCTCTATTTCATCATCCGGAAGCAGGTCCTTCACATCGACGACACCGATGCCGTCATGCGTATCCAGTGTAGTAAACTGCTTGCGTGGGCAGACTTCCAGCCAATGCTTCAGATATTTGCTTTGCCCGTAATAAAGTGCGTTAATGAGCAGCATGGGCAAAGCAAAATCATAGACATAATAATCCCGCTCGGCAATTTTTTGCTGCATCGTGTAGTGCTCATGGATTTCCGGCAGAATCTGCACGCCGTACGGCTCCAGTGAATCCTGCGCCTCTTTCAGCAGCTGCCAGACCTCCGGCTCAATAAAAAAACAGGAGGTTCCGGCTTTTTTTGTGGCGTAGGCGAACGCGTCCAGCCGGATTATGGCAATACCGCGGCGGGCAAGGTTTTGTAGGTTTTCCCGCAAAAACCGTTTTCCCGTTTCGGAGACACAGTTGATGTCGATTTGCTCTTCGTCAAAAGTACACCAGAGCTTTTCAGTGGTGCCGTCCGCAAAAACCGCGTCAACGGATGGCGCTCGGGGTTTTCGTTTATAAATTGCGTCCACTTGTTTATCGGTGGGCTCACCGTTTTCCCAAAATTCTTTATATCGTATAAACAGGTCCTTATAAGGGGAATTATCTTTATTCTTCAAAAAATCCTGATAATATTCACTTTTGGCGGAGATGTGGTTGATCATGTAATCCGCCATCAAATAGTATTTTTGTGAGAGTCGCTCGATGTCCTCCCAGCCGCCAAAGGCGTCGTCCACCACGTCGTATCGCATCGGCGCAAAGCCCCTGTCCCCTGAGGACGGAAAGAACGGCAGCAGGTGGATGCCGCCGATGGCGCTCCCGACATGCTGCTCAAGAATCTCTTCCAGTTGCCGTATGTTTCGCCCCAATGAATCGCTATATGTGATCAGCATAATTTGATTGCTCAGCTTCTTCATGCGCCTGTTCTCCTTCGCTCTGTTGTTTTGCTTTTCCCGCTTAACATCAGCCCTTCACACCGCCAATTACGATCCCCTTTACAAAAGATTTTTGTATGAAGGGATAAACGATCATCACAGGCACCAAGGCCACGACGGCGATGGCCATACGGATTCCCACACTGGGAATCGTACCCAGCTCAATATTGACGCCCTGCATCTGTGTCGCCGTTTTTAAAAACTGGGCGTTGTTGAGCATATTTGTCAGCACATTCTGGATGCTGTATAAATCTGTGCGCTTAACAAGATAATACAAGCCGTTGGTCCAGTCGTTCCAGTAAGCAAGGCCCGACATGAGACCCACGGTGCCGATGATGGGTGACGACATGGGCAGTACCACACGAAGCAGGGTTTTCAGCTCCGACGCGCCGTCCAGCTTGGCGGCCTCGACGATCTCCTCGGGAATATTGGTCTTAAAGTAATTGCGCATCAAAATTACATTGAAGGGGCTCATCAGAAAGCTTGGGACCAACAGCGCAAAGATGGTGTCGCGAATCTGGAATATCTGTGAATACATGATGTAGGTGGGCACCAGGCCGCCGCTGAACAGCATTGTGAAAAATACAATGAAGGCGACGACATTTCGCCCTTTGACCTCCGGGCGGGACAGCGGGTAGGCCAAAAATATCGTCATGACGATATTCAGGAAGGTACCGACAATCGTAATGAAAAAGGTGATTCCATACGCCCGGAAAATCGCTTCGCTGGCTTTAAAAATATATTCATAGGAAGCGAGGCTGAACTTTTGCGGTAAGAAGGAATAACCGTTCTGAATCAGCGTCTGCTCATCCGTAAAAGACGCCATTGTCAAAAGCAGCAGCGGCAACAGGCAGGCAAGCGTCAAAAGCGCTAAGACCGTCTGCGGAATGATTTTTGAAAGTCTACTGTTTGTGATCACATTCGTTACCCCCACTTCGTTCAGGCTGAACTGTGCAAATGAACTTTTTGTATGCGTAAATTCTTCTAAAACAGCGCATTTTCTTTATCGACCTTTCTTGTCAGTGTATTGGCTCCCAGTACAAGGACGAAGCCCAGAATCGACTGCAGAAAGCCCGCCGCGGAGGAACGCCCGACATCATTGAGCTGTAAAAGGCTGCGGTATACGTAAGTATCGATGGTATTGGTGGTGCTGTAAAGCATCCCGTTGTTCATAGGTACCTGATAGAAGAGCCCAAAGTCGGAATAAAACATCCTGCCTAAATGGATGACCACCAGCGTGATGATGGTGGATTTGAGGCAGGGCAGCGTGATAAATTTGATTTGCTGCCATGTGGACGCGCCGTCGATCACCGCGGCCTCATAATAGCTGTCGTCGATGCCGATCAGCGTCGCATAATAGAGAATGGAGGAGTACCCGAAGGATTTCCAAAGATATATGATGGTGAGAATCACAGGCCAATAGCCCGGAGCGGAATACCAGCCGACGGCATCCATACCCAGCGGCTCCAGAATGGAATTGTTTATAAAACCGTTATCCATGCTGAGAAACGCGAATGCCAGATAACTGATGACCGCTGTGGACAGGAGATACGGAATCAGGATGCTGGTCTGATACACCCGCAGCATTCTTTTCTTGATCTGCCCCAGCAAAATGGCAACCGTAATGGCAAGTACCGTTCCCAGAACGATAAAGACCAGATTATAGAGAATTGTGTTGCGAAAGACGATATAAGCATCACTGGTTTTAAACAGATACCTAAAATTGTCAATACCCACCCACGGGCTTTCAAATACACCCACTGTGTAGTTGATTTTCTTAAAGGCAAAGGACAGGCCGAACATCGGCAGGTAATTGTTGATGAGAAGGTACAAAAGCCCCGGAATCATCAAAAGATACAGCGCGATATTTTTCGGCCCTTTTCTGTGTTTTGTCTTACTGCTGGTCGGCGTAGCCATTTTCATAGCCGTTTCTCTCCTTACTGTCCCTATTCGCAGTCATACCCCATATGGTTCTAAAGATTCCACCCTGTGCGCGCAGGCTGGAATGGGCGCAGGCAGATAGTGCTATCCGCCTGCTTTCCCGATTATTTTATTTCATTACTGCGCCCAGAAGGCATCCAGCTGAGCCTGCTTTACCGCGATGATTTCATCGATTCCGGCATCCTTCAGTGCGCTCTGGAACTGTGCTACCGCCGCGTCAATGTCGTCCACCGTACCGCCCTTGATGGCGTCGGAGTACTGGCTGACCACGTTGGTACAGGCGGAAACCGCATCGGAAACCCCTGTCATGTCAAACTGGCAGCCAAAGGCTTTGGACTGGTGCGCATCGGCATTGGCCTGTTTGAGCTGGTCATAATAGTCTGCCGGATACTCAAAGGGATGGGACAGTGTGGAATTCAGCGCCGTCCAGGCGTAGCCCATAGACCAACCGGTGCTGGAAACGTCTTTTCCCTCAAGATAGGAGGCTGAACCGTCGTCGTTCAGCATATAGTGCTGGTTTTCGATACCGTTGATCAGCAGATTGACCACGTCGGCGTCCGTCGCCATCAGATTCAGCAGCCCCGCCGCCATCTCCGCATTTTTCGTAGCCGGATTAATGCAGTAATACGCGCCCGGCGTTACAGCGACCGCGTCCTCATAAATCTGCAGTGACGCCATGTCGACACCAAAGTTCTGAGAAGACCAGATGCCATTCATTTCCGCACTGAAGTGCCCTGCGAAATTGCCAAAGCATTTGCCCGCCGGGATGTAATCCACCGGGGCCTCTGTCACGTTGAGCAGGTCTGTCATGTAGCAGCCCATTTCCTTCCACTGCTTGACGTATTCCACCAGCTCCAGATAGCCGTCGCTTTCATAATAGTTGGTTACGGTGTCGTCCTGACCGAAATTCCCCAGTACACCCAGCAGGTTTTCATCGCCGAGATTGTCCACGCGTGTGTCGCCGATATTCGGACGGCTGTTCATGGGGCCGATAAGCGGTGTCTCGGGATAGGCTTCGCGGATATCCGCAAACAATTCTGTCAATTTTTCCAGATTGATTTTATCACCATTCGAATAACCAAACTCTGCCGCGATGTCCGCCCGCAGGTTATAGACCGCCGTTGAAGCCTGGTCCAGTAAGCGTCCCACGCCGTACAGAGTGCCGTCAAGCCTGCCGGATTCGTACACCTTTTCAGTAAGGGCCTCTTTCATTCCATCTTCGTACTCGCTGAGTAAATCGTCCAGCGCAAGCGCTTGCCCATTGCTGACAACCGTGCTGTATGGAATGACACCGCCGCCATAGTATACATCCAGCGTGTCGTCGCCGCCGGAAAGCAACAGGTTCAGCTGTGTGGCCCAGTTGCCGATTTCGATGCTGATAATCTCAAGGTTGCAGCCGAGCTTTTCCCTTGTGATTTCGCTGAGCGCTTTCTCAACCGCGGCAACATCTGAAGGAATGGCGCCGCACAGAATCATCAGGGATATGGTCGGATAGTCACCGGAATTCCCCTCTGAAACGGCAGATACCGCTTCGCTTTTCGTCCCGCTCTCTGAGCTGCCCGCGCTGAGCGATGAGCCGTCATCCGTTGTTCCGCAGCCGGCTACTGCAGCGGTCATGATCACCAGAGCAAGGATCAGTGCAAATACCTTCTTCAATGACATAATTTACCTCCTGTTATGTAAATAACTGTCTCATAGTGTTTCGTCTGCACCGTACTTACGCAAACGTTAACCTAATCTATATTTCATATCATATAGCATGAATCCGGTAATGTCAACAATAATTTTACGTTTTTATGCGATTAGTTAAGGGTTTTGTTTGGGTTCTTGAATTGTTTCTCTACTTCCAGTCACAGCAATCTCCAATTTAACGCAACCGTTTGTCTTATAAGCATCAAAATAGCCGCGACGAAAAAACTTCATCACGGCTATATTTGGAAGATTTCACAGTGTTTCACTTTTCCGAACTCAATCTTTCTTTGGGCCGGAGCTTTTCCTCCTGACAAATGTAACCGGCAAGATGGAGCGCTCCGGTACCAACACGCCGTTGATGCGCTTTGTCAATACATGGGTGGCAAGATCCCCCATTTCACGTATCGGCTGCTTGACCGTGCTGATATTGCAGTACTCCGATATGTCGATTCCGTCAAAGCCGACAACCTTCATGTTCTGCGGATAAGCACTGTTCTCACCGAGAATATTGATGACTCGGGCTGCCAATACATCACTTGTCGCAAAAATCCCATCCGTATTCGGATAATCCCGAAAAAGGCTTTCAATATTCTGTGGCAGAACCTTTCCGAACAGATCCTCGGGCTCAATGTAATACTTTTTATAATCCACACCGGCCTTCTCACACTCCTCACAGAAGCCCTTGTAGCGCAGATAGGCCGGTAGATGCTCGCGTGTCCGGTTTCCGAACAGCAGCGGATGCTTACAGCCGCTGTCCATCAGCTCACGCGCCGCAAAAACCCCGCCCTTATAATTGTCACAGGAAACGGAGGGAACATTTTCAATGGTCCGTTCAATGCTGACAATGGGAAAATCGGTGTCAAAATACTCTTCCGCATCCTCAATACGGCTGCACACCAAGA
>Ga0153939_1000741_pt1 | contig 12715 bp, 9 predicted proteins | sample TSNJ023MetaG_FD_104734 | JGI IMG/M metagenome (GOLD analysis project Ga0153939, IMG submission 104734) | Attine ant fungus gardens microbial communities from New Jersey, USA - TSNJ023 MetaG | ecosystem: Host-associated > Fungi > Mycelium > Unclassified | place: USA: New Jersey, Brendan T. Byrne... | reverse complement strand
ATTTGCGGGGTTAGCCTTTGTTCATCTTTACTTATTGGATTTCAATGTGTTTTATGATTATATTAAATTATCTATAACACCCTTTATAATGATTATTATTGTATTTGGTGTATTAATAAGTTTAATTTCAAAATATATCAAACATTTTAAGATATTCGATATTCACTCCAATGTGCTATTGTTATTGCTTATCGTCATTATAACTTTGTTTGAAACACTAAGTTTTTCTAAAAGAACCGTTGAAACTAATATATCTGATATTGTTGACAACGATTATGTTAGTGAGAAAATGATGAGTGACTTGGGTAATTATAAGGTTTATGATGCTTTTCCAAGTATAGATGGTGCACATCAAAGTATTATTTCACAAAATAAGAATTTGATAAAGGAAATGCCTGCAATAAATTCATATGTCGCACTTAATAACCCACTTTTCTATAGGTTATTTTCGGGAGATATATCTGCACCACTGAATTTTACAGGATTAATGAGTGGAAGTTGTAAAGCTGATATCAATGTAACAATGCAAAATGATTTACTTTCAATGCTCGGTGTAAAATATATTATTGACTCAAGCCATTTTATTCCTGAAGATGGAGTAATTGTAGATACAAATACCGCTAAAAGAGAGTTGGTATATGAATCTGCCGACGATATAGATATCGCCCGGTCAATTGGTGGTTATGATTTATGGTGGGATTATTTTACCCCTAAACCTTTTACACAGTATATAGTTTCTCTTGATTTAAATAATAGCAAAAATCTACTGGATGGAAGTGTATTTGTTGATTTTTATGCAGAAGGATATGATTTGGCTAGCAGTCAAGCTGAAATCAAGAGTAATAACGATGAATCTTATGAACTTATTATTTTTAGTGGTGATTCAGCGTCTTTTTCGAATATTGCAGTGCGTGTTGTGTCAATCGAGAATAGTACCTCTCTCAAGATTACTAATTTTAGGATTTATGAGTTGACTTCAGATGTATATACTCCGACTTATAAGCCCTACATCATAGATGAAGAGAACAGGATATTCGAAAATTTGAATGTTTGTGATATTCTATACTTTTCAGAAGAGTTGAGAGGAATAAACAACATTGAATATATCTACGAGAACCTATATTATCTTAATATGGATCGATATAGTTATGTGAAGGAAATAGAAAACAAGGTATATGATACCACTACAGCAGAGGTTACTGATATTAATTTTAAAAGCAATTCGATAAGTGCCAGAGTAAATAATGAGAAGGACGGATTTTTAAACTTTTCACAGTGCTATTTTACCGGATGGAATGCATATATAGATGGAAAAAAAGTTGATATACATATGGTAAATGCCCTTATCATGGGCATAGAGGTACCAGCTGGTGAGCATATTGTCGAATTCAAATATATCAGTATAAGCTTTATAACCGGTGCGATTATTACAATAGGTTATGCTCTGTTTTTGACTATATACTTTATTATAAAAAATAAACAATTAAAATATAAATGTAGCAGAGAGGTAAAATAACGAAAATACTAGCAGAAATTTGTGATTAAAGCTTTAGAATTGATTCGTTTAGGAGGCATGTGAAGGGAATGGAAGTTTCTAAAGAGTTAAGAGTAGAGAATGTTGATTACTAATTATCAGCAGTATAAAGAAGGAGATACTATGAAAGTAGTAATATTAGCAGGCGGATATGGTACTCGTATATCTGAGGAAAGTCACCTAAAACCTAAACCGATGATTGAGATCGGGGAAAAGCCGGTACTATGGCATATCATGAAGTCTTATTCATCATATGGATTTAATGACTTTGTTATATGCTGCGGCTACAAGGCATATATGATCAAAGAATATTTTGCAGATTACTATTTACATAACAGTGATGTCACTTTTGACTTTAGAAAAGGCAATGCTATGGAAGTTCACACAAATACGTCGGAACCCTGGCGTGTTACATTGGTTGATACAGGCCTAAACACCATGACCGGAGGGAGAGTGAAGCGTATCCGCCAGTATACCCAGGACGAACCATTCATGCTGACATATGGAGATGGTGTTTCAAATGTTGATATAAATAAGCTTCTAAGATTCCATGAATCACATGGTAAGATAGCCACCATGACAACAGTAAATACAGGACAACGCTTTGGAGTTTTGGATATTGAGGAAGATGGGACAATCAGTGCATTCAGAGAAAAGTCAGATGGTGACGGAAACATGATCAATGCTGGTTTTATGATTTTGCAGCCGGATATTTTTGACTACATTGAAGGCGATGATACTATCTTGGAAAGAACTCCTTTAGAGACTCTCTCATCTATGGGTCAACTCATGGCTTATAAGCATGATGGATTTTGGCAATGTATGGATACGCAGAGAGACAAGCAAAAACTGGAAGAATTATGGGCAGAAGGACAGGCCCCTTGGAGGAGATGGTAATGGATCTGGCTTTTTGGAAAGATAAAAGAGTATTTCTGACCGGACACACCGGCTTTAAGGGTTCTTGGATGAGCAGAATACTGGTGAATCTGGGTGCAAATGTAACGGGATATTCGCTTGGGATACCAACGAACCCCAATTTGTTTTCTTTAACAAATACGGAGAATAAAATCAGTTCAGTCATGGGAGACATTAGAGATGGTGAATTTCTTCTGAAAGTTTTTGAAGAAGCAGGCACTGACATTGTTATCCATATGGCAGCGCAGCCTATTGTAAGGGACTCCTATTTAGATCCAGTCTATACATATAGCACAAACGTAATGGGAACTGTAAATATCCTTGAATGTGCAAGGCGTTGTAAGGGAGTTAAATCTTTTTTGAATGTTACGACTGACAAGGTATATCACAATAATGAGTGGGAGTGGGGATACCGCGAGATCGATCCATTGGATGGTTTAGATCCATATTCAAACAGTAAGTCATGTTCGGAACTGGTGACTCACAGCTATAAGGATTCTTTTTTCATGGATGGACAAGTTGCTATATCAACAGCTCGTGCCGGCAATGTAATTGGTGGAGGTGATTTTGCAAATGACCGAATTATTCCCGACTGTGTGCGTGCAGTCATGAGGAATGAACGCATACAAGTACGTAACCCTCATTCGATCCGTCCGTATCAACATGTCCTTGAGCCACTTTTTGCCTATCTGTTAATATTGGAAAAGCAATATGAGAGTATAAAGTATGCAGGATACTACAATGTAGGTCCAGATGAATGTGACTGCATTACAACAGGCAATCTGGTAGATATCTTCTGTAATAAATGGGAAAATACTCAAGGATGGGAAACGCAGGATGTTAGCGGACCCCATGAGGCGAATTATTTGAGACTGGATTGTTCCAGGATCAAGTCGGTACTGGGATGGTCTCCCAGATGGAACATAGGCAATGCTGTAGCAAAGACAGTTGAATGGAGTAAATGTTACCTGTCAGGTGATGATATCTGTTCGGTGATGGACAAGCAGATTGAAGAATATTGTAATAATGGAGGACGAATTAATGTTTGAGAACTTATCGGAAGAACAAGCCAGGAAGCAGATTTTGAACATGGTGTCAGAATACTGTGAAACTTATCATAAAAAGAATGAAGAATTCCATGAAGGAGATCGTATACCATATGCTTCACGCGTATACGATCATAAGGAAATGGTAAACTTGACGGACAGTGCCCTTGAATTCTGGCTCACGTCAGGCAGATATACGAATCAGTTTGAAAACGAATTTGCTCATTATCTTGGAGTCAGACATTGTGCACTTGTTAACTCGGGCTCATCGGCCAATCTGCTTGCATTCATGGCCCTTACATCCCCTCTTTTGAAGGAACGTGCAATACATCGTGGAGACGAGGTGATTACCGTTGCGGCTGGCTTCCCAACCACTGTTGCCCCCATCATCCAGTACGGGGCAATACCAGTTTTTGTGGATGTAACCATTCCACAGTATAATATAGATACAAATATGCTAGAAGCAGCACTGTCTCAAAAAACAAAAGCTGTCATGTTAGCACACACACTGGGTAACCCTTTTGATATTGCTGCCGTTAAGGGCTTCTGTGACAGGAATGGCCTGTGGCTCATAGAAGACAACTGTGATGCGTTGGGTTCAAGGTATGAATTAAATGGTGAGGAAAAATTAACCGGTACCTTTGGCGACATCGGTACTTCCAGTTTCTATCCACCTCACCACATGACAATGGGTGAAGGAGGTGCGGTGTATACCAATAATCCTCTCCTTGGAAAAATTATATTTTCCATGCGGGATTGGGGACGAGACTGTGTATGCCCCTCTGGACGCGATAATATTTGCGGTCACCGTTTTGACAGACAATATGGCGAATTGCCATTAGGTTATGACCACAAATATGTATATTCACATTTCGGTTATAATCTAAAAGCTACAGATATGCAAGCCGCCATCGGTGTTGCACAGCTTGAGAAGTTTCCTTCTTTCGTCTCACGTAGACGTGATAATTTCAAGCGGCTATATGATGCCCTTGAACAAATACAGGATATATTAATACTTCCAGAGCCATGCGCAAATTCTGCTCCAAGCTGGTTTGGGTTTCCCATTACATGCAGGCAAGGCATGAATAGGAATTGCTTGGTTCAGTATATAGAGAAAAAAGGAATACAAACACGTATGCTCTTTGCTGGAAACCTAATCAAACACCCTTGCTTTGACGAGATGAGGGCATCCCGAAAAGGATATCGTGTGGTCGGGGAACTGGTCAATACCGACCGCATCATGCAGGATACCTTTTGGGTAGGTGTTTATCCGGGCATGACGAATGATATGATAGATTACATGGCCGAAAATATTGCAGGAGCTATCAAACAATGAAACTTCTGGAAAAGATTGGAATTAGAAACAAGGAAGATGCAATAGGACTACTGAAGCAATTTATAAAATTTGGAATTGTGGGTTTATCTAATACCATTATATCTCTGGTAGTGTATTACATCTTGGTTTTCTTGGGTGTGTACTATATAGTAGCTCACATTTTCGGATTTTTATTAAGCGTATTGAATGCCTATTATTGGAATCATAAATATGTTTTTAAAAAGACAGCAACTGGAAATCTAAAGACGTTTATAAGAACTTTTACGTCTTATGGAGTTACGTTTTTGCTAAGTACCTTTCTATTATATTTTATGGTTGCGCATTTAAAAATACCTGATTCGATAGCACCATTATTAAATTTATTTGTTACAATACCACTTAATTTTTTATTGAATAAATATTGGTCATTTAGATGATAAAACATTTAAAAAGGAGAATGGCTCATTGAATAAAGTAATTGTTACAGGTGCGACGAGTATGATTGGGTTGGCATTTATAAATGAATGTATAAAAAATAGAACTCAAGTTATAGCGATTATTAGAGAGAATTCTAAGAAAAGAAATCTTATATCAAAATCCGCTATGATAACGGTAATTGAGTGTGATATAGCAAAGATTAGCTCTCTTGATTTAGGCAAGAAAAATAGATTTGATGCATTATATCACTTTGCCTGGGAGAGTACTGATCCTAGTTCTAGAAATAAACCTGATCATCAGTTAAAAAATATTGTAAGTACATTAGATACTGTTAGATTTGCAAGTAAAAACGGATGTAAGAGATTTATAGGCGCTGGTTCTCAGGCTGAATATGGAAAAATAAGTGGAAAAATTACTACTGACTTAAATGTTTCTCCCGATAGCGCTTATGGAATAGCAAAATATTCTGCTGGTAAATTAGCAGCTATTTTGAGTCAGGAACTGGGAATTGAATTTATTTGGACCAGAATTTTTAGTGTTTACGGCATTAATGATATGCCAACAACAATGATAATGTACTGTATAGATTGTATGATAAAAGGACAAAAACCAATCTTAACAAGGTGTGAACAAGTATGGGAATATTTAAACTGTAAAGATGCCGCAAAAGCTTTTTGGCTTTTAGGGAATAAGGGTATTAATCAAACCATTTATAATATTGGTAGTGGCAATCCACGAGTTTTATTAGAATATGTAAAAGAATTAAGGGATTGTATTGATAAAACTATACCACTAGGAATTGGGGAAAAAGAATACTCAGCAAATCAAGTCATGAGTTTATATGCAGATATATCAGCTTTGGAAAGAGACACAGGTTTTAAACCGGAAATATCTTTTACACAAGGAATCCAGGAAACTATTGAATGGTACAAGGAGTTAATGTAAAATGGTAGTTACAGTATTATTACCCACATTTAATGAAGAAGAAAATGTTTCATTGATAAGTCAAGAAATTATTGAGATATTTAAGAATCAATTGCCCACATATGATTATGAGATTATATTTATTGATAATTGTTCTACAGATAAGACGCGCAATATTATAGAAGGATTATGTGCAGAAAATTATAAAATCAAGGCAATTTTTAATACAAAAAATTTTGGACAATTTAATTCTCCATTCTACGGTCTTTGCCAAACAACTGGTGATTGTACAATTTTTATGTGCGCAGACTTTCAAGATCCTGTAGATATGATTCCCAAATTTATTCATGAATGGGAAAATGGATATAAAATTGTATGTGGAATAAAAACAAGCAGCGAAGAAAATAAATTAGTGTATTTCTTGCGTTCATTATATTATAAAATGATTAAAAAAATGTCATCTGTTGAGCAAATTGAGCATTTTACTGGATTTGGATTGTATGATAAGAGCTTCATTGATATTCTTAAAAAACTAAATGACCCGTCTCCATTTTTACGTGGAATTGTTGCTGAACTTGGTACAAATAGAAAAGATATACCATATAAACAAGAAAAGAGAAGAGCCGGTAAAAGTAGTAATAATTTTTATAGATTGTATGATGCAGCAATGCTGAGTTTTACCTCATATACTAAAATTGGTTTAAGGTTGGCGACCATAATTGGATTTATTTTTTCGGGAATCAGCTTAATAATAGCATTTATTTACTTAATTTTAAAACTTATTTTTTGGCGAACTTTTCCGATGGGAATGGCACCGGTATTAATAGGTGTTTTTGTTCTTGGTTCTTTACAGCTATTTTTTATAGGAATGATTGGAGAATATATTTTAAATATGAATATAAGGCTTATAAACAGGCCATTGGTAATTGAAGAAAAAAGAATTAATTTTGATAATGAGTAAAATGGAATATATTTTAGGAGAGTAGTAATTAATGAGAAAAATGAGAGCTGCAATTATTGGAACAGGAAATATTGGCATTGACTTACTTTATAAAATCCAGAAATCTAAGTTTATAAACTGTGAGCTATTTGCTGGCAGAAGTGATTCTTCAAGAGGTATAGAAATTGCTAAAAATTTAGATATACATACTTCGATAGAATCAATCAATGAAATTATGAAACACCCCACTAATTATGACATTGTATTTGATGCAACAAATGCATCTGCACATAAAATTAATGCGCCTCTACTTGCGGAGTTAGATGTCTTTGTAATTGATTTAACCCCTGCAAAACTTGGGGAATTTTGTATTCCGGTTATAAATGGGGAAGAATGCTTAAAATCTAAAAATATTAATATGATTACTTGTGGCGGGCAGGCAACAATACCAATTGCATATGCACTGTCAAGGGCGCATGATAATATATCCTATATTGAAATGGTTTCGACTATAGCCTCAAAATCTGCCGGTATAGGAACAAGGGATAACATTGATGAATTTACACAAACAACATCAGAGGCTTTATCATTTTTTTCAAAAGTAAAGAATACAAAAGCCATAATAATTCTTAATCCGGCTGAACCGCCGATTTGCATGAGGTCAACGGTTTATGCTATTATAGATAAACCCAATATAGATATTATAAAAGAAGAGGTTTTTTCAATCAGTAAAAAAATTCAAGAGTATGTTCCTGGTTACAAAATAATACTCGGTCCAATTTATGAAAACGGAAGAGTAACGACAACAATTGAAGTCGAAGGTTTGGGCGACTACCTCCCAAAGTATGCTGGAAATTTAGATATAATAACTTGTGCTGCAATAAACATGGCAGAATCTTATGCGAAAACTCATACAATATAATAGTGGAAGGTGATAACTTGAAAAAATTAATGCTATTTGATTCAACATTGAGAGATGGCTCACATGCTATAAAACATCAACTGACAAAAGATAACATAACTGATTATTGTAAAATAATTGACTCTGTTGGAATGGATGTCGTTATAGTAGGGCACGGAAATGGTTTGGGTGCATCGTCATTACAGACTGGATTATCACTATTGACCGATGAAGAAATGATTTTCTTAGCCAGGCAGAATTTAAAAAACACTAAATTAGGTGCTTTTTTAATACCAGGTTATGGTACAATATACAATGATATTGCACCAGCATTGAAGCAAGGTGTTGATTTGGTTTGTGTAGCGTCTCACTGCACAGAGGCTAATATTACAAAGCAGCATATACAATATGTTAGGAATAATAATGCTGAAGTTTACGGTATTCTTATGATGTATCATATGGCACCGTTAAAAACGTTAGTAGATGAGGCCAAAAAAATGCAAGAGTATGGAGCTTACGGTGTCATTATAATGGATTCAGCAGGTGCCTCTACACCAGTGATGGTTCAAGAAACAATCAGAGAACTTAAAAATACATTAGATATTAAAATTGGTTTTCATCCTCATAATAATCTGGGATTAGCTGTTGGAAATGCTTATATTGCATACAAGGAAGGAGCTGATATTATTGATGGAACTGTAAGAGGTTTTGGAGCTGGAGCTGGTAATTGTCAACTTGAACCATTCATAGCTTTACTGCAGAAAGAAGGTGTTGAACTTGATATTAATCTTTATGAAATGTTAAATGCCAGTGAAGATATTGTATCTAAATTCAATAGTAAAAATCAGGGATTAGATGCTTTAAGCATTATTAGTGGACTTTCAGGAGTTTTTTCTTCTTTTGCACCTCATGTCAGTAATGCTTCAAAGGAGTTTAATGTTGACAGCAGAGATATTTTTATTGAACTTGGAAAGCGCAAAGTTGTAGGTGGACAGGAAGATATTGTAGTTGATGTTGCTATGAACTTAGCCCAAAAAAAGGCGAAAGATGAGACAAGTTATTTGGTTGGGTCCTTATTATAATTAAAATGTAAAGGAGCTGTAAAATTATGAATGTATCAGATTATATTTTTTCTTTTTTAAAGTCAAAAGGTGTTAATACAGCATTTGTTGTAACAGGTGGACAGGCAATGTATTTAGATGATGCCTTGGCTCGAACAAGTGGGATCAAGACAATATTTACGCATCATGAGCAATCGGCTGGAATGTCTGCTGATGCATACTCCAGAATCACAGGTCGATTAGGGCTTGCAGTTGTAACGGCAGGTCCCGGTGCTATTAATGTGGTTAATGGATTGGTAGGTGGATACACTGATTCAGCCCCAATGATGGTGATATCAGGTCAGTCTGCATACTCTTGTGTTGAATACCAGCGGGAAAGTGGTATCCGACAATATGGTGTTCAGGGCATATATATACGTCCTTTTGTTGAAGCAGCAACAAAGTTTTTTGTAACTGTTGATGATCCGAGTAGAATTAAATATTACATGGAAAAAGCCTATCATATGGCTTTCTCTGGACGTCCAGGGCCAGTTTGGATTGATGTTCCGTTAGATATTCAACGTATGGAAGTTCCTGAGCGTTTACTTATGGGTTTTTCTCCTGAGGACGATGGCATATCAAGAAACGAAAGGCAGGTGTATATTAAGGATACCATTAATGATCTGAAAAAAGCTAAACGTCCTTTAATTATTGCAGGTCAAGGAGTGCGTTTAGCTAACGCAGTACCGGAATTTTTAGACTTTGTTGGACGTACTAAAATTCCTGTTGTTACTACCAGATTAGGAATAGACATTATTCATTCTGATCATCCTTCTTATGTTGGAAGGCCAGGCAACTATGGGGAAAGAAGTGCAAATTTTGCAATACAAAACGCTGATCTAATTTTAGTTTTAGGAAGTCGCCTATCTACTTCTTCGGTTGGACATGATGCTTCTCAATTTGGTAAATATGCAAAAAAAATTGTAGTGGATATTGATAAAAAAGAATTGGAAAAACCTGGTGTTGATATTCATAATAAAATTAACGATGATGTAAAAGCATTTTTAAAAAGCTTAAATAAATATTTAGATGAATACAGCATGCAAATTGAAGCTTCCGTTAACTGGTGTGAATATTGCCTGGATTTAAAACGAAGATTTCCTGTAATGTTATCAGAATATATAACCCAATCTCCTGTTAACTCTTATTATTTTATAGATAGATTATCAGAAAAAGCTGATTCAGAGACAGCGATTTTAGTAGATACTGGGTCGTGCTTTCATGTTGCGTGTCAGACTTGGAAAATAAAGAAAGGCCAAAGGTTCTTGACTACCGGAGGACTATCCTCTATGGGGTATTGGGCAGGAGGACTGGGTGCATGTGCGGCTAATAATTATAAAAATACAATTATTATTACTGGAGATGGAAGCTTACAAATGAATATTCAAGAGTTTGCGACTATAAAGCACCTGAATAAACCCTTAAAGATTTTTGTTTTAAATAATAATGGATATCTTTTGATCCGACAAACACAACATAATTTTATGCAAGATCGTTTCTTTGGTGAAGGACCTGAAACAGGTGTTGAATGCCCAGATACATTAAAAATTGCAGAAGCGTATGGGATAAAGGCATTTCGCATTGAAAATGTAAGCGAAGTTGATTCAATAATACAAGAGGTTCTTAATTACGATGGACCTGTAATATGCGATGTCATGTCTCCTGAATGGCAATTAATAATTCCACGTATTTCCTCGGAAAAGCTTGCGGATGGTAGTCTTGTTTCAAGAAAGTATGAGGATATGTTCCCTTATCTTTCTGATAGTGAGCTAAAAGAGATTATGATTGCCGAAAAATAGTAGAGCAACAGTTATTTAGATAGTCCAAAGCCCACATAAAAAGAGGAAAGACTTCAATAAACTGTGAATTAATCGGGATCTGACAGTAAAAAATGATGTCAGACCAAAAAACTCTGGATGATGTAATTGATTTCACGAGATGTTTCCAATTTGCTATTATTAATTGTCGTTAGACTGCTAGGTTTTTATAATTGCTATGCTGAATATAAAACAGGCACTGCTTGCTTTTATATTCAGCACTTAAAATTAATATTATTGTGAGCTCTAAGTTACTACAACCATGCATGCATCACCTTTTTTATTTGATATGCACTGAAGGAGGTATGCCATGTACCAAAGGAAAAACATATAGTCCAACACCAGCGCAGGAAAGTTTTGATCCAGCTATCTACTTCACTAACTATAACGCATTTCTCGTTAACCCTTCTTCATTGTTTTTTTATAATTTGTCATTCTTCATTTTTTCCTTCCCTTGTATTACATCCTTTGTTATAATAGGTTTGTCGAGAAATGCAAATTATGCTTAGTAAATCAAATATGATACAGATGCAATGTATACGGTTGGCAGAAAACAGTCATGATAAACTCATGTTAGTACTAAATTAATGAAAGGCGATTTCGTAACCTTACTTTAAGAATGACACATATCTATATGAGGTGAAGTAATGTACATAACATCATTAACTCTTTTTTTTGTTTTAGTAACAATAATTACTATTATATTTTTTATTCCTCAAATCAATTTTATAAAATCTGTAGTATTTGGTTTAATATCTTGTATAGGAATATACATTTTGATAAGTGGTATTCTGTTTTGGATTGATATTTTTACCTTATTCTTAGCAGTTTTGATTTGTCTAATAACAAGTATTGTTTTATTGGTTTGCGCTATAATATTTAATAATATACATAAACATGAAATTAAACTTTTTAGCAATTTGAATGATAGTATATTATTAATAATCATATTACTAATTGCATTCTTTTTTTCAAAAGATCAATTCGAAATTCATGGAATGGGTCAAGATGAAGGTGTATATCAGGTTAAGGCAATTGCCTTGATGGAGGGATATACTAAGAATCAGTTGGATTTTGAAGAGTATCATTTGCTGACTTCAGAGGATAATAAAGAAAGATATTATTATCAAATTATACGTCAAGTTGGGTTTGATAATTATGATAGTGGATTTCCTACATTGGATGTAGAAAATGAGTTAAGTGATGTGTCTGGTCATTTTCATGGAATACCCACATATGCGGCATTATTGGCATTATGGGCAACAATTTTTGGCCTGAAAAACATGATGGGAATTCAAATCGTTGCTTTTTTATGTGCTATTTGCTTGTTATGGTTTATCCTTGATTTACTTAAATGTAAGAGACATTATAAATTTTTATTTACTTTACTATATGCTTTATCTCCACAAGTATTATGGATAGCAAAATCCTCATTGACGGAGATGATATTGGCACTAATAATGCTAATGTTTTTTTACCTTATTCTTCATAATAATGAAAAATGCGTTTTAGCGAGTTCTCTATGTGTTCTTGTATTCTCATTTTATCATGTTTCAGCTTTTACAATCATGCCATATTTTTTCTTGCTTTATTTAATTTACTTTATATATACAAAAAATAAACTATGTATAATAAGTGGGATATTAAGTTTGACTTTCTTTGAAGTAGGGTTATTAATGATGGCAAATGTAAGTCCGACTTACACATTTAACAACATAACTGGAAGCCTACAAAATATTGTTTCTTTTATTAGTTACAATCGTATTATACCACTATCTATTATTT
>Ga0153939_1000740_pt1 | contig 12730 bp, 14 predicted proteins | sample TSNJ023MetaG_FD_104734 | JGI IMG/M metagenome (GOLD analysis project Ga0153939, IMG submission 104734) | Attine ant fungus gardens microbial communities from New Jersey, USA - TSNJ023 MetaG | ecosystem: Host-associated > Fungi > Mycelium > Unclassified | place: USA: New Jersey, Brendan T. Byrne... | reverse complement strand
TGACGACATTGAGATTGAGGAAATGGACTAGATTATTTTGATGCCTTTCACTAGCAATGTATAACACAACAATTGTATATTAGAATTTGTATCAGATGAAGCAAGTGTGACCCGCGGACTGTATACCGCGTAATAAATTGATGATAAAAGCAGGTGTGACGATGAGCCTGCGTGACTGCTGAACAACGTACATCTACGATAACCATGCTCAGTCGGGCTATCCCTCAGCTCACCCGCTCTTTTCGTCGTGCAGTATCTACAGTTACTCCTTCAAACAAGAGTTCTGCCACATTACCCGCCCCAAAGCATGGATCTACCACCACCCAGCAAGCCCCGAATTACCCCACAAGCTGGTCAACCAATCAGGCACCTCGTCCCGGCCCCGGAACGAGCCCTCGGTTTGAACAGACCAATATGGAGCTCCAGCCCAATCCTTTGAGTGCCATGGAGCTGATTGCCAATGAGCCTGTTCGAATTGTTCATGGACGAAAGGCTGTTTGCGACGGAGGTTTGGTTCTCTTTTGTACCTTTATTTTATCGTGGCTGACGGTGTCACATCTGGTTGTTTCATTGTTGAAATCTGACCACATCGTGGATCCTGCTTGTTTACATCTGCTGGTAACTTGTTTGACATTTTTACATGAATTCTTGGAAATGGTATCCGCACCCATAATAGGAGGAGGACCCCTCGGTCACCCGAAAATCTACATCAACCTGGTAAGTACCATGTAGTTTCATTTTCCCTCTCTTTCCATCACACGGATGCTCACGTTTTCCTCTCTGCTCCAGGACCAACCAGGGTCGCGTTCCTGTGGGTATGTCGAAGAGATGCTGCCAGTTTATGTCACGTCTATCGGACAAGACTTGCTGTGCTGCATTTCTATATTGTCAATAAGAGAAAGCTCAACTGCTAACTATCATCCGTTTTGTTTTTCATATCGCTTGCTACCGTCTCGTGTCCGCCTTGGTGGGGTAAACTTTTTTTCATCTCTATGTTTGGACTTGGACTGGACATTAACTCCACTCAATTATGCTACACCTAATCTCGAATTGAACCATTGCCTGAATGCCTCGGGTTTAGTTACTGGTGAGTTCATTGTTGTAGACTTTTATTTCCCTGGTGCTCATTTTACGCTCTTCTTAGCGGTCTTCGGTTCGAACAAGCGCCTCACCATCACTAAACCATACCATTCGATATATAATCATTTCCCGATAATAGATTTTTTTGAGAAAAGCAATGGAGACTTCGACAATGAATTGTGCTTGAGGCTGTCTCGCATCTTGCCTTAAAGAGTTAGTGTAAAGATACATGAGTATATGACATGATCTACTACTATTGCCAGTTTTCCAGCCGCCGTAGTGTAGATGAAGAGGAAAGGAGAATTGTGCAAGTAGAATACTTGGTAAAATGGTGGAAAAGAAAAACCGAGTTCAAGTTTTGTCAAGCAACCAATTAATTTTTGTAGCAATGAGGTAAAGAAATAGTAGCAAAAGTGGCAAGTGATTGTAAAACGTAGAGTGACAGGTCTAGTCGCATTATATGACCAAAGAAAGTGCAGTTGAAAATACAACCTCCTGGGACCTAAAGACGGAAATAAAGCGAAGCCCGGGAGATGAACCATAACATATAGGTGAATGAATGTACAGGTTTCTGATAGTGATTGCGAGGGAAAGGTCAGATATAAGACAACACCTGAAGAATGTTTGACAAACAACCAAGATACTCCCTGGAAAAGGAAATAGAGATAGGAATAGCCATGCAGTCAGAGTGGAAAACAATGAAAACTCTTGGGCAAAGATGGTGCAATGAAATGCTTCGGTTATTGTCATGGATGTGATGATGATGATGATTCCTCCGATGGTGCAGCTAATGACATGGGCGACATTGGTGGATATTCACCTCCAGCAACAGCCTCCAACTGGGAGAATGGTGGTAGTTTATTAGGCGATGGTATATTGCTACCAACTGAAGGCGGAAGTGAAGGCTGAACCATTTCACCATGATCATTAGGCAAGAGACCATTTGTACTGTCCCACTTATAACTCACCACTTTGAAGATAGGATTGATGGAAGGCTTGGTGGATTTTGGCGTTTGTCCTGAACTTGGAGGAGAAAATGAACTTGGTGAGTGTCCATACGAACTTGGGGAATGATGTCCGACAGGGTAGTCGTATGAACTGGGCGAACTTTGTTGTCCAGCGACAGTTTGTTGGATTTGAGGAACCCACGTAGATGGTGGCAAAGAAGGTGAAAGGCTGGGTGAAAGGGAAAGAGACCCCACTGGTGGAGGAGAAACGCTGCCAAGATGACCATTCGTATTCATACTAGCTTGCGATCGGAAGTCATGTACCAGCTGACCTTCCAGAGAAAAAGAGTTGGATGAGCGAGCAGAAGCAGGAAAGTCATCGACCGTGCGCAGTGACGACATAGAAATCATTCTGCTAATGCTAAATCGACTCGAGCGATTTCGTAGGCGTGGCGGCCCTGGATCACTGTCCACAGAAGCGAAGGAGATTGAAGACATTCGACTTAGACTATGCACATCCGATGAAGACATGGAGTGGTCATCATCGAAGTCTCGCCGTCGAGCTTTAGAAAATCGTTCCACCGGTGACCGCCAATTGCCACGATCGCTAACGGCAAGTGAATCATTGTGCGATCCGAATCTGCCAGCAGCAGCATTGATGGTCATGTTCGTCGAGCCAGCTATGCTAGCGTTGACACCCTGATTCTTACGAACAGGACCAGACGAGTTCTGCTTCTCCTTATTCTTGAGATACTCCACACGCTGCTCAGTACCGGCCTGCCATTCTAGGTCCGTACCCACAATGCCTCGCATCATCTGGTGACGCTTCTGAATTACAGCACGAGCCTGTTCACGGTGCCGCTTGTCTGCCAGCTCGCGTCGCTGTTTCTCAGCCTCACGCTGGAGCCGTTCTGCCTCTTTCTTGTTCTTTCGAGGATCATTTGCGGGAGGAGTAGAAACACGAATGGATTTATCTGTGCTGGATGATTGTGTGCGCTTGCGTCCCAGAGATTTCGCAATACCTGGAGCTTCCTCATTGACAGGTGGCAGGTGGCTGGTCTTGTCGCCGAACAACCACTTGGATGGTTTGATAAAACCGAATTTGCTTGGTTTTTGTGGGCCCTGTGGGGGTGGAAGGGTTGTGCGATCAAAGTTTGCACGCGAGAGAGAGTCGGTGACTATTGGGACTGGAGGACGGCCATTGACACGCAACGGTGATTGAGCCGGTTGTCGTCGTGGTGGGGGAGAAGATATATCCATAGGGTAATCTTGGTGAGAAGGCTGTGGATGCTGATTGGGATGATACGGTGCGCGATGTGTAGAAGAAGCATTGGGTATAGAGGAAGATTGAAGGCTCGAGACACTGTGGTGTGATGGGCGCCGAGTAGTTGATCCATTGGTTGATCCATTGGTTGGAGGGGAAAAATCCTGCGGTTTAGGAATATTATTGCGAGGATAAATTTCGAGAAGATAGGGGTGTTCCAAGCATTGGCGACTTGTGAGACGTTTACTGGGGTCATACTTTAAAAGATCACGTATACAGTGGATAAGCGAAGGGGGAACAGTGCGCTCAAAAAGAGAATGGATATCTTTTGGAGGCGTCTGTAGGCAATCATCCATGAGACTCAGAGAAAAGATTCTCATGGACTGGCGGTACTTACAGGACCAAACCGGAGTCCACATCGTTCTGCCGCAAGCTGAACGCCCTTCGACCACAGCCCTCCGCCAATTGGGTTTGAATTCTCGTCATGATAGTTACTACCAGGGTCTCCCATTATCTCACATATACGGTTTATTTGATCCCGATGATCGGAGCCTGGAAAAAGAGGTTTGAGATTGACAAGTTCCGCCATGATGGTCCCCAGTGCCCACATATCCACAGGATTCGAATATTCTTTACTCAGGAGGAGGACTTCCGGTGCACGATACCAGCGAGTGGATACATATTCGGTGTAAGGTGGTTTACTTTTGGTCTCACGAGCCAAGCCAAAGTCGGCTAGTTTGATAATGGAAATTACATCCTTCTCTTTTGCTGCATTGGAGGCGGCAACAGGAGAGACAGGGACGTAATCGTGCAGGCCTATAGTTGTGACGAGTACGTTTTCTGGCTTCATGTCACGATGAAAATACCCAGCAGTGTGGATATGATCAAGGCCTGAGACAATTTGGCGAAAAATGTCACATACGAGGCCGCCTGCAAGGGCACGGCCCTTGCGAGCCTTGATGAGGTGAAAAAGGTTACCTTCCATGGACTCAAAGACGAAGTAAAGCTGCCGGGTATCGGGAAGAAGAAAAAAGTCATACAGAGGAATAATGTTAGGATGGAAAGGGATTGTACGAAGTGACTGATTGTATGGGGGGAAAGTCAGAAATACGACGAGTTGAGAAGACCGAGATGCGCACCTGGAGCTCCTTGAGTTTCTGACATTCCTCCCAACCTCCTGCCCACTGTCGCCTCATGAGCTTGACTGCCACGAGCCGCTTCCCTGCCCACTCCGGGCGTGCACCTGCCCCGCACTGCATTGGTGAGAGCGGTGTATTGGGAGGAAGGGTGCCGTGCCAATCGCAGAGCCATACTGTACCAAAGGAGCCATCGCCGAGACACTTGATGATCGTGTACGAGCGTGTGGAACCTAGGGAAGGGTAAGGAAGGTAAGGAGAGAGAAAGGAAAGAGGACGAACTGGAGTTGGCATTGCCGACGACGAGACGGTCTTTGTCGACGGTGATGGAGGGGACGCCGACGACGACGACGGGAGAGCGCGGAATGTTGTTGGAGGGATTGTTGCGGTTTTGGTACATGATAGGGCATGCATTGGACTCAGACGGGGGAGAGCATGGCAAACGGAGTATGGCAGCTGCTTCCTGCACTATTCGCTTCCCACGCATTCTGCCTCTTCCAAATCCTAGACTACAATTACATTCCGCTTCCTGCGGCTTTTAGTACGGTACTTCATGGAATAATTTAGACACGCTTTCCCCATAGTGGCTCCGCCGAATCACTTCTCCAAGCACCTTCCCTATGTCAATCACCTCGATTTTCCCGCATCGCTGCTGGTTCTCTTGTTGCGGTAATGTGTTCGTCACAATCAGTTTCTCCAACGAGCTTTCCTCGATGGACTTGAGAGCACTCCCGCTCAAAATTCCGTGCGTAACTATGGCGTACACCTTGCTTGCCCCAGCCTCGGTAAGATATTGTGAAGCAAGACACAAAGTGCCACAGGTGTCCGCCATATCATCCACCAGGATCGCAACCTTGTCCTTCACATGCCCCACAAGTACCATGCGCGATACTTCGTTCGCCTTTTTCCGCTCCTTGTGGAAGAGCGCAAAATCTACTCCCAACCGATCGGCAATCGATGTCGCCCTGTTTGTGAGATGAGTATACTGCCTAGCTTCTGCTAGTAAGTAAGCTGTACCGCTTCGCGCCACCTGCATCTGGTGATACAATGGCCACGTCGTTCAAGTCAAAATGTGTTCGAATGTAAAGGATTGCAGACGGTTCTGCGTACAACTGCCGACAGTAAGCCGGAAGTGATAGATCATGTATCAGGACTTACACTACAACCACACTTGAGCAAGGTGATCAATGGGATCAAACGCTAGACTCACTTGTCAACTGGAACATCAAAAAATCCTTGTATTTGAGATGCATGCAGGTCCATCGTCTGAATAAATTTATGAATACAAAATCAGCAAACACCAACAATCCGATGACTCACGATGATATGATCACAGCCTGCCTTTTGAATCATATTGGCAACAAGTTTGGCAGTAATAGGTGCCCTGCTCTTGTCTTTTTTGTCCTGCCTGGCGTAGGGAAACAAGGGAATAACAGCAGTGATTCTCTTTGCGCTCGCAATCTTGCAGGCGTGAATCATAATGCAGAGCTCCATAAGAGCTGTGTTGACTCTACCACAACCAGTGTTTATGATGTACACATCATCCTCGCGCACAGACTCCTGGATTCGAACTTGGGTCTCGCCAATGCCGCTCCGAGTGACCTCTGCCTTGGATAGGGGTAGGCCGATGCTAAAGGAACGTAGTCAGCCCACTGCGGGTGGTGTCAGCAATGACTCATACCGTCTCGCTATGATTTCCGCCAGTTCGGGATGGCTAGTGCCTGTGGGAAGACCATTTTCCAGGTGTCCAGGCGACAAGCCAAGTAAGATACGTACCAGTGAAAATCTTGATTCCACTTCCATTCAACATAGTAGATTAAGCAAGCAGGGCCGCTATGGACCAGTAAAAGAGGTTTCAGAGTACACTAATGATAATGTTAGGCAAAATAGATAGAGAAAACTGGACAAGAGATGGCGTGGAGTGGCCGTAATGGGAAGCTGTTTAGATTTTCCGGCGCATCGCTTTGTCACAATCAGTCACCATTGTCATGCAGCGAGCTCCCTGTAGTTCCTCTCCCGAGCATGTACATGCATGTATTTCGTTGCCTCTGCTTGATGTCGTGCTCGCTTTGTTAGAGCAACCAGGCCGTTTCAGGCAATATTCCAACGTAAAACTCCTGTTGCTAACTCCATCCGTCTATATCATCAAATTTTCTATTTTGAGCCACGAAGTTGACTGTGCAGAAGCCTGGAGAAGTATAACGTATAACAGGAGCGCCGTAATGAAGGACTGTCAATTTCGGCCCATGCCTGGATCTTGAAAATTTTGTATCACACACCTCCTTCCCCATCATCTGACCCTTCTGATTCGTTCGACGGTGGCGGCGGCGGCAGGCGATAATGATCTTTATGGAACTCTAATGATACATCCCCAACTCAGATTCGTTTTCAATTGAATCATTCTTTCAACCTCCACTAACGGATGCTGACATCTCAGCTCACCTTTACTCCGGTAGCCACCCTGCAGGATATAGATAGATACATGAGACACTTGCGACCTGACTAAACTCATCTTGAGGCTTTCTGGACCAGCATGCCCCTTAAACGGCTCCACTCTTCAAGATTAGTCGTGGAGACGAACTTAAGTATACAACATACCCTTCATATAGGTCAGCGTGACCAAGAACTTCTGTCTGGTTAGGACCCTTAGAACCATATGTCGCATGGCGTCAAATCCTTTTTCAGTTAATCCTTTTTCGGCATCCCTATTTTTGTCTCGCCGAGGTCAGCACTTTTCTAAAGTGCTGTGCTCTTGACTATTTCATCAACATGAGGTTCTTCTAAATTTACCACTTGTCTGGAGTCTCCTTGACGATGGCAACGGCATTGCTGACTACGGTGAGACTCGAGATCATCGTATAAGATGTCCGGTCAATAAACATTCCAGATGCCACTGATCCAACTTCATGAACCACTTTCCGTGGATTCGTCGAAGTCCCAATGTGTGAATTTTTTATTTTTGTATCAACGATCAATAAAGCGAAGCTGGTACACACTCCGCTCATAGTCTAATGCGAGCTACTATGAATACCGGCTAGGAAAGGGGGGGAGTAAGTGCAAGGAGAGCTATTGCTGTAGCTAATCTCGACGCTAGAAACACAGGTTGCTCGCAGCCAACCGTCATTTAATAGGTTTGAAGACAAAAAGTCTAAATAAAACCCAAACATACGAAGAGAAGTAGAGATGTTTTAGACGTCTAGGGCTGTTGCATCAGAAGTGAATGCTCCTGCGTGCATCTTGGGAAATTTGACAAATCACCGACGATCCAGTCAATTAAGTGGAAGAAGCCGTAATGCTTGCAGTCGGCCATGAGGTGAGCATATGGTCTTGTCGCAAAATGCTTTGATTCATACTCACAGCTAATGACTTTTTGAGCGAAATCAGGAGCATCAATCTGATATCTAATCAGTGCGTGTGTGAGGTGGTTTTCTAATGGTCATTGTCATTTTTCGGACAGACTTGCAGCACTTTAGACACGCTACCTTTGAAGTCAGCTCAGAGGCTGCTACATATTCTCTTTCCCAATACACGGCAATGGAAATCAAACAGCAGGAAGGTTTTGATGTTGACCGCAAATTTTTTGGTTACTTCCCATGGGCAAAGACCCAACGGTATGATCAAGGCTCACAAAACGCGGTCATCCTAGCATATCAACCCCCCTGGATCCTGAGTCAGACTGATTTTGAGGATTTCATCAAATGTGGCTCGGTGGGTATGTTATCCTCTTACAAAGACAAATATCGAAAATTTCAGCTTCCTCCACATATGCCTCTGGGGCACCTATATCCTTCAGAGTAAGCATAGAATTTGGACCAAGGTGAGCATATCTGCAATGAGTTGTATTCATTTCATCCTGGTCAGCTTTGGGACACTTGTGTCAAACATAACACAAAGTGGTTTGTGATTACATCTTGGAACATCTGGGCATCTGATTGTTTTTCCGATGGTGAGCGCTATATCGCTTCTAGCTATCCTGAATGTTGGCTCATGACAAGGTTGGTGTTCGGCCCTAGTGATTGTAATATACTCTTTCTTCATTCGTTCCAAGTCACTACATAAAATTCCTCGAGAAGAGGAAGCGAACCGACAAAATCCTTGTATAGAACATACATCTCCTGACATGCTGTCCATTCATCGATCGGTGGTGTAATTCAATGGGAGTGTCCTGAATCTGTCAAGACTTCTTACGTGTAACTTATAAACCAGACACACTATTCGATCACATGGCTGGTAGCACCCAAGCCACCTTCATTCAAAAGTAAGTAAGTCTTTTCATCGGCCGTTATATCAGGATACACAGACAATGGGAGAATGATCGGATCACGCTTGGCAGATTCTCGAACGACTGGCTCTGTACGAATTTTCAAAATTGCAGTGTAGAGTATCCAGACAAATAACATATCAGCAGGTTTATCTGATGTACATGGGTAAACTACGATATTCGGTCGACATATTGTATAATCTTGACAGTAAAATGATAGGAAGAGAACAATAGATGTCGGCAGAGAGAGATACGAACTAGAGCGATACAAAGCTAGAGCTAGAAGAACACTAATGATCAAAGCATGAAATTATACGATGCGGAAAATCAACCAAACAAGTCTTGCTCGGCGTATCCATCAACAAAACAGTATGATCAATGACGAACACGGGAGGATGAACCATTAGATAACTGGAATCTTATAATGTTGCTGTAAACCATCGGGGTGGCTTCCAGCTCATATTGGCCGATTAGCTGGGAGAGGCACGACTGGTTTGCTTTGTGATAGCTGATTTCCGTTCAGGATCGACAAAAGTGTCTGTGCAGTGCTAGCTGGGGTTCCCCTTGAAGGGAAGCTGTCTACAGCTGGTGTCGCCGAAGCAAATCGATTGAGACCGGACAGGTTGACCCCGACTGGTAAACTGTCCCTAGGTTGAGCTGATGGAGCAGGGAGGGGAGAGGTAGGATTGCAGTCATGGACATAGGAATGCGGCCGTACTCCGAAATTAGAGGCCGGTCGTTCAAAGGAAGGTAAGTTCAAAGGTGCGGAGTGAAAGTGATTCATGATCTGGTTGTTCAGGACTTGGGAAGTGCCATCATAGACTGCTTGATTTGGATGCGAACGACTTAGATTATATGGAATCTGCACTGTGCTTGAGGGAAGTTGACGAACCGGAGTCGAGTAGAAGACTCCAGAAAGAGGAATTCCATGTGAGGGAACAGAAGTATGAGAACTTGAGTATGCATTGAGTATTGAAGGTGTAGGCCTTAATGCAGTAGCCCCCTGAACCTGAGGAAGCATTTTGGCTGATTCGTCAGCCACCCTTTCTAGCAAAGCCAGTTGCTGCAACCGCCTGGTGGTCGAAGTGATATCTACCGAGGGCTTGGCGAGATAGGGTGAGATGTCGGTTCGGATGGGGCAGTATGAGGGTGGTTTGGTGGCAGGGCCAGAATTGCGTGCCTGTCTAGGAGAGTATGAAGGTTCATGGCTACTAGTGGGAAGATGGCCGGAGCTGAACGGGCTACTACCATTAGGGGCAGCGATAGGTGTGCTAGAAGAATCTCGCGCCAGATCCTGTGGCAACATAACTGAAAGATTTTCTTTGGAAGTCTTGACCTTTTGATGGCCTTGGTATTTTTTTTCGGAAATTATGTCAGGATCTATATTGCGTACTGAAGTTGGAATTGGTGTAGTAGAGTCCGCTGGAAGATGAGCAGTCTTCAGTGTTTGAGGAACATTGCCGGTTGCAGATAGGGTTAAAGAATTTAGAAGACGTGCAAAATGAGGATCCATATTGTCTGAACCTAAGATACTCTCTGAGAGATCAGTGCTCGTTTCGTTTGTGCTTGGAACAGCTTCAGGTCTCTCTGCTTGATTATCGGATGTCTGAGAATCCGATTCTTGGATAACATCGGTGTCGGCATCAGTGACAAAAGCGTCCGAAGCATATGCATTGCCTTGGGATGTCATTTTCTTATTTTTCTTCTGACGCCCAGCTCTCCGAGAATTTCGAGGTTTGTGAGCGTTGATGAATGTTTTCAGAGGTCTGTACGGGAAATGTTAGATGTGAAAATCAAAAGTCGGTTGACATACCCTATGAAGGGAGAGATGAGGTAAAATTTCCCAGGAACTTGTTTATTACGTCTCCACGTTGGCAAGTCTGCGAGGCGGAACCATTCTATACGCTGATGTAGATGATCTGTCAGGAAAACACCAAATGTATTCGGAATGTTACTAACACTGATCTCCTTGCGAGTTTTTGTTTGAAAGGGAAAGTCTTCCTCAACGCCAGAAACGATGAATAACGATATCCTTTGCTCTTTGATAGATAATTCAATGACATCTTCAGGTTTCAGTTTTCCTATTAAATTGTAACCAGTTTCCTCTAGAACCTGAAAAATGAATTGTGTGGATGAATCAAGAGGCAAAACCGTCAATAACCTACCTCCCGGATAGCACAGGTATGTTTCGGTTCATCCTCGTTGATCTTTCCCTTTGGAAAACCCCATCCCGATGACGATTTCCAGCCTTTCACAAGCACACACTTCCAGACTCTTAAAAAGTAGATTATTCACGGGAACGAAATGTTTACCTTATCCCAAGAGCCATTGAGCATGATAGCTCCACATACAGGCACTCTTATCTTATATTGCATGAATGAACTAAAAGCATTTTCATGGTCGCCACTCCACTTCTGCAAAAGTGGACATGCATGGAAGAGCATTGCAGAGAACTTTTTAAGAGGAAGAGAAGGAAAAGACGGATTCTGCTCGCGTATGAAGTCTTCATAAAACCAGTGTCTAGATATACGGATCAGTTGAGTCTTATGGGTCTTGTGGAAGGGACATACGCTTGCTCCACTTGGAAACATATGCGTTCAAGTGAAGCCAGCTCTTCATCTGGCAGATTCAGAATGAACCGACTGAAATATCGTGTTAGTGAAATCCTCCAGACGTATGAGTAGGCATATACCTAGAGAGGTCTTCCAGCACTTCCTCGTGTGAAGCATCTTTGTATGAAAATCGTGCTTCAGAAGCAGAAGGATTGATTTCAGATGACGAAGACGCCATAAGCAGAAAGATACGTGAGGGTCCGCCACCTAAGTAATATGTTGGTAATGTGTTGGTAGTAGAAGAGTAAGCAATGTCACGTGGAAATCACCGAAAAACGCTACATAATGACACAATGTACATGAATAGCCATAGATTAGGGTACTGCCTAGAGTACACACAAAACATCAGAAAAGTCCGAAAGAAGTTAGAATTGATTATTAAACCAGTTATTTGAAGCCCATCCGCCTCGCATATTCTCGTTCTTCCTCTATAGTCAGGCGATCAGCACCCGACCAATTCGCTGAACTAGTGCGAGCGCGGAAGCGGCTTGTCTTGGTCTTGAATAACTCTTCCATTCGAAGAGGGCGGATGGCTCCAAAGATGTCATCTGGATTGATCGTGCTCTGTGCCTCAAGAGCTTGCAGGAGTTCAGGAGACTGGGCCCATTCTGGCGGGTTGAACGTCCGCGGTCGACCCTCATCCTCGGAATCGGAATATTCACTGTTCACTTCTGGCAATTCAATACTTTCGCTTGGCATACAGGCCTCGGCTTGCATTGCTGCTTTGGCCCTGGCGGCCATTTGAGTCTGGACGATCTGGGAGGGTTGTGTGTGTTCTTCTTCCACGTGCATGACCGCTTTCTGCTTTGTTTTACCCTTAGCAGGAATGGCGGTCGGTACTTTCGACATCTTCTCAGCAGGCTTGTATGTAGATTGAGATGACTGTGAAGTATTGAAGGCTGCAGAAGAGCTGAGTGCGGTGGCCTGCTTGAGGGTTGACTTGAAGCCCGTCTTTTGGAGAGATATCTGCTTTTTAGGTTCTAATTTCCTATCTAGCTTGTCCGAATTCATCTTGCGCTTTTTTGTGATCTCATCGTTCTGTGAAGAAAGCTTAGGAGACTCAACAGTCTCATCTGAGTGGATATGCTTACTCTCTTGGACGATGTGCTCATAGCTATGGGTTTGAGTGGCTTCTTCTCCATTTGCTCTTCTCGTTCCCGTTTCCGTCGCTCCAACTCCTCGGCTTTGCGCCCTTGCTCTTGCTGACGTAATTTCTCTTCTTCAGCCTTGCGTTGCATGACAAGTTGACGGCGATTCTCTACCTCTTTTAAGCGAGCAGCCTTCTTGTCATCGTTCTCTTGTTGCTGAAATACAATTTTCGTTATTTACCGACTGTGATTTCGTGTGATGGAATGCGGACCTTTTTAGCAGCAAGGGTTGCCATCTGCAGGGCTTTCTTTACCTCGGGTTTGCCCTTATTGCTCGTTCTG
>Ga0153939_1000736_pt1 | contig 12769 bp, 10 predicted proteins | sample TSNJ023MetaG_FD_104734 | JGI IMG/M metagenome (GOLD analysis project Ga0153939, IMG submission 104734) | Attine ant fungus gardens microbial communities from New Jersey, USA - TSNJ023 MetaG | ecosystem: Host-associated > Fungi > Mycelium > Unclassified | place: USA: New Jersey, Brendan T. Byrne... | reverse complement strand
TTTTCAGGGGTGCCTTTCGGCTTCTCACGAGTCATGGTATGTACCTGGCCATCCTTCATAATGACCTCTACCCGTGCACCGTCAAAGCCGGGCAGTTCAAGCGCGGGATCGGCTTCCAAGCTTACAATTTTCTTTGTTACGGCAAGAATTTTCGGGTTGTGGATGCCAAGCTCGTCGTCCACGTATTCCTGCAGCGTGACCTGACCCAGCGCAAGCCCTGAAGCAACGCCCCACGCAATACTGAACTGGGCGTCAACAACATGGCGCGGGAAAGCTTTAAATTCAAACGGCTCCCCCAGAAGAGGCAAAGTGCCCGGCCCGCACCAAATACGGATTTTCTCTATATTGTCAGGATTCAGTTTCAGATTGTGATGCATTTCCAAGGCTATATCACAGAAATGGTGCAGTCCGCGGCAGCAGGGGTACGGCTTAATGCTTGTGTTGCCGCTTTCCCAGCGCTCGCCCAATTCTCCGACCAACACGTCATTATCCCAATCGTCCTTGTAGTACTGGTGCACAAAACCCCAGTCGCCGTTGAAGGCATTATGCACGCCAGTGACCCCTTTCTGAGCCAAAAGAGCCGAGGTGATGCCATTCCTCACGGAAAAACCAGGTCCCAGACGCTTAGTAAGAGCGCCATCCTTGACAGGCTGCCCATTGCCTGCCGTTTGATGATAGGCAATGCCCATTGCGTAAACCGATTGATCCACGTTCAGTCCCAAAATCTTGGCGGCCAGATTTGCAGACGCCATAGAACCGTTCAGCGTTGTAAAATGCCAGCCGAAGGGAATCTTGCTTTTGCCTGGATAAGCCGCAAGGCTCATACGGCAGATCATATCTCCGCCCAACGCTACACCTAAGATGAGGTCTTTTCCGGAGATGCCCCCCACATAATCTCCAACGCAAAGAGCGGTTGGAATGGAAATGACGCCGGGATGCATAACGGCATTTTCATGCACATCATCGAAATCTAAGCAATGACCAAAAGTAGCGTTAACATGGGCCGCGTTCATAACAGGTAATTTTTTGCCGGAGCCCCACACAACGGCCTGCTCCGCACCGCCGATTTCCTCAAGCAGCTCTTTGACCTCGTTGGCGCCGGGCTTACATGCCCCCGCAATAGAAACGCCAATATAGTCCAAAACTTGCTTTTTCGTCTCCTCAACTAAGCGTTGAGGCAGATCTTCATACTTTGTCTCAAGAAAAAACCGCGCTAAAACATTACTGGCATCCATAAAAAAGCTCCTCCTATAATATTCTTAACTTACAACGGTTTACCAAGTACACCCTTGCTTTTTTCAGCTTCTTGTAGTACAGTTTCAAATAAGAAGCCTTAGTACTGTTTGGCTACACGAGAAATATACTGAAAATAAGCAACAGGCATTACGACAAACTGCGCAAGGGGTATCCGAGCTTCATCCCCTTTTGTGACTTAAAGCGCAGCGGAAAGGTATGGTCATAAAAATGTCAGAGCAACACGTAACTAGTCTCCAACTCCAGGCGGAGCGTACAAAAAAGAATATTTACAAAGCCGCAATTGGATTACTTGAGAACAAGAGTCTTGAAAGCATTCGAATTTCCGACATTGCGAGAGCGGCCGGCGTCGCGGCGGGGACATTCTACCGCTACTATGAAACCAAATGGGATGTATTTTTAGAGTCATATAGCTTGATCGACGATTATTTTGAGCAGGAAGTTGCTCCGCAGCTTACGCAGCTCCATGTATATGACCGGATCCTGTTTTTCTTTGATCAATACGCGCTGTATCACATCAACTTAGATATAGAGTATGTCCGATTGATTTATAACTCTAAAAACACAGTATTGAACCGGGCGGATTTCACGGTCGAATATGACCGTGGCGGGCTTGGTCTTCTGAGAAAAACGATTCAAAAGGGAATTGACGATCATCAATTATCCAATCGTGATTCCGCAATAGATGTCCTGCGTTTGTTAATGATTGCCGTCCGCGGCCTTATTTTTAACTGGTGTACACTGGAGCAGACATACGATCTGAGGTCGGAACTCAAGGCTTATGTAACTCGTCTGCTGCGCATTTTCGAGCCTTGAGCCTCAATCATAGGTAAATAATACCTATTAAAGCCTTTGCACATGCCGGTCGTACCGAAAAGCGCGGGTCACATATGTGACTCGTGCTTTTACTTTATATATCCAACTCACGCCTCGCAGCGTATTTGCTTACTCTTCAGCAGCTCATCTATTTTTTCATTGGAGCATCCCAAGTCCTTGAGAATCTCAATCGTATGTTCTCCCAGCTTCGGCGCCTTCAAAGTGGGAGGCAGACCGTTCTCCTCATATCGAACCGGGTTGCGCACGGCAATCCGCTTTCCATGCTTATACTCCTGCTCATAGAAGCAATCATTAGCCCATGCCTGTGGATCCTTCAGCACCTCGTCCCAGGTCTGAGCCAAAGCAAATGGGATATCCGCCTTTGTCAGCGCCTCCACAACTTCATCGACGGTCAACTGGGCATAGCGGGCTGAGACTGCGGCGACAAACGCAGCGCTATTGCCGCCTTCTTTTAATGCCTTAAAATTCTCAAAGCGCGGGTCTGTAATCCACTCCTCGCATCCAAGCGCCTTGGCAAAGCCAGGCATCATTGCGTTGTAGATTGGCATGGCAGTCTGTATCCAGCGTTTGTCCTTTGTCTGATAGCAGTTCATCAGAGGGTTGGGGGCCTCGCTTTTCGTCAGTGGATATTTTATCAGTCCGTACTGGGCTGTCTGGACCATGGTTCCCTGCATAAAAATCGCGGTACCCAAAAGACTGATGGATACCTTTTCTCCCTTCCCGGTTTTCTCCGCCTGGTATAAAGCGGCCAGAATCCCGGCGGCCAGGCACATGCCCGTCTGACGGTCACCCATACTTGGAATCAAATTCATAGGCACTGTACCCTTCTCATACAGACTCCCCAAAATGCCGGAGCGGGTAAAGAACGCCGTGTAATCATATCCGGGCAAATCCTTGTCCGGTCCATTTTCACCATAGCCAGTTACGGAAGCATAAATAAGCTTCGGAAATTTAACCTTAAGCTTTTCATAGCTTAATTCCATACGGGCAAGCGCCTGGGGCCGCCAGTTAGTCACAAATATGTCAGCCTGTGCAAGCAGCTCCATGAACGCCTGGAAGCACTCCGGATTCTTCAGGTTCATACACAGGCCCCGCTTGTTAGAGTTTTCCAAATCAAACGTCAGGTTTTCCTGCATATCGTCTTCAATAATTGGCCGGCCTTCCGATTCGGCAGCCCAGCGGGTACCGTCTCCGCCCAACGCCTCCACCTTAATTACATCCGCGCCCTGATCCGCAAAAAAACGTGTCGCGCAAGGCGCGGCGATAAATGTTGCCAGTTCTACGACTTTAACACCGTTAAGAGGTCTGTTGTTTTTTGACATTAAAGCTCACTCCTATTCGAAATAAAAGGGGCATATAAGCGCAATCACCCGAGCATCTGGCCTGCAATCACCATCTGCTGGATCTGGGTGCTGCCCTCATATATGGTAGTCACGCGGACATCACGATAGAGCTTCTCTATTTCGTACTCCTTTGAGTAACCGTAGCCGCCGAAAAGCTGTAGACATTTGTCCACAATGTCCTTGGCCGTTTCGGTGGCGTAGTATTTGGCCATGGAGGCAGCCTTGGTGGTATCCTCATTCTGGTCCATCCTGTAGGCGGCGTCATATGTCAGCAGGCGGGCGGCGTTAAGCCTGGCTTCCATGTCGGCTACCATAAATCGCAGGGCTTGCTGCTTGGCCAGCGGCTTACCGAACTGCACCCGGTTCTTGATGTGTTCAATTGCCAGCTCCATAGCCCGTTGCGCAATACCCAGGGACATGCACGACACCCCTACCCTGCCAAGGTCAAGCGTCTTCATAGCGTTGATAAAGCCTTTGTCCACTTCTCCCAAGATGCATTCGGCTGGAACCCGCGCATCCTCCAGGATAATATCACTGACAGGGAGGCCCTTCTGGCCCATCTTCTCCTCACACTTACCGCAGGAAACGCCGGGCAGATCCATGTCCACAATAAACGCCGTAATACCTTTGACGCCTTTTTCCGGGTTGGTCTTGGCAAATATGACTGTATACTTGGCTTTGGTAGCAAGGGTTATGAAGCATTTGCGACCGTTGATGATATAGTCGCTGCCATCCTTCACTGCCTTGGCAGTTAAAGCGCCCGCGTCGGAACCGGCGCCCGGCTCGGTCAGGCCAAAGGCAACGATAGCGCTGTTGTCCGCAATACCAGGGAGATACTTTTTCTTCTGCTCTTCGGTGCCGAAAAGCAGAATAGGAGCGGAGGATAGAGAATTGGCGGATGTGATATATATAGTGGCGGCGGCGGAACGCCTGGCTACCTCTTCCATGACAGAGACATAGCTTCTCATATCCAATCCCACGCCGCCGTACTCCTCAGGAATCTTTAGTCCTAAGAATCCCATTTCCACCATAATGTTTACCAAATCCTCAGGAAACTCATCGGTGCTGTCGATCTCCATGGCTACAGGGCCCACGCTCTTGTCGGCAAACTCTCTGGCCATCTCGCGGATGCTCTCATGATCTTCATTAAAATATATGTAACTCATTGGTCGTTCCTCTCTATTCACTCAGTTCGATGCAATCCTTTCAATGTAACGCTTTCATTGAACATATTCATTCAATATATTATAGAACTCCTCTTCCCTCTTGTCAACATCTTTTGGTAAATTTATTCATCGAATTTATTCTATAATCTATTCAACAGAAAAATTGAACAAAAAAAGTGTTGACAAAAATATTTTTTCGTGGTATTAATTGATTACATGAACATATTCATTGAATTTATTTATTGAACGAAGTCCGCGAACGTTTTGGGTCAAATGGAAGGGAGGCCTATTAAGCATAGACACATACACAGAAGAAAAATAAAAGCTGAAAGGAGCAAAGTAAAGGTTAAGCGGAAGACGGCAAGAACGAAAAAACTGAACGTGAAGAAGAAGAAAAGAATGCCAATTATGAAGAGTATCCGAGGAAATATTATGAGAAAAGCGAGGAATATTCATGATGCCATTACTGGCAAGTTTTATTGTGTTTTTAGTGTATGCGATTTCATACGCGATATCCTCGCTTAGCAAAGCCTATTTGTCGATGGCGTTTATCGGCGCGATCATCTTTATGGTCGCATTCTGGCTCGGTCTGCCCAGAACACTTTTTGCAGACAGAGGCCTGCTAGCGTTTAACATCGTCACAATTGGTATGTTTTTGGTACATATGGACAGTACAATTAAGCTTAAGACTTTACTCTCAGACTTGAAGGTTATCATTATATCTGTAATGACCTGTTTTGGCGTTGCGGCGGCTGCTATTTTATCGGCCGCCTCTTTATTGACGAGTATTTCGCTCTGGCGGCCGCGGCTGCAGCGGGTGAATCCGTAAAGAAGCTGATTCCTGAGCTCCCACAAAGCAGGCAATCCGTAAACCTATGGCAAACCTATAAAAATATATGAGAAAAGCGAGGTATTCAGCAATGGTATTGAATGGAATAATAATGGTTTTCATCATATTCTTAATTTACGCCGTCAGCGATATCATAGCCACCTTCAGCAAGGCATACCTGTCCATGGTCTTTGTCGCCGCAATCATCTTCATGTTCGCCTTCTGGTTCGGCCTGCCCAAGGGTATCTGTGTCGACACCGGCTTCATGGCCATTGGCGGCAATATGGCTATCGGTTTCTTCTTGGCCCATCTGGGCACCACATTTAGCATTAGAACCTTCACTCAAGACTGGAAGGCCGTGGTCATATCCATCGTCTCCGTCGTGTGTATTGCCTTCGGTTGCTATTTCATCGGCAGAAACTTTATGGATCCCAGCTATGCCCTGGCCGCGGCGCCCATTGCCGCCGGCGGCAATGTCTCCTACTATATCATGCAGCCCACGCTGGAAGGGCTCAACCGGCCCGACGTAATCACCTTCTGCGTATTGGCCCTTTGTTTCCAGACCATGGCCGGCGTCCCCGTGGCCAGCTTCCTCTGCAAGAAGATCGGCTTAGGCCTCCATCAGGACTATTTGGACGGTAAGCTGGTTGCGGCCACGGCCGCGGCGAACAACGGCCAAGAGAAAAAGAAGCTGCTCCCTGGCATCCCCAAAAAATGGCTCACCGATAACGTCTATTTTTTCGAGTTAGCTCTCTGCGCAGCGTTAGGCTCTCTATTCGAGCAAGCGACCGGCTTTAACCGCTTGGTTGCGACACTGGTATTTGCTTTTATCCTGACCCAATTGGGTCTCATGGAGCCCAACCCCCTGCAGAAATCCGGCGCTCAGGGTCTTATCGTATCTATCGCCCTTATCACAATATTCAACGGGCTGTCTGGCTCCACCCCCGAAATGGTGCTCTCCATGATCGTTCCCCTGCTGATTATTCTGTTCATCGGTTTGTGTATCATGTTCGCGGTCTCCATACCCCTGGCTAAACTTCTGCATTATGAATGGAAGATAGCCGTGGTTATCGCCACCACCGCCTACTTCGGCTTCATGTGCGGCTACATTGTTTCCCAGGAGGTTGCCAGAGCCATATCGGTCAATGACGAGGAACGGGCCCTTATGGAGCAGTATTTCATGCCCAAGATGCTCATCGGCGGCATTCTCTCCATGTTCATAGTCTCCGCCGTGTGTGCTTCCATCATGGTTCAGTGGTTCTAATTTTCAGGCAGAGATTAACTTAACGCATGGAATATGAAATGAGTAAATTTAAGGTGTCGACCATCGTTGTCGACACCTTGATTTAATCGCTCATCGTTTCGTCATTGCGGGCTCCGACCCGCAATCCCCTTAATATTGGCGAAGTTTTGGGGGGGTCCCGGGTCATGCCCGGGATGACGGCAGTGACATTGGATTAAAAAGATACAAGGATTACCATGATTATTAGATTTTCAAATCATGGTAATCCTTGTATCTTATGAATCCTGGCGTTTTATCAGAGGGATCACGAGTGCAGTGCACGGAGACCTTCACACCCTCCCGCTCACCCTGGCAATCTCCCTTATCCTCCCCGCCAGCGCTTTCGTAAACTCCCCCCTCAGCATTCGCCACTGCCAGTTATCGCCTAGGGTTGAGGGGGTATTCATCCGGGCTTCGCTGCCAAGGCCGAGATAATCCTGCATGGGGATTACGCAAAGCTCCGCCACGCTGAGCATGGCAAGCCGGATAAATTTCCAATGGATATCCTCTGAATCCGGGTTGGTTATATCCAAATAATCATCCGCCGCCCTGCGGTCGCCGCCCTGAAGGCTTTTGTACCAGCCGGCAATAGTATCGTTATCATGGGTCCCTGTGTAGACTACGCAGTTTTTCCGGTAATTGTGAGGAAGATGGTCGTTTTTGCTGCCGGTATCCCGGGAGTCAAAGGCAAATTGCAGCACCTTCATGTTGGGATATCCCGTGTCGTCTATCAGTTGCCTTACCGATTCGGTAACAAACCCCAAATCCTCCGCGATGATTTTTATGTTTTCAAAGCTCTTGATTATTGCGTGGAACAAGTCTAATCCGGGTCCCTTCCTCCATCTGCCCTGCTCCGCCGTATCGGCGTTATACGGTATGGCGTAATACTCGTCAAAGCCCCGGAAATGATCTATCCTCACTACATCGTAAAGGCGGCAGCTATATGAAATCCTCCGAAGCCACCAGCTGTAACCGTCCTGCTCATGCTTATCCCAGCGATACAAGGGGTTTCCCCAAAGCTGTCCTTTTGTTGAAAACGGATCCGGCGGACAGCCCGCCACCTCATTTGGCATAAGCTCCCCGTCAAGCTGAAACAGCTCCGGATCAGCCCAGGCATCAGCGCTGTCATAGGCAACGTAAACCGGTATGTCCCCGATTATTTGTATCCCCCGGTTGTTGGCGTAATCCTTCAACCGCTTCCACTGAGACATAAAAAGGTATTGAAGGTATTTATAAAACTCCACATCCTCCTTCAAGTCCTGAGCGCACCTGATAAGCGCGTCTTGCTGTCTCATTCGGATGCCCCGCTCCCATTTGTCCCAGCTCGCTCCATTTTGAGAATCCTTTACCGCCATGAAAAGGGCATAATCCTCCAGCCAAAAGCGCTGGCTTTCACAGAAGGCTTGATAACCTTCCTCATTAATATGATTCCCGCTTCTTTTAAAGGCAAGCCTTAAAAGGTCAAGCCTGTTTTTGAATATTTTGTTGTAATCGGCCCTTCGCGGGTCGCTTCCGAAGTCCAGGCCCTCACATTCGCTTTTCGTAAGCAGACCTTGGGCTGTAAGCTCATCCAAATCAATAAAATATGGATTGCCGGCAAAGGTGGAAAAGGATTGATAGGGCGAATCCCCAAAGCTGGTAGGACCCAGGGGAAGCATCTGCCAATAGGTCAGCCCAGCCTCGGCAACCCTGTCCACAAATTCATAGGCTTCACCGGAAAAAGAACCTATTCCATATTTAGACGGCAAGCTTGTAACAGACAATAAAACTCCCGCGGCTCTCATGACAACTCCCTTGTGGATTCCCTTAATATCAACTTTCCTTCAAAAACCTTATGCTCGTGCCCGCTTCTTTTATAAATCAAATCAAATAAAAGCTTTACCGCTTCCAGTGCCATTTCATCCCTGGGCTGGCGTATCGTGGTAAGAGACGGACAGTAGTAGGCCCCCATGTCTATTCCGTCAAAGCCCGCCACAGAATAATCCTCCGGAACCCTTTTTCCGGCGTCAACAATCGCCCGGCATGCTCCAAAAGCCATGTTATCAGATATGGCGTACAATGCGGTGAACTCCTTTTTCTCATCCAGCAGCTTCTTCGCGCCATTGTAGCCGTTCTCCATAGAAAACGGCACTATATCCTGAGGCGCGAAAACTACCAGCTCTTCGTCATAAATCAGTCCGTTATCGGCAAGAGCGCGCCTGTATCCCCTAAGCCTTTGCCGTCCTATGCTTATGTCATCTTTTCTGGCCGCTAAAATAGCAATTTTCTTGTGTCCGGCCTTGCAAAGATAATCTGTCAGCTTATAGCTTTCCTGCAAATCATCAATAGAAACAGAAGAACAGACCTGTCTGCCCAGCTCTCCAACGATGCCCGTGGTACAGAACACATAAGGAATTTTTATCTGAAGCAGTTGTTCCTCACCGTGCTCGTTGAAGCCGCCAAGAATTATAACCCCCCGGAGTTTTTTTTCCTTCTCAAGCTCCAGCGCCAATAAAATTTCATCCTCGTTCTCCTCTACCCGTTGTATGATGAAGCTGTGGCGCATCTGCTTTATGGCCTGCTCAAAGGTCTCCACCATTTCATGGAAAAACGGATTTGATATACCCTTCATCAAAAGCGCGATAGTCTTGGAATCCGTACGTTTCAGATTTCTAGCGCTGTTGTTGGGTATATAATTATGCTCCTCAATAACCTTCATAATCATTTCTCTTGTTTCCTTGTTAATGTCCGGATGATTGTTTATAGCTCTTGATACCGTGCTTACGGCCACGCCGCAAAGCCGCGCGACATCCTTAATAGTAACGGATTCCATGCTGTTCACCCCTTTACCGCGCCTGCAACAACGCCTTCAATAATAAATTTCTGGCAAATCAAGTAGAAAATAATTACGGGAATTACGGCGAATACCAGCATAGCCATCATGGCGCCCATATCTATGGAGCCGTAGCCGCCGCGTAAATATTGTATGGCTATTGGAATAGTCTTATACTTTTTTATGTCCAATATTAAATAAGGCATAAGATAATCGTTCCAAATCCACATAGTCTGCAATATAGCCACAGTGACGCAGGTTGGCTTTAAAATAGGCAGAACCACCCGGAAAAACGTATTGATGGGCGAGCATCCGTCTATCATCGCCGCCTCCTCAATTTCAATAGGGATGGCCTTAACAAAGCCTGCGAACATAAATACGGCAAGCCCCGCGCCAAAGCCCAGATATACGAATATTATCCCCAATGGGTTCCCCAGCCGCAACATATCCGCCAGCTTCGACAAGGTGAACATAACCATCTGGAAGGGTACTATCATAGAAAATATAAACAGGAAATAAATACCTTTTGTAAACCTGTTGATTACCCTTGAGATATACCAGGCGCACATCGAAGTGCAGAGAAGTATAATCAACACAGAAAACACCGTGATGAAAAGCGAATTGCCAAAGGATTTTATGAAATCCGTCTTTGCCAGGCCAGTGATATAATTTTCAAGCCCCGCGAAGCTTTTTTCCGTGGGCAGGGCAAAAGGCTTGTTACTGATATAAGCCTTCTTTTTAAATGAATTGATAAAAACCATCACGATGGGGCTGACATAAACCAGACAAAGTACAGAGAAGAAGGCCGTAAGAAGCTTGCCATGCTTTGCTTTTCGAGCATTCATTACTGCTGCACCTCCTTCCTTCTGGTTATCCCAAGCTGAACTAAGCCGATGACCGCCACAACCGCGAAGAACAGTACCGCCTTGGCCTGGCCCACTCCCTCCCAGCCTACCCGGCCGTAGAAGGTATTGTATATGTTAAGAGCCAGCATCGCGGATTTATCCGATGGAGCCCCCGCCGTCAGCGCCAGGTTTTGGTCGAAGAGCTTGAAGGAGTTGGTCAGGGTAAGAAAGACGCAAATCGTAACGGAGGGCATAACCATGGGTATAGTAATGTGCCGCAGGGTCTGAGAAGGCCTGGCCCCATCAATTTTCGCGGCTTCGATAAGCTCGCCGGGGATGTTTTGTATGCCCGCTATATAAATGACCATCATATAGCCTATCTGCTGCCAGTTCATCAGTATCACAAGACCCCAGAAGCCATATGCTCCGCTGTAGGTAATAGTGCGGTCGAAATTTATCAGTATCCCGTTTAATACAAGCATACCAATATACCCCAGCACGATACCGCCTATTAGGTTGGGCATGAAAAATACCGTTCTGAAAATATTTGTCCCTCTTATGCCCTTTGTTAAAAGCATGGCTATGGTAAAGGCCAGCACATTAATAGTAAGTACCGATACTACCGCGAAGGCTGTGGTAAACATAAAGGAATAAACAAAGCCCCCGTCAGAAAATACACGCATATAATTACTCAGGCCTACAAAGGTTGTGTTTGTCACAGTCGTAAATTCACAAAATGACAAATACAGGCCCATGATGAAGGGAATTATAAACCAGAGAATAAACGCCGCCAAAGTAGGCAAAACAAAAATCGGAAAATACTTCTTTAACGCCCTATCCATTTTTTAATCCCCCCCCTTATTGCATTATTGTTCCGCCGTCGGGTTGACCTTCTCGGCGGCCCATTCGTCTATGAATACAATTTCAACATTATCCCAGGTTCCCGTGCCTTGAGCGTATTCCAGCAGCGCCTGCCCCACGTGGTTTTTGTAGGTCTGGCTTGGCATGGCGGAGAAAGCCCAGCTCACAGCGGTTTTCCCGCTGGCGGAATACTCCAGTATGGAATTAGACAGAGGATTGCTAGGCGCTTCTTCTTCTCCAAAGGTAGTAAAGGGAGCTGTAAAGCCCATTTGATTTACCAGGTAGTCCTTACCTGTATCGCTGGTCAGAAGCCATTTTACAAAATCAAGGGTAGCTTGTTGGTCGGCCTCGGACGCCTGGCTGTTTATACTCCAGAAATTCTCCGTGCCTACGCAAAGACCTTGGTTTTCTTCTCCGTCAACACCGATGTATATTGGAAGATATCCGATTTCATCCTCCCCTACTTCGTTGTCCTTAATATCTCCCCAGGCCCAATCGCCGTTTTGAGCAAAGGCAACCTGGCCCAGAGCGAATTCCGCCATGGAATCCCCAACGGTCTTGCTGCTTAGCAGATTCGGACTGGTGATGGAATTGTTAATGTACAGGTCAAAGATATTTTTGAAATTTTCAAGATAGGTTCCGTCAACGGTTTCAGCGTCGTCAACGCCCTTATCCTGAAACTCGTAGTATAGAGGCACGTTAGCAAGATGAGTCTGCCATCTCCAGTCTTCGCCGGCGGCAAAGGAGGTTGAGGCAAAAGCTCCCTCAATGCCCAGCTCATCCTTTCGCGCTTGCATATCCTCAGCCACAGCCTTAAGGGTATCGAAGTTTACAATTTCATCGGCTGAAGCAATAACGGCCCCGTCCAGGGCGCAGTAATCGGCGACGATAGTTTTGTTATAAATGATGCCGTAGCCTTCAATCGCATAAGGTATGCCGTACACTCCGTCGCCGGAGGTTACAGCCAGGCTCTTATCGGACAAATACTCATAAAATTCCGTATCCTTCAAATCCAGACAGTAATCGCTCCAGTTTTGATAGCCTACCGGCCCGTTGATTTGGAAAAGCGTCGGGGCCTTTGTCTTGGCTATTTCAGACCTGAGGGTCTGCTCATACATGTTGGAGGCCGCTGTCATGACCTCTACGGTAACGCCTGTTTCACCAGAGTAGACCTGAGCTATCTCTTCCCATTTTTCAGCTACCTCTGGCTTAAAGTTTAAAAAGTAGACGCTGCCCTCGGAGGAAGCCGGCTCCGCGGCTGTTGTTCCCGCCGGCGCGGCCGTTTCCGTGGCGGCTTCCGACGCGGCGGCGCCCTCGCCGCTGCTGCTTGCGCAGGCGCTCAGCATACCTGCCGCCAAAATTAATGATAACATCATGGCCAAGAAAACTTTTAACTTCATAATAATCTCCTTTCAAAAATAGATTCACATTCATCTCCGCATTCTCGGAAACGATTTCGGTAACGTTTCCGGAAGTGATATTATAGTACTATATCTTAAAGGCTTTAGCAAGCACTTTAAGGAAATCAAATTATTTTCAT
>Ga0153939_1000732_pt1 | contig 12781 bp, 9 predicted proteins | sample TSNJ023MetaG_FD_104734 | JGI IMG/M metagenome (GOLD analysis project Ga0153939, IMG submission 104734) | Attine ant fungus gardens microbial communities from New Jersey, USA - TSNJ023 MetaG | ecosystem: Host-associated > Fungi > Mycelium > Unclassified | place: USA: New Jersey, Brendan T. Byrne... | reverse complement strand
TCACCCGTTACCGAAATCAAAGATTTCGAACGGGTACCCGAGAACATTGTAACATAGCCCCGTGGTTCTGTGATTTTACAGTTTCTGTCACGGTATACGCTTTGTCCATGTTATAATCATCTCACCTTCCCCTGTAATCAAAGATTTTAAACGGATGCCCGGAAACATAAAAAATAAAAAACTGCCGGTTCTCCGGCGCAACGAGTGAAGTCCTTACTTAAACTTTCTATACAATATTCAATCCGAGAGGAGCAAAGACATGAACCAATACACTGCAAAGAACATCATCAATATGGCTGTGGCGGGGCACAGCGGCGCAGGGAAAACTTCCCTGATCGAGGCGATGCTTTTTCTGGCCGGCGTATCAGACCGCCGCGGTAAGGTTGGGGACGGAAATACCGTAACCGATTATGACCCGGAGGAGATCCGCAGAAAGACATCCGTTTCGGCAGCTACTGCGCCGTTTGAATGGAAGAACAAAAAAGTAAATTTACTGGATGCGCCCGGCCTGTTTGACTTTGAGGGCGGCATGGCAGAAGCCATGCGGGCGGCCGACACGGCACTCATCGTCGTGTCCGGTAAAAACGGCATTGCTGTGGGAACTGAAAAGGCTTTTGGAGCGGCGGACAAACGTGGACTCTCCAAATTTGTCTTCGTCAACGGGCTTTGCGATGAGAGCGCCCGTTTTTACAGAGTGTTTGAAGATTTAAAAACACAGTTCGGACCGTCGGTCTGCCCGGTGGTCGTACCGTATATTGAAGATGGAAACGCCAATATTTACGTCAATATCTTAGAGTACCGCGCTTATGATTATAGAGACGGAAAACCGGTTCCCGTGGCAATGCCCGACATGGGCGACCGCCTGGAGGGGCTGCGCACCGCGATTTGTGAAGCCGTGGCCGAAACCGACGACGCGCTTTTTGAGAAATATTTCGCAGGCGAGGAATTTACACCGGAAGAAATCATCGTCGGCGTCAGTAAGGGTGTCAAAAACGGCGCCATTACACCGGTCTTCTGCGGCGATGCCATGCTGATGCGCGGCATGGAGCAGTTTATGGACGGTATTGCCTGGCTGGCTCCCAGCGCTGAGGAAAAAGCGGGCGAGCTTGCGGTGGATGTGGACGGAAACCCTGTGGAGCTTTCTGTCAATGAAGACGCTGCCGCTGCGGCTTTGGTCTTCAAGACAATTGCCGACCCGTTTATTGGAAAGCTTTCCTATGTCAAGGTCATATCCGGCAAGATTTCTTCCGAAACTCAGCTTGTCAACATGCGCACCGGGGCCTCTGAAAGAATCGGTAAAACCATTACGATCTGCGGCAAGAAGCAGGCGGATGTCAAGTCGATACCCGCAGGCGACATCGGCGCCATTCCGAAGCTTTCCGGAGCCAACACCGGCGACACCCTTTGCGCTCCCACAAGAAAAGTGATTCTGGACGGTGTGGACTATCCTCTGCCCTCCATCAGCTTCACGGTTGTACCGAAGAACAAGGGTGAAGAGGATAAAATCGCCCAGGGTATGCTGCGTCTTGCGGAGGAGGATCCCACCATCAAGTTCGAATCCAATAATGAAACCCACGAGCTTGTCGTCAGCGGTATGGGCGAGCAGCATCTGGATGTGATTATTTCCAAGTTAAAAGCAAAATTCGGCGTTGAAGTCACCCTTAAAAAACCGAAGGTTCCTTACCGTGAAACCATCCGGAAAACCGTTCAGGTTCAGGGGCGCCATAAAAAGCAAACGGGCGGACACGGCCAGTTTGGTGACATTTGGGTGGAGTTCTCCCCCTGTGACAGCGATGGCCTGGAATTTTCTGAAAGAGTGGTCGGAGGCGCCGTGCCGAAGGGATTCTTCCCCGCCGTTGAAAAGGGACTGCGTGACTGCATTCAAAAGGGCCCGCTGGCGGGTTATCCCGTCGTTGGATTAAAGGCTGTGCTGTACGATGGATCCTATCACCCCGTAGACTCTTCAGAAATGTCCTTTAAAATGGCTGCGGGCATTGCTTTCCGCGAAGGTATGCCAAAGGCAAACCCCGTCTTGCTGGAGCCATACGGACTGCTGAAAGCCACAGTTCCGGACAGCAACATGGGCGACATCATGGGCGAGGTCAACAAGCGCCGCGGCAGGGTTCTGGGCATGGCTCCCGCCGAAAACGGACAGCAGACGGTCGAAGCGGAAGCGCCGATGGCTGAAATGCACGATTTTTTGACTTTTATCCGCCAGGTAACCCAGGGCAGGGGCAGCTTTATCTTTGACTTTGTGCGTTATGAGGAGGCCCCGCAGAACATTGCGCAAAAGGTCATCGATGAGGCAAAGAAAGAGGATTAAAACCGTTCCACTTGGATTGTATAGAAAAGAAGGTCTTTCCCCATAAAAAGGGAAAGATCTTCTTTTTCAAAAATACTTATAAAATTTTATGCATTCCCAGAAAATTCTTTTTAAACGCAACAGCATTTTATAGGGTTTCCGTTTCGTACGAACCGTTCTATCCAATCTAATATGATTTGCGCCTGGGTAAACCAGTTCCGTTAATGAGAGCTGTCGAATTCTTCTCAACCTTTGAAAATAAGAAAAATTAACAATTTCCATATATTATGTCGCGCACTTTATATTCTTTATCAGATTGAGGATACAATGGCATAAAAAACTTCCTAACGTCTATTTATTATCATATATGGCTTTTCATGACAGAGCAAGAAAAACTTGGTTCATAACAGGGGGGCACAAAAGAAAAAGGACATTACCATAATAGATAAAATCCTCTTCTCGTTGAAAGTCAAATATCCCATTCCGTCACGCGATAAAGTAAATCAGAGGGAAGGTCACACAAACCTGTGACCTTCCCCTTACTTACTGTTTTTGACTTTCCAGAACGCTCTGGGCCGCTTCCGTTTCAAACTGTTTGTTATAAAGGTCGGCATAGTAGCCGCCCTGCTGCATCAGAGACTTATGCGTGCCCCGCTCAATAATCTTCCCGTCGCGGACCACCAGAATCAGGTCGGCCTTGCGAATGGTCGAAAGGCGGTGCGCAATGAGGAAGGAGGTGCGGTTATCCAGCAGCTCCGAAATCGCGTTTTGAATCAGCGCCTCTGTCTTGGTATCGATGGAGGAGGTTGCCTCATCCAGAACAAAAATTTTCGGAGCGGCCAGCACGGCCCTTGCAAAGGAAATCAGCTGCTTCTGGCCGGTGGAAAGCTGGCCGCCTCCCTCGCCCACGTCGCTGTCATAGCCTTTTTCCATGTTTTCGATGAACTCATGGGCGCCCACCAGCTTCGCGGCAGCGATGATGTCCTCATCGGTGGCCTCCAGCTTGCCGTAGCGGATGTTTTCCTTGACCGAACCGGAAAACAAATGCGGCGTCTGCAGCACATAACCGATGTTGCTGTGCAGCCAAAGCATGCTGCGGTCCTTATAATCCCTGCCGTCAATCAAAATACGGCCCTTTGTCGGCTCAAAGAAGCGGCAGGCAAGGTTGACAAGCGTCGATTTGCCGGCGCCGGTCTCACCCACAATGGCAATGGTTGTACCCTCCGGGATATCCAGGTTGAAGTTTTCCAGTACATACTCTGTACCGTCCGAGTACATAAACGAAACATCCTCAAAGGTGATGTGGCCATGCAGCGGCTCCCAGTTTTCTGTTTTCGGCTGTAAGGACGTACCGTATTTTTCGATGACCGCCGGTGTGTCCTGAATGTCCGGCTGCAGCTCCAACAGGTCACAGCAGCGCTCAACATTGGGCTGTGTGGCAATGACATTGGAGATGGTGCCGGCAAGGGCCTGCACCGGGTCGGCTATGATGAGCGCATAGTTGACAAACACGGTCAGGTCGCCAATGTTGATGTCCCCGAAGATCACCATATTACCGCCGCTTGTCAGTACAAACGCCACGGCAAGGGAAGTAAAGAAAACGATGAGCGGCACATAAACGGCGCCTAGAAAGGTTGCGTGCACCGACGTGCGTTTCATGCGGCCTGTAATCTCACCGAAGACCTGTGAATTTTTGTCCTCGATAACCAGCGTCTTCGATGTCTTTGCCCCTGTGATGCCCTCGTTATAATGCCGTGTAATTTCGGCATTGATTTCACGGGCCTTGCGGTTTGTAGCCAGAATCTTTTTCTGGAAAATCACCGTCAGAATCGCAATGAACGGCACTACGGTGATGATCAAAAGGCCCAGCTTCCAATTGCGCAGCAGCATTACTATGATGCAGCCGATGATGTAAGCGGAGCTCCAGAAAATATCCACCAGGCTCCAGGCGACAACTCCGCTGATGCGGTTGGTGTCGCTCATGACCCTTGCCATGATGGTTCCCACCGGCGTCACATTATAATAGGAAAAGCTTAGCTCCTGCAAATGGGTGAAAAGGCTGTGCTTCATATCCCGGCCGAATTGGACCTCCATTTTGATTGCCAGTTTTCCGAAAAACATGGTGCAGACGGCCTGCATCATAACAAGCGTGAAGTATACCGCGCCAAAACCGAAAATACCTTCGGTCTGTCTCGGCTCCACGAAGTTGGTGACCGCATAGCCCGCCATCAACGGAAAAGCGATGTCGATGCCGGCATTTACCAGCATGAATATGATGATTCCCGTCATGGTCCGCTTATAGGGTTTGATAAACGGTACCATCTTCAGCCAGGTTTTCAGTGAACCCGGCTTCTTTTTGTCTGTTAATTCTTTTGTATATTCCATATTAACCGCTACGCGGTGCTTCTCGCACAAAGCGATGCTGAAAACAGCCCTTTATGCCCGGTACCGCTCCCTTCTGATTGTTTTTCACAGTACCTCCCCGCACAAAAGTGCGTTCAAAACAGTACGAATTGTTGGCCTTGATCGGCCCGCTTATAAACAAACGTCAATCGTCACTGTTTTTCTGTGCGTCAAAGATACGTTTATAGATTCCGTCCTCCTGTATCAGCTCATCATGTGTACCCAACTGGCTGACGCGGCCTTTATCGAGAACCAGAATTCTGTCAGCACCGATCAGTGTCGTGATTCTGTGGGCGATGAGAATGGTTGTGCCATGTACATTTTCCTGAATAGATTTTCGTATCTTCGCGTCCGTTTCCATGTCCACGGCGGAAAGCGAGTCGTCAAAAATTTTGACAGGCGTATCCTGCATGAGCATACGTGCGATCGCTACGCGCTGCTTCTGTCCGCCCGATATAGTGACGCCGCGCTCGCCGATGGGTGTCTCATACCCCTCGGTAAAGCCCTGTATGGCATCGTCGATCACAGCAATTCGCGCGTATTTGCGTACACTGTCTATGTCATGACGGCTGGAACCATCCGAAATGCTTTCACGGAATGTCTTTGAAAACAGGAACGGCTCCTGCAGTACAATGCCGATATTCTGCCGTAAATAGCTCAGATCGATATCGCGTATATCCACACCGCCAATGGTGATTTTGCCGCTGCCTTCGGGGAGTTCATACAGGCGGTCAAGCAGATAGGTGAGTGTGGACTTGCCGCTTCCGGTGGCCCCGAGAATACCAAAGGTGGAGCCCGCCTTGATTTCAAAGGAAACGCTGCGCAGCACACCCTGTTCATTGGTGTATCCAAAGCTGACATTGTCAAAAACGATGTCTTTTTGTATGGAGGGCTTGACGCCCCCTTCATTTTCCTCTTCCTTCGCGTCGAGGATGTCAAAGAGCCTTGTGGTGCTGATGGTCGTCTTGCTGAGTTCCGCCAACAGCCTGCCGAGATTTCGTGACGGCCACACAATCATCGAGTTGTAGGAGATAAAGGCAAGGTATTCGCCTGCGGTGATGGCGCCGCTTTCCACAAAAAACACGCCCGCAATGGTGATGGTAAGCACCTGTATGCCCGCAAGCAGGTCGCCGATGCCCCAGTTAAGCCCCATGATCTTGCCAAGCTTGACCCAGATCGAGCAGAGCTCTTCATTCTTCTCTGAAAAACGGTCGATCTCATAGCGTTCACGGCCAAAAGCCCGTACCACCCGTACACCGGTGAGGTTTTCCTGAACGACGGAGGTCAATGCGCCTTCCGTTTCGTCCGCCACCTGAAAGCGTTTTCCCGTGAGCACAAAAAAAATAAGGGAGGATACGACGACCACAGGTAAAAAGGCCGTAACAATGAGTGAAAGCTGCACATTCATCGAATACATCAATACAAGGGATACCACAATCAGCAAAAATGTGCGGATAATCTCCAAAAACTGCTGTGCCAAAAAGTTCCGGATTAAATCCACATCCTGTGTACAGCGCTGGATGATATCACCGGTCTGGTTGGAGTTGTGCCACGCGAACGGAAGCTTTTGAATATGGTCAAAAAGTTTGTTCCGAATGCGCTCTATCGTGTTTTCACAGGCCTTCGCAATGTTCATGCGCGACAAATAAGTAAAAATTCCCGAAATGATGGCGAATACCAAAGAGGCTGCCGCACAGAGTATGATGTTGCTTCGAAGCAACTCCCGTCCTCCAATGCTGTCGAGGGCGTTTATCAGAAAATCCGGAAGCGCAAATGCTGAATCGTTTATGACCGAATCCACCGTAATGCGAATGACCTGCGGCGTCATATAGCTTGCCACCACCGATAAGATGATGCTGCTAAAGGCGATGAGGAAAAATTTTCTCAGTCCCTTTGTAAATGGATAAAAGCGAAGTATGTTCGATTTCTTCGTTTCTTGCTTCTTTTGTTTCTTTTTCATACGTACCAATTACTTTCTGCCCGCGATAAGTGCGTTTCCCGGTGCCTGCGGCGGGCGCGCGGCAGCGGGTGGTTCCTGTCCTTTCGGATTTCTCCCCTATACCGAAAAGGATGTGCCGTATCGTAACGGGATACGACAAAAAAGGTCCGGAACTCCGCCTTGCCTCGTTCAGCTTGCGGTACGGTTCCCGACCCTAACGGCATGCTTTCACGGCTGCATGCCACAAAGTTCCAGATATTTCGTTGTTTAAGAAGTGGTAAATATCTGGAATAAACAACGGCTCTTTTACTCTATCATGGTAAAAACGAAAAGTCAATACTAACAAAAAAGTTTTTGCGGAATATTATTTTATACCTTGCCTTTATATAGGTAAGGGCAAGGTTTGGCGGCGGCCTTTTCCATATCCGGCTTTGGGATTTTTTTTAATGGATCACATCATTTTCGGCGCATACATCAATGAAAATTTATCATAAATTTATTTTTATCAGCCGTACCATTCCCCTGCATCCACGGTATAAAGTGAGATATGTATTTTCATGGGCCTCATTTTTTTTATTATGATTTTGCAGTGAGAATCTGCGTAACACTACCCGAACGGCTACCCTTCCGATAAAACTTTCTGACATATCTCCTCCTATGCCTCCAATTCAATATTTTTAATTCTCCGCACGACAATAAATCTCATTCAGCATACGCAACTTCCTGACCCTTTGCCGATTGATATTTGCACTTTCGTGTGGTAAGATACTGATATTGGATAGGTAAAATTTTAACGATACTTTCAGGCAGGAGAATACTATGGTTGATTACGACATTATTATTGTCGGCGCAGGCGTTGTCGGCAGCAGCATTGCGCGTGAGCTGAGCCGCTACGATGCCCGCGTCTGCGTTCTGGAGAAGTGCACAGATGTGTGCGAAGGCACCTCGAAGGCCAATTCCGCAATTGTTCATGCCGGATTTGACGCGGTCCCCGGAACGCTGAAGGCGGCCCTGAACGCCGCCGGAAACAAGGCAATGGACAGGATTGCGGAAGAGCTGGCGGTTCCTTTCAAACGCTGCGGCGCCTTTGTCGTATCCCTGCACGAGGAGGATTTGCCGAAGCTGCGGGAGCTCAAAGAGCGGGGAATCCAAAATGGCATTACAGGCCTTGAAATACTTGGCCGTGAAGAAGCGCTGAAGTTGGAGCCGAACCTTTCCGACGACGTATACGCCGCACTGCACGCCCCCTCCTCCGGCATCATCTGCCCTTTTGAGCTGACCTTGGGCTTTGCAGAAAACGCAAAGCAGAACGGTGTGGATTTCGTGTTCCAGTCCGGTGTGACGGCCATCACAAAAACCGCCGGCGGCTACAATGTGGAAACCGAGCGGCATGCCTATTCCTGCAGGGCTCTCATCAACGCGGCGGGGGTTTATTCCGATATCATTCACAACATGGTGTGTGAGAATAAAATCGAGATCATCGCTCGCCGTGGCGAATATATTTTGCTTGACAAAACGGCGGGAGACCATGTTTCCCGCACAATTTTTCAGCTTCCGGGCGTATACGGAAAGGGCGTTCTGGTTTCGCCTACGGTTCATGGAAACCTGATTGTCGGCCCCACCTCCGAGGATATCGACGACAAGGAGGCCACAAAGACGACAAGAGACGCGCTGGCGGATATCGTAAAAAAATCCGCCTTTGGTGTTAAGAACGTTCCGCTGCGGCAGGCTATCACTTCCTTTTCCGGCCTTCGCGCCCACAGCCCCACAGACGACTTCATAATCGGCGAAAGCGCTCCCTTCTTTTTTGACGCCGCCGCCATCGAATCTCCCGGGCTTTCCGCCGTACCTGCAATCGGAGAACGTATCGCCGAAATGGTTAAGGAAAAGTTTTCTCTTGCAAAAAATGAGCGCTTTAACCCCCTCAGGCCAATGCGCGTACATGTCAGCGAGCTTCCCGTCCCGCAGCGCCGCGAACTGATTGAAAAAAACGGCGCGTACGGCTCCATCGTGTGCCGCTGCGAACAGATTTCTGAGGGGGAAATCCGGGACGCCATAAACGGCATCATAGGGGCCACGACGCTGGACGGCGTAAAACGCCGTACGCGCGCCGGTATGGGGCGCTGCCAAAGCGGTTTCTGTTCCCCGCGTGTCATGATGCTATTGGCCGAATCCCTCGGAACAGATTTGACCGGAACGCGGAAGAACAGCCCCTCTTCCCTTATTGTATACGAAAAAACAAGGGAGGACACGTAAATGTACCATGACATTGTCATCATCGGCGGAGGCCCGGCGGGCCTTGCCGCTGCGGTATCCGCCCGCCAGGCGGGCGCCGGGGATATACTCATTCTCGAGCGTGAAAATGAGCTGGGTGGGATCCTGAACCAGTGCATTCACAACGGGTTCGGCTTGCATACCTTTAAGGAAGAGCTCACCGGCCCCGAATATGCCGCGCGCTATATCACGCAGGTGGAGGAACTGAAAATCCCCTGTCTGCTTTCCACAACCGTCATTCACATCGACGAAAACCGCGTTATCACCGCCGTCAGCCGGAAGCACGGACTCATGAGCATCAAGGCCGGAGCCGTGATCCTTGCAATGGGATGCCGCGAGCGCCCGCGCGGCGCGCTGATCATCCCCGGGTACAACCCCGCGGGCATTTTCTCCGCGGGAACCGCCCAGAAGCTGGTCAACCTGGACGGCTACATGCCCGGCAAAGAGGTGGTCATTCTGGGAAGCGGAGACATCGGCCTGATCATGGCCCGCCGCATGACCCTTGAAGGGGCCAAGGTCAAGCTCGTCGCTGAAATACAGCCCTTCTCGGGCGGGCTGAAACGGAATATCGTACAATGCCTGGACGATTACGGCATCCCCCTGCTGCTTAGCCACACGGTGGTGGACATTCACGGTAAGGACCGCCTCACCGGCGTGACTATCGCCGAAGTGGATCAGAATTTCAAACCCCTCACCGGAACCGAAACCGACTATTCCTGTGACACGCTGCTGCTGTCGGTGGGATTGATACCGGAAAACGAGCTTTCCCGAGAAATCGGCGTTTCCTTAAGCCCCGTCACAAACGGGCCTTTGGTAAACGAACAGCTGCAGACCAATGTCTCCGGAGTTTTTGCCTGCGGCAATGTGCTGCATGTGCATGACCTGGTGGACTTTGTGTCGGAAGAGGCTGAATCAGCAGGGAAAAACGCGGTGCGTTATATTCAAAGCGGCGGCAGTGCGGCCGACAGCATTTCCTTCAGTGAAATTCCCCTTCGCACCGGCGGTGCGGTGCGCTATACCGTGCCGGCATCCATCGACCCGCAGCGCGCGCAGGAGGAAACCATTGTACGGTTCCGCGTAGGGGAAATCATCCGTGGCGGCTATGTCTGCATCTATGCCGACGGAAAACAAATCGCACGGCGCAAACGGCAGATCATGCTTCCGGGCGAAATGGAGCAGGTCGTTTTAAAGCAAAAGGATATCGCCGGGGCTTCCGGAGAAATTCTGATTACCACGGAGGTGGCGGAATGACAAAAAATTTGACTTGTATCAGCTGTCCGATGGGCTGCGAGCTTCGTGTCGAGCAGAACCAAAGCGGCGCGGTACTGTCTGTGACTGGTAATCTATGTATACGCGGTGACGTGTACGGCCGGAAGGAAGTCACCGCACCGACACGCACAGTGACCTCAACTGTCCGCGTAACAGGAGGAAATAAGCCCCTTATATCCGTGCGGACCAAAACGGATATTCCAAAGGATAAAATATGGGACTGCATGGAACGGATCAAAACAGCTTCGGCGGCGGCGCCTGTTGCCGTTGGGGATGTCATCATCGAAGATATAGCCGGGACGGGCGTACCGCTTGTAGCCACCTCTCCCGCTAATAAATTGGAGGGCACAAATAAATGAATGTAGAGGGAATCAGGGCGGTTTTATTTGATCTGGACGGCACTTTGGTGCCGATGGACGTAGAGGTTTTCACAAACACCTATTTTGAAGAGCTGGGCAAAAAAGCCGCCTCCATCGGCCTTGAGCCGAAGCAGACGGTGAAAACGGTATGGGATGCCACAAAGCTGATGTTTACAAACGACGGCTCCGCAAAAAATGACGTGCGCTTCTGGCAGGGCTTTACCGATATCATGGGCCCGGAAAGCATCCGCTACCGCACGGATTTCGACGACTTTTACGTAGCGGAATTTGACAGCGTGAAACGCATCATATCAGAAAATCCCTATGCCAGGAGGCTGGTCGATTTACTGAAGGACAATCAGTTGGAGCTGATTATCGCCACCAATCCGCTTTTCCCGGTCATGGCCAACCACACCCGTCTCAGTTGGGTAAACCTGAAGGGCGAAGACTTTGACTACATAACCGCCTATGAAAATTCCTCATACTGTAAGCCAAATCCAAAGTATTATGAGGAAATTATGACGGTCCGCGGGCTGAACCCGGAAAACTGCCTGATGATCGGCAATGATGTGACAGAGGATATGGTCGCAAAAAACCTCGGCATGCAGGTGTATCTTGTTACAGACTGTCTCATAAGCAAAGAAAATATAGATATTGCCCAGTTTGAAAACGGCAGCTTTGCCGAGCTGTATGAACGCATGAAAGCCGCTTTCGCTGGGTAAAGCCTCATTCATAAATAATATCGATAAAAATTCATATTGGCATCATATTTTCGGCCTATACTGAAGTGTAAAAGAACGATTCGGAGGGTTATGATGGATTATAGAATTCTAGCAATCAGAGAAAATCCCGAATACGCGGAAAAGGGCATCGGGTATTTTGCGTCGAAGTGGAATGTACCGGAAGAGCATTACCGAAAGAGCATCACCGAATCCCTGCATACCGATGAATCCGTGCCGCGGTGGTATCTCATGATGAAGGATGAGGAAATTGTCGGTAGCTTTGGTCTGGTTCAAAACGATTTCGTTGAACGTACCGACCTTTTCCCTTACTTGTGCGCATTGTATGTAGAGCCCACCGAGCGCGGCCAAGCCCTTGGAGCCAGAATGCTGATGTACGGCCAAAGCGAGGCTAAGCGCTTGGGCTTTAAAAACCTCTATCTTGTAACCGAGCATGTCGGTTACTACGAAAAGTACGGCTGGGAATTTGCCGGAATGACGAACAATACGGACAGCGAAGGCCATTCGCGGATTTACCGCATCGGAACAGAGGATTAAACTGAAAACCGGTATGATATCGGAAACAAGAACACGGGAGCGGCCGAAACGGCGGTGCCTCCCGTGTTCTTTTTCTGAAAATTTGATTCTGTTCAGTGCACACCCGTAAAATACTTTATACCGCCTGAGGATGGCGAGGCATGGCTTTGCGTATGCCCTGCCGTTTTTTTATTGTAACCCTTCAATGAGAGCTGCCGTAAACCACCTTCGGGCCGGAAAGCCGTTACTGATAATTGCTTACTTTCTTAGGGAACGCATTTCGGTACTCCGTTGGTGACATGCCCATATAGTTACGAAAACCACGCGTAAAATTATGGCTGTCCTGAAAACCCACCTGCGCGGCGATCGTATTGATACTGGCGTTGCTGTCCAGCAAAAGAAAACTTGCATGCTCCATTTTTGCCTGTAAAACATACTGCTTCAGCGTCTGCCCGGCATATTGCTTAAACAACTCACCCAGATATTTCGCACTGTATCCGAACAGGTCGGTCAAATGCCGCACTTTGAGCTGGTCTGCCAAATGCATCTGGATATAGTCGGTGATATCGTAGAATAACCGCTTGCTGCGGGCTTTCGTTAAAACGGGTTTTTCATTCTTTCTCTCCGCTTTCGTCTGGGCAAGATGATTCACTGCGGTATACTCCGTCAGGAACTGGTTGTACAGCTCACAAATCAACATGGTGGTTAAATAATTACCGTAATCGATATAGTTTAAATACGGCGCGCGCATGCAGTTTTGTATCTGGTGCAGGAAGATCAGCAGCCGCGACAGATTTGGAATGCGGTAGTGTACGGGAAGGTGGACATAATGGTCGGTTGTTAAAAAATCGGTATGCAGCGGCGTACAGAAGTCGTGAAATGGTGTGCTGAAATGCAACCAGCTGTAGCTGCACGGGGACGGCTGATAGCCGTTTACCTCCACATGCTTTTCCGATTGATGCTGATAATCATAAGGCTG
>Ga0153939_1000730_pt1 | contig 12783 bp, 10 predicted proteins | sample TSNJ023MetaG_FD_104734 | JGI IMG/M metagenome (GOLD analysis project Ga0153939, IMG submission 104734) | Attine ant fungus gardens microbial communities from New Jersey, USA - TSNJ023 MetaG | ecosystem: Host-associated > Fungi > Mycelium > Unclassified | place: USA: New Jersey, Brendan T. Byrne... | reverse complement strand
GACCTTTTATGTACTTTAATATTTGTGTATTTAGTACATAATTACAATTGCAGAAAAATTTTGCTCCACTTCGTACCATATTTTCGGTGCGAGTTATAACATTATTATATATCGCTTGACCATCTGAACTAAAACTAATCATATCTTCATATTGTGCAGCAATATTCATATCATGCAAAGGAACGTACACAGACTTTCCACAACCGATAACGTTATCAAGATACACAATCATCGGAATCATTATATCAGCTTTTGAAAAGTTATACGCAACAAGATTTAAATTATCATTTTCAATAGTTATGTTCGCTGTTTCGACAGTAATCAAATCATTAACATTCAATACTTCTGACCAATTTTTTTCTGTTATAATACTAATATATCCATAATAATCCTCATCTGTTAACAAAGGTTCAAACATTTTTTCCACTTCTATCTGGTTTTCAGAATAGCACCAAACTTCAATTTTTAACCTGTAGCGTTTAACCATTGCAGTTATCATATTTGATGTAAAGCGACTGATTCCCTCGCGGCTCAAACCATCCACTTTATACCAAAATCCTGCCCAAACACCTATTACTTTCAGATGCTTATCCGAATAATGTTCTCCACCGAAAAGATATTCAATTCCTTTTATCGTATTAAGAAAGGTTGACGGAATACAATTTAAAGTGCCGAAAAGTTCATTTGCGTTAGTGAGCAAGGATGTTATAAACTCATTCTGTGTATCGTGTATTTTTTTATATTGACCGAAGTTCCTTAAGTACTCTGAGAAGGTTTGAGAATAAGCTTTTATAGAACAATGCTTCTTAGTAAACTCTCCTGCGTTTTTGCCAATCGTTGTATAAATCTCTCCATTTTTAACAAGATTTTCTAGCACTTTTCCGATATCTTGGAATTCATTATTTAATTTCAATTTCACAACTGAATTATTTGGCATTTCCCCGTAGATTCCAGAATCTAAAACAAGCACAGGTTTTTCATAAGCCATTTGCTCCAACAGTGATAATGAACAAACCTCCGAGTTTGGGTATCGTAGATTAATACATAAGTCCGCATTCTTTATCGCATAAAACATAGCGTCATATTCTTGATAACCCATCATAAAAAAGCAATCTTTAAGCTCGTTTTTTGAATAGTTCATCAACATTTCACCATATTCGCCACCATATGAGCCCACCACTATATAGCAAATTTTACTTTGAAGTTCGGAATCTTGTAGTAATACGGTAACTATCTTGTCTATTTGTTTTACAGGATGTACCATACCATTAGATACAATAACTTTTCCTTTTTCTTTTTTTGCATTTTCTACTATTGCTACTATTTGATTACCTTTTTCAATATTTACATTTATATTCATTACTTCATCGCAGGGAAGATAAGAATATTCCATAGGAATATTACAGATATCTTTTAAACTATCTATAAAAAATTTTGCATGAGAAAAGATACCAGTTGCATAATTCAAAAAAGGTTTCAATGAAGTTACGGTAGGCATTCGTGTAAAATCAAAACTATAATTAGTTAAAAACTCAGAAAAGCTATAATTCTTAAACATTAGTAAATCACCAAAAAGTACTCTATATTCATCTTGATATTCAGAAATATCTTCATTCAATTTTGCCTTATCGAAAAAAATCTGCCAAAATGAACTCATAGTTTGATCATGGAATATAATTATTCCTTTATGTCTTTTCATCACCTTGTATATACTATAGTGAAAATCCAGATAATTACCCAAATTATATATCGTAAAATCATAAGTAATAAGTTTATTGATATTAATATCTTCTGCATTGTAATGTATGGCATTGACACTTGTTTCAATTATATCCTCAATATCGCTAAACCAAATGTCAACATCAATGCATTGCTTAACTAATTCCTCCGCAATTTGTTTACTAATCATACCAATCGCGCTTTTTTTTGTAAAAGGTGTAAACCATGCAATTTTCATGATAAAAGTCTCCTGACCGTTTCATCCCAATTTAAATTTTTATTAATAATCCACTTATTTGCCTCTTTACCCATTTTTATAGCTAACTTTTTGTCAAAAAAAAGCTTGTCCATACACTTAGCTATGGACTGCGGAGTAGGCTCTGCAAACAATCCTGTACTCTCATCGCATATAAATTCCGTTGTTCCACCTGAATCTGTACATGAAATAACAGGCTTTGAGGAATAAAAACCTTCCATCGTAACAAGCCCACAGGAATCCTCTTTATATGGTATATAAATCACACCTAGGCAGTTTGCAATTTTATTTATTTTATCTTCATCCGTTACCCATGAATTTGTAAAATCTATTTTACTCTCAAGTTTATTATCTTTTATGGTCTTTCGCATGCCCTCAAGATATTCCGGCTCACCTGTACATACACCATCTATAATTAGCTTTACATCACTTTTTGTAAATTTCATAGCATCAACTACCAAATGTTGGCGTTTCATATTTGTTACCCTACTTGGATAATATATATAATCGCCAGTTTTTCCACAATAATAATTTTCATAATTAGTTAAGGGTTGGTTTAAAACTATAGAATCTATACCATTATATTTTTTAAGTCGTCCTGTCGATTCTTCAGCAATGGTATAAACAATATTTGAATTGCTTATGGTATGGTTGTCTATTTCTGTTATAATATTTTTAATAGCTTTCCCCATATCATTATCAAGAATCCCGTACTCCTGACCAAAAAGTTCATAAACCTGTCGAAACTGATGAAACATCCACATGTTTTTGTGTCTGTGAAGTGCACAATAAGCAGGAAATTTAAACGCTATCAGAACATCATAATCATTAAAATTCAAGTTTTCTGCAACAAAAACAGTTTCCAGCATAGAATTTTGATAATCCGAAGGAAACGGTATCCTAAAAAGTACCGCATCATGCCCACGTTTAACCAACTGCTCGTACAAATCGTCAACTAATATTTCAGCTCCGCCTCTTACAAAGCTTTGCATTGTGTTAAATAATGCTACTCTCATCAAGCAAATACCAATCTTTCCACAAAATGTTTAGAATTAACAATTATATTATCATTGTCTGTCACTTTTTTCTTTGAATAACTCGTTGTTATTTTATTTGCCTCTGATACCATATTTTTTCGCTCACATAAAAATGCGTTGTTATAATTTTGCAGCAATTCTCTCGCCGCACCACAATCATCGGTATAAACGATAGGAATCCCTGCTGCTATGCTTCGAATAACTGCTCCTTTAATGAACCTTACGTTATTATCAAAATGCAGATAAACATTTGCTGAGCTAATTAACTTTTCAGGACATGCGCTCTTTATAAGTTTTATTTTATCAGATGCACCCTTTTTTTCAATAACACGGCTAACTGCACCATAGTAAACAAAATCGGCACTCGGAACAAAAACAAAGAGTTTGTCGTTCAAATTCCTTAAGTTTGTAATCATATCAAGCATTCCCGTCTCCGGTGACAGAATACATTCTGTAATAAAGCAGTTGCTTATATCTGTTTGCCCAGGTAATTCCAGCTCATTAACTTTCGCTTTCAGTTCAGGCGGAACAAGCACCTCACCATTTAAAACGTAACGTTGTTGAAGATCATTTAAAAATAAAGTTGAACCGCAAAAAACCTTCTGTGCCTCATAGAAAGTCCTTTTCTCTATACATATAAGTTTATCTTTAATATCGAGATACTGTTTATTCTTAAAAACATAATTATCTAAATTAAAACGCTCAAATAAGTCTGGTATAGTTTCCATCAAATATATAACCTTATTCTTATGCGGAATTGTACAGGCCGGATAACCTACAGTTATAAGCAAATCCGCTTCAGATACATTCAACATCTGATAAAGCATTATTTGATCAAGCAAGCTTAAAATATCGTGTTTAAATGGTAACAAAAACGTGTCCACAATATTACCGGCATCAAGTAATTCCTTTTCGATCTCTTTTACCAGTAATTCCTCATCATGATATGAAAAAGATGGAACACTGCCGCAAATTAGTATTTTCATTATATATAAAACCACCCTCTTATTTAAGTATTTGTAAATTAATCTCGTTTTTCGTAAGAAGCAGATTCACAGAATAACATGTATATAGCGTAATATCATCAACAGCAGTTAATGTACCTTTATCTTCTTCAATTAAATAATATTTGAATCCATATTCTTTAATCAAGTCAAGAAGTATTTTCGGGGACAAGTTCGTATTTCTCATGTTTTCAGGCGAAAATTCAATTAATATTTTAATCTCGGGACTTCTTGCAATAATATTTTTTAAACCAAGCATTGCATAGTATTCTGCACCTTCAACATCGATTTTTATGATATCCACTTTGTCCAGCCCTTTTAAGTAATCATCTGCTATTATCGTTTCAACAGCGATAGAATCTAACGTATCTGTACCTTTAAATAAACTGTTTTGTCCACATATCCCTTGCTTAATATAAAAATCAACTGTTCCGTTCTTATCAGACACCGCTTTGTTAATTAATTGCAATTTATTACTATTCTCAAAACCGTTTACTTTTACATTTTTCTTTAATATATCAAATGTAGACGGAGTAGGTTCAAAAGAATAAACCTCGCACCCTGCCTGGAGTGCATACAATGTATATATTCCAAGATTCGCACCTATATCAAGAACAACCATACCGGAAGACAGCAAAGACTGAAAAACGACTTCACTTCCCTTTTCAAAATGTCCGTTTAGAGACAGATACATCCCCAGGCCCCATTCATCTGAAGGGATACCCATGATGAAATCGCCAACCATTACAGCATTTACACCTCCTGAAAATCCACTGAGCATAGATTTGTTCTTTATACTGTTGTTCGCAATAAACGCAGGTAATGCGTCTGTTTTTTCTGAAAGGGATGTAGAAATCATAAGGTTTTGATCTAAAATACTGCTTAGTGTTTTCATTTTTAATTCAATAGTTTGATATCCCAAATCGGTTCGATTGTTTAACTTCTCTATTTTACTCTCTACGGTTTGACATCCAAAATCTATTCGATTGTTTAACGTCTCTATTCTATTTTTTATGGTGCTATTTTCTAAATCTATTCGATGGTTTAATGTCTCTATTTTATTTTCAATAGCCCTATATCCTAAATCAATTCGATGGTTTAACGCATCTATCTTGTCCTCAATAGTTTGAATCTTTGAATTATTACGTTCACTAAAATATTGGTTGTCATCCATAAAAAAGCTAATTTGAGAAGAAATTGTCAATAATTTTACTATTCTTCCAATTACAGGAATACTTTTTACATTTTTTTTCCACCTATATTTCTTATATAATTTCCTATAATAATTGAGATTGAGCACAATAGCACGGTTATTAAATTCTCTGGAAACCGCTGCTATATAAACTAAAACACCGTTTGATGCACCATTATGAACCATTGATAAAAAATTATTCAATCCGCTCTGGTCAGGAAGCCGTTGAAACATAACCCTATATAGCGTAGGTATAAAATCAGAGTAATGATAATTCAAATATGGTTCTAAATCAATATGATTTTGACTTTCATTTTTTTCTATATCTTCTTCGGTCTTGTCTGTCATCACCATATGTATATATCTTCGGTTGACTTTATGATCCAAATCACATCACTTCCTTTCTTTTAAAAATCTTGGCATGACAAATCAATTACCTATCCTTTTTATTAAACGTTCACAAATATATACTATATCTTCCTCACTCAATTGGCTGTGAGTAGGCAGATTTATTCCTCTAAACGCAATATCCTCACTCACAGGACAATCAGCGTTCTCATCCAAATAGGGCGGCATTACATGCATAGGGTAAAAAAGTGGTCTTGTTTCTATTCCGTCTGTGTATAAATCCTTAATCAGCTTATCTCTATCTTTATCTTTGTTGAGAAGCACTGAAAACATCCACCATACATTTTCTGAATTACTGGTTATTTCTTGGAATGTTATGCAATCCTGATGTTCACTTAAAATATTTATATATAGATCGGCTACCCTTTTTCTTTCTGCCAGATGCCTGTCAATATTCTCTAACTGTGCAAGACCAATTGCCGCTTCCACATTCGTCATTCTGTAATTGTATCCGATACGGTTAAACCAATACCTTCTGTCTGGATCCATTCCCTGCCCTTTAAGACTTCTCATGATTTCTGCGAACTCATCATTATCGGTTGTAATCATTCCTCCTTCTCCTGTCGTAATAATTTTATTACCAAAAAAGCTGAACGCCCCTATATCTCCGATAGACCCTACTTTTTTTCCATTAAAAGTTGCTCCATGGCTTTCTGCCGCATCTTCTAGAACATAAAGATTGTGCCTTTTGGCAATATCCATTATCGCGTCCATATTGCATGGGTTTCCATACAGATGCACCGGAATTATGCATTTAGTTTTTTCTGTTATTTTCCTTTCAATATCTTCCGGATCAATATTCCATGTGCCCGGCAGGCAATCTGCAAAAACAGGAGTTGCATTACAATACCTGACTGCGTTTGCGGTGGCAATATATGTCAGCGTAGGTACTATAACCTCGTCACCTTCTTTTATACCCATCGCAAGCAAGGCCAAATGAAGAGTGACAGTTCCGTTGCAGCAGGACAAGGCATGCTTGCTGCAATTAAATGCTGCAAAACTAGTTTCAAATTCTGCTATATATTTACCATTCGACGAAATCCATGTCGAATCTATGCAATCCTCTACATATTTCTTTTCGTTGCCGATAAAATTCGGCACAGCTACAGGATAAAATTTTTTCACAATTAGTTCCCTTTCTTTATTAGTTTATTAGTCGTTTATACCTCTCACCTTACGTGCAGGTACTCCATAAGCCAGCACGTTTTCGGGTATATCATTCACAACCGCCGAACCGGCACCTATATAGCTTGCTTTACCTATAGTAATATTATCAATTACACTTGCCCCAGTGCCTATCTGGACATTATCACCTACATTGACGCAGCCTGAGAGTGATACTCCAGGAGCAATATGACAATTTGTGCCTATCGTACAGTCATGATCAATACAGCAATTAGTATTGATTATTGAGTTATTTCCTATTGTCGCATTAACATTAACGACCGCACCAGCCATCACACATACACCTTCCCCTATATGCGCTCTGGGGGATATTACTGCATCCCGACTTATTATACTTATCATTTCAAAACCTATTGCTTTTGCTTTATTATAGATCCTCTCTCTCAAATCGTTATTCCCAAGAGCCACAAAAGCTTTTTTTGTACCTTTCTCATAAAAAAAGCCAAGCATATCATCACTTCCTATTATAGCGATATCTTCCATAAACTCCACAGAAGAACGCTCTCCGTAATGCTTGTCCGTACAACCCAGAATTCTATATTCCCCATTTCTAAGTATAATATCCATTACGCTCCGCGCATGACCACCCGCACCGATAATCAAGATATTCATGTCAGATTCCTTCATTTTACAATACCCTCTCATAATTGTCAATCCACTCAGTCTTTTGCTTTTGAACCACAAACCTTTGTTATCATTTCACTAAGTCTTTCTTCAATTTTCTTCCATGCGTAATTTTCATTAACATACTTTTTACCATTCTCGCCCAATTTGCAAATTAATTCATAATTATCTGATAAATAATTCATGCAACCTTCATATTCATAATAATTTGTATAATATAATCCTCCATTACTTTTGATACAATGCTCACGCAAAACATCACATTTACCATTAACCAGAACAGTTTTTTTTACCGACATCGCCTCTAAAACAACCATAGATAAACTCTCATACAACGATGGCAGAATCAAGAAATTACACGCAGCCAAAGCATCAAATTTATCTTGTTCTTCAACAAATCCCAAGCTGACTATATCCTGCGCTTCAGGGATCCGCATCATCTCTTTACCTATTAGCACCAACTTTATCTCGCTCTTATTTCTCCTTTTATACTCTCTAAAATATTTAAACAAGTCTTTACATCCTTTATTCTCTTCAATCCTCCCTATATATAATACAAAATTATGCAATTTATATTTATTACTAAATCTTTCTCCTGATATATCAATTGGTACTTCTACTCCCACTCCCCCAAGACCATCATTATTAAGAATATATTCGTTATGAAATTTATGCTCAATAAATTTCTTCTCTTGGAACGTGTTATAAAAAATTCCTTTCGGAAGATTAAAGAAATCATTAAATATACTCAGGTAAATTGGAGGTTCATCGTGAGCTGTAGGAATTAATATAGCTTTTTCATTTACCTCCTGCAAGCCAAAGAATGTAGTATAATACAGATACGTAAAAAATATAAATATATCATAACTATCTTTATTATTTCTAATGTATTGTATTAATTCTGTGGAATATGGTCCTTGTTCCTTCATCCAAACAAGTTCATCCTCCTTAGAGGATGAATATTGCAGTATTCTTTCTGATAATTTATTAAATTTTTTATTATTTCTTATCTTTTTTACAGAAAACCTTCTAACAGTAATACCATTTATTTCCTCTACATCAGACTTATATGAATCTTCCCAGGTTACATAGCCAACAGCTTTTGTTGTAATCACTTCAACAATAAAATTTTTAGCCATGTGCTCTGCCAATTGTCTGCAATGCAACTCAGCACCACCATTTACTTCCAAACCATATCTTTGAACAACGAATGCTATTTTCTTCATTTTTCCTCACATAAGCGTATTAATATAATTAAACACTAATACATTCCTTGAAAAATTGTGTGTAATTCTCTACAATTACATTCCATGCAAAGTTCCCCATTACATAATCCTTGCCGTTTCTTCCCATTTCCAAACAAATTTCTTTATTTTCATAAAAGTAATTCAAACATCCTTCAAATTCATAATAGTTATTAAAATATAACCCCCCTTGTGCTTCTATAGCAAAGTTTTTAGTCACTTCGCAATTTCCATGTACCAAAACCGGTCTGGAACATAACCAGCTTTCCATTATGACCAATGAAAAACTCTCATTTTTGGAAGGTTGACACAACGCAGTACATGAGGCATATGCATTATATTTGTCCTGTAAGGGTAAGAATCCCATATCAATGATATCTTTCTTGGATTCTTTTGGTATCTCAATACTGCCTCCACCTATAAGTAAAAGTTTCAAATTATTATTATTTCTTTTCTTATACTCACTAAAATAGCTGACTAATAAATTGACATTCTTACCGGAATCTTTTCTTCCAGCATACAGAATATACGGATAATCAATCTTATTTTTCAGAAGAAAGTCTTTAGCATAAATTTCATGTTCTAACTGAACACCCGTTCCCAATACCGCTTGCTTCACACATGACAAATCATACACACGATTTGCCAACTTCTGCTCAGGTCTTGCAAGAAAAATTATACCTTTAAGCTTTGCAAATACATCTTTAAATGCATTTATATATAAATAACTCTCATCATGGAAACATGGAATCAGTATCGTCTTTTCCGGACATACCATCGCGCCGAAATACGTTGTACCGAACATATATGGACTAAGAACGAATAATGCATATTCCTCTTGATGTCTTGCCATATGATCATATAAATCAGGACTATTTATCATTTCATTTACATATATATTTTCATCCTCAATCGATATAGGATAATTATGCATAAGCTTATAATTGACACGATCAAAAGCAGCAACATCCCTTTTTCTAACAGGAAATCTCATTACTTTAATTTTCCCAATCCATTCCAACCCTTTGCGGTAGTAATTAACATTCCAATCGCTGTTAAATTCCTTCACACAAGTAGTTAGAATCTCAAGTTCCATTCCTATGTCATGCAGATGTGTTACCAAACCTCTTAGTGCCATTTCAGCACCACCGGGTATATTGGCACCATACCATGGAGTAACAAAGCCTATTTTTTTCATTATATAAACCCTTTCAAACAAGCCTCAATTTTACTTCTGGTTTTCTCATAATAGAAATCTTTCAATCGCTCATTTTGCATATTAACTATGTTCTTTCTAAATTCTTCCTTAATTACTAATTGGTCTATCAGTTCTGCTGCAACTTTGCAATTTTTCTCTTCCATTCCAATTCCAACACCTCTCAAAGTATCTTTAACGCCAGTGTCCGCATAGGCAATGATTGGAATTTCAAAATGCATGGCTTCCAATAACGGTATGCAAAATCCTTCATGTTCACTCATACATAAGAAAACATCAGCCAAGTGATAATATGACAATAACTCATTAAATTTGATATGTCCGGTAAAATGCACATCGTTCAATTCCAATTCTGTCACATATTTATTAAGTCTTTCATAATACCTTTCCATTCCATTATAAGAACCTACTAAGAATAATCGCGACTTGGAATTAATATACTTTTTATAATAATAAAATGTTTTTATAATATCTTCATGCTTTTTATTCGGAACCACTCTGCCAACAAAGACTATATTAACATATTCATCCTGGTATTTATCAATAATTATTTGTTTTGGCTTTTTATCATAATCTTCGAATGGAACAACAATCGGAATCACATCAATATTACATTTATATCCATAACCGATTAATTCTTGACGGTTATACTCCGATACCGCCCAGCAATAATCCGCCACATTACTAAGTTTCTGTACGTCCCTTATTCCTTCTATGCACGAATTCATTGAAGTCTGACTATATCCACTAAAGAAATCAGGCGGTGTTACATTATGATATACTATTAATTTTCTGCATTTTAGCCCTTTCAATTGGTCATTAAGCGTAGTTCCAACAGATAAGTGATATATAAGAATGTCTTTCTCATGTAGTACCGGCATTTTATTTATTCTATTTGCTATACTTTTAGGAATACCAGGTCCGATATATTCGGCGTATATTTTCGTTTTATAGCCCAACTCTTTTATAATCTTATCTATTGCAATCGTATCATTCCCAATTCCGTCACCATTAATCAATGTAGGAAGCAGTTGAATTATCTTCATATCTATTCACCTATTTGATTTTTCTTTAACTCTTCTATCTCTTTCTCCATTTTATCTATCTTCTCTTTATATAATTCTAATTCCTTAATATATTCATTAACTTGATGCATACATCTAAGTAAACTTGCATTATATGCATTTTGAAATTCAACTATAGGATATATTATAAAACGTGTTAATTTGCGTATTGCTTTTTTTATAAAGGATGAAATCGGATCAGCTGCTAATATTGGTACATTTACAGGAATACCCCTGTTTCTATTGAGAAAATCCAGGTCACGCTGGAATTCCTCCTGATTATATCCGTTAATATTCTGATCTGCATACTCGCTCATTTCTATCTCTTCAAAGCTCAGAGGTTCATTACCATACTCACGGTTTTTTATTTTCTCTCTAATTTCTTCCATTATTTCTTCAATATTTATACTGTTCATTTTATTCTCCTGCGTTATCGAATCAAAACACAAATTACCTATTTATCTTCCAGTCATGCCGAATCCTGACCAATCCAACATCATTTTGGCTGGTATATAGTTCCACGGTTGCTGCTTCACGATAACAATCAACAGGAACCCCAACATCCGATTCTATAGCTAAATCAAAAGTATATACTCCCGGCATTAACATTACGTTCTCCATTTTAATATCAACAGTTCCATCATGCTCAAGATTGAACTCGTCAAGTTTATCTAATCTTGTATTTGTACCATAACAATATACACCGTCACTTCTGAAAATCCCTATACCTATAACCGCATTTTCCACAATTTGATTAATATTGTAGTTAAATCTTATGGTTATATCTGATCCTGTTTCAAAAACACTTCTTTCCATCCCCTCCTTGTCCAACACAAGAATCTGATTAATTCGTGCATTCCCATTACCCCATCGTTTCTTTTCCTGCGATTCTGACTCACCTTCAGCTGTTATAATTTCAGCGGTATCATTCTCCGCAGCAGCCTCTCCACTTTTTACTATTTTCTCTTGCTTCTCTGCCTGCCGTTCCGCTTCCTTTTCTGCTATTTCTTGTCTCTTCTGCCCCATATAGTCCATATAAACTGGATGCACTTCTCTAGGTATTCCTTCCTCACGTATCACGCCATCATGAATCCAGACACTTCTCTCACATATCTGTTCAATCTGCTCCAATGAATGTGAAACTATTACTATGGTTGTACCCTTTGCCTTTATTTCTCTTAATTTATTAAAACATTTTGCTTGAAAATTCGCATCTCCCACAGCCAATATCTCATCAATCAGAAGTACTTCTGCATTTACATTAATCGCAACCGAAAAAGCTAAACGCATATACATACCAGAAGAATATGTCCTTACCGGATGGTCAATGGATTCTTCCAATTCAGAAAATGCTATAATATCATCCAGTTTATTATCAATTTCTTTTCTGCCTAACCCAAAAATGGAAGCATTAATATATATATTCTCACGTCCACTCATATCCGGGTGAAAACCAGCTCCCAGTTCAATCAAGCTCGAAACACGACCTGTAATATTAATATTTCCATTGTCAGGATAAATGATTTTCGTTAATAATTTCAATGTGGTACTTTTCCCACATCCGTTATGCCCAATCAACCCAATAGCTTCTCCCCTTTTTACATCAAAATTGATTCCACGGAGAACCTGCTTATAATCATATTTCCTTCGTTTACTGAATAAAGCTCTTTCTTTTACTGTATTACCCTTATCCACAAACACCTTGAAACTCTTAGTAATATCTCTTACTTCAATTGCATTTTCCGGCTTCATTACATTTCCTCCGAGAAGTGGCGCTTTAATCTTTCAAACACAACAATTCCAATAGCTAATAATATGATCCCTAATATAGTAG
>Ga0153939_1000727_pt1 | contig 12804 bp, 20 predicted proteins | sample TSNJ023MetaG_FD_104734 | JGI IMG/M metagenome (GOLD analysis project Ga0153939, IMG submission 104734) | Attine ant fungus gardens microbial communities from New Jersey, USA - TSNJ023 MetaG | ecosystem: Host-associated > Fungi > Mycelium > Unclassified | place: USA: New Jersey, Brendan T. Byrne... | reverse complement strand
TAATACTTTAAACCTGGTTGTAGAAAACCAGGTCTAATATATTATTCGATATCTAGATGAGCAAAACCAACTAGCCTAGTTGTACAAAACCAGGTCCTAATATTTATTTAATACTCAGATAAGCATTTTTTATGTATGAATTATAGTTAATCTGTGTGTAGACCTGGTAAATTGCATAGGAAAATGTGTACATTGTCATATACCAAATTTCCAGTTTTACTATTTCTTTTTATTTTTTATTTATTGAATTCTTCTATTTCCATACTTTGAATTATCTACTCCTGTAAAATTACATTGTAAATTAATTTCCCCTATTCTAGAATAGTATGAATACAAATTAGTTAATGCATTGATTGACTATGTGTCATGCTTCTTGGATTTGATTCAGATCTGAGTCATTCCGTTACCTATTTTACCTGTTTCATGATAGAATTATTTTTCACAGACACAAGGAAGTATTCCTGAACGAAGACTAATGGCCAAGTGAGAGCAAGAATCATAGCTTTCCCAGTGCTTTCAATTCTCTTTTGTTGTTTGTCACTAATGATGCTGATTATCTAAAAATAAATAATTAGGTAATTTGATCATCCGGCACGATCATTCGTTGATCATTTGTTAATCATTTGGTTGTCCCACGTGTGAGATGCTTCAGGCGAAATGAGACCTGCTAAGTGACTCCGTATCTCCTCACTTTCTTCATGGCTAAGGACGCCCCTTGCGCATACGTCACTTTGATCACGACAATATCATATCTACCTGGAGTTTTGGTCCTTTTCTATAGCTTGCGTTCCACAGCTTCTCGCTATCCCCTTGTAGTGATGGTCACCCCCTCAGTTTCCCAGGATGCCAGAGATATCCTGACAAAGAGCGGCATAGTTTTGAGGGAGATTCAATCACTCTATCCACTGTCTGCTTCCGGAGAGCAGCTCTGCGAGGACCGATTCGTTGATACATGGACGAAACTGAGGTCAGTACAAACTAAGACCCACTCTTGTGGTGGAGACCTGACTTGGCGAGCAGGGCGTTTGAGTTGCTTGAGTTTCGGGTCAGAGGAATTGACTGACTGACTGAGACTCTCTCCTCTCATTAGTGTTTTTCTAGCGCATTGTTTTACTGGATTGTGACATGTTGATCAGGCGCAATATGGATGACCTTTTCGACCTCGACCTGGCTGAGGACCAAATTGCTGCCACTTACGTTTGTGCTTGCAATCCCCGCAAGTTCAAGCATTATCCGGTAGATTGGTACGCGAGACAGACATCCATGGCCTCAGGTGTTGTCAGCTCAAGCTGTTTCAACAACAGGACACCCGAAAATTGTGCATACTCTTCCTATGTCCAGATCAACGCCACATTGGATAGAAAGATCCCCAATGCGCCTCGCGCACACAGCCTACTTAATTCCGGATTAGTCGTTCTCACTCCTTCCAAGGAACAGGCCAATAAACTCTTCAAGTTGATCACATCCGCTCGCAATCTTACGAATTATGTTTTTCCGGACCAGGACCTACTTTCCGAAGTTTATGCAGGGAAGTGGAAGCCTATATCATGGGAATATAACGCGCTGAGAATGCTTCGAACTGTCCACCCAGACGTATGGGATGATGAAAAAGTGCGGTGCGTCCATTACATCTTCTCCGATAAACCATGGACGTCCAGGAAAAATCCGGATGTAAACGCATTGCATTTTGGTATTCTGCATGAATGGTGGTGGAAAGTGTTCGATGAAGTTTCCCGTGATTTGGATTCTTTGGGCTCACAATTCATTCAAAAATACGTAGACAATTCTGTATGAACAACTCGTGAACAAACTGCAGGAGAGACGGCCTATGCGTACATACTATACAATATATGCAATGAGCTGTTTCTGAAAATTGTGTTGATCAACGCATATACCTCGGTTATCAGACAAATGTCACTTCCGAGCGGTATGGAAGGTTTACATATGACTGTCTCATGCCCTCCATGCAACATGTACTTGATCGGTTCGGAACCTACCAATGATATAAAAAAGACTGATGTCATAAGAACCAAATTTATCCCACCTTTGTGTACAACTAGTCTTCTCGAGGGGGGTTGTTTGGCCCATTCTGTACGCTAGGAGGCCAGCCTGGGCAATCATAATACCGTTATCGATGCAGAACCTATCCCTCATTCATTTGTAAACATCAACTCGACCAGAAAACACTCGCCTCTCGTCAGTCGCGAACACCTGACCACCTCTCTCTTGAGCCATGATTCCCATCATTTCCTGTAGTCTTTCGTTGCCTGTTCCAAAGTCATAGTTGGATTGTACTCGAACAAGCATTAACAAGTGCTCTCACAGCCAACGCCTCCGACAATCAAAACCTCCTTGCTTCCAATATGCGCCATGGCCCGTTCTGTGATCTCAACCAGCATTGCAAAAACCGTTTCTTGCAAAGAGAAACACAGATCAGCAGGGGTGATGATGTCAATGTCATTCTCATCCCGTGGCTGACCGTCGGGACGAAACCTTTTATCCAGCGTATAAGCCTCTACAGACGTCAGGATTCCAGACAGACTGACATCCATTCCTTTTGTTGCATAAGGCAGATGGACCAGTCGCGTCCCTCTATATGAGGACTCTTGTCAGTGTAAACTCGGTGACAGTCATGAATGCACTTTACTTTTTGCTTGCTTGCTCTATATTGTAACCGGGGCTGGGATCATTACTCAGATTGATCACTCTGGCGAAACGATCTAGGCAGTTGCCGACAGCAATATCCAAGGTCTCGCCAAAAATTCGGTAACACTGTCGAGAATATGCAATCACCTGGGTGTTGCCACCGGAGACGTATAGGACAACGGGATTGTCCGCTCCGGTAATTTCCCGACCCATCTCGATATCTGTTGAGCCATCAAAAGGGCGATCAGACTACCTGCTAGAACTGTGACTCACGCCCAACACAATGGTTTACACCAACCAAGGGTTTGTTGTACAACAACGACAGCGTGCGAGCCACCAGTGCAACAGATTGTAAAGGTGCACCCATTCCAGGACCTGTGTTCAAGCACAGTGAGCAATACAAGGTTACATCTAGTCTACAAAATACTCACCCTGAGTGAAGCAGATGCAATCGACGTCGTGAATAGATACGCCAGCCTTCTCCAAGGAATCAGTGATAACGTGAAGCGCCCATTCACGATGGTGGAGAGCCGTATCGCGGGGCTGAAATCCTTCTCCTGGAGGCGTAATATACGTGTGTCGAACATTTGAGAGCACAGATGCTGCACCAGCCTCGGAATGTTTGATCACGCCTGCGCCGAGCTTGTTCGCCGAGCCTTCAAGCCCGAGAGCAAGGTAAGGGCGTTCTGAGTGAGAAGGAATATAAGACGTCTGGATCTACTTGATAGACGGTGTAAGCCAACCCGGGTTCTTAAGTGGATTGTGTTTCTTGAGTCTACCGGGCATGACGGGAAGGAAGCTTGATCTCAGCGATCACCTTGATCAAGGTGATATGCGAGCTTGGTCATCATCATCATTGTTTTCCCTTTCAGTTGAATCCACACAAGGAAAAAAAGCAAACTGTAGTAGTAGTACATGATGACTCATCCAGATTCAGATTCTTCTCGAAAGCTGCAAATCATCTGTACATTTCAACTCTTGAATTGTCATGTTCCTCGATACTGTAAATCGTAGTAATAAATGTCTGAGAATGTGGATCATTGTTCTCGTTGCATAAAACTGGCAATAAGTAATCCTCGTGCACCATATCATCAGTTTGGGGAAACTTCGGAAATCCAAATAATGATAGTAGTAGAGCGCGGTTCAAAGTCGGACAGAAACCACGCGAGAAATAAATATTAACTTGCTAAATGAGTGGATAAGAAGTCGATCAAAAATGAACCAAAAAAAACAAGATCATGAGAGCAGGCGTAGAACAAAACGTTGCAAGTCAGGGTATAGGTATGTTAATAATGGAATCAGTTCTGCAACAATCGGTTGCCAGCACTCCGTTTGATCTGTTGCGAACGGGGGTTACCTTCATTGTCATCATCGCGGGTTCGTTTGGTAACTCGACTGTGCTGGGTACTGCTATGCTTGGCGCGGAATGCGAGAAGCCCTGCATACAACTCATCGTCAAACTTCGCACACTCAAGTCTGACACAAGGAATAGAGAATTCTCCAGAGTCGTAGGCTGCTTGAATATCGTCTTTCGATCGTGGGTCTCTGGTTTTGTTTTTGGTAAGTTGAGCATAGTTCTGCTTGACCTATTTGAGATACTGCCAGTCAAACCAAATACGATCTCTTCAAATCAACGAGTACAGCGTACCTCCTGTCCAAGGCCTTCCCATTCTGAAACATTCAATGACTCCACGCGACTGACTCTGTACACCCCTAGATACCTGAAGTTTCGTTCACTTTTTTGTCCGCACTTGGGTATTCCAACAAACAAATTGCACAATTTTGGAATCGTGTATGTATCTTTGTCCCGGCCCAGGCCAACGAACATATAGCCGTGTTGCCGAGGGACAGAGGGACACCAAGGATTGTGATCCAACCTCGGGCATAGATACTCTTCAATGTTTCGACCCCTCGCAAGGTCTGTTCCACTGGATGATACTCTTTTCCATCAGTCAGTCAGTGTCTTTCCCGATTTCAAGTATTGAATTTGACATACCGAACAATCATAGACTGAATATTACCCCCGATTGCGGCACTTATAAAGCTACGAGTGAACTTGTTATCTTCGTCATTGATGTCAATATCGGGGATGATGATAGGTAGTGACGCTAGAGCTTCTTGTCGACGAGATGACATGGACAGCACTGGCCCATTGTTTAGTTCAGCAACAATTGTTACATCGTTGGAAGATAAGTTGATGTCAGCAGGCTCTTGTTTAACATTTTTGATCTTGGCCAATGGTGTTTTCGGAACTCCGCTTGAAACTCGTGTGCTGGAACCTTGAATTGGAGACGCGGCGTCGAATGCTCCTTTAGCATTTCGTGTCTGGGTCCAAAATGTTAACCGAACTGTGACCTAGTAATTGGAAGCTTTACAATATGACGAATACGAGACAGCTTATCAATAGTCCTCCGGAGATCTGCATTGCTATCTTTGGCCTTTTGCAGGTATTCCTTAGTAGCTGCCAGATCTACTCGTAAGCTTTTATTCGAGGATTCAAGATCTTGCGTGAGGCTTTGCAGTTCTCGGATCTGCAGGGATTCTAATGTTGTCAGCACCATTGGACCTCGGGATTATCACTTGCCTCGGATTCTAGCGAGGCCATTTCTTCCTGAAGCTTCACAACCTGTTGGGCGCCCATGCTATGCATTTCCGCCTTTAGAGGATAAACTGATAGGACCACTTGAGAGGCTTCTGGAGTGAACTTACAGCCTTTGTTTGGATTTCGGCATTGGTTTGTTCAGCTTGCTGTAGTCTCGTTCTGAGACCGGATATCTGTTTCAAACTTTGGGTTACATGATTAACGAACGACTGACAAGAACCTACCGTGTTCGTCATAGTTTCTTTCTCCGATCGAAGGTCTGCCAATTCTGAGCTCGCTTGATTGGTCTGTACTTGGACCTGGGACTGTAGTTCCATCTGTTTCTTGAGCTCTTCAACCTCTCGTTTCAAGATTTGTTCGTTATTTCGCGCGTCATCCAACTGGACAACGTCAAATGAGCATTCAACATTGCCTGGAGAATGGTCGGACTTGTGCGCACCTCTTTTAATTGCCGCTGATAACTAATCCGAGCTTCCTCCAACCTATCGCTTGTTTCGTCAAGGTCTATGTTTCCACCATTGTCACGTCTTATTGCGATGGGGGAATGACGCCTGACAAGGTCCTTGTTCTGAGCCTGGGTTTTCAGTCGGCTCATTTGGTGCTGATAGTTGTTTCGCTGAGGAAGATGGTAAACCAAACAATCCGACAGTTGTCTATGCCGCCTCACCTCCTGTTCGACCTCAGAGAGACGCTTCTTGAGGTCAACCACTTGTTGAGATGACTCGGCCCATTTCTTGAGGACGGACGCGAAAAACTCGTCCTCCATGCCTAAGCCACCGTAATCAAGGGTGCGAACAAGAGTGAACAAGAGTTGGAACACGCGCTGAGCGCTCAAAAACTAAAGTATCACATGACGACGAGTATATGTCTGCATCATCAAACGTGCCTCAAATATGCATTAGAGTCTAATCAAAAGGTATCCTAGCATCCTGACACAAAACTCTAAACAAAAAGGTCACTTCAAAGCATAAAGGTGAGAGGATTTTCCAGATAGCCCTTGAAGGCGGCCAACCATTGAGCACCAACAGCACCATCAACAACGCGGTGATCTGAGCTTAGTGTGGCCTTCATGACTTGTACCGTCTTGAAGCCCCGCTCCTCCTCAGGAGCGGGTACCAAGGTAGGTTGCGTTGAACCAATGGCAAGAATGCATGACTGAGGAGGGTTTATGATGGCAGTGAAATGATTGATGTCATACATTCCGAGGTTGGAGATGGTGAAAGTACCGCCCTGGAAAGGAACAGATATATCAGGACACCGGACATAAATATTCAACGAGATATCCACCTGATACTCGGATGGTGACAGCTTGCCATCACGAGCTTTCTTAGCGAGAGCCTTGGTTTCGGCCGAAATGGTAGCAAGGCCTTTGGAACCAACGTCTTTCACAATAGGTGTAATGAGACCAGAGGGCGTTGCGACGGCCACGGAGATGTCAGCCTTTTTGTATCTGTACAGCGTGAGATGAGGATTTACTGTTAAAACAGGTTCAACTCACTGCCTGATAACCTCACCGAGCCATGCTGAATTTGCCTCGGGGACGTCAGAGAGAGCACAGGAAGCAGCTTTGACGATGAAATCATTGACACTGAGTTTGGAAGTTTTGTCCTTGTCTGTTAAAGCCTTGTTGAAAACTTCTCTGAGCTTCAGTGTTTTATCCATGTTAATTTCAATGGTAAGGTAATAGTGAGGGAGTTCCTGCTTGGACTGTGTCAGGCGGGCGCCGATGGTACGTCGCATATTTGAAAGGGGGATGTCGACATAGTCCTGGGTGGATTCAGCGACAGCGGGAGGCCGGAGAGTGGCAGGTTTGAAGGATTCGACGTCGGCGCGGATGATGCGGCCATTAGGACCTGTTCCTTTGACTTGAGCGAGAGGAATACCGCGCTCAAGGGCGATTTTTTTGGCGACTGGACTAGCGAAGACGCGATCGCCGACAGGCAGTTCTGGCATCGTCTCCGGAGCAGGTTTGGACTGGGAAGTCGGAGGAGGAGGGGTAGAAGGCTTTTGCTCGGGAACCTTTTCTTGCTTTGGAGGCGCCTGCTTTGATGCTTGTTCTGCGAGAGCGGCCGCACCCGAGAAATCATCGCCCTCCTCTCCGACGACTGCAATGACTGAGCCAACCTGAACGCCCTTGGAGCCCTCAGGGACCTGCGACAAGTTGAGACAATGGAGATGGAGGTGAAAAAAGGACTCGCGATGATTTTGGCGAGAATGCCATCGTCCTGGGCCTCGACGTCGATTGTGGCCTTGTCGGTCTCCTGCCCGGCGGTGAGTTGGCATTGAAGATATGGATATGGGTGTTTACACGAACTATTTCGAGAAGAACATCACCTGAGGAGAAGGAGTCGCCTTCTTTCTTCTTCCAGGACGCAATGCCGCCCTCGGTCATTGTCGGGCTCATAGCGGGCATGTTGAAGCGCGAGAGTGCGCCGCGCCGCGCTGAAAGATGAAAACCTGAGAAGGATGTGAGAAGAGAGGTCGTAGAGAGACTTTTGGGACGTACGGCGGGCGAATGAGGTTGTGAGGTAGGAGGCCATGGGTGTAAGAAAGAGAGTAACAACAGAGACAAATTCGATGACTCTTCTACCCGGGCAGCCCGTTCCCATTCCTCGCGGGCCAGCTCTCCAGCTCGGCCCTGGCACCTACTCCAGGGACAACCAAGTCCGCTCCAGCATCATGGGTGTTCCCCACTTCCAGGCCTCTGTTTGTGTTTTTTTCTATCTCGGAATTCCAGTCTCTGTAACTCGTGTGCTGTTGCGCAGACAGTCTCTGTGCCCCGGACTCGCCCTCATGCGCCGTCTCCTGGGTCTGTGGTGCTCGGCACAGTGACTCGGCTGTCGCCCGTGCAGGCGCTGCTATCGATTGGTGTGGTCGATGGAGTCCCGCTGCCTGCTGGCGAAGAGTTTGTGGGTGTAGTCCGGACACAGGACGTACGGGCGACTGAAAAGGACCGGGTGAAAATCGGGGACTGTTTTCGGGGCGGCGATGTTGTTCGCGGTGTTGTGGTGCGTGTATTCTGTTCTACCGCTGCACCCATGCAGACAAAATTCCAGATGTCTCTTGGAGATGCCCGGAGCTACTTTGTGACCACGGCTCGCAATGATCTCGGGGTGATATTTGCGACGAGTGAGGCAGGTAGGAAGGCGATGCTCGCTGGACATGGCCCAAACTCACATCTGCGGACAGGGTCGACCCTGGAGCCTGTGTCCTGGCAGGAAATGCGCTGCGCAAAGACAGGCAGGCTGGAGAAACGCAAGTGCGCAAAGCCAGAGGACTTGTAAGACGATTTCAGTACTTTACTAGTCTATAGACACAATCCAAATAAGGAATAACACTCCTCTTGCGGCTCTCTCATGTCCGCCGTCCTCTCCCCAGATGCCCTCCCCAGGGACTGGCATCTGTCGCAGGATGAGTATGTCTCTTCTCTCTGGCCGCCATTGCTCTCACAAACCCCAACAGCTACGCCTCCGCACAGACGGACTGGCGGGCAAAGTATCACGAAGTGCGTCTCCTTTCTTTCCCTTGTTGCTTGACTCAAGCGTCGCAGATCGTCGATATCCTTGCCCTCACTCGAGAGGAGCTCGAGGACTTCCAGACCACCAGCAGGGAGCTCGAAGCCGAAATGGAGGCTGACTTGGAAAGATCAACCAAGCTGGAAAAGGAGCTCAGAGAGAGGGCCGCAAAGACCGACTCGGAACGCGACGAATGGAAGGTGCGTCGTTTCCCAACCCTCTTGTCTGCTCTGTTCACCCGGCTGCTCCACAGAGCAAGTACATGTCCCTTCAAACAACACACAACACCACTACAACTTCACTACAACGGGAGCTCGACAAGCTGCGGCAGGAACACCAGCTCACAAAGACAGCTCTCAGGGATCTCGAGCTCGGAGCAGATGATCTAGAGCGGAGCAAACGCGTTACATCTTCGAGTCTCATAGACATGGAGGCCAAGTATACCAAGACCCTCGAAGAGAAAATTCTTCTCGAGCACGAATTGATTGAGAAAGCAAGCCTGGAAGAAGAGATGCAGCGGACCAAGGATGAACTGAGAGGTCAGTTGTTTCATTGTCCTCCTCTTGTTCTGCCTAACATCTTATCTTAGACGCCCAAGATGAAATAGCCATTCTTAGGGAACAGCTGACATCCGCCATTGCATCCACCAGAGAGAGACAGCATTCAAAATCCTCATCTTTACAGCGATTCCCCGATATCTCCACTCCCTTAAATGAAGACCTGCTCAACTCCAGGAGAGATCTTCAACTGTCCGACTTGTCTCCTGTCATGGAATCGACGCCTTCTACTTCCACGACAGCTACAATAACTCCCAAGTGCAACCCACTCTCCAAATCATCTGGCCAGTCTATGCTTCTGCAACGTGCAGGTTTTGCTTGTGGAAAACCCACAAATCTCCCATCTCCTATCTCCTCAATGTCTCGGTCAACTACCCTACCAAGTCTCTCCAGTCCTCGTACCCCTATCAACTCTCGTCTACCTACGTCCCGTACCACCTCCTCATCTTCCACATCTTCAGCCATCCCCAAGAACAAAGGAGTTCAGATGGTCTCTGAGATGCGGGCAAGGGTCCGTGTGCTAGAGCAGAAGATTCATACTCGCGTCCCACGGTTGAGAATGGGCAGTATTACGGGGCGCGCCAATCCATCAGTATCTCCCGTCAACGCTTTGGGTAGTTCCTCCTCCTCCTCGTCCGCTTCGTTAGCAACCACAGCAAAAACCAGCCTCGATAGCATCCGGCGCAGTGTAGACTCTCGACAAAGCAACGAGCCTGAGCCGAAAGGGAACCATCGTGGTGATACATCGGGCTGGGTATTAGTCATGGAAGATTCACCATCTCCCGTAAAGGTTCGAGAAGTAGAACGCCCGAGGGAAAGGCGGCGAGTTTCTAGTCCCAATAGTCCAAACGCATACCTTTCTGGATCTTCTAATGTTGGGATCACTTCACCCACTTTTGGCAAAGACTTGAATCAAAGTACAAAGAATACTGGAATCCGTCGACCAGCATCTCGTCTTTCTGGTACCAGCCTGAGTACAACAACTACGAGCAGTTCGATACCTACGCCCACTTCGCGTCCAGCAACACCTACATTACTCCCACTATCTACAAGTGGGCTTACTAGTACCCCAGGGTCAAAACGTTCTATACCATCAGGAGGTGCAGTTTTTGATTCGGGCGGTCAGAAGCGAACCCCGTTGAACGCTAGCCCGACCCGCCATTCCTCGGATTATGTCCGGATTGACCGGTCGACAATCTTGCCTAGACGATCTGGGTTCAGCATGTCTACTCCAAGATCTTCAGTCTATGATGAGATGAAGCCATTCCCGCAGTCACCGAGCAAACTGAACTTTCATCCTCCAAAAGTACCATTGAGTGGTTCTGTATTGACTAAAAGCCGGATAGGACGGCCGAGAGGTGCTGGGCTGCGAAGGAGTGGTTCTAACAGTGGTATGGAGTCCGAATTCTCGTCAGGAGATGCCTTGGATATCAAGGATCCACGGAGTCCGAGACCTGGAAGTTGATGGTGCATGGCTGCAGATTGAAAGTAAACTTATATGGCTGGAGTTTTTTTTTCTTGCATTCCGATTCGTTCATCTCATTATCGAGAGAGAGAGAGAGAGAGAGAGAGAGATTGAGATTCAATCTGCTCATAGTCACATTCATTTCGTCTGTTAAATTCCTTCCTTTGTCCATAATTCCTGTTTGTTCGTAATGACTCCTGTGACGATTTGATGGTATCCTACTGCTGCAGTATACTTTGAACGACTTTTTCTTTTTGACTTATTCATATGCGCCTATTTTTGTTGCCGCATAGATTCGCGTAGTAGTGTAGTACTGCCCCTGAAATAATGGAATACCAGAATTGGTTCGTGTGATCGGCGCCGACATCACTCCCGTAGTCACTTTTTCACACCCCCTCCCTTCCCATGGCTAATGACAACTCAAACTTGAAACTCGAGCGGTCCCTCAACAAGCAAGTCATCCTCGATGAGGATGAGTATACAGCAGCACTTGCCGATATCATCAGCAGAGATTTCTTCCCCTCTCTCGTCCACTTGGATGCCACCAACGATTATCTAGACGCCGTACGTTCTCGAGATTCAGACTCGATAGCTGCATCTGTGCAGAGACTCCATCAGGTTTCCAATACCCCAGTATCGGGGCCTTCAACGAGTAGAAGAGCACCTGCCCAGACGCCTGGCCCGACACCCTACGTTTCATTTCCCAGTGACACACCCTTCCACACTGATTTAGAGGAGAATGTCGAGCGAGCGTCAAAAAGGCCACGCTATGACACTTCTTTGTCTCTGGATGAATTCCAAACACGGTATACTTCCGAGGATAACTCTAGTTTCACTCAGATCCTGGACCAAGAAAACACGAAGAGGAAGGAGAATTATACCTGGGCTTGGGAGGCTCAAAAGAGAGTAGAAGCGCAGAGGGACAGGATGATTGAAGCGAGAGAACGGATGCTGATTGAACCTGCTGGTGGTGTTATTCCCGGCGTACGGGAGAAATTTAGGATCGAGGCTCCAAGACCTGTAGGGTTGATCACGGCTGCTGCTGCAGAACCAAAAGACAAGGGCGAGGAAGTTGGAAAGGATAGAGAATTGGCTGTCGTGGTGAAAGCGACAAGTGTTGAGGAGGCGACAGAGGCCGTTATGGCGCCCAGGAAGGATCAGAGAGCGGCAGGTGTCGATGGTTGGAAATTCAAGGTGAAAAAAAGCATTCACTCCAACTCAAAGTGCTGATTTATGAAACAAAAGACAAGGAACTCGTTGATGTTTTCACCTGATGCTGACGTTTCGCCTTACCATCCGCCACCTAAAGCTACGAGCACTTCTGACAAGAAGCAGGAATTAAAGATGATCTCTCATGGAAACACACGACTGGTGGAGCAGGAGCACAAGACGAATTCATCTGGACTATCTGAACCTCCAAGTCCGACGCGTAGCAGGATAGACGCAGCGATCAGTGGCACGCCCTGTACGTCATCCGATGACCTGGCTCGTTTCAAAGTTTACACAAAATACTCCACAGATCGACCAAAATCACCGAGTCTCAGTGATATCGGTGCATTGGTACCCAATCTACCGAATCCTACGCCAGAACAATTAGGTTCAGAGGCTGTGAAACAGTTAATGACATGGGGCACCCTTAATGCAACGCCCAGGATCTTATCTCGGCCGGAGGATATAGATGTGGCAGAGCCTAGGACGCCATTTCATATACGTGAAATGTCGTCACGCGAGGCTCTTTCACGCAGGCTAGCCAACTCAGCCTCAAAGAGCCTGAGAGCAAAAGCAGAAATGACAGGGCTGCAAACCCCGGGTGTTTCCCGAGGAGGGAGATCGAAAGGAAATATGGGACCGCCTTCGTGGACACCCAGACGTGCAGAAGCTGCAGGAAATCTGACACCTGCCGCCAGAAGGTTATTAGAGCGCAGCACATCGGGTGCGTTTGCGAAGAGGACAGAAACCGCCGGCACCGGATCTGGACGGGAAAGAGACCTTAACCGTGTGCGCTGGACGCCAACACCG
>Ga0153939_1000721_pt1 | contig 12839 bp, 11 predicted proteins | sample TSNJ023MetaG_FD_104734 | JGI IMG/M metagenome (GOLD analysis project Ga0153939, IMG submission 104734) | Attine ant fungus gardens microbial communities from New Jersey, USA - TSNJ023 MetaG | ecosystem: Host-associated > Fungi > Mycelium > Unclassified | place: USA: New Jersey, Brendan T. Byrne... | reverse complement strand
GGTTGTTTTTCCACCCCGCTGCGTTGTCGTCCTCACCGGGCGCCAGCCCGCTTTCGTCCTCCGCCTTACGGGGAGAAAAAACACCTCGCTTATCCATTTGCGACGGGTTTCAGAACAGGTCTAATGAGTAAACAGGAAAATGGAATGTGAGGTCGGGTTTTTGTTAACTGCAACAAAGCAAATTAAAAGAGCAAACCGCAATCGAATCTTCCGTTATATTTTGGAAAAAGAGCAGGTGTCCATGGCGGACATTACGCGTGACTTGATCATCAGCCTGCCAACGACTACGCAGCACGTTACGGCATTGAAGAAAAAGGGCCTGCTCATTGAAGATGGTCTGTATGAATCCACCGGTGGAAGGCCCGCCAAGGTGATTGCCTGCAATCCACGGGCCAAGGTTGCCTGTGGCATCAACATCACCCACGACACGGTGGATCTCATCATGGTGGACTTGCTGGGGAATGTAATCGACTACGAAAAAGAGGAGAGCCTCTGCGAGATCGACGACAGCTACATGAACCGGCTGCGAACCATGCTGTTTGACATGATCCGGAAAAACGACTTGGCGGAGCGATTAATCCTTGGTGTGGGCGTCAGTCTGCCGGCCATTGTTGATGGAGGCGGCATCATACATGACACGGCTTTTGATGCGCCGTTGCCGCAAAATTTTCGGCAGATGATGAAGAACTATATCCCTTTCCCTCTCCGCTATTTTAATGATGCCAGCAGCGGCGGCTATGCCGAATTCTGGCACTGCAAAACGGTGGAAAACCTGTTTTATCTCAGCTTGAGCGGCACGGTGGGTGGTGCGGTGCGGATCCATAACCGCACTTTTGACGGCGATGATTACAGAAGCGCCGAAATTGGCCACACGACAATTGTACCAAACGGCCGCCCATGTTATTGCGGCCAGCGGGGATGTATGAACACCTACTGTTCCAGCAACAGCCTGGCTCTCCCCGCCAATGGAGGCCTCCAGGCGTTTTTTCAAAGGCTGGGGGCCAACGAGGCCGAAAGCTTAAAAAAATGGGATGAATACTTGAATTACCTGGCCATAGCCATAAACAACATCCGTTTGATGTTCGACTGCGATATAATTTTGGGCGGAAATGTCGGCAGGTTTATTCCCAGGTACGTACCCGCGTTGGAAGAGCGCCTGAACAGGCGGGATTCCTTTCACCGGCCTGCGAAATACTTGCGCATATGCGAATACCATTCGGAGTCCTCCGCGGTCGGTGCGGCGCTGATGTTTGTCGATCAGTTTATTGATCAAATTTAACGAGAAATCTATTATACAATTATACAACGAAAGACGGCTTCTTTTAAAGGGCCGTCTTTCGTTTTTCTCCTTTGGAGCACGACAAACACATGAAGGAACGGAACAATGATTTTATGATGTGGGGGCGGGGTCAGCCCGTCCGCAATAATGTATTAGACCTGTTCTGAAACCCACCGCAAGTGGCTGGGCGAGGTATTTTTTCGTCCTGCAAGGCGGAGGACGAAAGCGGGCTGACGCCCGGTGAGGACGACAACGCAGCAAGGCGGAAAAAGAACCGCCCAGACGCTGCGCAGGGGTTTCAGAACAGGTCTATGATCTAGCGAACAGTGTGCGCAAGCGATCCATGGCCTCCCGCGTGGCCTCCTGGGAACCAAAGGCGGTGAGGCGGAAGTAGCCCTCTCCCGCCGTACCAAAGCCGGATCCGGGGGTGCCCACCACGGCGATGTTGTTCATCAGGTAGTCAAAAAAGTCCCAGGACTCCATGCCGCCGGGGCAGCGCATCCAGACATAGGGGGAGTCAATTCCGCCAAAGAAGGGGATTTGGAGGTCGGCCAGCGTCTCGGCCATCCGGCTGGCGTTTTGCTTGTAATAATCGATGGACTCGCGGACCTGGCGGCGTCCCTCCGGGCTGAACACCGCGGCGGCACCCCGCTGCACTATGTACGATACGCCGTTGAACTTCGTCGTTTGGCGACGGTTCCACAAGCGGTTCAGCGCAACGGATTCCACACCGTGTCGGCCGCACAGCGCCAGGGGAAGCACTGTGTAGCCGCAGCGCGTGCCGGTGAAGCCCGCCGTTTTGCTGAAGGAGCAAAATTCAATGGCGCAGCTGTCGGCCCCGGGGATCTCATAGATACTGCGGGGCAGGCTGGGATCGGTGATAAACGTCTCGTAGGCGGCGTCAAACAAAATCACCGCGCCGTGCTTGTGGGCGTAATCCACCCATTGCTGCAACTGGTATTTGTTGTACACCACGCCCACGGGATTGTTGGGCGAGCACAGGTAGATGATGTCCGCCGCCACATCGGTGGGGGGCAGCGGCAAAAAACCGTTGTCCTCGTTTCCGTCATTGTAGATAATTTTTCTGCCGTCCATCATGTTGGTGTCCACATACACCGGGTACACCGGGTTGGGCACCAGCACCGTGTTGTCCTTGTCGAAGATGTCCAGAATGTTGCCCACATCACTTTTGGCTCCGTCGCCCACAAATACCTCGTCGGTGTGCAGCTGGACGCCCTTTGCGCGGTAATCCTCTACAATAGCCTCCCGCAGAAACGCATACCCCTGCTCCGGGCCGTAGCCGCGGAAGGTCTCCTTTTTGCCCATCTCCTCCACCGCCGCCTGCAAGGCCGCGGTAATTGCCGGGACCAGCGGCAGGGTGACGTCCCCGATGCCCATGCGAATCACTTTTTTATCCGGATTTTGCGCCACAAAGGCGTCCACCCGCTTGCCGATTTCCGAAACCAAATAGCTTTGCTTGATCTGCAAAAAATTCCGGTTTATTTTCATCCCTCATTGACCTCCTGTGCGATACTTTTCTCGTCGATTGTCCCGTCGAACACGTGGGTGGCCGGTCCCTCCATGAGCACCTGGCCATCCTTGCGCCAGGTGATTTGCAGGCTTCCGCCCCGCAGCTCCACCAGCACACGGCTGTCCCGTTGGCAGCAGCCGCCCAGCACCCCGGCCACAACAGCCGCGCAGGCCCCGGTGCCGCAGGCAAGGGTTTCGCCGCTTCCCCGCTCCCACACCCGCATGCGCAGATGGCCGGGCCGGAGCACCTGCACAAACTCCGCGTTGACCCGCTGTGGAAACAAAGGATGACGCTCCAGAGGGGGGCCCAGCCGCCTAAGATCCAGCGCGTCGGCGTCCTCCACAAACTCCACCGCGTGGGGGTTGCCCATGGACACGCCGGTGAGGCGGCGCTCCACGCCCTCTACCAGCACCGGGCGGTTCACAAAATCCTCTCCCTGCGCATGCATGGGAATCCTGCGGGGGCAAAGCTCCGCCTTGCCCATCTCCACCTCCACCGACGCAACCAAGCCCTGCCGCACACGCAGCCTGAGCCGCTTCAGCCCGCTTGCCGTCTCAATTTGAAGCTCCTTTTTTGGGGTCAGTCCCCTGTCGTAAACGTACTTTCCCACACAGCGGATGGCGTTGCCGCACATCTTCCCCTCCGAGCCGTCCGCATTGAACATCCGCATGCGGAAGTCCCCCTGTGCGGATGGCAATATCAACACCAGCCCGTCCGCCCCGATGCCAAAATGCCGGGGACTCACCGCCCGGGAAAACACCTCCGGATTTTGCAGCGTCTGTGCGATGCAGTCGACATAGACATAATCATTGCCCGCGCCGTGCATCTTGCTGAATGCTACCATTGCATCACCTATCTATTCCTGTATAGTATAGCACTTTTCAAAGCTGCGCCACAACCCGCCGCCTCGCTGAAAAAAATCAAGACATCAACGGCATTACTGTGCAATGTGGCGGTGTATAGTGTTTGATTCCTCACCTCCGTATTTCATTCCCCGCCCCGGCCAGCCAGGGCCGCGCGGCGTCCACCGCCAGCGCCGGCACAGCGCCCAGCAGCCAGCCGCAGAGCACATCCCCCGCGTAGTGCACCCCCAGGTACACGCGGCTGACCCCGATGGCAATGGGCAGTATGCCGCAAAGCACGGCCAGAGGGCGCGGAAAGGCTCGGTCTCTCCCCTTTCCCCACAGCACCAGCGCCAGCAACAGATACAGCGCCATACTGCTCATGGAGTGGCCGCTGGGAAAACTGTAGCCCCCCGCCTCCGTCAGCCACAGCGCGCCGTCGGGGCGGGGGCGGGCAAAGAGAAGCTTCAGCGTCCGGTTGAGCACAGCCGCTCCCCCCGTGGACAGCGCCGCGGGCACACCGGACTCCAGCCGGGTGGCGGGCAGGAGCAGCAGCGCCAATACGATACAAAGCATGTTGTTGCCGTCCCCCATGTGGGTAATCCAGCGCATCAAGTCCGTGAGCCCGGGCCGTGTCCACGACGACAACCGCGTGTAGACCGCCGTCTCCCACCCGTACAGACGCCCGCTCATAACCAAAAACGCAAACAGAACAAACAGCAGGAGCAAAATCGCCAACACCCCCGCGCGCCGGGCGCGCATACACACCACCTCCCGTTCTTATCCTACTATATTATGCCAACCGCTTTTCAATTATGTCCGGCGCGGAGAGCTGGCAGCGCGGGCTCACACGCGGAAAAACGGTATAACGCAAGGAATATTGGCCTATACTCAAAGTAAAACGACCTCCCATTCATGACAAAAAACAGGAGCATACCCATGACAGAACAAGAAATCCGCACGTTGTGCGCCAGCGTCTCAGAGGACCTGGGCGATCAGTTTGCCCACAATCTGCCCATCCAGCTGCGCATCTACGCCGATTCCCACGGGGGGCTGGCGGACCCCGAGGATTTGGTGCGCTTCGCCGTCATTCAAACCCAGAAATATACCGAGCAGTATTTGAGCCGGGTGTTGCAGGCGCTTTTGGCTGATACTGAACACTGATTAGTATGAGATCAGCCAGCCGTTGTAGAACCCACCGTTTGCACCAAGGCAGCGAGCGGATGCAGAGCGGCGGCCACCGCTAAAAAACGCGGCAGCCGCCAAATAACACACAAGAGCTCTATTCCCAATCCAAAGGCCGCTGGATCATTTTGGACAGCTTTGCGGCCACCACCCGGGGCGTTATGCGCAGGGCCTGTACAACGGCCTTGTTCAACCACCCCGGCACCTCCAGCCGTTTTCCCGCGCTCATGGCCGCATACGCCGCCTCCGCAACCTCCCGGGCGGCCATGACGCCGTAGCGGAACAGCCGGGTGCTCTCCATGTTTGACCGGCTGGCAAAACCGGTGCGGGTAGCGCCGGGGCAAAGGGTTGTCACCGTGACCCCCGAATTCTCCAGCTCCTCGGCCAGCGCCTCGCTGAGGGACAGCACATAGGCCTTTGTCGCACAGTACACGGAATTCATGGGCCCGCAGACAAACCCGCCGGTGGAGGCGACGTTTAACACCCTGCCCCGTCCCCTGCTCACCATGTCGGGGATAATCAAACGGCATAACTGGGTGACGGCCACAATGTTCACGCAGATCATCGCCATCTGCAAATCCGGGCGGGTGTGGATAAAATTGCCCGCCAGGCCAAAACCCGCGTTGTTCACCAGCACGTCCACCTGCAGGCCCTTGGCCACAATGGTGTCGTAAAGCTGTTGCGGGGCGTTTTCCTCGCGGAAATCCGCCTGGATGGCGGTGACCGCGACGCCGTATACATTGCGCAGCCGCTGGGCCAAATCCTCCAGCCGCCCGGCCTTGCGCGCGGTGAGAATGAGCCCGTAGCCGTGACCGGCAAATTTGATGCTGAGCTCCTCGCCGATTCCGCCGGTGGCGCCGGTGATGAGCACGGTTTTGTCCTGGTTTGTCATGGCATTTCCTCCGTTACAATCCGCAGGTGCAGCTCCTCCAGGTTCCCGGGCTCCACCTGCGAGGGGCAGCCCGCCATTAAATCGCTGGCGTTTTGCACCTTGGGGAAGGCGATGACGTCGCGGATGGAGCTTTTTCCCAGCATGAGCATCACCAGGCGGTCCAGCCCAAAGGCCATTCCCCCATGGGGCGGCACGCCGTACTGGAATGCCTCCAGCAAATACCCAAAGCGGCTGTTGGCCGTCTCCTCGTCCATGCCCAGGGCCGCAAACATGCGCGTTTGCAGCGCGGGGTCGTTGATGCGGATAGAGCCGCCGCCAACCTCGCAGCCGTTGAGCACCATGTCGTAGGCGCGGGCGCGCACGGCGCCGGGGCTGGACTCCAGCTTGTCCATGTCCTCCAGCCGGGGGGAGGTGAAGGGATGGTGCTTTGCCACATACCGCTCCTCCTCCGGGCTGTACTCAAAGAGGGGGAAGTCCACCACCCACAGCGCGTCAAAGCTGCCCTGCGGAATTAAATCCAGCTTGCGCGCCAGCTCACAGCGCAGCTCGCCCAAGGCGTTCTTCACAACGAAGTCGTCGCCGTCGGCCACCACCAGCAACACGTCGCCGGTCTCGGCCCCCAGCGCCTTGTGCATGCTTTCCACCTCGCCGGGTGTGAGGAATTTCTCAAAGGAGGAGGAGGTTGTCTCCGCCGTGATGCGGGTGAAGGCCAGCCCCTTGGCCTTGTAGGTTTTTACCACCTCCACCAGCTTGTCGATCTCCTTGCGGGTGAGGGTGGCCGCGGCACCCTTTACGTTAATGCCACACACGCTGCCCCCGGCCTCGACAGCGCCGGAAAACACTTTAAATTCACAGCTCCGCACACAGTCGGTGAGGTCGCACAGCTCCAGTGCGAACCGCGTGTCCGGCTTATCGGACCCATAGCGGCCCATGGCCTCCTCATAACACATGCGGCGAAACGGCGTCTTCAGCTCCACGCCCAAAACGTCCCGGAACACCTGGCTGACAAAGCCCTCGCCCACCTCCATGACGTCGTCCTCTTTTACAAAGCTCATCTCCACGTCAATTTGTGTGAACTCCGGCTGCCGGTCGGCGCGGAGATCCTCGTCGCGGAAGCACCGGGCTATCTGCATGTACCGGTCGCAGCCCGCCAGCATCAGCAGCTGCTTGTAGAGCTGCGGGGACTGGGGCAGCGCGTAAAAGCTGCCGGGGTGAACCCGGGAGGGCACCAGATAGTCCCGGGCCCCCTCCGGGGTGGATTTGATGAGGATGGGCGTCTCAATCTCCAAAAAGCCCTGGCGGTCGTAGTAGTCCCGCGCCGCCTTGACTATTTTATGCCGCATCAGCAGGGTGTGCTGCATCTCGCTCCGGCGTAAATCCAGATAGCGGTGCCGCAGCCGCAGCTCCTCCTTGACGTTGGTTTCGTCGGTGATCTCAAAGGGCGGCGTCTTGGCCCGGGACAAAATCCGCAAATCCTCCACCGCAACCTCAATGTCGCCGGTGGCAATGTCGGGATTTTTGCTGTCCCGCTCCCGCACAGTGCCCGCCGCCATAAGCACATATTCCCCGCGCACCGTGGCCGCTTTTGCCAGCAGCTCCCTAGGAGTGGCGTCGTCAAAGACCAGCTGCACAATACCCGTGCGATCCCGCAAATCGATAAACACCAGGCTTCCCTTGTCCCGTATTTTTTGTACAAATCCCGCCGCCACAACCTTTTGTCCCACCTGGTCCATAGAAAGCTGCGTGCAATAGTGCGTGCGCTCCAGTCCCTGCATGGTATCTGCCATGTCTTTCCCATTCCTTTCGTATGCCTGTAGCCGTATCTGGCTGTACTTAGCTGAATCTCCTTTTTTCTTGAGGAGAAAAAAGGAGCAAAAAAGACCTTTTCAGATTAATAAATGAATAGGTTCATATAAAGCTTTTTGAAGAGGTTTGGAGAAAGCTTTTTCTCGAAAAAGTTTCTCCAAGGTCTTGCGGCCGACAGCATTATCTCGCCAAGAACTCGCCCAAGGCCTCCGCGCTGAGGTTTACGGCGGTCGATTCCCCGCTCTCCATGTGCTTTAGCTGCACCATGCCCTGCTTCATTTCGTTTTCGCCCAGAATACAGGAATAGACAGCGCCCAGCTTGTCGGCGTATTTCATCTGCTTGTTCATGCTGCGGCCCATGGTGTCGCACTGGGCGTCGATCCCCTGCTTGCGCAGGGCGGCGCAAAGCTCCAGCGCCTTGATATTCCCCTCCTCGCCCATGCTTCCGATATAGATCCGGGACAGGGGGGCGGGGGGAAACGCGCAGCCAACTGCCTCCATGACCATGAGTAGGCGCTCCAGCCCGATGGCAAAGCCCAAGCCGGGGGTGGGAGGGCCGCCCAGCTCCTCCACCAGTCCGTCGTAGCGGCCGCCGCCGCAGACGGTGCCCTGGGCCCCGATGGTGTTGGTGACAAACTCAAACACCGTCTTGGTGTAGTAGTCCAGCCCGCGCACAATGCGCGGGTTGACGGTATAGCGGATACCCACCGCCTCCAACCGCTTTTTCAGCCCCGCAAAGTGATCCGCGCACTGGCCGCACAGGCTGTCCAGCATGACGGGCGCGTCCTTTGCAAGCGCGGCGCACGCCTTTTCCTTGCAGTCCAGCAGGCGCAGGGGATTACGCTCCAGGCGATCCAGGCAGGTGGGACACAGCTCCTTTTCGTGGGCGCGGTAATACGTCACAAGCTCTTTGTTGTATTCCGGCCGGCACCGGGGGCAGCCGATGGAGTTGAGCTCCAGGGAGACGTCGTCTATCCCCAGCCGCCGCAGCAGGTCGTCCACCACACCGATGACCTCGGCGTCCGCCGTGGGCTCCACGGGCCCAAAGTACTCCACCCCAAACTGGTGGAACTCCCGCAGACGGCCCGCCTGGGTGTGTTCGTGGCGGAAACAGGACACCAGATAGCACACCTTTACCGGCAATGGCCCCGCCAGCAGCGAATTCTCCAGCACCGCGCGGGCGATGCCCGCCGTGCCCTCGGGGCGCAGCGTGATGGACACCTTGCCCTTGTCAAAGGTGTACATCTCCTTTTGCACCACGTCGGTGGTCTCCCCCACCGAGCGCACGAAGAGCTCGGTTTTTTCCATGGTGGGCACACGCATCTCCCGGATGCCGTAAGTGCCCGCCGTCTTCAGCGCTATCTGCTCGATATATTGCCATTTGTGGCTGTCGCCGGGCAGAATGTCCCTGGTTCCCTGGATGGATTTTGTCTTTTGCGCCATACTCGGTATTTCCTCCTGTTTTTATCGCCGCGCCCGGCGGCTCCCCTGTGCGGGGCGCCACAGCAAAAATCCCCGGCCCCCACACAGTACCCTGTGCGCAGAAAGGGACGAGGACCCTTTTTTGCCATGCCTCAAAGCGGGCCGCCGTTATCCTAAAACCTGTTCTTACCGCTCGGGCTTTACAATGTCGCGCCAATCCAAATCGCCCCGCTCCAGGGCGTGAATCAGCGCCTCCGCCGTGGCGATATTGGTCGCCACGGGAATATTGTGCACGTCGCATAAGCGCAGCAACGTGAATTCGTTGGGCTCACCGGGCTTTACCGTGATGGGATCCCGGAAGATAAGCAACAAATCAATTTCATTATACGAAATACGGGAGGCAATCTGCTGATCCCCGCCCTGATTTCCACTGAGAAATTTGACAATATTAAGCCCTGTTGCCTCGCTGACCAGCTTGCCGGTGGTACCGGTGGCACACAGATTGTGCCTGCTGAGTATGCCGCAATAGGCAATACAGAACTGAACCATTAGCTCTTTTTTTGCATCGTGTGCGATGAGTGCGATATTCAAATTGTCTCCCTCTTTTCCTTCGAGTATACCGATCTGTCCGGGCGGCGGCCCTGAAACGGGCAATCGCGTACTGTCCGCGCCTACCGCACCAGCAACGGCCGCTGCTCACCCATGAGCCGGGCGGCCATGTTTTCAAACACCTTAACCGTCAGCGTCTCCTCGTCCAGCGGCTGCGCGTTGTTGGAGCTGTACTGCAATTTGGGGCTGGCGGGGATCACCCCGATGAGCTGCGCGCCCACCATATCGATGACGTCGTCGAAATCCTGCGCCCCGTACATGGGCAATATGCGGGGCGGCACGTTGTTGATGACCAGCCGCAGATTTTGCGCCCCCCCCGCGTACAGCGCCCTGGCGTGGTGGGCGCATGCCCGCACACACAGTGAATCCGGCGTCAGCACCATGAGGATGGTGTGAAACTGCGCAAGGTCCATGGCCGCCAGCTCCACGCCGTCCACCACCACGCAGTCGTAGGCGTCCCCCAGTCTGTCCAGAAGCTGGGTAAACTGATCCGGCCAGCACCTCTCACCATTGATTCCCGCGGCAAGCAACGCCAGATTACCGTCATAACCGTCGCAGACCACCGCCGCGTCCTCAACCGCCGCGCCGCGCAGCAGCACGTCCCCCGTGTCCAGCACAACGCTGTTTTGCATACCGGTAATGAGATCCAGCGAACGGAAAGAACTCCCCAGCTCCAGCAGCAGCACGCGCTGCCCACGGTCGGCCAGTGCCATACCCAGATACGCGGCCACAACGGACTTGCCGGTTCCGCCCTTGCCGGAGGTCACTGCCACCACTTTCACTGCATCATCTCCCCATTCCTATGATTTTACCATAAAATTGGACATTTGACCAGCTTTTTTCACATTTGGGACATTTTCCGGCACCAACGGCATTTAATTCACCATCTCCTCCACACCGGAGGAGGGCTGCTGGTCCGCCGCCGGCTCAGAACCGGACTGGGATTCCTCCGGCGTGGAGCCTGACAGCCCCGCCGCCGCCTGAATGTCCTCCCGGGGGGCGTTTTTGGCCACAATGGCCTTGCGGGGATAGCCGAAGTACTCGTCCAGCAGGGCCCTGGCCACCGGCGCGCCGGTATAGCCATGCCATCCCTTTTCGATGACCACCGCCACCGCCACCTCCGGATCCTCCGCCGGGGCAAAGCAGATAAAGGTGGAATTGGGGAAATCGTTGGTCTGGGGCGTACCGGTCTTGGACGCCACATCCACAGGGTAGGCGCCGAATTCAGCCGAAGCGGAGCCCCACCGGGAAGCCGCCACCATGCCGTTGATCACCATGGTAAACGCCTCGCCGGGGGCCTCCACCGTGTCGTACTGCTGGGCCTGGAATGGCTGCACCACCGTCTCTTGGGAGTAATCCCGGATCTCGTGGACGACGGTCATCTGCATGCGCTTGCCGCGGTTTGCGATGGTGGCCGCGTAGTTGGCCAGCTGCAGCGGCGTAAATTGGTTGTACAGCTGTCCGATGGAGCTTTGGAGCACATCGCCGGGGTACCAGGGCTCCTCGGAGTACAGCGCCTTGGTCTCGGGGGTGGAATTTTGGCCGGAGGCAGTGGCTATTTCTATGCCGGTGTCGCTGCCCAAGCCCAGCTGCCTGGCAAATTGCGTGATGCTCTCAATACCGGCGCGGCGGCCCGTGTCGTAAAAGAATATGTTGCAGGAGTAGGCCAGGGCGGTGGTGAGACTGATATTGCCGTGGTAACTCAGGCAGGTGGGCTGGTAACCCGTTCCCGAAGCTCCGGCGTAATAGGTATAAACGCGCCCGCAATGCACCGGGGAATGGTCGTCGATGACGCCGCCGGAGATTCCCGCCAGGGCCACGGTGGGCTTAAAGCAGGAGCCGGGGGCGTACTCCCCCATGGTGGCCCGGTTGAACAGGGGATTCAGCTCATCGCTGGCAAGCTCCGCGTAATTCTGCCGGTAGGTGCTGAGATCGTAGGAGGGCGCGGTGACCGCGGCCAGCACCTCGCCGGTCTTGACGTTGACCATCACCGCCGCGCCGCTGTCCGCCTCCCGGCCCTCCCCGGACGGCGCGTCGTATTGCAGCTTCCGGATCTGCGCCGCAAGGGCCTCCTGGCCGGTGCGCTGCAAATTCATGTCCAGGGTGAGCACAATGGTGTTGCCGGGCTCCGGCGCCTCGCTCTCCACAGCGTTGATTACCTCGCCGCTGGGGCCGATATATATCTCCCGCTTTCCGTTTATTCCTCGCAGTTGGCTCTCCAGCGCACTCTCGATGCCGCTCTTGCCGATGGTGTCGTCCATGGCGTAGCCCTGATTCTTCAGCTCCTGATATTCCTCCTGGTACAAAGGACCGGTGGCGCCGATAATATGCGGCGCCACGTCGCTGTTTTCGTAATAGCGGCTGGCACTTTCACTGACATCCACTCCGGGGAGCTCAAAGCTCCGCTCCATCACCTTCACCACCGTGGAGATGTCCACATCGGAGGCAAAGGTGTAGGGGACGTTCATGGCAAAGCCGCACAGCTCCATCTCGTACCGCACACCCGCGATTGTGCGGGCGTCCTCGGCGGAATACTCCTCCAGCTTGTAGTGTTCGTACAGCCGGGACAGGCAGTCCTCGACCTTTGCGTTTTTTACGACCACCAGGTCGCCCAGCCGCTCCACCTCGTTCTCCATGCCGGAGATGTACGCATAGGGCGCCGTTTTCGTGATGGGCAGCTTGTCGTTCCATTGCTCATCCATGCCCTCAAACAGCTTGGTGAGCCGCAAAATAATGTCGTTTTGCTCATCCCTTGGCAGATACGCCTTGTCCAGAATAATGTTGTAGCCCATGCTGTTGGTTGCCAGGGGCTCCAGGTTGCGGGCGACTATTTCCCCCCGTACCGCCTTGACCTTCTGGGTGCTGGTGTAGCGGCTGTCCAGCATGTTCTTATAAACGTCGGCGTCGACAATCTGTATATTGATCAGCCGCGCCGCCATAACCACCGCCGCCGCCAGTGTGAGGCAGATGACTATCCATCCTCGTATTTTCGTTGTCAAGGGTTTCATGATGGACCTCCATTATTCTCGCTCGGCGGCATAAAAACCGTTGTGCAGCTTGGCTGTCAAAAAGTAGATCGCCGGCGTTACCGCCACCGAATACGCCACCACCGCCAGCACCCGGTACACATAAATCTTCCACACGCCCTCGTATCCCCACATGCCATAGGAAAACACGTATTCAACACTGCCCCGCAGCAGCAGTGTGACCAGTACAAGCAGCAGACAATTCCACAAATTACAGCGCAAGAGGTAAATGATCAAAAGGCCCGCC
>Ga0153939_1000719_pt1 | contig 12839 bp, 9 predicted proteins | sample TSNJ023MetaG_FD_104734 | JGI IMG/M metagenome (GOLD analysis project Ga0153939, IMG submission 104734) | Attine ant fungus gardens microbial communities from New Jersey, USA - TSNJ023 MetaG | ecosystem: Host-associated > Fungi > Mycelium > Unclassified | place: USA: New Jersey, Brendan T. Byrne... | reverse complement strand
TCATAAATTGATACAGGATAGGCCAAAACCTTCCAAAATATACCTCCTTTACCAAGGGAGAAGCATTTATCATAACGTGTGTCATGAAAAAGACACCATAAGAAGGTTCATTCCACTGGTTCAACGTTTTCTTTTTATAAAAGGAAAAAGATTCTCCTGGATCGGAAAAAAGTTCCTCCAGTCTTTCGGAAATATATTCCTTTGCGGTCTCGTCTGCTTTTGCCGTGTTGCCGCCGGCCTCTCTCCTTCGTCCTTTTCTACCAGCTCACTCTCCGGAAGTTCCTTAACGCTGAACACACTAATGGTATTAACAACAAGCGCTACAATCGCATAAATAATTGCGACACTTTTCCAACCCGCAGCACCTCCACCAAATGCATTCGTTAGATTTACCGTAACCGATGCCACCACAAGATTCGTAAGCAGGGAAAAAATGAAGCGGATAGACCCAAGCTGCACACGTTCATTGGGATTCTTTGTTGTCAACGAAACCAGTGAGGAATATGCAATGTTGTTTGCAGTATAAAAAACCACATTCATCAATGTGTATGTAATAAAGAAATAAAAATATTGCATATTTACACCCATATCAGGAACCGCAAATAGCAATACCATCATAATCGATACACCAATTTGCGAATACAGCATCCACGGTCTTGCTTTTCCCAGTCTGCTTTTTGTCCGGTCGATAATCGATCCAAAAATTACATCAGATGCACCATCCAACAGTTTTGACAACATCATTAAGGTTCCAATCACTCCTGCGTTCAATCCAACCGTATTGGTCAGATAGATTAAAACGAAACTGGACACCAGACCGTAAGAACAGTTTGCTGCAAGATCTCCTGCACCATATCCTATCTTGTTATACCATTTCAAATATTTCTTTTCTGCCATAAACCCTCCTATCTTCTCATCCGCGAGAAAAGCTTTCCTTTTTGAGCTGCTTTTATCTTCTGTCTACCGAACCAAATAAACGCATTTTTTTCATCGTTTCCTGTTTTACTGCTTCAATCGTCGGCAATACAAGATCAGTTAACCCCTTCCCTCCTGTATATGCCTGATATGACGCTTTTGCACCGGCAACATTAATATCAGTGAAAATATTAATTTTACTGATTCCGCTCTCAATTGCTTTATTAAAACTTTCATCCGACAGCCCCGAGCCACCATGCAGTACAAGCGCCGCTGTTGTTGCCGCTGCAATGTTCCTTATTCTGTCATAATCAAGTTTTGGTGTGAATTTATAGGCTCCATGTGCTGTTCCTACTGCTATTGCCAAAGCATCCACCTTTGTCTTTGTCACATACTCCTTAGCCTGATTCGGATCTGTATAAAACTGTTCCGGATCCTCCAGGTAATCTAATCCTTCTGCAGATCCTTCATTGTCACCCACATGCCCCAGCTCCGCTTCTACGGACGCACCATAGGAATGTGCCAGTTCTGTCATCCTTTGAACCTTTTCGATATTCTGATTATATTCCTCAGCTGAACAATCATACATGACCGAACTGAATCCTGCCTCCAGTGCCTGCCTGCAAGTCTCTTCTTTCAATCCATGATCCAAATGTACGACAACCGGTACATTTGCCCGCTCAGCCATCGGAATCAGCATACCGGCCAAATCTTCTAATGGGCCATATGGTAATAATATTTCCGCAGTCCCTATAATCACCGGTGAATTTAATTCCTCAGCCGCAGCAATTACACCTCTTGCCAGTTCCAGATTTACCGTATTGAATAATCCAACTGCGTATTTGCCCTTCTTTGCCGGTACCAGCACTTCATTCAGATTAACTAACATCCTATTTTCCCTCCATAGCTGCTTTTTTCCATCCTGTTTGTATCTTCTCCTCCAATTGTTCCAGGGTTCGCAGACCACTAAGAGCATCGTAAGCAGCAACACAGCATGCTCCCTGCGCTGTCGCCAGCTGAAGTGATTTCTCCAAATCATACTCCTTTAACACAGATGCAAGAAATGCTGCAATACAGGTGTCCCCAGCCCCGGTTCCGGAAATAACCGCTTCCGGCACGAAGCTTGGTTCAACCCCTTCTTTACCCGTCCAGGAATTCAGCGACAGGTTTAATTCTGTACAGAGACCTTCCATTTGGCTCACTTCTGCCGTCCGATAATATATTCCCGCCGCTCCGCATTTTATTAATACAACCTTCGCACCCCAATTCATTACTTTCTGACCTAGCGGCACTATGTCGGCCATTGTTACAACCTCCGTTATATCTCTTCCGTCTGCTTTCTTCTGCCAGCTTTCATAGCGCTCTTTATCAAGCATATAACACAGCTCCTCCACACTGGGAACAAAAAAGTCAACATAAGGGAGAATTTCTGCAAGAATCTTATCCCATTCCGCCTGCCCTGCCTCTGATTCGGGATCGAGCGCTGCCATATCCAGGGATACTGCCACTCCCATCTCTTTCACCTTTTTCAATATCCGGCCCAGTTCCATCCCCTGGTCCTGATACATTTTTTTCATAAGTGTAGGATATCCAAAATGAAAAAGGGAGGACTTTCCTATAACGGAAAAGTCCAAATCTTCAAATGAAAATGTTTGATTCGCACCGGGATTGTGCAGAAAAATACGGTCAATCCCGGGAATGGCGAGCACAACGGAATAGGATGTATCCGAGTCTGCCGATATGATCATGCCATCTTTTGCATCATATTTTTCCAGGTAGTTCAAAACGAGACCGCCAAAAGCATCTTCACCGATTTTCCCCATCAGGCTGACATCAACACCCATATGCTTAAGTGCCAGGCCGGTATTTGCGACTGCCCCGCCGGTATTGATGTTCACGCCATCCATCTGTATCAGTTTGCCGGGTGTCAGTACTTCACTCACCTGCCGGATATCCTTTTGGGGAAAAGCCGGCGTAATGTCAATACATATATGTCCTGCCACAACTGCTTTTTTATCTTTTCGCATGAAAGTCCTCCTTTTTAAGGATATTATTCAATCCCCATAAGGAGATTCAAAACATACATTTCCAGACCTTCAAAGTCTCTGTTGGCAACACATTTTTTCTGATACTCATAATCAAATTTCTCTACTTTTTTTTCTAATGCTTTCACAATGTTCAGACTATTTTCCAGATGCTTGTAGCTATCCTCATCTTTTGTTGTTCTCATCGCCTTTACATCAAGCCCAACATATTCTCCGTTTTTGCCAAAATCACTTTCCATCAGCACTTTAACCTGATTAAATGCCTGTCTTAAATTCTCTACACCGAATGACTTATCCTGATCATATTTGATTCCATTCTGATCATTCAGATGTACCCCCCACAGTTTACCCATTGCAAGCCCGAAACCAATCTCATGAGCCGGATCCAGTCCTGCCAGAATAGCATGTGCAGACTCCAGCAAGCCGCCTACTCTGGACGGATCGGTTGTCGCTGTCGAAACTCCCATCACATGACCTAATGTTCCACAGATACTTCGGTCAATTGGTTCATTCGGTTTCGGCTCAATCATGATTTTAATATCCGCATCATATGCAAGCATACCGTTAATTGCCGAAATCAACTGCCGGGTTGCCCAGACCGGACTCTTCGATTCTGCACAGAGTGTTCCCTCTCTTGCCAGCCACAAGACTAATTTGTCACAGCCAAGTTCGTTGGCAATATCGATGGAACGGTATGCCCGCCACATCGCAAACTCACGGTCAGCTTCTGATGTTGACATAAACCCGCCATCAACGGTATGTTCGTCCATCCATAATCTCGGTGCCACAAATTCTGCCACCAGACCGTACTTATCCAGGGTTGCTTTTACCTTTCTGGCTTCTGCTTTGATTTCCTCCTCTGATAACTCATTCATATTCGGAACAGCGTCATCATCGTGAAACTGTATGGCTGAAAAACCCATCTCAGCAAACTTCTTCACCTTTTCCTCAAAGGTTATTTCTTTTCTTGTTTCGGGACCGTAGGAATCTGCTCCTGCATGAACATTCCATGGTCCTACTGAAAATTTAAATCTTGACATCCTTCATGTCCTCCTTCTTTCATTTATGAGTTTATTATATTGCAGCCAATACATTCTTTCTTTCATTATCAAGCTGTTTTTAATAGACAATCATGCTGTGAATTGTTATACTACAAAAATGGAGATGGTGGTTATGAAAAACGAATTTGAAGTAATTAAGTATAACGAAATTAAAAATTTAAAAGTATTCATTGTTAATCTGGCTTATCGGACTTTGCACGTTCATAAAGATTTCGAATTACTGTATGTACCGGAAGGTAATGTAGAGATTCGAACAATCAAAGGATCTTTGAGCTTACAGAAGAACGAAGCTCTCCTGATCAATTCAGGTCTTGCACACGAGCTTCAGGCAGATGATAACGTACTGATTTTGGCGATGCAGATTAGCCCCGGTTTCTGTTCGGACTATTTTCCTCAGCTTCATGATATGGAATTTGATTTCTGCATACTAACTTCCCTGCTATCCGAAAAGTTTCAGCAAAAGATATTCCTGATACTGCTGGACTTGGCCCATTGTTATTTTAAACAGGAAAAGGGCTTTGCGTTCAAGTGTATGAGTTTATTGAATATGTTACTCTTTCATATCACGAACACAATACCTTTCCGGATTCTCAGTGAAGAGGAACTAAATAAGGCTTATACAAAGACAAAAAGAATGCGCAGCATCCTTTCCTATGTAGAATCACATTATAATGAAAAACTACTTTTATCAGATATTGCACTGCATGAGCATCTGTCTGTTTCCTACCTGTCACATTTCTTCACCGAAAACTTTGGCCTCAGTTTTCAAGAATACCTGGCTAATCTGCGCTGTGAACACGCCAGGCAGATGCTGCTTCTAACGACCCATACTCTCCTTACGATCAGTGGTGAATGTGGATTTTCTGACCTTAGATATTTAAACCAGGCTTTTATTAAAAACTATGGTTGTACTCCAAAACAGTATCGTCAGAATTTTGAAAGAGCAAGTTTGCCTGGACAGCAAAAATCTATGTTAAGTACACAGAGCTTTCTGTCAAGGCAGACTTGCCTTATTTTACTGGATAAATATTTTGATTTTACTGAGTGAATTTATTTTTAAATAATGAGTCATAATACTAATATTTACGGCTTAATCCGGCTTCGCATTCTTCTCTGCTAATTACGCCTGAATTACATTGCGCCATTAATTCCGCATCTTTATCTTTCAATTTATAGAAGAACATAACACCAGCACCAGCCAAAAGTCCAATTGCTGGAATTAAGGAATTTGTGGCCCATAAAGCCTGTACTGCACTAGCCGGCTGCTGCACGCCCTGAGCAGCTAGATCTGCAAAATCTGTTGCTGTAACACTGACCCATCCAAAAAAGCCAAGTACAAACATTCCTAAGCTTTGTGCTACGCTTGCCGTCATCTTACTGACAAAAGAATTTAATGCATAGAAAATCCCCGAACAATCTTGACCAGTCTTATATCTGGTGTATTCGATGGTATCAGGCGCAATGTATGTATTTAAAATCATTTTTACAGTTGCAGGAATACTTCCTATAAGCAGAATTGTAATACTCAGTCCAGCCAGGTTGTATCCTACAAAATACAGGATTAAACCCATAACACCAGAAAACATATTCGTTGCAATAATAGCATTCCTTCTTCCAAGTTTCTTTGCAATCTTATCAGTCTGAGACATCAGAATAACACCAGGCACAAATGCAATCAGGGTTGCCAGACTAATTGCCATGGAATCTCCATAACAATAGAATGAAATAAATGTTCCAAGCGCTGTTCCTGTCTGCAGACAAGTCATAATAATCTGTCCCAGAAAGAAAATAAGAATAAATTTATTTGTCTTAATGCATATCAACATATCCTTAAAAGTATATTTCTGTTCTTCCTTATCTGACACATTTTTTAATGAAGCGTTATATTCCTTTACTGAGGTCGCTAACGGTATCATCATCGCAAAGCAAATAGCCGTCGATACAATTGCCACTCCGGTAATCGTAAATCCCACGTGTTCGCTGATTAGGAACTGCCATATGATTCCGATAAAAATAGCAGCAATTGTCATGATAATTCCTTTTACCTTCAAAATAGTATTTCTTTCATCAACGCAGTCTGTCAATGTCACCACCATAGAATTGCATGGAACCTCTGTAATCGTACTTGTTAAATCATATAGTAGATAAAACACAGCAAACCAAACAAGTTTTCCAACATCAGGAAGTCCCTTGGGCATTAAAAAGAACAGAATAATTGCCGCTGGATATAGAAAAAAGGTAACCCGGTACCACGGAAGATATTTTCCATTTCCAGCCAGCTTATGAAAAAACCTTGACTTTGCTTTTGCCGGATCTATACGATCTACAAAGAAGCCAAAAAAGACATCATCAAAAGCATCAATAATTTTTATAATCAGCATAATTGTTGCTATCTTTGTAATTTCGATTCCCTGAAATATCATAAAAATACTCATGAATGTCTGCAATACTGACTGGCAGAACAATCTGGCAGAATCGCCGCTATAATAACAGATTCTCTCTTTTTTTGTCATGCACCAATCTGTTGGTTGTTGTCTATCATGTTTTCCCATTTTTTCTACCTTCTCCATATTAATTTATTTATGATTTTCTCTTACATTTTTTAAAATTATTGATAACATAAGGATTTCCTTCAATGTACTCAGCTTCCCATGGATATGGATACACAGGTCTTTCATATACATAGGTTTCTTGAAGAAAGCCATTCAATGCATTATTATCCTGAAATGCTACCGGAAGAAGCTGCTCTGGAGCTTTCTTTGTTTCTACCCAGCTTTTCAAAGCCAGTATTCCAAGATGCTCCTTGTCTTTTGGCGTTGCACGAGCGCCAAGCATAATATCCTGAAGTCCAGGTCCCGAAAAATTATGTGCCATTCCAGGAATCAAAAATAATCTGCAAAAATCCATTGTTTTCTCCAAAGAACCTTGTTTCTCCACTACCTTATCATAATAATCCATTGTCTGTGTATATGGGATAATCGGATCTGCCGTACCATGGAGCATCAAAAGCTTTCCACCCTGTTCTTGAAACTGCGACAAGTCTGCATCTGTAGCGCTTAATATCTCCCCTAACGTTTCATCAGCTCTCATGGTGTCTTTCTCAAAGTCAAAACAGGTAAAATCGTAATCTTTTCCAAATATCCAACGGAATAAGTAAAAGAAATCCTCCGCAAATTTATCTTTATCACTCCGATCTACCAGTCCAAGACTGCCTGCTTCACTTCCTGGTGTTACAAGAGACCGAAAGATACGCTTCTCATTTGACCTATCTACAGGTCCCTGATAAAGCAATTTTAATGCGTTTACTTGTTCCTTTGAAAGGAAATCACATTTTTTAAATATTGCTGTATCAATAATTAATTGATCTGGATGACTCATAAATTTTTCGCCACTAAGTGCTCCACCTTCTTTTCCATAACATTCAAGAATTCTTTTTGTAATCTTTTTTGCCTGCTCCAGTGTAAACTTCGTTTGATCACACTGCGCCACTGCAAGCCAATCCCAAACAAATCCCACATGAAGATGAATTCGATTATTCGCAGGTGCACAAACCAGAATCCCATTATAATCCTTCGGAAAACGTTGTGCTTCCATCAGTCCCTGCTGCCCGCCTGTTGATCCTCCTGAAAAATATGAATACTCAATTTCCTTTTCATAATATGCCTGTATAATTTGTTTTGCCACGACTGTCATAAGATGTGTTGAACGATATCCAAAATCTTTCCATCGTTCTTTTTTCCCAATAAGAGCATCTGGATTAGGTGAAGTTCCCATATCCGTATTTGCTGAGGCAAATCCTAATCTCACTCCATTATTTAAAGATAAAACATCAATTGTACCAGCTGAACCACCATTTCCAGTCCCTAAAAAGCTTCCATTCCAATTATTAACAGGCAGCCACACTTCAACCTTGATATCTGAATCATTTGTTGGTTTTAGTGAAACACAAACACGAAGATAATCTGGTACTTCATCTAGCAAAAATCCAAGTCCAATATCCAGTTTATGTTTCTGTACTACTTCCATATTTGTAATTCTGCCATGTTGTATGGTCAAGATGTTTAATTTAGACTTTGCCTCTTGCAGAACTGCATCTATCATTGTGATTGTTTCCTCCTGTATTTGTCATCCTCATATTAGTAGAAAAATATCTCTTTATATATTATACTACTTCTGAAAAAAAGGATATAAAATGCCAATAACTGCAATCGCCATTCGCATGGAAGTTCCCGGCAGATTCTGCCCTGCTCCCGCCAATTCGGAATGGCTGGCAAGATATTGTACGTTATTATTCATCTGGTTCAGCAAAAGCTTCTGCTTTTCAAGCATTTTAAATCAATAGTTCATGTCTTCATTTTTTCGTTGGGAATCTTACAAAGTGCCGCATCAATTGCTGCAATTGACTCCTCAGGTTGTCCAATAAGTATCAGAAGATTTCGGAAATTCATATTTTTAAGTGCCGCAAGTACCAGCTTTCCTGACTCTTCGTTTCCAAATCGCTCCCTGGCAACTGCTTCAACTGCCGCAAATGCACCGCTAAGCACCTGATGCGCAGCTTTGCCCTGCTTCCTTAAATAATCTATTGTGCAGTCCAATGATAGAAATTCTTCTGCATTTCCATCCAGCTTTGCACTACATTTAGGTTTATTCAACCCTTCCGTATTCCATGTTCCAAAAACATCATATAACCAGTCGATACTATCCTTTACCCAATGCGGAACACGGCTGCACATATCTGTAATAGCCATGTTTGATTCCCCTGTAGAGAATCCATGCTCGCCGTAAGCATAGATATGAGCTTCGAAGGATATGCTGTAATTATATAAAGCGCGCTCAAAATCAATGGTATTATAAACCGGAACCGCAGAGTCATCTCTTGCTGCAAATAAAAAGCATGGGCAGGTATCAGCGTCTACGCAATCTACCGGATATGGCATATTCGGACCGCAAAAATCAACAATTTCCTGCGTCAGGGCACCATAACCGATAATTGCAGCATTTGGTCTTGTCTTCGCACATGTAGCAGCTGTGGCAGCCAGATGACCGCCTGCGGAAAATCCAATGACAGCAATCTTATCTGTTATTACATTCCACTCATCCTCTTTTTCCTTAATCAACTCCATAGTCTGCTCATAGTCCTCCATCGGATTCGGCCAGGCCTTATACTCTCCTACAGAATATCGAAGTACAAAGGCTTGAAAACCTGCCTGCAAATAGGGATATGCAACTACCTCTGCTTCTCTGTCGGAGCAGACGGCATATGCTCCGCCTGGAAATATCAGTACTGCAGGCCTTTTCTTTATTTTACCCAAATCCTCACTTACACTTTGAAGCATTGTTGTCAGCTTCACATTTCGTTCTTTATTTAACATAATTTCATTTACCTGAAACAGCATATCATTCACCCTTTCCCTATCCCATTATTCTCTGTCACGGTTCAATTTTAGTGCCATACTGATCATTCTTGCCGCACATTTTTCCAGATTCGCTCTGGTGATCGGATACTCTTTTCCGGCGTCCTGTAATGAACTCATAAGATCCTCATGGTGAATCTTTCCTCCCGGCATCATAATATCATTTCCGGCCTGAATACTTCCGGATGCACAGGCTCCCGGATACTTTACCGTATCACTTGTCCCTGCAAAACTGCCGCTCACCCAGTCTGACATCACAATTCCCTCATATCCCCATTCTGTCCGAAGAACCGTTTCCATCAAATCATATCGTTGTGATGTATGCTCTCCATTTAAAAGGTTATAAGAACTCATTACCGCATAGGGACCTGCCTCTTTTATTGCAATCTCAAATCCCTTCATATAAATGTCCCGCAGTGCACGCTCACTGACTACACTGTTTGAATGGAAACGGTTCGTTTCCTGATTGTTGCATACAAAATGCTTGATTGTCACACCACAGCCCGGATGCATCTGTGTTCCTGTTGTAATACCGGCCGCCATTTTTCCACTGATTAATGGATCTTCCGAGTAATATTCAAAATTTCTGCCGCATAATGGCGAACGATGAATATTTAATGCAGGAGCAAGCCAAAGATGAACACCAAAGCGTTCCATCTCATCACCGACAATGTCCCCACATTCCTGACAAATCTGTGGATTAAAGCTCTGCGCAAGGGCAGTACCTATTGGGATAGCTGTACAATATTGCTCATAAACAGTACCGTTTCTCTCCTGTCCGTTTTTCCCGTCAAGATTTAAATACGTAATCATCTCCTGCGGCAGCATCTCATATAGAGAGGCAAAGGCATCCTCATCCAAAGAATATACACCCTGTTCATCCACACCGTATTTGCGGCTAAGCCGTAGTCCCGCAGGCCCGTCTGCCATCACAAGAACCGGAATTCCCTTTTCCAAAAACAGGCTGGTGGTCTCTCCTGCCGCACCGGAAACCGTCATGCCTGCATTACCGATCACACTGCTGCTGCCCTCATCTTTAAAACCTCCTGTACACAAATAAGCCAGCTCACTGTCCGTTAATCCTTCTGCAATTCTTACAGCTTCCGGATCAATGAATGGCATTTCCTGCTTTTGGGGATTAAAGTCAGATTTCGAGAGTCTTACTACAGGAACATCTTCTGATCGTTCTTCACCAGCCATTGCTTCCGGTTTCCAGTCACTAAAGTCCGGTGTGCCACCCACATGACTTAGCTTTTGAACCTCTATCACCTCCTCTAACTGAATGATTCCGATGGCTTTTGTGTTTCGGCTGCTGTTTCCAAGCCGCAGCACATATTTTCCAGGCTCCAAAATCAAGCCGGCTGTTTCTTCGTCGTATGAAGCGATGCTCTCCATGTTAAACGATAACTGAAGTGTCTGTTCCTCATTAATTTCCAGTTCTTTTGTTTTTTCAAAAGCTGCCAGTATCTGATATGGCTGATCCAGTTTTCCTGAAGGTATGGAAACATACATCTGCACTGCTTCTTTGCCGCAAAATGCACCTGTATTCTTTACCTTAGCTGTAACAGTTACCTGCGTTCCACGAAGTGAAAATCCTTCCCGGATAATATCAAAATCAGTATATCCAAGTCCATAACCGAATGGAAAAATTGGGTTTTTCCCTACGGTGTCAAAGTAACGATAGCCCACATAAATACCTTCCTGATACCGGGTATCATCCTGCCCGCCAAAATCACCGATCTGGCTGTAATCCTCCCATGCAGCCCAGGTAGAAGCCAGCTTGCCAGAGGGATAGCTTTTCCCAAGCAATACATCTGCAAAGGAATCACCTGTGGTCATTCCAAGCTGGGATAACAACAGAATGTTTGACACCTGGCCTGCAACCGGCGTCAAATCCACAACGCCTCCCACATTCAGCACCAGCATAAATCTCTTATACTGCTTTTCTAGCTGCAAAATATCACGGATTTCTGTCTTGCTTAGCTGAAAATCTCCTGTAATCGGCTGCCGGTCCGAACCTTCCCCACTGACCCGGGCAAGGACATAGATGGCTGTATCACCCTCCCCCTCCGGTACAATCTCATATTCCGGTTCTGCCATGACAGCACCAATCCCCAGCATAATCGCAGAAAGTCCTTCCGCCTCAATCTTACTCCGAATTGCCTGTTTGAATTCTTTGTGAGCCTGCTCCCACACTTCTCCATATTTATCCAGCCACCCCTGGGTCGTAATAGTAAATCCCGCATTTATCAAGCCTTCTTCTACTGTAGTAAAATGCCTCACATTCACATCTCCGGAGCCGGTACCGCCTTTGATGGTTCGTCTGGCACCATTTCCATACAGTGCAACAGGACCTGCTGTCTCTAATGGAAAGCTTTTATCTGATTTTAAAAGAACCATACATTCTGGTGCCAGCTTTCTCAATTTTTCAATATGACGGATTTCGTACTCATTTAATTTCATGTTTTTTCCTCCCTGTTCTACTCTCTTTCAAAAGGGACAGCCCAAGCTGTTCCACATTTCCGTTTATAGCATCAAGCATCCACTGGGCGGCAGACTTGCTGTCAATGATTATCTCATACACATCCTTTTCGCCAATGATGCAGTGGGTCGTCAGATCCATATCCTTCTGATCTTTTGCGGTTTTATTAAAGATATACAGGCCCACAGTTGGAATCTTTTCTCTCAGCTGGCGGCACATCATGCGCAGATCTTCCTGGAATTGATCACCGGATTCCCGGCTGAAGCCAAATGCATTCTTTTTAAAGTAATTCACCATACGGGCAAGGGATGCATCTCGGACAGAGCAGGTAAAAAGATACTTGACCCGATCACCGTGTTTCTGATAAAGGGCAGTTAATGCATCCAGCGTGATGTTGTTACTGTGTATACACCGTGCAATTTCCTTTGGAGATTTCCATATATTCACGGCAACATCTGCCCAGTTTTCCATCAGGAAGAATCCACTGTCCACACAGCAGGTGATATTGGCACATCCTGGGAACTGACCAACCAGATCGTCCGACAGCAACGCTGCACCGAAGCTACCACCGCTGCAGCCGGACACAAAAAGCTGATCCGGCTCCGGAATCCGCTTCTTAACCTCGTTCATCACCGCAAGATAGTTTTTATAGCCGTGATGGTGGAGAATTTGCCTGCTGCCATCCAGGGCGGTATATGGAAAATCTCCGTTACCGGCATGAAAATCTCCGGTGTTGTAAATCAGAACAACTTTTGTCCAATTACGGAAGGGATTTCGTTCGCTGTCCTCAAAAATGCCCTTGTTCCTATTCAGATCGCTGAACAGATCCACATGGATCGTGTAGAAGCCTTCCGCATAATCCTTGTTATACAGAGAAGCAGGCCTCGCTGCTGTATGCTCGTTCCAGGAAACACCGCCGCCG
>Ga0153939_1000714_pt1 | contig 12866 bp, 11 predicted proteins | sample TSNJ023MetaG_FD_104734 | JGI IMG/M metagenome (GOLD analysis project Ga0153939, IMG submission 104734) | Attine ant fungus gardens microbial communities from New Jersey, USA - TSNJ023 MetaG | ecosystem: Host-associated > Fungi > Mycelium > Unclassified | place: USA: New Jersey, Brendan T. Byrne... | reverse complement strand
TCGACACAATAATTTTCATATCATCACCACCGCTTAATATATACACATATATACAGTATAATCACTAATATCAATTTGTCAAGAGTTTTTATACGCAATCAAAAAAGCCCCGGCAAACCTTTTAAGCTTTGCCGGGGCTTTTTCGACTCTACATATTTCTCCCCTTTTCAACCATTATTTGCAGACTCCTCACCGGAATTGAGTATTTGCGGGAGAGCTGACGATAATTGTCTCCGTTAAATTCCTTCAAAATCTCCTTTGCAAGGCAGCTTCGGAACATACGCATCGTGGTAGGGAGGTATAAGCTGCTTCCTCCGTAGTTTTCCACCAAAAAGTAAAGGGCCTCGAATCCGATTTTTTCTAAAATCTCATTAAAGGGAAAGTTAAGCTCATCCTTATAAGAGTATACGATTTGCTCAAGAATTTTTTTCTCCATATATATTTTCCTCCTTTATAATCACACGTTAAGTGTAGCATAGTTTCAATATCAAGTCAATACTCACTAATCACAATAAAACCGTAAAGCTGCCGCAAAAATTGTTGCCTCCTGTAATACGATAAATTTCATGTTCGTCATCATATGACAAAAGTTCCTGTTCTATTTTTTTATAATATAGCGGACAAGCATAGCGGTATGTATACGTTCGGTATATACGCAAAATGGTACAAAGGGAGGCATAGCAATATGGAGCGGGCAATAACTAAGACCGGAAGCTCTAAGACAAAAAAAGACGGCGCAAATACAAAAACCAAAATACATATAACGCAAAGGGATATTAAAAATATTATTGTATCTTTACTTGGTTTTTTTGCGGGCCGGGTCGTCATACTGGGAACTCTTAATCCGCTGGCGACGGCCTTTCTTGTTAATTTTTCCGGTAAGGGCTACCGGTTTTATTTATCTGCGGCTTTTATTTTAATGGGCTATTATACAAAGCTGACAGGCCCTTATTTTACAAAATATTTGATCGGCCTTGTCTTTCTATGCTGCGCTAATTGGCTGTGCGGACGTCTGATCCATAAGAATACTTTCCCACCGGCCTTGGAATGGGGTTTAGCCGGTTTTTCCTTATTTTTAGCCGGTCTTATTACTTGGGCAGTTAATAATTTTGGCGTTTATTATCTGGCGCTCAGCGTCTTAGAGGGAATATTGGCCGGGGTCGCCGCGTTTATAATGAAAAAAGGCATACTTATCGTAGATTCTTCAAAAAGCAGTAAGATGCTTGACAGCGAGGAGATAATAAGCGTCGCTGTTTTAGCAGGGACAGTTATTGTCGGAGCGGCGGAAATTTATGTGGGAGGCGTGGCGCTTAAATACATGCTTACCTTTTTGATCCTGCTTGTGGCGGGCTATAAAGGCGGCAGCGCCATGGGTGCGCTGGCCGGCCTTGTAATGGGGCTGGTACTATATATTTCGGGGGTCGTTACGGCAGGGACTTTATCTGTTTTCTCATTGTCGGGAGCCTGCGCCGGAGCCGTCAGGGATTTCGGAAAGCCGGCGGCTTTGGGAAGCGTGGCAGTGGGTACGCTTATAGGCGCGTATTTTTTAAATAATGCAATGCTTGACGGAGATTTATATTTGTCCTTTGCTATTTCGGCGGCTTTGTTTATGCTTATGCCGGATTCTTTTTATTTTAATCTGGGGGCGTCTCTTGACCCGGCAGACGACAGGTATGAATACATAGACAGGGTAAAAGAAATTACGAGCCAACGGCTAAATGGTTTTTCGGCTTCATTTGAAAGGCTGGCTAAAACCTTCAGCGGCTTGGCGGAAAAAAAATCAGGCTTAAACCAAAAGGATATATCCCGGCTGATAGACGATTTGGCGACCAAGACCTGCATAAACTGCAAGTATAACCGCCAATGCTGGGAAAATGATTTTTACAATACGTATCAGACAATTTTCGGGATGCTGGAGGATTGCGAAAAAAAGGGCGAGGTAGCCAAAGAGGACTGGCCCAAGTTTCAGGAAATTTGCTGCAACGCCGATGAGTTTGTGGACAACCTTATGAGATGCTTCGATTTGTATAAATCTAATTTGATATGGCATAACCGAATCGTGGAAACCAGAGAGCTGGTTTATCAACAGCTTAAAGGTGTTTCCGGAATAATCGGACGGCTGGCGGAGGAGCTTTCAATGGATCTGGTTTTTAAAGAGGACTTGGAGGACGCCATGTTACGTGAGCTTGCGAAGCATAAGCTTGAGATAAGCAGCATAATGGTATTGGCGAACAAGGAAGGTAAATATGAGGTAAATATTGGCCATCGGGCCTGTTACGGGAAAGGCCTCCATACTCAGATATTATCGGTGGCGGAAAAGACCTTGGACCGCAGAATGCGCCTTGCCGAAGCCGGTTGTAATATCGAAGGTAAAAACGGCTGCTGCAGGCTTAAGCTCATCGAGGAGCAAAAATACCGGTTCACAGTAGGAATGGCCCGGCTTCCCAAGATAAAAGCAGAGCCTTCCGGGGACAGCTATTCGTTTATGGAATTGAAAAACGGCCAGTGCCTGCTGGCCCTCTCCGACGGCATGGGCTCAGGTAAACGGGCCATGGAAGAAAGCACCGCAGCCATAGAGCTTTTGGAAGAATTTATAGAAACGGGCTTTGAAAAGGAGCTGGCGGTTAAAATGATAAATTCCGTACTGGTTCTGAAAAGCAGCGACGATTCCTTTTCCACTCTGGATATTTGCACGGTGGATCTTTATACCGGCGCTGGAGAATTTATCAAAATAGGCGCGGCGTCTACCTTTATTTTAAGGAACGGCCATGTGCAGCTGGTTAAATCCTCCTCCCTGCCCATAGGAATCTTAAACACGGTAGACTTGGAGGTCTCGGTCAAAAATCTTAAGCACAACGATATGATCATAATGGTAACCGACGGCGTTCTGGAAGCCCAGGGCCTTGGCGAAGGAGAGCTTTGGCTGTCCGGCGTGATTCAGGATTGCCGGCTGGCAAACCCGCAGGATATGGCGGACCATATTCTGGGGTCAGCAAAAGAAGCCTGGGCCGGCGAGCCCAGGGATGATATGACAGTATTGGCAGCTAAGCTTTGGGAGAAGATGTGACCGGCTTCTCAACGGCGCTCCGCGGAGCGCCTGTTTTTCTTCTTAGCAAAATCACCTTTTATGTTTACCCAATCATCAACACGCTCCCCTTGCTCACCGTCTATGATATAATTGTTAACTCCTAACTTACTCTTATTGAGATCAAAAACCAGAATATCACAATCACCTAACCATATGGCAAAAACAAGCCACTCTGGTTTTAAATCGTAACTCCAGCTATTTACTTGATTGGATAAAAGCAGCACCAAAACCGACGCTATGTTAATTATGAAAGATTTTCAGCCGAAATCTTTATTGCATTTGCTGAATGGATTTCTCCTCGTATTTCGAGCATTGTTGCTTACTTAAGCCTAATTGCCATAACCGATGGCTTTGTAGATGGTTTCTGCTTGGGAATGCGGATTGCAATTGAAGAGAGAAAATTGTTTCCCCCCCGTAATGCCCCCCTCTGCGCCATTATAGCAATGTTAGGCAAATCGTAATTTTAGCCTTTAGGGTGCTGTAATCGCATAAATCAGCTGAAAAAAGAGTGCAGGTTAAAGACCGACGCTTAGTCAGTTATGATGGATTTTCGCTCATAATTTTCGTTATGTCAAAATGTTGGGGTTATATCCTGGACATATTTTGTCATATCGATTTGGAGATAGCACTGGATGTCTATATATTCATTATAGGCTCGGACGCCTTCATCACTTAAAACGCCTTTTTTGCTCAACTAAATTTTCAAACATCTCTTGTTTTCTTTGACTATATCATCAATAATTATAAGTGTTTTGTCTGGCTGATTTTTAATTTGTGTTATTAAGTCAACTAGTTGCCCTTTATAGGTAAGAATGAACTCAGCAGCAGTATCACTTATTTCACTTATTAATTCATAGATACATTTGATCCCTTCATCAATGCGCCCTGTATAAAGTAAACTGAAACCAAGATATTGTTTTTGGTGAAACGAGTCGAAGAGCTTAAGTCCATATTCTTTCACTTTTCCCGTGGCTATAAACTCTACAATACCGAAAGGAGTTCCGTATTGTTCAAACCAAGGTAATCCATTTTTTATCAGCAACTCCTTAATTTCCGAAACACCTTTTTCAGGTTCATCATAAGACCACCATTCTTTTTGAACAATCCTAAATCTACTTAATCGTTCCCCCATACTCAACGAAACGACTTTCGTATGTTCAAAAGTATACAGAGGCTGCATAGCTATAGCGCAGGTAAAACCTATGCTTCCTAAATCAAAATTTATTATGTGCAATACGTTATCGGGAGTTACTTTTAAAAATAAGGTTTCTGATTTTGAAACAAAGCCCTCTGTATGCAAAAACTCACCGAACTCATTTTTTATTAGCTTTTTAATTAATTTTTTATCCATTTACTCACCCTTTTCTATTTAATTTGGATAACTATTACAGAACTTGGATTAGTAGGATTTATGGCATTTTGTATTTGTGTTATACGACTTTGAGTTAAAGTTGCGCCGCCAGTCTTCAAGTCATAAACCGTTACCGTACCATTAGGATGGTACTCAATAACATCAACTCTTACACCACCTTTAGTTCCGTATGATACAGGTTGGCCGTTCAAGAACGTTTGTTCTGTTTTTAAATTTGTATTTCCTAAAGCATCAACTTTAGCTTTAAACTGTGAGTGCTTATTTGTTCCAACAACTGGCCCATTGCCTGAAGTATTTGCATTAATGTCATCAGCAAGCTCTTGAAGGGTTTGTTGCATTGTCTTCCCCGCGCCCTCAGCACCTGAGCCGGCGGTACCCGAAAAAAAGCCGCTGCGTCCTTTTGCCATTAAGCGACCGCTTTTCTTCTTAATGTAATATTGTAATGTTCAATTACCACAATATTTTCAATGCGTTCCTTGTATGGATTCCAAATATCATTTGACGCGCTGCCATAATTAATTATAGCATTCGGCCGGAGTATTTCAACCATAGCTGTCAAGCCTTTTTTGAATAGTTGCCGGTTTTCCTCTGTTCGCAGGCAGCCGTTTGAGCTGATTGCCACGCTGCATCCCTGGGATAGGCCCTCAAAGCAGAAGTCAAAGCTTCTTTCATCATTCCAGCAAATATTCGGAACTATATGTACGCCGTTCTTTTGAAGCCAAAACGCCATCGCTCTGTTCCGGTAGGTATTCCATGTCTGCATCACGACCGGCATATCCTTGTAAATGCTGTAATCCGGTGTGATCACGCCGTCAAATCTTTGCAGCATCGGCAGGTATTGCTTTGGATTGTTCCATAAACGCTCGAACCTATAGTCGTCGATGTAAAAGTGTACCCATTGCTTATGATCCTTGGCCTTGCTTGCTTTATCAAAAGGAATAGCCCTTTCCGGTAAAAAATAGGTCGGCTCTAAGATTGGGAATTCGTGCTTTTCACTAAAAGCAGCGCCCTTTACCAATTCCGAGTGAAATACGTCCAAGTAAGCTTTATTTGTCCTGATTTTTATTGCTTCTCACCTCATTTTCATAGATTTGTATTTTTTTGTTTCCTACTTCCCAGGAATATGCAATCCCCGGGGTTTTCGTCTTACACATTTCTTCCCTTTTCAACCATTATTTGCAGACTCCTCACCGGAATGGAGTATTTACGGGAGAGCTGACGATAATTGTCTCCGTTAAATTCCTTCAAAATTTCCCTTTGCGAGGCAGCTTCGGAACATGCGCTCCATGGTAGGGAGATATAAGCTGCTTCCTCCATTATTTTCCCCCTTCCATATCACACGTTAAGTGTAGCATAGTTTCAAAATCAAGTCAATACTAATTAATCACAATAAAACTGGAAAGAAATCGCAAGAATTGTTGCCTCCTGTAAGGCGATAAATTTCAAGCTCGAAAATAGGGAGCGGTGCATTTTATCAATATCAAGCACCGTTTCCATCTATCTTTTCGTTCCAACAATTCACCAACAAACACGGCAGTATGAGATTCCTTGTGTAAATCCATACCGATGTAGAGATAATTCTCTCTTCTCTGCATTACATCATCCTCTTTTTTTCTGTTAACCGCTCCAAAGCCAGCGTACCGGCAGCCTCAGATGACAGCCTTCGTTTAAAACGGGCAAGGGCGCGACAGCTTATCTACAACACGCAATAAAGTTTCAAACAGGTTAATGGTGTGTGATGTTAACTCTGAATAGCAATAGAAGTCATGCAAAAGCAGTATTAGACAACATAGTAACAGACAGAAAGCCAAGCATCGCTTGGCTTTCTGTCTAAACCTACTGAAATATCAATAGTCTATCCAATATTTTTTCAATTTCTTTGGCGTCATAATCGCTTTTGACTTCTGCCTTGGCCATAAGCGTTTTCCAAGCCATAAATAGGGGGTAGCCCTAAATCGTTCGCTTTTTTATTTACTCGTTTTACAAGCTTAGTAAACTCGCTTGGCTTATTTTCGATAACGATAACGTAATTGTGACGCAAAAGGTGACGACATGTTCATTTTAGCAAGTTTTGACCGCTAAATTTTATTGCGTTTGCCGTATGGACTTGTATGCCTGGTCGGGTATCGTTGCTCGCTGAAAGAGGGGTGAGAAAATGAAAAGCATATTATATGAGCTTTATTATTGCAATATCAATCCAAATGAGAGACCACTCGTCCAAAGTCCAGAGTGGAAGCAGTTCCTCAAAACTGTAGCTGACAACGAAGAAAATTTGTTAAAACTCCTGAATGGTACAGAGTTAGAACTTTTTCAAACATTCTCGGATGCACAAGGCAAATTAAGTTCCGTTTCTATCGCAGATGGTTTTGTCGAGGGTTTTTGTTTGGGAATGAGGATTAGCATCGAAGCGATGGAAAAGCAAATTATGTAAAGTTGTACAACAGCCCAGCATAAAAACTGGGCTGTTGTACGTTGGTAAATTATTGTCTTTTTAATTGCTCTTCAACCAATTGTAATATAAAGGGTCAATCCCATATATTTCGTTTCCATAAAAGGATAAGTATCCTAAGCGCTTATAAAATTCAAGGCATTCCTTGTATGGAGTCCAAATATCATTTGACGCGCTGCCATAGTTGATCATAGCATTCGGCCGGAGTATTTCAACCATAGCCGCCAAGCCTGTTTTGAATAGCAGCCTGTTTTCCTTTGTTCGCAGGCAGCCTTACAGCTAAGCTTTGGGAGAAGATGTGACCGGCTTCTCAGCGGCGCTCCGCGGAGCGCCTGTTTTTCTTTCGGATATAAACAAGCCGGTTAGTGTGAGCCCCATACCGCAGCCGGAAACCCAGGTTAATTTTTCTCCCAAAATAATCATGGAGGTTATAACGGTAACTACCGGAATCAAATAAATATAAACACTTGTTTTTACCGCTCCAAGGTATTTAACCGCAAGATTCCAGGTTACAAAGCATGCCGCTGAGGCTATCATTCCCAAGAACAGGATATTAAAAAGGTTTACAGGCTGCTTAAACCTCTCAAGACTAATTTCAAAACGGGAGAAGAACAATACCGGAGTCATAAAGAGCAAGCCGTAAGAAAATATCCTTCTGGTTGCTTGTATAGCGTTATACCCGTACTGACTTATTTTCCGCGAAAGTATTGAATATATTGCCCATGCAGCGGCGGCTAAGGTTGCCAGAAGCTCTCCTATGAGATTAAACTCCAGAGAGGTTTTGCCGTTGAAGCTGATAAGGGCTATTCCTGTAATGGCAGCGACAAATCCAATAAAGAAATTGGCTTCAAGCTTTTCACCTTCCAGCAGCCGTTGCGCTAACATAGCCGTAAAAAACGGTGAAATGGATACTATGATCCCAACATTGGAAGCCGCGGTATATGTAAGGGCAGTATTTTCTAACAGCTGATACATCGTAACTCCGCACAACCCCGCGGCCGCGAACATCAGCTCGTGCTTCCTGCGCTGTACCTTAAGCCGGCGGGGGTAACATATGGACAATGCCAAAAAGCTTATAATAAAGCGGTAGCATAGTATTTCTACAGGCGTAAAGCTTTCCAGTAATATTTTTGTTGAGATAAACGTCGTACCCCATATTATAATAGTTATAAATGCCATTAAACGCCCTAAACGCAACTCGTTTTTCTCAGATTTCATTTGCCGTATCCTTTCGTCGAGCTTAATGGCTAAGTATATCATAATATTTATTTTAATGCTTACATAAAATACAATTTCTAACGCCTAAAAAAGCCGCCTAAAAAAGCCTGCCAAGACAATTTCTCTTGGCAGGCTTTTTTATCGGTGAGCCGCTATAATTTTATCATTTACCCGCCATGCTCTTATAAGAAGCTAATCTTCTCTTCGCGTCTTCCTCAGCGGCGGCAAACAGCGCGTCTGCCGTTTCGGGGAAGGATATCTTAAGAGAGGTATAACGAGTCTCTGACTGTATGAAATCCTGGAAGGAAGCAGTGGGCTCCTTGGAGTCAAGAGTGAACGGATTCTTTCCTTCAGCCTCCAGCAGCGGGTTATATCTGTATAAATGCCAATAACCTGCTTCCACGGCCTTCTTGCTTTGAAGCTGGGTAGTACCCATACCGCTCCTGATGCCGTGGTTTATACAAGGCGCGTATGCTATAACAAGTGAAGGCCCGGGATATTTTTCCGCCTCTACAATGGCCTTGATAAGCTGACTCTGGTTCGAACCCATAGCAACCTGAGCAACATATACGTAGCCGTAGCTCATAGCCATCATACCCAAGTCCTTCTTGCGTATCTTCTTTCCGGAGGCCGCGAATTGAGCGACAGCCGCCGTAGGCGTTGCCTTGCTGGACTGTCCTCCGGTGTTTGAGTAAACCTCCGTATCAAATACAAGAACATTAACATCCTCGCCGGACGCCAGAACGTGGTCAAGCCCACCGTAGCCAATGTCGTAGGCCCAGCCGTCGCCGCCCAGTATCCACTGAGATTTCTTTACAAGGAAATCCTTGTTCCTTAATATCTCGTCTTTTAACTCCCCTGCTTCTCCGGAGCAGCCGCAGCCTTCAAGAGCTTGCACCAGCTGGCTGGAGGCTTCCTTTGAAGCGTCTCCGTCAAATATAGTATCGATCCATTTTTGCAGCGAAGCCTTTACTGCGTCGTTTCCGCTGAGCTCTATAAGCTTTTCAGCCTTATCTCTAAGACCATCGCGGATCTGCTTTACGCCCAGATACATGCCTAAGCCATATTCGGCGTTATCTTCAAAGAGTGAGTTTGCCCATGCGGGTCCCTGACCCTTTTCATTAGTGCAGTAAGGAGTGCTTGGCGCGCTGCCTCCCCAAATAGAGGAACAGCCGGTAGCGTTGGCAATATACATCCTATCGCCAAAAAGCTGGGTTATTAGCTTGGCATAAGGCGTTTCGCCGCAGCCCGCGCAGGCTCCCGAGAACTCAAGCAACGGCTGTTCAAACTGGCTGCCCTTGACTGTTTCAGGGTTAGCCGGATTGTCCTTTTTACTGAGAGACAAGCTGTATTCCCAGTTATCCATTTCTTTCATCTGAGTCTCTATAGGCTTCATTTCAAGAGCCTTATCCTTAGCGGGGCAGACCTGAGCGCAGTTACCGCATCCGGTACAATCCAACGGGTCTACCTGTATCCTGAATTGATAATTCTCAAGTCCTTTACCTATGGCCTTTTTGGTAACGTACCCTTGGGGCGCGTTGTTCTTCTCTTCCTCATTGAGCAGGAAGGGCCGGATAGTAGCGTGAGGGCATACGTAAGCGCATTGGTTACATTGTATGCAGTTTTCCATGATCCACTCAGGCACATCAACCGCAATTCCGCGCCTCTCGTAAGCTGCGGTACCCTGGGGGAAGTGTCCGTCCTCGCGGCCTTTAAAGGCGCTGACAGGCAAATCGTCACCCTTTTGCGCATTCATGGGGATAACAATATTTTTAATAAATTCAGGAGCTTCCTTTTCAGACGCCTTATTATCATCCTTTGCGTCGCTCCAGCCGGCCGGTATCGTCACCTCATGAAGTCTTTCTACGCCCAAATCAACGGCCTGGTTGTTCATATTGACGATTTTTTCGCCCTTATTGCCGTAGGTGTCCAAAATGGCCTGCTTCATGTATTTAACAGCTTCTTCAATAGGTATGATATTAGCCAGCTTGAAAAAGGCTGACTGAAGCAAGCTATTAGTACGGTTTCCAAGCCCAATCTCCCTAGCCGCGGTAATAGCGTCCAAAGTGTATAGCTTAATGTTGTTTTTCACGATATATCTCTTCATCTCAGCCGGCAGATGAGAATCCAGCTCCTCATCGCTCCACTGGCAGTTAAGAAGGAAGGTTCCGCCCGGCTTTAAATCGGACAGCATATCGTACTTATCAACATAAGAAGGATTATGACAGGCGATAAAGTCCGCGGTCTTAACAAGATATGTGGAACGTATAGGCTTCTTGCCGAAACGAAGATGAGACTGCGTTACGCCGCCGGATTTTTTGGAGTCATAGGAGAAATATGCTTGCGCGTACATATCCGTATGATCGCCAATTATTTTTATTGAGTTTTTGTTAGCGCCTACTGTTCCGTCAGAGCCAAGGCCCCAGAATTTACAGCTGATGGTGCCTTGGGGGGTAACATCAACTTCCTTGCCTATTTCAAGTGAAAGATTAGTAACATCGTCTACTATACCTATGGTATAGTGGTTTTTAGGCTGATCCTGCTTCAGGTTTTCGTAAACAGCCAATATCTGGGCGGGAGTAACATCCTTGGAGCCTAAGCCGTAGCGGCCTGCTACTATTACGGGCCTCTGACCTGTTTCCATGTAGGCGGTACATACGTCCTGATATAAGGGTTCGCCTAAAGCTCCGGGCTCCTTTGTCCTGTCCAGAACAGCGATTTTCTTTACGCTGGCTGGTATAGCCTTCATAAAATGCTCCACAGAGAACGGTCTGTAAAGCCTTACCTTCAAAAGACCTACCTTCTCGCCCTTAGCCATAAGATGATCAATGGTTTCTTCGATACAATCATTTACTGAGCCCATAGAGATAATTATTCTGTCCGCATCCGGAGCGCCGTAATAATTGAACAATTGATAATTGCGGCCTGTAAGCTTGTTGATTTCCTGCATGTACTGCTCTACAACAGCCGGAAGGGCCAAGTAGAAGGGATTGGAGGATTCTCTTGCCTGGAAGAAAATATCCGGGTTTTGAGCAGTGCCTCTGAGAACCGGATGTTCCGGGTTCAAGGCGCTTCTTCTGAATTTCTCCAGAGCGTCCCTGTCAATAAGCTTAGCCAACTCGTCATAATCAAGGCATTCAATTTTCTGTATCTCATGAGATGTGCGGAAGCCGTCAAAGAAGTGCAGGAAAGGCACTCTGCCCCGTATAGCGGACAAATGAGCAACCGCTCCCATATCCATTGCTTCCTGTACGTTGTTGGACGACAGCATCGCGAAGCCTGTTTGCCTGCAGGCCATAACATCAGAATGATCCCCAAAAATGGACAGAGCGTGAGAAGCTAAGGCTCTGGCCGATACATGAAAAACACCGGGAAGTAATTCGCCTGCTATTTTATACATATTAGGTATCATGAGAAGCAACCCTTGAGAAGCTGTATAGGTAGTAGTCAGGGCCCCGGCTGCCAACGAGCCGTGGACAGTACCCGCGGCACCCGCCTCAGACTGCATTTCAATAACCTTTACCGGCTGACCGAAAACATTTTTTTGACCATGGGCCGACCATTCGTCTACGTGCTCCGCCATAGGAGACGAAGGAGTAATAGGAAAGATACCGGCTACTTCCGTAAACGCGTAAGACGCGTACGCGGCAGCGGTATTTCCATCCATGGTTTTCATAACTTTCGCCATAGTACAATTTTCCTCCTTGTTATTATTATCTGTCTGACATTCTATATGGATACTGAATAGTAAATTTGCTATCGCAGAAACATATTACGTCAAACACTGTGGACATTATAGCATAAAATTAAAAGACGCGTAAACAAGCACCCTCAAACAATTGTAAATTTTTTCACGCTTCATCGGCCTACATTATAATAAAATCTAAATTGCCTGTATCAGCCCAAACCTTCACAAGCTTAACACGAACGCTATCTCCAAGCCGGTATATTGTACCATGCCGCTTTCCCTTACAGCTAAAGCCCTTTTCGTCCAGAAAATACATATCGTCGTCCATCAGCCGGAAGGGTACAAGACCTTCCGCCGAATTTGGCAGCTCTACATAAATGCCCCAGGAGGTAATGCCGGATATAACACCGTCAAATTCCTGTTTCACTTTATCCACCATAAATTCTCCCTTTTTTATACTTACCGCGGCTCTTTCCATTTCTACCGCTCTTCTTTCGGTAAAGGAGCTTTGCGCGCTTACCGCGGGCATTGAAGCCTGCAAATAATAAACGCGGTCGGAGCTCATGGGGCCTCGAAGGCTTTCCTTTATAATTCGGTGAATCTGCAAATCCGGGTATCGGCGGATAGGTGATGTGAAGTGGCAGTAATATTTGGCCGCCAAGCCGTAATGGCCCAGATTTTTGGAAGTATATCTGGCTTGCTGCATGCTTCTGAGCACGAAGCGTCCTATTATTTGCGCTTGAGAAGATGTATCCAGCTTATCGATCATTCTTTGTATATCCTTAGATGAAGCCTTTGGACTCAAGCTATATCCAAAATAACGAACAACCTCGGAAAGCTTAAACAGCTTTTCCTTATCCGGCGCTTCATGAGAACGGTACACAAAGGGCAGCCGCTTATGAAAAAACTCTTCAGCTATTGTCTCGTTACATACCAGCATAGCCTCCTCAATTATACTGGTGGCGGTATTCCGCTCCTCCCAGCCTATATCCAGCACGCGCCCCTTCTTATCTACCTTTACCGTTGAATCGGTAATGTCCAAAACAACGGC
>Ga0153939_1000711_pt1 | contig 12906 bp, 10 predicted proteins | sample TSNJ023MetaG_FD_104734 | JGI IMG/M metagenome (GOLD analysis project Ga0153939, IMG submission 104734) | Attine ant fungus gardens microbial communities from New Jersey, USA - TSNJ023 MetaG | ecosystem: Host-associated > Fungi > Mycelium > Unclassified | place: USA: New Jersey, Brendan T. Byrne... | reverse complement strand
TGCATTCAAGAGGTTATCCGCAGTATCATTGACACCGGGGATGATGTCGCTGTAACGCTCGGTATTAGCGGTCCAGAAGACGATAACGCGATCGAGACCGTTGTCCAGCTTGAACTTGCGAATATCAGCGCGAATTTGATCAAGATGAACTTGTTTGTCAGTCCCAGGAATCAGGTTGTCAGCACGCTCCTCCTGGTTGGCCGCGATGAAATCGGGATAATATATGGACGGAAGAGGCTGGCCGAGGAGAGCCATGTGAGGAGCAACCTGGCGCTGAAGGTCGTAATCCAAGACTTGAGCGCGCACCATAGCTTTTTCGAGACTGGCACTAGAGATATCCCAACCACCAAGGACGAGGTCATTGGGGTGGACCATGGGGAGAATATCGGATATTGGAACATGTATTTCTTTGCCATTGGCATCGGTCCCAATGCTGATAGTAGATGCACGAAGGAGAGAACCAATGTAGTTGGGCTGCTGGACGCCCTCTTTGGTATGCCACGTGATATTGTGGCGATTGGCTAGGATAGTCGCACACAAGGTCGAACCGTTGTTGCCGCCAATACCAATCATCATGAGACTGCGCGCAAAACAGGTCAGTACACGACGGATGCTAGCGATAAAGAGAGGAAAGTCACCCGGTCTTGCTAACGGCTTTCTTGGTGCGGAATTGGTATTCTTCGGCCCTGGGAACGACAGTGAATTGGCCATCGGCGATGGTGACCGTAGAGCCACGGTTGAAAAATTTTGATGTGATGAACTCGTCATCGTAGAGTGTATTCTCAGACTGGATATTGATGTAGTGGGGGCGACGAGCGGCCGTAGGGTGAACAGACGATGCACCCTGAAGCTGAGGCTCGGAAACGTGAGTAGGCTTGGCCATGAAATCAGTTGTTAAAAATGAATCCGGCGGATGTGTGCTTGAGACCTCGATGAGAGTTATGTGAAGAGCAAAGCTGGTTTGAGTACATGCACAGGTTGCAAGGGACTCAAAGACTCAAAGACGATCGAAGACCGACTGTGAACTGGGCAAAGACTGATGGGTTATCAGCGAGCAAAGGGGTTTATATAGGCAAGGCGTGCTTATCAAAAAAATGTAGTGGGAATGGGGTGATCGCATGGTACGAGATCAAAATATTCAGGGTTCATTTCGACATCATAACTCAATCGGCTACATGAGGCTGACTCCAACCTTACGACTAGTACAAATACACCTCATGAATACCCACTGCCTCTCCAGAAACAAACCGCGTACTAAAATCTAGAAAATCAAGCCCAATGACACCAAATATTAGCTCGGGTAAATCTCGATCAATTGATAATTACACCAGTTTTATCAAACTGGAATGGTCCCTCTTTTTATTTTTAAATAACATTGAAGTCTGATAGCATGAGGTTTTCCAGAAGAGATGCAGTATGTAGTATGAAAACGTGGTACTAGGGAGGTACTTGGCAGCTTCATTCTTGAAGCATGCCATCATGCTGCCAGTATGCACGGTTCATGTAGTAGTTCGTTCTCCTTCGATACAAGAATTTGCCCGTGTTCTAAAACACCGTTCAGCTGGAGAGTATCTCTCGATAATCTGAAAGATACCTTATCGCAGTTGGAGCCTGGTTTTTGTCGAATCAGTCCAGACTCTTTGAGAATGGTATGCCTCGCGTTAAAGGACAGACTATAATATCCTAGATTAATCAATCGAATGGAGATATTAACCATGCGCAGCACGATTTGGAGGTTTCGGGCCGACTAAACTATAATGACATTACATCGTGACGTTTTCTGTGTCGTTGTAGTGGTAGAATTCGATAGAAACGTCTTGAAATTCAGTACTGGCGGGTAAGTCTGCTATTCTCAAATTCCAAAACCGGATGGCTGGGCACCTTGAGTCCACCACAACAACAAACGAGCGATCTTCCGATGCTCGCATATATCGTTTATTAGTTCTCATAGCACCTGGAGGCTGCAAGTGTCCATAGCATCGATGACCGTGTTTGGATCCAAGGTAAAGACCAAATAACGACCCGCAAAAGTTTGCTCAGCCTCCAGCTAGAACGACTGAACCATATGTTCGCTGTTCTCAGTCGGCCTGTTCAGCGACGTGTTCTCGTCCAGTCTGTACGATGCATGTCCCAGGTACCACCATCGCCGTCTGGTTCAGAGACACCCAAAGAACCTAGACCTGAGACACCTGTAGACACGACCTCACAACCTGGTACAGTACCCAGTTTGGATTTTTCTCCTCCCGAAATACAACCCGGCCCGCAAAAGGACAGGGAGAGAACGGGTGCCAAATCTTCGAAAGGCTCTCTCTCAGCCAGTGAAAAGAGAAGACAGAATATTGGCAAACTATCGTTAGGATTTTTGGGTCTGTCTCTTGGTCTTGGAATCTTTTATATGGGTAGAACCTGGGAAGAGCATGAGCTTAAACGGATGAAACTTGTCAGTGAATTTGCTGTATTCACCGACGTCATACTTGAATTTCCGTACTTAGAAACCTGAACACGCCCCCCAAGGACGCTGGAATAGAACAAAAGAGCGAGTGGGAAATTTGTTCGATGTGAGCTGCGCTATCATTTGATATTTTGTGACATTACTGATCTGTCTTCTCTCATAGTACTTCAACAAACCTGCCTGGGCTGAGCTCCTGCCTGCACCCTATCCACCCTCGCATCAGAAACCCTACACTCTCTTGATTTCTATAGATGATCTTCTGGTAAAATCAACGTGGGATGTGGGTTTATGCTTTATCCCTCTTTTGCATAAATTAAATCAACTCTACAGCGTCAGCATGGCTGGCGGACAGCCAAGCGACCTGGTGTAGACTATTTTCTCGCCTATATCTCTCAGTTTTATGAGGTAGTCGTTTTTACGACCCAAAATTATTATGTGAGTTAATGCTGTCTCCCTGGAGTCTTACGTACTTATACTTTGAAGACCGCTATTCCTATTCTCGACAAATTAGACAAATATAATTTTTTTATCACTCATCGCCTTTATCGTGAGGCGACGCGGTCGATCAATGGCACCGTTGTCAAAGTCAGCATGAATTTTCCAGCATTACCTCAAGTGCTTATTCAATTTTAGGACCTTTCATACCTCAATCGTGATCTTGCCAAAGTCGTTGCCCTTGATACAAAGGCATTACATTATATGACTCACCCCGAAAATGCTATCATCGTGCCCAAGTGGCAGGGTGACCCTACTGATAGAGGTCTCATTGCGATGATTCCTTTCCTAGAATGTGTGTAAACTGTCATCCTACCTGCCGCCTTCACTCACTTGTCTGGCAGCTATTGCCATATACCGACCTCCTGATGTTCGACCGATCCTTGAGGCTTACCAAGGAAAGGATATTCCCTCTGAGTATGCTAAGAAGGAAGCAGAAGCCAAAGCAAAACATATTGAAGAATGGAAGAAGAAATCACATCATATAACTAGTAGTTCTTTTGCGAGCATGTTCGGTCTTTCACAACCGGTGTGTCATGAGCCGTTACTGGTCCTTTCTTGTTGTTGACTTGGAATCCTGCATAAGGGTGCGACTCCTCGTGATCAACCACCTCCTACATACCTAGAGCAAAAGCGGGCCGAAGCACAAAAGCAATATACCCAGGAGCAGAAGTATATTGAAATCAATCGCGAAACCTTTGACAAGATGATACAGCAGGAACAAGAGGCAATGGTGGCTCAGAGTCCTGGAAACTTATTTGAGATGCTTGTGCAAGCGAAGAAGCTTGAGAAAGAAAAGTCCGATCAACCCTTACAACCAGCGACGCAAGACCCCACCAAGGTGTAAGAGGTTGCGTTATGGTCAAGGTCGTACATTATGAAGATGTTAATGAGGATGGGGCGGATTGCTTATGGTATTTCTTCTGCTGTCATTCACACCTCACTCAGTCATATATAGTGCTGATCAGCAGCTCGACGTAAGTGCAAGCACTGTGGTGCGAATTTATCAAATGGGTAAATTCTGTGATAGTTATCAAAATTGATGTCCTTGAGATCTTCATTTGGTTGAAGGGAGAGGATACAGGTAGAGGTTAGCAGGGAAACGAGTGAATCCTTGGTTATATGCTCTCTGCCGTCCATTCTTTTGCGGAAAGGCTTTCTCTCGAACTAGCATTAAATTATTGAAGGAGCTCGTTTTGTCAGAACATTATATATGCTCTCAAGAGATTGAGTCTCGTGGAATCGCAGCCTAAGCTGTATCGTTGCATGGGCAGGTGTTCTTCTCGTTTGGAAAGAACCTGGCTTTGTATTCCCCAATGGGGGAACAGCGATTCTTTTATGATTTCTCCGTTTAACTTGTCTGCCACAATGATAGCACGCGTGCAGGGAATTTGTGCAAACCTCACATCTGCCTTGATGGCGACTACTTACTCCTTCACTAGATAGCCTTACCAGTCCTAGAAACATGCCACCACATACTACGCGAGTGCCCACTCTACAGGAACTACTACCGGGTCGGATACGTCCTCAGCACAGTTGTCGACTTCCTGGAACTCAACCCAAGAGCCTTCTCTTTTCTAGACAACATAGAGTAATCTATACACATGTTACACTCAGGTACTATGGACCTTTCGTCACCGCATTTTCTCTAGTTATTTTCCCTATTTCTTTTCATCTATATAGATAAAAATCTACCACGAACTGCGAGCGAGCGCCGTGTAATAGATTATTGACCCAAAGAAAATTTTTGTCAGCATTTTGACACCTCGGCATTGGTTTCTACGTGAATTGTATAGATCAAGGCATCCAGGTACACAAATTGTTCAGCCATGCATGTTAGTGCTCATTTGCTAAACATGGTGAAATCCTTCGGCTTTTCCCGATAATCATTATTGTACATCAGCAAAAATCAGGGAGTGTGTCGATCAACAAAGAGTAGCAATGGAAACTTTAAATTCTAATTTTCACTGTGATGAGGTGAGGCGGCTCAAACCTGTAGAAAATTCCGGGGCACCCTCACAGAACTCTTGATACATGGTGATTACCGACTTTGATTGATGTCGGAAGCACGGCTGATGTTAGCCTTGCTGTCAAGTCATACCAAGCCAGTCACAAAACATAGCTTTTCGGCCCTCCGCATCTGAAAAGCAGCCGCCATATTACTACTCATTCGTGCTTTTGAAAATTCATGTTAGAAGCAGGGTGGTGTGCCGATATATTTAGATTATCTCGTGCACAGTGATCGAACCAAAGAAGGAAGATCTTACTTTTGGTCCTGCACGAAGGAGTAATAATTCCGTCAGAAAGACACGAAGAATTGACGTTGCTTTCACCACCAAGGACTTAAAAGGCTTGCAATACCAAATTTGCTCCTTGCCACCACCTGCACCCGATTCAATCGTTCATGACAGCGACATCGTCAAGGGTGTCGCCACTACAACACCGTCGTGTTTCAGTACGGTGCTTAGTGGCACACTCGGAATTGTCGGCTCAGGCTTTGCTGCAGGTGGCCGTGTGGGCACTTCTTGCCAGATGAGCATCGGTGTGATATTCGCCGTACTTTGGGGCCAGCACTGATGGAAATCTGGGTTGAGGAATCATTGCATGATAGCCCGATTAGGGATACCACATTCCTAGCTCACGTTTATGATTCTTGCGACAACGAAAACTACGCAGACGGTATTTTAAGGGATCATGATTGCTAGTGCGCTGTTGATCACTCACCCCTCTTCACATTCTGTCGGGCCCGAGTAGTGATAACCACCGCCTACATAAACCATAATGAGTCATAGGTGCCTAGATAGGATTTACACAATCTTCACTAAAGATCGGTTCTTGTGGAGTCAATGAGAAAAAAAGCAAGGCTCCTCGTGTCCCGAGACTGAGGAGATGCAAAAGAAACACAATTGATAGACAGAAGAAAAGATCGTACATTGACTCCACCCTTTTGCTGACTGGGGAATTCCGGTCGGCGTCAGAGAAGCTCCAGTCAAATCAACTGCTGCTCCAGCCACAAAAATAATGAAATTTCCGACTACCACGACTCCGGCCATGACTGTGCGCATAGCGCCTCGATCCTGTAGTAGGGAGAGGGAACGGTGAGGTTGATCGCGACTCAGGACCGAGATGGTATATAGCTCGGAAAGCTATCGCCTAGAAAGAACATGACACTTGACTGTACATCCGAATTTATTACGCCCGCCCAACCTTTGCCAAAGAGAGTTGTCATTCCACATCAACGCGATCAATAACGTGAGCTGTTCATGACAGAATCTCAAACCCTGAATCCGACTACTGCATGATGATGGACCACTTGGAATTGTTGTAAAGGCATAAAAGTAGAAGCAATTACCTACTAGACATTAAGATGACTTGACACATTGTCTAGTTTGGTGAAAATCTCGGAAAAGCGCCGGATCTTCAAGCGGAAAAACGAAACTCATAAATAGTGAGAGGTCCTACCATAGGTTTATTCTTAACCGGTATTCTCCCCAGCACGTGAATATAGATGCCAAAGTAGGCGTGTATATATAACTCGAAAAAAAGTTATTTAAAAGACGGTGCTGCTGAGAACATCATCACCGACTTGCTGACCGAAATACTTGTGGGCATAGCTGCTGGGATGATAGTTGTTGCTGAAATCATAGAAAAAAAAAGGTAGTTCAGCCAAAAGCAGGTGTGTAAAAAAACCAAGAACGACGCACCCCCAAAACATGTTAGATCCACTCCCATAGGACGTGGCATCTTCAAACCCATAAGTAGTGGGAGAGTCCAAAATCGTGGTGAATTGGGTGTGAGAGTCCCAAATGTAGGTTGAGACCTAAGGAATAGATCATATATTGAGTACCCGACACACACATAAACGGTCAACAGAGCAAAAATGAATTTACCCCCGTATTGTTAGACTTGAAGGACGAGATTTTTGCAACGAGCTTGGTGTTGAAGTTGTTGATGACAAGAGACTCAGCATCACGAGCAGATTGATCTTGTGCAAGCATCTGGATTAGAAAAAAACTAGAGGTCAATCACTGGAAACTTCAAACGTCAATGTCGTACCAATGGGGATCGATCGATGGGAGGAACATTCACAAAGAGAAAATTGCGGCCACCGGCAGTACTACAAAGTGTGGTATGAGGGACAAAAGAAAAAAGTACATAAGAATGAACTTTACTATAGTTTTTGCACGAGGGCAAAGTAGGCGTTCAACAAGACATCGGAGAATCTGTTAGTGTTGGTGGAGGGGTCAGTCAACACCTCGAAAATTAAAAATGAATCAACCAAGATTCATACTCACGCATCACGATCCCCCGACAGATAATAACTATTCCCGATATCATTAATACCGATAAAGACCGAGAAGAGGGAATCGCTAGACGTCCATGGAGCACTCGCAGGCTTAGTACCAGCACCACTCAAAAACTGATTGACCTGATCCGTCAAAGACAAGACCGTCGGCTCAAACGGGGCAACAAGGCTCGCATCGATGGTAGCACCGCCATACGCATAGTTGTACGTCAAGACCAATGACTTGTTATACTGCGTCGTCACATAGTCAACCCAGTTCTCTCCCCCAGTCGCAGTAAAGCCAGGATAAGGTGGATTTCCGAGCACATTCCCAGGCGCAGGAAGAGTGCCAGTCGGGTCAAAGCCCGTCTGTGTATAAGAATCGCCACTAAACCCAAATCAGAACAGTGAAAAATTTTTGTAGAGAGAGAATGAACTCACAAGCTGAACCAGTAATTCGCATCAGCAATGATCGTCGGTGCAGAACCCGCGGAAGTCGATGTTGCGCTAGGGGCAGTAGTACTACCAGACGTGTCTGGAATACACTGAGAATAATCTGTATAAGGCTGTTTTAGCCATCCCTGACTAGAGGGAAGCATTTAGGAAACGCGCAAGGATTTTCAGAGACGCAGGTATATCTTTCAACAACAATGGGTCAGCATGAACCAACCATCCATCATTCCAAGCCCTTGGATACTTCACCCTGAAACGCAACTAGTTCCGCCAGTCCAACCAATACCACCACCTTACCACACAATAAATAATAAATAAAGTAAGCGGACGAAAAAAATGATCAATGCTTTCAACGATACTCACATTGACCCCAGGCACTGACTTGCGCCGCTACAAGGGGCGAAACAAAACCAAGAGCAAAAAACACAGAGACAGAGACCAATCGCATTGGTAGCACAAAAAAAAAAGAGATGATTAGGCCGTCTTCCAAATGCTCCAACTTATTTCCTGAACTCGCGCTTTTAAACCTAACAGACACATTGTGGAATTGAGATAGTGTGATCTGTCAGATGAACAACCATCGGAGTTTCTTCATATTCTTTCGAAAAGAAGTTGTTCGACCCGAGATAAGTCCGGATCTGGTTTTTGGGGTCCATCACAAGAAGCGCATGCCAGGAGAGCGTGTTGTGTCAATCTTGCTCATGTAGACAATTTCAGCCAGAAGCATCAAGCGCGATTGTCGACAAGCCTTGTTATTCACACACAACAACCACGCCCTTATCATATATAACCTTTGAATTATAAAAAAAGCAATGCAAGTAACAATACCACTCCAAATATCTATCTACCTCACACAATCAATAAATGGTAAAATGGTAAAAATGGTAAAAGTGGTTTGAAAAAACAAAAGCCAATGATGACGAAATACTATAAAGATCAAACAAATAGAATAGAAAAAAACCCTAGTCCTCACTCATAACACAAAATAAAAATCTTCCCATCCCTATCCGAAAGAATCACCGCTCCCTGACTCTGATCAATATTAATCGTCTCCACCAATCCAAGGTCCAACTCTTCCGGAACTTGCAACGTCCGAACTACACCTTCCGTCTCACGTTCTCGTTTCCTCCGTCGTTGCACTTTTTGTGGTTGTCGTTCCTGTTGCTGCTTCTTTTTCTTCTTCAACAGCGTGGCTGTGCTCTCAGGCGTGGGCGTCTTGGAATGCGAGCCATTCGCAGTGTACAAAGTCGAGGCTGAAGAAGATGATGATGAATAATGTCCTCCATTAACACACGTCAAACTTCTGTTCTTGGCTTTCTCTTTCTCTTTCCCCTTCCCCTTGTTTTTACCATTATTACTCCGCTGTCCTTGTCCTTGTCCTAACCCATTCACAAGCTCTTCATCCACACAAACCCCATTCTGTTTCCCCTTCCCTCCCTTGGTCATCACATCCCTCACCATATCCCCTTCAATCTCCTCCTCCTCCTCCTCTTCAGCCTCAACCTCAGCCTCAACTTCAACCTCCTCCTCAACCCACTCCTCTTCCTCATCCTGATAGCCAGGAAACGTAACAAATCTCAACACCTTTGGCTCCAAGTCAATTTCAGGCTCTGCTTCATGCTCCAAGTCGTCATTGTCATTGTCATCGTGAACAATCCCATATGGCATAACGTGGGATGCCAACGTCAAAAAGTCATGGCTCATCAAATCATGTCCGTCAAGTCCAGGGCCAAGTGAACCGACAGCACCAACGGCCCCATTTTCTGAACCATCAACATGCATATGAACGCTACTATTGTTCTCAAGTAGCGCAGCAGACGCCGTCATGGCAGGTGATTCAAAGGTTGTAGTAGGATGGTGTTGGACAGATATCGGTCGCGTCACAGGCGGAGCAGCTTCTTCATCATATTCAATCCACACCGCATGTCCAAAATCAACCGCCACAAGCGGCCTCGGACGCTCTATCATCGCATTCTCATCGTCATCCGAATCGTCAAAGACACGTACAACCTCAAAAGGTTTACTGACATACCACATCTTCATCAACTCATCTTCACCTTCTCTCGTGCCCGACTTTGTGTCTGCCGTCGTGTCGTTGCCAGAAATTCCTGATGTCATGCTATTTCCTTCTCCGCGGATCCACATTTCCCAGTCAATTGGAACCTTGAAATAATGTTGAGCCAGAACAAATCGATTTCGATGGGTTTCTTGATCATGCATCACCAACAGAACAACTGTGCAGCTTACACGAGGAATGCCCGGAAGAGTAGGCCACCATTGACGTACAAAGTGTGCAGATTCGGGGTACCAAGTAGGAAATGGGAAAGGGTTTGGTTGTTGGGTTTGGTCAGGCGAATGAACATGAGGATCAGCATTAGAGACTGTAGGGGTGTGTGCTTGAGGTGGAAGAGATGCATGGGGTATCAGAGGTGCACCCGGTGTTGGGACGGACGGCGTAGCTAATCCCCATGCAGATGGAGAATTTTCTTGATCTAACGGAGGCGAAGAGGCAAGTGCTGGTGTTAGTGACGCCATCACCGGACCGTTCTGTTCGTTCCAAGACGACGAAGCGACGAATGCAACACCTGGAGGTGTGTTTGCAACTGTAGGTGGAATGGGAGCCAATTGTGCGGCACCATTACTTTGTGGCATTGAAGGAAGCATAAGCAGCATATGGGGCGCTATGGTATCCAACCACATCATTTCCTCCCTACTGAGCATATGTCCTGTTGAAATTTCTTGTGGGGCAATTCTCGGAAAGACAAACTTCTTGGTCAGCGTGCGAGCTGGTCTAACAAGACCAGTAAGCAAAGGATAGGAGTTTCGCGTTGGGAGACAGGTAGAATGGGACCGAAGGAGGGAGAAAGGGTAGAAGTATTGATGCGCTGCCTCGGGTTTCTCGCAGTGGATGACGATGTGGCAGTCATACAAGATACAGGACCAATTAGCTGACACCTCCTGAGGGGACATTGAATCAGTAATGATACAAAGAAGATGAGATACACGCACGTATTCGATGCCAGTGTCAATGAATACGTATTCAGGTTTTGTCCAATCCATCAATGCATACAATCCGATGGTATTCGTACTAGAACACCACACAAAGGCAGATAATAGACAATCTGAAGGATCGAGCAAGAAGATATTCATGACCACGCCCATTGTCCTGAATTCTGTGACACAAGAGAATTTTGGCACCTCGGACGACTTTTCGCCAGACGGAGGGTCGAAAAACGTGAGTCGCATGAGCACGAATTCCATGACTCGGCTGTCGTCCTGCCTGCAACCATATCCAAGTCAAAAAAAGGATGCGATCGTTTGAGGGACACTCACGATGCATCGAGGATTTTAGCCATGGTAAAGTACACCATCCTCTCATCAAACTCGACACGACATTTCCAGAGCTCCCAGCGTTCGCCTGGGTTCCACTCTGCAAGGCAGGAATCGGTCTGAACATCCCAGCACACGACCTTGCCACTTTTAGTGGCACAAAGCGTGTAGCTCGAAGTGATAGGCGAAAGCCAGTCGACTTCTTCACCGGGTGGCGCGCTGACGACTTTATACCATGTGCGTTTGGTAGGTACAGAGGAATGTGGACCATCCATATAGTGGGCGGTTCCATAGGTGCTTGTGAGGTGCCCAATAGGCCTAGGAGCCCGTTTTCGCCATGCATTGTCATATCGGGCTGCCTGGTTGACAGAACGGATGAGTTGTTCGGTCGTGAGATCTGTGAGACGCTGGAAACCCTTGAGAGGCAACGCGCGGCATTTGCGCAAAAGATCTGTGGAGAGCTTCCTGTAGACAGGCCGGGTGATTGTAAAGTCGTTCAAGGCTTTGCAAGTCTGTAAACTAAAATTAAGAGATGAAGAGCACAGTGTTGGATAGCGCACCAGATGGAGTGCATGGATGTCTCTGAGATCAAGGAAGAGGGCGATGTTGAGTAAGAGATCATACGGGAGGGTGCTGAGGCCCATGAGAAGGAGGGTCGGTCGCTGTGGGGGACAGCGACGAGGGAGGGAGACGACAAGCGAGCTGCCCGGTTTCCCACGCATTTACAATTATTTGTACTCGATTCAGCATGGTCCTCAACGTCGTGCAAGCCCTCGCCAGCCGAATAATACCCTACAACTATGCCTGGCACATACTCGCAGGCTTGGTCGTATTCACAGCCCTGAGAATCTTCTCGCAAGGGCGCAAAACGAACCGCGAACGGGACTTGCACGACCGGACATTTCTGGTGACGGTGGGTTGTATGTTTTTTAAAGCGGGAGTGCTGAGTCTGGGAGCTGCAGGGGGGATTCACAGCTCTCGGGCTGACATTACTGCAACAACTTGCCCAGAGAGGCGCCAAAGTCATCGCCCTCACCGGCGATCCTACCGATTCAGCCACAATTACCACCCTTGTCACTCTGCTCCGCACATCCTACAGCAATCAGAATATCTACGCTGAGCAATGTAACCTCTCAGACCCGGACAGTGTGCGAGCTTTTTGCACACGCTTTCTCATGCAAGGCGCAGGAGACAACTCGAAAACAAAGACGGACACTCGTCTGGATGGCATCCTATTTGCTCATGAATATCAACATATCGGTGTCCCTCGACTCTTTCGCAGAATAGCCATCGATGAAGCAAAACAACGAGAATCCAACTCGCTATCGACCTTCCTCATCACCACTCTTCTCCTTCCAGCACTCCTTGTCGCACCACCAGAGCGTGATATCCGTATCATCAACGTCGTCAATCCCTTCTACGCAGCCGCAGCCGCCTCTCTCCGTACATCCAACATATTTGACCCATCATTCACACACTTCACTGCGTCGTTGTCGCCCTCTAAATCATCATTCCTAGACGAAGGCTTCCGATCCCTCCGCACGATCATTCTCACACGACACCTACAGCGGATACTCGACGCCCTCCCCAATCCCCAGGTCCCAAAAACACAAGAAGGAACAAGCTCCATACCCGTCGTCAGTGCCCGCATGCAACGAAGTAACATCGTTGCAGTCTGCGTTTCTCCTGGTCTCAGTCGCGTGGACACACTCTCCCGCATGCTCAATGCTGATTGGAATCTACTCGAAAGCAGCACACCTCACCAAGGACAAGGGGCTGCAGAGAGAACATTTTCGTGGCTCGGCATTTTACTGTAAGCTCTTTGTAAACATTATCCAAAATTTCACATTTTGCACAGCTATATCCTACTACTCCCTCTCCTCCACATATC
>Ga0153939_1000708_pt1 | contig 12925 bp, 8 predicted proteins | sample TSNJ023MetaG_FD_104734 | JGI IMG/M metagenome (GOLD analysis project Ga0153939, IMG submission 104734) | Attine ant fungus gardens microbial communities from New Jersey, USA - TSNJ023 MetaG | ecosystem: Host-associated > Fungi > Mycelium > Unclassified | place: USA: New Jersey, Brendan T. Byrne... | reverse complement strand
AGATGCTCCATGAACACGATACCAATATCATATCTCACAGGTACAAACAGAAATGGCAGCAAAAATGATGGGAAACCTACCACCCAGCCCAAATATGTGCTTGACCCTGGTCAGGGACACTATTGCATTCAAAATATATTGCCGTTGTGGTCCCCTCTAGGACTCATAACAAGGTACCATGCTACCCTAGCTATCTTGCATATATGATCTCCCCACTTCTCTAGAGAAAAAGGGCGTCTGATACAACAATAAACATACTGAACCGAAATTTCAGCTAAGAAAACGCCACAGTTGGTCACTCAAGTTCTAAGAAGTGATCCTAAATAGGAGCTGTCATCGTCAGCCCACGAATGATCTTATCTCGTGCCCAGGTGATCAGAACCCTTTTGCTTTAACCGTTCGAATACATGAACAACGAACTCCCACTTCCCAGTTCCTCAGAGCAAAGCGCGGGTTCAGACTCAGTTTCTTCTTCGACTGGAGAGGACGATGATCAAAACTGGGACGACTGGGAATCTGATTCCTTCCAAAAACAGGAATGCCCATCGTTATTTGACAAGAGTAGCCTACCATCAGCATCCGAAGCTATTATCTATGACCGGGAAAAGTATGGCTTCGATCTGAATACCGTATGTTCAAAGCTAAGTAAGTCTAGATACGTTTACTTCGAATCGCTAGGTTCTAACTGTTGGCTTAGAACTCAGCTTTCTCCAGCGTGTCAGGCTAGTGAATTACATTCGAAAGAATGTATGTCTGAATATACCTAAAAATGCTCGTAGACTCTCATTCGGATACAGGAAATCTCATCGCCAGAGGGACTATCAATCACAGGAACCGAATCTTGGTTTACCCTTGACGAATACTTAGTGCCAGTACTGGAGAATGATCCACTACTGCGTGAGTCAAGTCTCATCTTATCTGTCAGGGAGAGCAGAGATATTAAATCATCTACAGAGGTTTTACCCATGGATGATTGGTCTGATGATGAGGTAGATGTCCTGGATCCCTCCAAAAAAATCCGCGCCCTGGAAGAGGAAATCGCTGATGCTCAGCAAAACCTCCTTGATTGCCGGCAGTTTGTTCAACAAAGACTAGGCCTGTCGGCAATTGAAGAAACAGGTCCTTCGAATACGACCGAACTTGATCATGATAACGACACCCACTACTTCAATAGTTATGCTGAAAATGGTACGTTTTATCCACCGACCACCATGGTACTAATTCCTGACAACTCATCAACAGATATCCATGCAGTCATGATACAAGACAAAGTGCGCACCTCCACATACGCACATTTCATTCTCACCAATCCCCACGTATTCCGAGACAAAGTGGTTCTCGATGTGGGCTGTGGCAGCGGAATTCTGTCGTTATTCGCAGCGAGAAGCGGGGCGAAACGTGTGATCGCAGTGGACGCCAGTGAAATTGCTGTAAAAGCCGAAAAAGTCATCAAAGCAAATGGTTTCGAAGATGTGGTCACCGTCATTCAAGGTAAAGTAGAGAACATTGAATTACAAGATGGGATTACACAGGTGGATATAATTGTCTCGGAATGGATGGGGTATGCATTACTCTATGAGTCTATGTTGGATTCAGTCCTCCTCGCACGAGACCGATTTTTGCGACCAGGAGGACTAATGGTACCCAGCCAATGTCAGATGATTCTGGCACTCTGCGATGCGACACAGATTTATAAAGATCGGATTGGCTTTTGGACCGATGTTTATGGTGAGTCCGAAATTAAGACGCTTGATTTTCCTTCTGATTATGATAGGTTTTGATATGACTGCGATGTTGGAGGGTTCATGCGACGAAGCAATTGTCGATGTTGTGGGACCAGAGACCGTAGCAAGCGAGCCATTCGTGATCAAAGTCAGTTCTTGATGTGTCTTCCAAGGTTTTAGATTCACTGGTATCAGGATCTAATTCTTGGCGAGATAACCACTCGCCAACTAGAATTCGTGTCCAATTTCAGCCTAAAGGCCACCGTTGAGAAGCGGACGAGAGTTAACTCATTCGTACTTTATTTTGATACCTTTTTCGCACCATCTGGCCGTCCTATTCCTCCTCATGCAGCGGTGAACTTGATTCAAGAAGGAGACCCCATTCTCGCTGACATCTGGCCTGTCGGCGGTAAATCTGCTACAAAACGAAGACAGAGCTTATGCCCAGAAAAGGAGGAAATAACGAGTTTCAGTACTGGCCCTCAAAGTAAACCAACCCACTGGAAGCAAACTTTGTTCTTGTTATCTGATCCAATCATGGTTACAGGAGGTATGTCCTTCCCCTTACACTCTGCTTTTCAAACACTCATGACTCTGAATTAGATTCCGTCGTGACTGGAACATTCAGCCTCAAGAAGAGGAAGACGAACTCTCGCGAACTGGATGTAGAAATTCATTATTCTGCTAGACTAAACGAGGAAACGCCTCCGAGCAAGACGGTGTTCCAGGTGTACAGAGTTCAGTAGACACCATTCCGAAAAATATATTATAGCATATTGATTCTTCAATTTTGTGTAGGGCACTGATCGCGATATCATCTATCTCCATTAAGTTGAAGATCACAGCTCAGTTCTGTAAGGTTAATCCCAAATCTGATGTTTTTGAAATCGTAAATCACAGTCCGTGGCATTGTGCAATATAAATATAGAGACGTATCTGCAAGAAGAGAGAAAAAATTGGGTCGCTCGAAACTAACCCAAACACGATGAAAGATCTTTAACCTACGATCTATTACTGGTCCATACGAACGCAACTGCACTATCTGAAAGCTATGAAGATCATTCGATTATCCGATTTGTAGTTGAGCCGCTGATAGTTGCTCAAGATTTTTTTAAATTGTTGTTCAAGATGTCTTGTCTTGTCTCGAGATTGCTCATGCCGCACGGGCACGGAAGATGGCCATTTGGAGAGAACCTCTTTCAATATATGGGCAGTCCGGTTTCATTATACACTAAACCTCCCCCTTACGGTGGATCAACGACTCAGGGGGAGAAATTTGTTGGTTGACCTGGAGCTTGCAAATGACTAGCCAGGTCTGGTAGCTCAGTGTTAGAGCATATGGGCCAGACACCTGAGGTTACAGGTTTAATTCCTGTCCGGGTCACTCCATTTATCGAGTTGCTGGTCTTATTCGGGTGTTAGTCTCAGATTTCAACACCCCTTTGAGATACAACAGCTGGATAATTTTTTTGTTTATCCTGAGTTCTAGGAACTGGTGCCCTCTGCTTGCACCGTGATTTAAGTTTGTGTGGTCTATACATGATTTTAAAGACAATTTCCTTAAAGCATCGAGATCGAGGGATGTAAGTCACGTGTTGTTTTATGTTACTAGGTGGTTATTTCTATTGCTCACCCCAACACCATGTCAAAAGCTTCTCAGCCCGAGCTCAAGAAGGTGATTTTTTTCTGAGGTTAGCCTCATAATGAGGTCTCTGATTGTACCGAAAAATCTCCAGTTCATGGACAAAAAACTCTTTATCCACCTTCAAGGTGGTCGAAAAGTTAGCGGAACCCTTCGAGGTTATGACCTATTTCTCAATCTTGTCATCGACGACGCGATTGAAGAGACAACTCCTGCTCAAAAACACCCAATTGGAACTGTTGTGAGCCATCAATCTTACCCCCAGTCTTATTGTCCGCTCACTTATCAATAGGTCATCCGTGGAAACAGTGTGACATCGATGGAGACATTAGAAGCTATACGGCCCTAATATCATTGTAAAACTTGTGGAGGATGGTGAATGATCACTGCTTCTCGTATCCTTTAAAGTGAAGACTCAGTTTATATGAGAGAATATAGCTGTATGCGTACATAAAGGTGCAACGAAACAAACCTTGAAACAAAGTCATAGAATCCAATCTTATGCGCGACGCCTTCGAGCGTCTATTTCAACAAGTCTGATCTTTGGGGGCACTGTCTATGTGCGTTGTCCATTGTGGAAAATGTAGTGACCATCCAATAAATTGATTCAGAAATCAGAACTATCTAGCTTCCCATAGGACAGATATATTGTACTGCTCGGTTATTGAACAAAGTATATGTGGGCCACGCTTGGAAACTCAAAATTGTCCTGACAGATTATGCTCATCATTGATGATTATAAGTTGCCTGCAAGCGTGCTTTAACATATTCCCCGGCACTCATGATCGTGTATTTCAATGGCCGTTCAGAGGAGACGCAACCAGGGATAGGCTTGACACAGAGGGTAAACGCGATGATTGGGAGGAATTGGTCAGGACTGATTACTCACATCAAGCCTTACATTATAATCAGTTCCGAAGAATAGCGGGATAGAGTACCTTGGAATTCCACTACGATTGATCACGCGGTGGATATTGGATTTGTAGATATCGTCTGCAAGAAACAGATTGGCCGGGTTCCCGTCTCATGGTCTCTTGTAAATAACGACTCACTGGTCCAACGTGCAAACTGATCGCCAAGACTACTCACAGGTCAAGTTCAGCCCTCGACAATTTGCCTGGAATACGAAACCTACTTGATGATCAAGGTTCCAGGAATGGGTGGTGCGTTGATCCATTGTTTGTTTGTGTTCAAGACTTGCAACGCCTGAATGCCAGGTTCTTGCCAAAGAATCGTAAAACACTGCAAATAGTTCATTATGAAACCAGAACTGCGGGGTTGGACCTATGACTTACCTCCCAACTGCGGGGCCCGAAAACGCGTCGTGTGAGTATTGGTTTTTGAAACTAGACAAGTATATCGTATACTCAGTGTGAGCGCCGATACCGATAACTCGCTCATCAGAGGGGCCAGTTTGAGGAGGATAAAGTAAGAGCTTCATTAGAGCTGCAGAGTATTTCGTCTGAAACAGTTGACTTCTAGTGAAACATATGACAATACTTGAGAGTACCTTGTCATCAAAGAATGATTGTGGTAAATCCAATGCAATTGCGAAAAGGGGGAACAATAATTTTCCTAGCTTTACCGCTGCATGACTGTTTGGAAGAGTTGGAAAGGACTATTCAAACTTCGTTGAAAGACGCACTAATAGCACAGGACAGCGTCTCGAAATCCGGGAAGATCCCCTTCCGAGGGCCAGATATTTGCACCTGCCATTACACCGTCCTCGGACCTCGTTTCGTTTTCTCCATTGATGGCTTCCCACCCAAACTCGAAACCTTCTTGCATGTCTCCTGCGCCACAAGGGTCATTATTTCCGCTTAATAGTGGGGAATATCCCTTGAAATTAGGGGCTTTGTTATTTTCAATCTAGAAGAATGCTTAGATTTTGGATGAAGGTGTTGTGAAGCGCGTGCGTACGGCCATCTTCATCTCCGTGGGCAACTCAAAAAACTTCTTACACATTTCCAGCGTTTCATTGATAGTCTCGTCGGGTATACCATGGTTCTTCACTATTGAACCGGGGGTAAGAGGTAGTAAAATTCGTGGAAATGAAAGCGGACCATAGAAGAAGCCAACTCTCATACATGCATCCTTGATCGCCTGAACAAGGTTTGCACGCCTGAATTCGTCTTTGGACCCGATGTGCTTTAGGTCACTATAATAAATTTCATTAGATATCGTCTAAATTATGACTGAGCGACCGTGGTTTGTTGAGCACATTATAGGAACCTCTTGAAATCCCGTATCTTTTTCCGATTCGCTCTCGATCAGACTCATGGTTGTGGTGGTGGTTCAGCTGTGGGCTAGGGTCAGCCTCGTGAACGCAGGTTTAGTAATCATGTTTACCATGCCTCACACGTCAAATAGCCTAAGTATCTAACTAGCCTCGAGGATTTGGTCTACAATAAAAGTAACAACATTGAGCCGTGCGAAATCAACACTGTCATTGTTTGGCTCATCACTTTCATCTTGCCCCGAATTACAGCACTACAATGACAACCGTAAAGTAAGGGGAAGTGTATTGGTGGATTACACCTCATCGGAAATCTGATTGATGGTGCCAGGAGTCTTGCCGCCTGTATCTTCTGTAAAATCATCAAAGGTATTACCTAGAACATTGTCGTCACACCTCTCCTTTGGGTTAATATAGTTCATCTGCAGGAGAGATTCCCAGCTACAAGCTAGTTGAAACGCAGTATTCGTTCGTGTGATCCTAATATTTTCCTTGTCCTCACAGGTGATCCAAATCTTCGGTCATAGCTACTCCTTCCTTGACATTGGACCGTTGTCTAAAGGCCATGCTCTAGTCATCCCAAAACGTGGGAAATCTCAGTTTGGCATGAATATTGACTCAATGCCAAGCTGATAGAACACGGCGAAAAGCTGGCAGATATTCCTGACGAATACTTGGCTGATGTTCTCCCGATCGCGAAGAAGATAGCCATCGCCCAAGGTGTAAAGGACTATAACATTTTGCAGAACAACGGCAGGTTGGCCCATCAGGTATTTGATATCCTCTTGCCGAATTTGAGTTCATTTCTGTATCCCGGTCAATGCGGTAGGAAGTTGACCATGTCCATTTCCATGTTATTCCGAAGCCCAATGAGGCTGAAGGGCTTAATGTCGGATGGCCCAGCCAGAAACTCGAAAAAGAGGAGTTGCAGAAGATTTTTGAGGAAATGAAGGGTCGTTTATGAGGCAAGCACCATCAAATAAAGCAACTTCAACACCCTCTGTGTACTGTAGTTTATCATGACGAAGAAGAAATGCCAAGGGGTCACCTGGTGTAGTCTTTCGACCTGTCCATGAGTGTGCATATGCCTAGCTTAGCCTCGTGGTTGGTTCACAAGGATACCCGGAGAATTCATTTCAAGAAGCACACGCCTTGGTAGTGGCGGTGACCCAGACATTCGTTCTTAACTCGGGTGGAGCTGACGGGATCACAGGAAATGAGTGTTCTTAGCGCTGGCGATAAACGCATCCGTCACGTCGAAAACAACCTCACTTGAATGATGAGAAAGTCATGAGGTTGGAGCACACAACGATTGGCTCATCCTGCGCAGTCTGCCTTCTATCAGGCAGCCCAACTGTGAGTCGTAGGTGTGACTTCTCACTGTGGCTGGGCTTATTCGGACACGCAGATATGACTTGGCACACAAGACTTCAAGGAGGCGTGAATGGCTTCGATGTCAACAGATCCTCACTCTTCGACTCCACCTCAACCTGAGTTAAGAGTTCACTATCCTGTTTCGAACTGAGAACTTCTGTGCATATCCGCATTTTCAGTCCCTACCTCTGGCATCAGAGCCAAGAACTGAAAGCATTTGCTTCAGTAAGTAAAGTGTCTCAGTCAAATCTTCTGCCGGCATGGCTGTGAGCCTTGGCGTTACGTCACAAATGGTTGTAGTAACCGAAAGAAGGGATACATTACACAACTGAACTAAAGTTTTGAGCAGTCCAGTCATATAAAGTCTCCCATCTCTGAATCGGCACTTACAGGACTTGAAGTTCTTAGACGCAGAGCGTTCCTCCGGTCTCTCTCTCGCCCTTGGCTGTGACATTTTACTCATCTGGTTGGTTAATCGAATAATAACCACACTCCTTGAGAAATGGTTCCTGTTTCCTCAGATGCAGCCAGCCAGTTCTCGGAAAAGACTGTTCATAATAATGAGCAGCGACAACGAAGCATCCCCAAAGTAAATGGTATCTGCCGTCGAATCCATGGTTGGTCGTGGCAAGCGGTGAGCTTCTGGTTGAATTAATCTCTTCTATTAGTTTGTTGAGTTTGACAATAGTTCCCTGTGGGCATGGGTACTGGTGCCGTTTATGTTGTCCTTTCTGGCCTCAAAAATCGATCGCCAGTTGTCGGATTAGTTGAGACAATTTTCTATTTCCTGAACATAGTGTTGTTCCTCCTCAACACTACGACACTCGTTCTACAAGCTATCCGTATGTTCCAGCCTGTGTCGTATTGCATGGATGATTCTCATGCATTCTTGGTCTTGGTAGTTTACCCTCGTCAGGCTTATCGAATTTTGACGGATCCTGTCAAAGGTATTTTCGTCCCCTTGATTGTATGTTCCGGGCTTGGTCCTGCATGTCAGCATGATCCTCAGTCATTACAGGTGCTCTCTTTTGCCACAATTGTTATTGGAACCATCAACTATGCTGTCCCCCGACATGTTGGACCGAATGTCATCTACGCGCTGTTTTGGTGTGTGGTAAAATGAGAGGATCCTATAGGCGACGCTCACAGATATATAGGGTCTATGTCACATTCGCCTTATCGACATGCTTCCCTATGTTGATGATTTGGTTCAACAAGCCCCATGATTTATCGCATTTCACTCCCGCTTATGCCTTCCTGGTAAGTGTTCTATTTTTATTCCTCCAACGCTTTCTGACGTGATCGGCTAGATATTTCCTCTGGTCAGTCAATTCTGATGTTCCTATCCGGTCAATGAATTTTACCTCTCATACTTATAGATGCTTGTTGGTGTCATTGCCTTCAATGTTTTGCGCGTCATATCACCGGACGACAATAGAGCGTTGGGAGTCCTATTAGTCGGGTATTTTTTCCAAGGTCAACATAATGAATATCACTAGGGATCGATTAAACTGAACTAGAATTTATAGGCCTTGGCTTTTTTATGACCTTTTTCTACATTTGCATATATATTATCCGGCAAGTCGTCCTGTCGTTCTCGAATGATTGGAAATTAATGGTTACAAATTTTTTAGCATTATGATGACAGGCTTCTTGGAAGGTCATCAGGCCAATGGTGCTTTCGTGGCTTGTGGGCCGCCAGGGTTCACTGCTTTGGCCCTTGTAAGATTGGGCAAGCTCTCCATCAAGATGTAGGCTATAAGACGATGAATAATCTGATAAAAAACTAATCTCTTGCAACACAGAATTGACCATCATAATCTTATCTCGCCTTCAGCTGGAGAGATTTGGTATGCATCTAGCGTCATGGCAGCCCTACTACTCTTTGGTCTCGCTGTCTTCTTCTTTGTCTTCGGCGCTTTACCTTGGTGGTTTAAAATTCACAAAAATATGAAGGAGATACTCGGGTGCTGGGCCTTGACATTTCCGAATGGTTGAGTGTGTTCTCATGTTTTCTGGCTTTCCAACTGATTTTAACATAGTTGGCTGGATCGCTATGCTTCGTGAGTTTGGTGATATTTTCGACCTGACTGGTTTCTACATTCTTCATTTGATCATGGCCATTGTCATGTGTGTCACATGGGCCGTCTTGTTTGTCTTGACAGTCATGGCATTTTATAAGGGATATATTTTTAAGTCCATGTCTGAGGATGTGATCAAAGATTCTGCCCTCTTCAAACATGATCTCGAAAAAGAGAGGCAGCAGTCTCATGTCTAAATCCTCAAATAACGTTTACTCTCATTATTTACTCTGCTCTTGGATCTAGTTATCATTTACAGTCCTAGTACGAATTGATTAAGCACGCAGTGTTTTTCCTTTGTGTTTTAATTTCTCGAATTCCAGATGATAAATTGAAGTCAGTCGCAGTCACTGTCGTGTTCAATAATATAATTCTTACATAGGTTTTCGATTAGGTTGATACTTTATAGTGCTAAGATAGAATTTAGGCGGCTCCCACTAGGCGCACAGGTCTGTGCTGCTTAGTCATCCATCAATCATGGGATAAGTCTGGTTATTAGGCTAAATTCAATGCAAAACATACTGAATTCACAAACAAATTTGACTCAAATAACACAACTATGGCCACAGCCTTCCCAGCTGACTGCCTCCCTCCTGAGGGTTATTTTGAGTTGCAAGAGACCCTATATGTGTCAATTAATAAATCAAGAGGCTATGCATTTACAACTCAATATGAGAGAAAAATGACTTCTTAACTGTTTATAATACATGCAATTGAAGCTGCCAGCCTCCCAATATACTAGACAAGCCCCTAGGTGTAGAAAATTTTATGCAATTGGCCATAAGATGACTTGGAGGGCATGCCCTTGACATTATTATAGTTGGTACTTCGTTGGTGAATTAAACTGGAATTTGAATTTGCACTTATCCCATTACTAATGGATGACTGAGCGGCACAGACCTGAGCGCCTAGTGGGAGCCAATTTAGGCCCCACGATGACATAATCGAGATCTGCCTTGCAAATGTGCGATGTGTCTCCGCCATCTACCTGGTTACAATGTCACAGAGTGGCCAGTTCCTTTTGGGCTCAGTTCATGAAAGAACACCTAGTAAATCTGCTACCCCACTCCGACAGATCAATTCAAGTGTCCATGGATTTCCGGCAGTCCAACACCGTTCTCAGAGTGCTTTTGCTCGGAGCCGGCAGGCGCAAAGAACAGAGCTACAATCACAGGCACCTCCAATAGTGGAATCGATTCCAAAAATTTTAGCAGAGGACGCTCAGTCACAACAATCGAGTTCAAATGACTGGAGAGCCCAAGTGAGTGCAGACAATGCGATGCGCGTGGCTAGCATGACAGACGAGGAACGGGAAGCAGCGAAACGGGAGGTTATAGAACGATTTGGGATAGGAGTCGGGGATGTTTTGAAACGTGCTCGTCAAGCTCGGGAGATGACTACCACCAAAGGCCGGCTCAGTCATAAACATAGATCTCCCCCACCTTCGTCTGAAGCTGACAAAGAAGCCTTTCAGAAAATGACCGAAGGTGCCGTGTTACGGGAAAATTTTATTATAATTGCAAGCTCACGTTGTTGGGTCTGAACTAGTTCCAATATCTGATGAAGAGCCTGCTTCCTCTCGTGCTAGTGGACGAGGTAAGCGCGTTTTGCACTGAAGGATGATTTATTGAAGGGCTCCTTTTTGTCCGGGTTCGGCTGACTATTTGTAGGATTTTCTCCACCACCAGTACTTTCGCGACCTGATTCGCGACCATCTAGCCGGGTTGATCGCAAGCTTCGTTTTGCTGAACTTGGTCCTAATGACGTTTATGTGTACGAGTCCGCTCCCTCGTCACCCAAGAGGCAACCATTAGCTCTTCCCCCTGCAAAGGAGGACGGAACAGCTATATCCCTCGGCCAATGGCGTGGAAGGATGCCACCGACAGCGATGCCTAGTCCACAATCATCACCGCAATCATTGCCAGTTGAAATTTCCAAGCCTAATTCAGCAGGAGTAAGTAGTCCTGCAGAGCCGGAAGAGGGAACTCCAGAATTCATACGACGACGCTACTTCCCTGGTGCATCTGCCAATGATCCTAACCTCGCTTGGATGCAGGGAAGTCCTTTCTCTACGCCAGCTGATCAAGCCTCTGCTTCTCTTCGATTCGATCTGTCTGGGAAAATTGTTCCAACCTGCATGGCAGTTCAGCTTCCAACACATCTAGGTCTTCACCATCATTCCGAAGGTTCGATGGCAGGATATACTTTGGATGACATATTTTTGCTATCAAGATCAACGGTACCGGCCCAGCGTGCAGCCATGCTAGGCGTCTTAGCGTCTATAGTTCTTAACTTGGGAAAGGCTGTCAAAGGCGATTGTCCTGGTTTAGAGGAACTTTTACCTAGAGCGGAGGATTTTAGAAGACGCATCATGGCTGCCGGTGTTGAGGCCATGAACGAAAGGGGTAGTGTCGGTATCCGAGCCATTGAAGTTGTGTGGGCGTCTATAGTCGGTTGGGATGAGGAACAAATACAGATCAAGGGCGTAGAATTGCAGAAGGAATCCGATGCTTCTATCTCATCCCTTCAATTCGACTTCTTCCTGCCTCAGATTGTGCATGCATTTTTGCAAGGAGACATTCCATTGGAGTCATCTAATCAGTTGCTTGCCATTTTGCATTGCTTGGCAAAACAAAATAACAAGATTGCCGAGACTGTTCTTCGCACTCCCAATCTCTTGGCCACCATCCTTTATACATTTCTGCAAATCCCAACAAGTCAAAACGGGCGTCAACCAGAGCCAGCGGCTATTGAATTCCTTATTACCCTAGCTTCAGCTTCTCGATATAATGCAGAGGCTCTTGGCACCCTTCAGAACACTGAGGAAGTGGAAGGGCATAGTAGACCCAGGTGGTTAATGGATCTTTTGGGCACTGAAGAGTCAAATGGACCTCAGGAACTTGAAAGGCCTGCAAGTATTCTACTTCGCTTCATCACCATGCTCCCACCATCGTCTCTCTTACCATCTACGCAAATTGTAAACCTGTTGACGCTGTCGATGCACTTTTATTGTGCTCTGGCATCCTACGGGCTTTGCTCTAATATCGCAAAAATTGCGGTAGAACCACTCTCTCGCCTCGGCCAATATGTCACATCTTCGATTTGTGGTTCACAGGCTCTTCAAATTGCATGGTTGGACTTGCAGAGCATGTGGACAGTCTGTGCTATTGACCCTCATAAAACGACGCCTGTTCATGATTTACTTTGGAGTCAGGTTGTTGGATGGCTTTGGAAAGACGAGGTCGTTCTTATTGCACAAAATTTGGGAGATCGAGAAGAGGACTGGAAGCTGTGGGATGCAGTATGGCGAGCTGAGGCTCAGTGGCTGGAGGGCTGCAAGATCAATAGCACCAGAGGAGGTGAGACTGAGAGATTGGAGTTCTTAGAGCGTTCTGGGACTACATTTAGTAGTGGTATAAGAGGCCAGGTTGTCATCAGAGCCATAGATGCACTGCGGAGTGATTTGGAGGCTGATGATGTGTCAAAAGACCTTGGACGTGCTGCCCTTCATGCTGGATTGTTGAAAGCTGCCATGCAAGTATGGCTGGCATCCTTGCCTCCACATCTAGATGGACCGCCACCGTCTCCACCTTTTGACTTGCCATTCCCCGCCATTTCCGCTATTTCTGCCAAATTAGTCACACATCCTTTGTGGGACAGTGTCCGTGCAGGCAGCATAGCACCAAAAAACTACGTCCATGCTCGTCAATTGTCTGGACTCCTTAATTCATATCTGCTGCTATCGAGGAGACTTCCGGGTATATCGGAGGAATTATGGGTAGCTCAGGCTTTATCTATCCTTTCGAGGCTTATGCCTGGTGATGAAAAATTTGCGATGAGCGTGGTTGAGCGGCTATCACATCTCATT
>Ga0153939_1000705_pt1 | contig 12939 bp, 13 predicted proteins | sample TSNJ023MetaG_FD_104734 | JGI IMG/M metagenome (GOLD analysis project Ga0153939, IMG submission 104734) | Attine ant fungus gardens microbial communities from New Jersey, USA - TSNJ023 MetaG | ecosystem: Host-associated > Fungi > Mycelium > Unclassified | place: USA: New Jersey, Brendan T. Byrne... | reverse complement strand
CTTGCCGCTTCCGGAAAAAACGCGCCCCAGAATCTCCTTTGACAGCGCAATCTCCATGGGCTTTCCCAAAAAGCGGGTGGTGACGCCCCGCAGGCCCAGACCCCGGGTGCCCTCAAACACCTGGATGGCCGCGCGCCGTCCGTCCACCCGAACCACGCGGCCGGTGCGCAGGGAGCCGTCGTCCAGCTTAAGCTCCACCATCTCCTCAAAGGAGAGGTCGGGGACGTTGTCCAGCACCACAATGGAGCCGTTGATTTCTTTGAGTCCTACAAACTGGATATTCATTTCGCCACTCCATTCCCGCGCGCGCTCAATTGGCCGCGACCTCCGCCAGTGTGCTGTCAATGTCCGTGTAGTATTGCCCGAACCGCTCCAGCCGGTCGTTGGGCGCCTCGTACTTGATTTTAACGATCCGGTCAAAAAGGCCGGTGCGCAGAATCAGCGACATGGGAACGCCCTTTACCACAAGCTCCGAACACTTCTCGTTCAGATAGAGGATCACCTGCATCATTTTTAGCTGCTTTTCCAGCGGCACAAAGGAGTCGTCCTTGTGGAAGGCGTTTTGCTGCAAAAAGCCCACCCGCAGCACCTTGGCCACCTCCAGGGTCAGCTTCTGGTCGTCGGGCAGCACATCGGAGCCGATGAGCTTTACAATTTCCATAAGATTGTTTTCCTGCAGCAGCAGGGCGGTCACCCTCTGGCGGCACTCCATAAATTCGGCGCCCACATTTTCCTCAAACCAGTCCCGCAGGTCCTCGGTGTACTCGCTGTAGCTGGTGTTCCAGTTGATGGCGGGGTAGTGCCGGGCGTAGGCCAGGGATTTGTCCAGGGCCCAAAAGGCGCGCACAAACCGCTTTGTGTTCTGGGTGACGGGCTCCGAGAAGTCTGCGCCCTGGGGGGAAACCGCGCCGATGATGGAGATGGAGCCCTCCCGCCCCGACAAGGTGACGGTGTACCCGGCGCGCTCGTAAAACCCCGCCAGGCGGCTGGGCAGGTAGGCGGGAAAACCCTCCTCGGCGGGCATTTCCTCCAGGCGGCCCGAAATCTCGCGCAGGGCCTCGGCCCAGCGGGAGGTGGAGTCGGCCATGATGGCCACGTGGTAGCCCATGTCCCGGTAGTACTCCGCCAGGGTGACGCCGGTGTAAATGGAGGCCTCCCGGGCCGCCACCGGCATGTTGGAGGTGTTGGCGATGAGGGTGGTGCGGTGGGTGAGGGGCCTGCCCGATTTGGGGTCGATGAGCCCGGAAAACTCCTCCAGCACCTGGGTCATCTCGTTGCCGCGCTCGCCGCAGCCGATGTAGATGATGATGTCGGCGTCGCACCACTTGGCCAACTGGTGCTGGGTCATGGTCTTGCCGGTGCCAAAGCCCCCCGGCACGGCGGCGGTGCCGCCCTTGGCAATGGGAAACAGGGTGTCGATAACCCGCTGCCCCGTTATCAGCGGCAGGCGGATGGGCAGCCGCCGGGTCACCGGACGCGGCACCTTGATGGGCCACTGGTGGCACAGCGTCAGCGGGTGGATTTCGCCGTTTTCCCGCTCCAGCTTCACCACCACCCGGTTGACGCCGTAGGAGCCGGAGGGCGCGGCGTACACCACCCTGCCGGACATATGGGGCGGCACAAGGCAACGGTGCTCAATCAGGCTGGTTTCGGGGCAGGTGGCGTAAATCGCCCCGGGGGCCAGCATATCCCCCTCCCGCACCGTCACCGTCACATCCCACAGCCGCTCCCCGTCCAGCAGCGGCACCGAGGCGCCCTGGGCGATAAACGCGCCGGAGAGCCTGGCGATGTCGTGGAGCGGCCGCTGGATGCCGTCGAAGATGTTGGAGAGGATGCCCGGCCCCAGCAGGGCGCGCATAGGCCCGCCGGAGGGCTCCACAATTTCCCCGGGGCGCAGCCCGGTGGTGTTCTCGTACACCTGGATGGTGGTGGCCTTGTCGTTGGTGGCGATGACCTCGCCAATAAGCCTGCTCTCCCCCACGTAGACCATTTCCAGCATGGAAAAGTCGGTGGTATCGCGAACGGTGATGACAGGACCGTTGATCGAATAAATTGCATTATCTGCCATCCCTGGCACCCCTTTCGTCAGTGGACTGTTAGCTTGCATTGCTCCAAAAACCAGGGGCGCGCGTCGCCCAGCCGCAGGTCCAAGGTTTCGTCGCTCAGCGCCGCCGCGGCCTCGTTGTAGAGCTTAAATCCGCCGATGCGTATGCTTCGGTCGGCGATTACCCGCACCGGGGAGTCCAGCGCTTGGCGGATGTCCTGCACAAGGCCGAGATCCGCCTCCCGCAGCGACACCGTGGTGGCGGCGTGGTCGTAGGCGTCCCGCAGCTTTGCAATGCCCCCCAGCAGGTCCTCCCGGTAGGCGGGGGTCTCCGTGTAGGCGGCAAGGTTTGCGCGCGCCGCGTCAAAGACCTTTTCCATCAGCTCCCGGCGCAGCAGCAGCAGCTCCCGGTGCAGCTGGTTTTCCTTCACGGCCAGCCGGCTTTTTGTGTCCATGCGCAGCGCGCTTGTCTTTTTGCGCACTGTTTCCGCCATGCCCTGCCGCAACTTGTCCTCCCACTGGTGAAGCTCGGAGGACTGTATTTTGTTGGCCCGCTGGATGAGCTTTTTGCTGTCGTTTTCCGCCTGGGCCAGGATGGCGGAGGCAATGATCTGAAGGCGTTCATTTGAATTAGGCATATGGATCGTCCCATCCTTATCTGCTATATCTTAATTCCCACGGCCTCCCGCACATAGCGGGTGATGGAGTCGGTGATCTTGCCCTCGCCGTGGCGGTCGGCCACCTCCACAATCAGCGGCCGGGGCTGGTTTTGCTTTTGGGCGTAAATGGCGGCCCGGCACAGCTCCATGAGCTTGGCGGTGATGAGCACCACGCCGATATTGGGATTTGCGCTGGCCTCCCGCAGGGCGGCTTCCACCTCCCCGGCCGTGTGAACCACACAGCCCTCAACGCCGGTCATGCGCATGCCGATGTAGGTGTCGTGGTTGTCGCTGATGAGATAAAATTGCATAACGGTCACTTCCTACAGCTTGTTGATGATCATCATGGAGATGAGCAGCCCGTACAGGGCCACGCCCTCGCCCAGCGCGACAAATATCAGCACCTTGCCCAGGGCCTTGGGGTCCTCGCTGACGGCGCCGATGGCGGCGGAGGCGGCGGAGGCCACGGCGACGCCCGCGCCCAGGGCGGCAAGCCCGGTGGAGAGGGCCGCGGCCAGGTACCCCATGCCCGCGCCGGTGGAAACGACGTTGACGCCCTGCCCGGTTTCGGCGGCGAGGGCCACCAAATCCCCCACGGGGAGCAGAACCAGCAAGGCGGAGACGGCAAAAAAGGCGCAGAGATTGCAAATTAACGCGCCCTTGGCGCGTTTGCCGGTGGCGACGCGGCGGTACACCGGCAAGAGCGGCGCAAACAGCATCAGAATAATCAGTGCGGGGGCAATGAATAACATGGCGGTTGACATACCAAACATCCCTTTCCAAAAAGCGGCCGAAGCCTTGATTATAGTGAATCAACTTTAAAAATGGAAAAAAGAAAGAGGAAAAGTTGATTCCCAGCCGGTAAACCAACTTCAAAATGATCGCATTTTGAAGTTGGTTTACTATAATTAGTAATTGACCCGCACCGGCTCGAACCGGGTGCCCGCGCCGTCAAAGAAGCGGCCGAACATCTCGTAAAACTCCAGGCGCAGCGCCTGAATGCCCACGAGAAGGCCCTCCATGCCCATGACGAAGAGGTTGCCGACGGCGATGGTGACAACGGCGCCCACCGGGCCAAACATCCCGGAGATGCTGAACACAACGCTCATGAGGCCCGCGTGGACCATGACAAAGCCGCCGATGCGCAAAAAGGACACCGTGTTGGTGATAAAGCTCAGCAGCACCTCGAACATCTCGAAGAAGCTCTCGATAAAAAAGCTGCCGACGCCGTCGGGAAAGATGTATTGAAGCATCGTTGTTGGCTTGGACTGCCGGGCCCCGGCAACGGGCAGGGGCTCGCCCTCCACGCATTTGCGGATAAAGCCTTGGGCCGCCTCGTTGGAGGAGAGAAACTCGTCGGGAATGTATACCCGCTCAAAGCGCAAATCCCGGAAGATGGCGTCCATTTTGTCCTCATGGACCTTGGCCGCCGCATAGAGGCACCAGATATAGTCCTGATCGGTTTTTATGGGGTGGAGCACAAAGGGCTCGTCCTCGTAAAAAACCAGCTTGTTGTAGCTGTCGGTGGGAATGCGCCCAAAGCGGGAGGTCACATAATGGCTGCTGAAGACGTCCAGGATGTTCAGCCCGCCCTCCTTGAAGGTAAAGCTGCTTTTGAGATCCTCGTCCGAGGAGATTCTGGCCCCCTTGGAGCGCAGATACAGCAGGCGGTGGAGGGGTTCGCGGAAGAATATGGCCACCAGGGGCAGCACAAGGCAAAGCAGCACAAAGGGCGCCGAGAACAAGCTTTTGCCAAAGAGCAGCATGGACACCACGGCCACAATGACCGAGGCGTAAAACACAAGCCCCGCCACGCCGTTTTGCGAGAACAGCGAGCGCTCCAGGCTGCGCTGCTTGACGCCGATGCAGATGTTCAGCAGCATCACGGTGAGGATGAGCACCACGCCCATGGCCACGGTGGTGAGCAGCAGGCCGGTGGTGGTGGCGGAGTCCATGACGGAAACGGGCTTTTCCGCAAAGCCCAGGGCGTGGTACAGGGGGTCCAGCGCGTCCTCAAAGCCGAACACCGAGCCATAAAGTACGCCAAAGAAGGCGCCCACAACGCCGACGCGGGCCATTATTTGCCCCAGCTGCACCCTCCTAAGCTTCCAAAGCAGGAAGCCCAGCAGCGAGACAACCAGCCCCTGCCCCACATCGCCGAACATCATGCCGAAGAGCAGGCAATAGGTGCAGCACACAAAGGAGGTGGGGTCGATGTCGTTGTAGGCGGGGGAGCCGTACATGTTGACAAACATCTCAAAGGGCCGCGTAAAGGCGTTGTTCCGCAGCCGCACCGGCACCTCCAGGCGCGGGTCGCCGCCGGCGGGCCGGGCGGAGACGACGATGTCGGGTATATCGCCGACCAATTTGAGAAACGCCTCCTTGTCCCGGGTGGGGATAAAGCCCACCAGGTGAAAGGTTTCCTTAACGGTGACATAGCGGCGCAGGTTGTGGGCGTCGTGGAGAAGCTTCACCTTGGAGTAGAGCTGGAGAAAGGGGTCCCGGGCGGACTGCAAAAAGTCCTCCGCCTCCTCCGGCGCGGCCCGCCGCTCCAGCATTTCGCTGACAAAGCTGTCCGATTCCTTGATAAACGCCTTGCGGTTGCCGGTGGGCAGCCCGCCGAACTCCCGGTATCCCAAGGGGAAATTCAGCTGGGCGGCCGTTTCGGTGATCCTTTGGAGCAAGGCGCTGTAGGGGTTTCGCAGCAGCGCCTGCTTGCCGATGGAATACTCCGAGAGCTTGGAGGCGTCCTCCGGCTGAAACACCCCGCTTTGGAGACAGCGGATCAGGGTGCCGTTCAGAGAATCCACCCTGCCGTTGATGTCAATAAAGGTCATTTTTTCAATTGCCACTGTGGTTTACACACTCCCTTTCCCTTAAATAACCAACAGCTTTCGTATTTCTTCGGCGGGGACGCTGTACCGCGTGCCCTCGATGATATTGACGATGTTGCCCGCCTCGATTTCCAGCAGGCTGATGTAGCTGAGCAGGGTCACCGGCGCCTGTTGCGAGGAGCGGAATTTGCGCAGGGTCAGGCCCTGCTTGGCGGTGGTGGAAAGGACGCCCACCCAATTGAATTTATCGGCCTCGGAAAAACGCGGCGGCTCCCCGCGCACCATGCCCCGTATGCGCTCCAGGCTGGCCGACGCGCCGGACTGGAGCAGCGCGCCGTATTCCCGGGGGGGGATTTTTCCCCGCACCTTGATGAGGCGTTCCCGGATGACGGGAATGTCCGCGTTAAAGAAATGCTTGAGCCGCACAATTACGGACAGGTTGTGTAAATCGATGCGCGTGTGCAGCAGCTCGGTGAGATCCCGCCGGGTCTTGCCCCGGTAATCCTTTTGCACAATCTCCAGCGACTTCTGGTAGGAATAGCCCAGCAGCGCCGTCTCGCAGCCGGTGATGTCCGCGGTCTTCCCATCGTCCGGCGGGCGGAAGGGACCCACGATGCGGTAATACTCCGAGGGCTCCAGCACGTTCAGCAGCTCGTCGAAGGTGGTGGCCTTGGCCAGGGCGTACAAGTTAAAGGAGGTGTGGTCCGTCAGGTATTCCGGCATGGAGATGACGTAGCGCTCCATGGAGCCCGCGTTGAGGTACCGGATGGCCAGCAGGATCTGGGCGATCTCCCGCTCCATAAGGTGCAGGCGAAAAAACAGATTGTCGTTGCGGGAGTATTTCAGCAGCCGCACATAGGTGTCCAGCCCAAAGCGGCGCACAAGGTACTCCAATTGCTCCCGGTGAATAAGCTCCTCCTTCACCTCCTCCAGGGCGGGGGCGTAGTAGGTGTCGTTTTTCAGGTACCCGGCCACCTCGCCCACGTTTTTTTTCTGGAGCAGCGCATTGTAATCCTCGGCTTTCAGTCGTTTTCCGTACAGAGCGCGGACCTTGGCTATGGCCGCGTTTCCTGAATAATCCAACATCGGCGTCACCGTCCCAAGCACTTGTCGGTCAACTGCGTCACCCAACGCTCAAAATTTTCGTTCCACGCCGAATAGAGACTGCTTTCCATTTCGGCGTACCGCTTCTTCACCTGGTTGTAGGAAGCTTCCAGCGCGGCGCTCTCGGCGTCCTTTACCTCCTGCACCCGCAGCGACGCCTTCTGGTTGTAGCTCTCCTGGAGCTTTTGCTTTTCCGCCTGGATTTCCCGCAGCGTCTTGTCGTAGTATTCCTGCGCCTCGCTCTTTTTCCGGCAGGCCTCCCGGTCCACTTCCACCAATTTTTGTACATCGGTATTCATACCTGGCCCCCCATTCCGTGTATACTGTCTACTGTAAATCACATAGATTATAGATCTTACCAATTCAGAAATCAAGTCCAATTTACAATTTGCCCACGCCAAACGCATGAAAGTGAAAAAAGGTGAATGATGAAAAATGAATGATGAATGATTATGGTATCGCCATTTGGCGATGAATAAAAAGGCAAATGGGGAACTACTGTTTAATTTCGATTCATCCGCGCAGCGGATTCCATAATTATTCATTATTCATCATTCATTTTTCATTCATGCGTTTGTCGTGACAATTTGCCGCGACAAACGCAGGTCAAGCAATGAACGCAACGTGATGTAGGGGCGGGGTAAACCCGCCCGCAATAGATGTATCATCCAAATTGCGGGCGGGCTGACCCCGCCCCTACATCATTCAGCCGCTACAGATGGCTTTGTATCGCCGCCTGCACCTCGTCTTTTTGCTTGACGCCCACCATGCGGCTCACCGGTTCGCCGTCCTTGAATACAATCACCGTGGGAATGTTGGTGACGCTGAACTGCCGGGCCAGCTCGTCGTTCTCCTCAATGTTCACCTTGCAGAAGGCGACGCTTTCCATTTCACCCGCCAGCTCCTCCAGCACCGGGGCGAAGATCTGACAGGGCACGCACCACCCCGCCCAAAAATCCACCACCGACACGCCGCTCTTTATGGTCTCCTGGAAAGTCGCTGTGTCCAATTCCGTCATTTTTATCAGCCTTTCATTTTTCATTTTTTATCCGCTAGTACTTCACCAACGCTAAAACTGTTGATTCCCTGTGTTCAGCCAGGATACCGCGCTGAGGGCGGCGGTCTGCCCCTGCCCCGCCGCGCGCATGTACTGGTGCGGCTTGCCGGTGCAGTCACCGGCGGCGAAGCAGCCCTCCAGGTTGGTGCGCATATCGCTGTCCACCTGAATAAAGCCGTCCTTTAACGCGATTCCCGGCACCAGGGTGCCGGGGGCAATGCTCTCCCGCAAAAGAAACACCCCGTCCACCTCCAGGGGCCCGCTGTCCAGCACAAGGGCGGCAGCCTTTTGTTCGCCGGTTATTTCCACCGCCTGCCCCTTCAGGAGCCGAATGTCCTCCCGCAGCGGCGCCGCCGACGGCTTCACCGGAAGGTAGTACACCGTTTTGGCCAGCTCTGCCACAAAGTTTGCCTCATGCACTGCCTCGTCGCCCCAGCCGAGAATCGCCACCGTCTTTCCCTTGTACAGCGGCGCGTCGCAGGTGGCGCAATAACCCACGCCCCGGCCCAGCAGACGCTCCTCCCCCGGCAGCGGCTTGCCCTGGAACGCCCCGGGGCACAGAATCACCGCCGCGGCCTCGTACGCGTTTTGGTTGGTGGCGATGGCAAAATGCGTGCCCATGGGATAGATGGTGTTCACCTGCTCGGCGCTTACGGCAATATCCATCCGCTGGAGGTGATCCAGAAAGCGGCTTTGCAGCTCCTTGCCGGTGACATCGGGAATACCCAGGTAATTGCGGATGTGCGGGGCGGTCTCCACCTTGTAGCTTGTGGAATGGGAACCAAACAGCAAAAACCGCTTGTTGCGAATTTTTAAATTAAGAGCCGCTTCCAGCCCGGCGGGACCGGAGCCCACCACCACGGCGTCGTATCTGGACATATACTCCTCCTATATTGTTGACGCGACGGTCAAGTTTATTACCGCTTCTCTATTTTATGGTGATTTTGTGAAATGGTTTTGAATGAACCGTGAATAATAAAAGATCTGTCGAATCCTGCTTGTCAAACCTGTCCCGGCTTTGTTATAATATGGTTTGTATTGTTTACCGGCATACATAAAATACGCAAAAGGAGGATAAATAATGACAGCTACCGCCCCCCGCATTCGTGGCTTTGCGGGCTTGCTTCTGGCCGCGTGCGTTTTAACCGGCGCCTTGGGCAGCTCGTTTACAGGAGGTACCGGCCTGGAACCGCCGGGCAATGACAACACCAATCTCGCCGCGTCTTCTGTTACCATTAAAACACAGGAGGCGGCCGACAATATACTACAGGGACAGGGTGGCGTCCGGGGCATTGACGTCTCCCATTACAACGGCTCCATCAATTGGGAAAAAGTGAGAACCGACAATGTACGCTTTGCCATGGTCCGCGCCTCCTACGGGCTGGAGGTGGATAAAAACTTCGCGGCCAATGTACAGGGCGCCGGCGCCGCCGGCTTGAAGGTGGGCGCGTACCACTTCGCCAAATTCACCACCCGCAAAACCATGCGTGCGGAAGCGGCGCATTTTATCTCCCAACTGAAAAGCGTGAATGGAATTACATACCCCGTTGTGCTGGACCTGGAAAGCAATGTCCACAGAAAAATCAAAAGGAGCTCGCTGACAACCCTTGCCATTGAATTCATGGAGCTGGTGAAGGCCGAGGGGTATTCGGTGATGATCTACACCAACTACAACTTCTTTAAGGAGCATCTGGATTTGTCCGAGCTGCAAGGCTACAATCTCTGGGTGGCCAATTACATGGCCGAGCCCAACCTGGGCGCCAACCAGAAGATGTGGCAGCACACCTCCTACGGCTCGGTCAAGGGCATCAGCGGCCGGGTGGATATCAACATCGCCTACGACGCCTCCATCAGATCGGGCGCGGATACGGGTACAGGTACAGGTGCAGGTGCGGGTGCGGGCGCTGTGCGGGTTGACAAAAACATATCCCAGAGCATCCGCGGCACACTGAATTCCCGGTACAACGCGGGGCTGCCGGACAGCGGGCTCAAGTCCAGCGACATGAACACCGCCATTATCAAGGGGCTGCAAATCGAGCTGAATTCCCAGATGGACTCGGGAATCCCGGTGGACGGAAATTCCAGCTCCCGTCTGGTTTCGGAGCTGTCCTCCATCAACTGGAAGCGGAACAGTACCAAAGGCAATATCACCTATTTGCTCCAATCCAAGCTGTTCTACAGCGGCTGCTACCAGAAGGAGCTCACCGGCGTCTACGACGATTACACCTACGAAGCGCTGTGCGCCTATCAGACCAAGCAGGGCGTCAGCGTAACCGGGGTATTCGACGAAAGCACCCTGCGCACCATGTTCAGCTACGGCTGGTAACCGCCGAACCATAACCATAGCCTGCCCGAAAGGGCGGGCTATTGCTATGTGAATAAATGAAAAATGAACGATGAATGATTATGGTATCGCCATTCGGCGATGAATTGTGTTTTATTTTGATTCATCCGCCGCAACGGATTCCATAATTATTCATTATTCATTTTTCATCATTCATTTTCTTTTCTCATCATTCATCAGAGATAATCCACATATTTGGGCATCAGGTCTGGGTTCACATCGTCGGTGTAGGGGTTTTGCAGCCGCTCCAGCCGGTCCAGGTTCAGCCGCGCGCAGGCAAGCTCCGGCATGGGCAGGCTGTCGGTTTGCTCCACAATGCCGCTCTTGTTCCTGAGCAGGCTGTAGGGGGCGTATACACAGGCGGGGCCGCCCAGGGAAAAGCCCATGCCCAAGTCCCCCACCAGCGGGCTCTGCACGGCGTAAACGCCGGATTCCTGGGCGCGCATGTTGACGCCCATGGCCGACTCCACCGAGGTGTACCGCCCGGTGTACAGGGTGGGGTTCAGCAGTATGCGCGCCCCCAGGCTTTTGGCGATGCGGCCCAGCTCGAAGTAGCCGTTGTCCTCCCCGATGAGGATGGACAAGGGCCCCAGCGGGGTGTCGAAGGTCTTTAGCTCGGAACCCGATTCAATTTGCAGCTCCAGCTCCAGCGAGTTGAGGCTCAGCTTATCCTGGGTGCCCACCAGCTCCCCGTTATGGCTGAATAAAAACGCGCGGTGGCGAAGCTCGTTTTCCTCAAAATACAAGGTGGACCCCGCCATGATGTACACCTTGTGGCGGCCCGCCAGCGCCGACATGGTGTTGTAGTAAGCGTCGAAAAGGGAATCCGAAAGCCGGGCCAGGGCAGCCGTGACCCGCGCGGGGTCGAGTGCGCCGGTGTTGGCCTGGGGGCGCAGGCAGGCGGCAAACGCCTCCCAGCCCCGCGTCTGGACCCCGGCGGGCAGCAGCCCCGTATAGGCGGGAAAGCAGACAAGCTGCGCCCGGCGGTTGACGGCGTCGCTGACATAGGCGTTCATATCGGCGACATAATCCCCCATGGTTGCGTAATACCGGAGCATAAGCTTTACAGCCGCCACCCACACCGACTGGGAGTTGACCACCCGGAGGTTGTCCGAGGGCTCGATTGCAAGCTCCTTCACCAGAATATCCACCTCGTGGGGCAGGGTTCTTCCAGGGATATCCAGACGGTTCACGGCATCGGCCACCTTTCTTATACCAGTTTATTCTATTATAGCGTCCGGGGCGGGATTCTTCAAGTAAATTCACAGGTGCAGGGTTGAAATACGGCGCGTTGTACAGTATAATAACAAATATGAATCTATGGGAAAGGTGAGCTGAGAATGCCGTCATTTGATACACAGGCGCCCCAATTGCTGCAAACGCTTCTGGAGGGCTACCGCGATCACTTCAAGGTGCAGGAAAATTGGCAGCTGGGCGATGCAACGCTGGTGGCGATGGCCCAGTTCCTGAATGTGGAGGAAAAATTTCTGCTGGTTCGATCCGTGAAAATGCGGCCCACCGAGGCGCAGGAGATCGTCATGTTTTTTATCGAGCCGGAGATTACCGGCGACGTGCTGGACAATGTGGAGAAGCTCATCGGCAGGGCCGAGGAGCTCCACGTGGACCCAAAGGATGGGCATGCCTTTACCATTCTCACCGCGGTGCTGCTCTCCCGCATCCCTGTGGATAAAACGCTGCAAAAGCGCATTAAACGGTACCGCTTCCGCAAGGATTATCAGCGGGGCAAGTACGGCTGGTCCCTGGGGCGCATCGGCGTAATGGACGTTGACAGCCGTTCGATTTTGACCAACAAGGACGGCCACGATGTGAGCAAGGTGCTGACCCGCTACAGCAAGCCGAAGGCGGCGTCCCAGGGGGACGGGGCCGCCCCCGACGGAACCGGGGATGCGAAATTATTGTAATGCAGCACAAACACATGAATGGACGGAATATGAACAATTAACGATTTTTTTGATGTAAGGGCGGGTTAACCCCGCCCTTACAACCGGACACACCCATATTAAAGAGGTGAAGGATGAATCTATATACAGTGGAAGGCGCCAGCAATGTGCGGGACGTGGGCGGGTATCCCACCCGGAGGGGCGGCGTTGTTCCAACCCGCGTCTTTATCCGGGCGGGGTCGCTGAGCAGGCTCACCGGCAAGGGCCGCAAGGCCCTGGCGGCGCTGGGTGTGGACTGCGTTGTGGACCTGCGCTCCACCTTTGAGGTCCGGCGGGAGCCGGACGCCCTGGAGGGCATCGCGGCGGATTATCACCGGGTTCCCATGCTGGATTATATCCAGTCCAACCTGGCCGAGAACAAGTTTTCGGCGTTTCCCTCCTCCATGACCGAGATGTACAAGGGGCTGCTGGACCACAGCCAAAAAGAATTTTTTGAATTGTTTTCCATATTGGCCCTTGCGCAATACAAAACGGTGCTGTTCCACTGCACCGCGGGCAAAGACCGCACCGGGGTAACCGCCATGCTGCTGCTGGAGCTGGCGGAGGTGCCCGACGTGGACATTGTGGAGGACTACACACACAGCGAGCGGTTGTTCGCCCCCGTAAACAGGCCCCTTGCGCTCCCTCCCGGGCTGGATTACATGTTCCAGTCCAGGCCCCGGACCATGCGGGAGGCCATTGACCACCTGCGTGTGGAATACGGCGGCGCGGGGGAATACCTGCGGCACATCGGCCTCGCCCCATCCCAACTGGACAGCCTGCGCGGCAAGCTAATGATGAATGATGAACAATGAATGATGAACAATGAATGATGAACAATTATGGTATCGCCGTTCGGCGATGAATTGAATGACAAACGGGGAGTATTTTTTATTTTGATTCATCCGCGCAGTGGATTCCATAATTATTCATTATTCATCATTCATTTTTCATTCG
>Ga0153939_1000704_pt1 | contig 12939 bp, 8 predicted proteins | sample TSNJ023MetaG_FD_104734 | JGI IMG/M metagenome (GOLD analysis project Ga0153939, IMG submission 104734) | Attine ant fungus gardens microbial communities from New Jersey, USA - TSNJ023 MetaG | ecosystem: Host-associated > Fungi > Mycelium > Unclassified | place: USA: New Jersey, Brendan T. Byrne... | reverse complement strand
GCACCCAAGCACACGGCGGGGATATAGACCCTTTTGGGAATTGCGCACAGCCACCCCTGCAGCCAGAACGCCACCGGGAGCATGGCAAGAGCACTCGCCTGTCCCAGCGCGGCTCCCCATTCCCCGTTAAAGGGCAGCAGACCAAACGCGGGGCCGGTCCAGCACACAAACAGCGCGCACAACAGGGCCAGCAGAAGCATTGTGCCGCTGCGCCGCCGCCAAAAGATCCCAAATCCCAGACACAGCGCCAGGACCACCAGCACAACGCCCAAACCCACGCCGCAAATCAGGTGGCGTGTGCTCAGCAGACGGCTCACCGCCTCCGGACTGCCCAGGGCGGGCGGACAGACTGCAACCCCGGGGCCGTCTGGGGCCGCTATCACAATTTCAATCCTTTCCGACGCGGTAAAGGCGATAAAGGAGCCCGCCACAGCGGCCCTGCTCTCGCCGTTTATCCAGACCGCGCTTGCCGGAGAGAGTTCCGGCAGCTCCAGGGCGTAGCTGCGAGCCGCATCGTCGGCGTAAACGGTGAGGCGCAGGGTGCCGCCGGGGGCTTCGCCGCCCGTCCATACCGCGCCGCCGTACCGACCGATAAAGACGTACTCGTCCGGCACCTCCAGCCCCTGGGCCAGCGCCTCCGGGGTAAGCTGCTTATCCGGATAGAATTCCCAGTCGTCCACCAGAAACAGCAGGGGGTTTTGCTCATACGCCTCCATATCCAGGCGCAAGATCCCCATCCTGCCACTGCCGGAGGGATGGGCGGGGTACCGGTACCTGTTGTCGTACCGGTACCCCGACAAAAAGATCCCCGCGCCGCACACCACAGCCAGCAAAAGCGCCAGAATGTACAGCAGCGGGGAACGGTTTTTCCCCCGGCTCATGAGCTCGCCTTGCGCGCGGGGGAATTCATTCCGCGATAGAGCGCTACACCCGCCGCGAAGAGCACACACAGCATTGCAGCCGCGGCGCCCGCGGCCACGGGAACCGAGACATTGGTGCGATTGGCGGCGGTGGTTTCACCGGCGTCCTCCAGCATCGCCGCTGCCGGAACGGCCTTGCTGTTCTCGATGGTGTAGGTGCCCGTGGCGGTGAGCTCTATGGTAATTCTGCCGCCCGCAAGAGTCACCGGCAACGAAGTGCCGACGCTGTCCACACAGGTCAAATCCTCACTGTCCGCGTCCGTATCGCAGGGGAAAATAACCGTGAGGGTCTCCCCCTCAAAGCCTGTTATCTCCCGCCCGGCCACGTACAGCCGCAAGTGGAAGCGGTCCTCCGAGAGCATCACCAGCTCCACCTCAAAGAGCTCGTCCTCCTCCATTTGAATAGTGGAGAGGGCGGACGTGGGGATGAGCAGGCGCATGTCACCCTGTTGAAAGGTCACCTGAACGGGGTTTGCGCCGATTAAATCCTGGAGCGTCCGCCAGCTATAGGCCGTGGCGCCGGGCGCGGCCTGGGGCAGGGGCTCCTCCGCTTCCGGCTCCGGCGCCGGGGTGTAGGACCTCGCCGGAGAGGCGGAGGACCGCGTAATCGGGGCCGTGTTCCCGGCGTCCCGCACTGGCTCCGGCGTTTGGGCAGCCTCCTCGGCGGTTGCCTGGGGGAAATTCACCGAGGGGTCAAAGACCGCCGAGCCCCGGCTGCGGTCCGAGGTGCTGTTTGTCTTTTTGCTGCTGGAGCTGCGGCTGGCGGTAACGGTTGGCTTTGTGGGGCTGTACACGCTGATCGCCAGAGAGTAGGGCTGGAAATTGTCCACGGGGAAGCTCCGCTGGGGAATGTCCGCATAGCACAGCGCTGTGTATTCCCCCGGCGCGCCTGTGTTGACGCCGCTGGTATCCCAGTTCACCGGCAGTGATACCGGCTGGGAAATCCCGTCAAAGGTGAAAGCCACGGTGGAGGGCAGGGAGAGGCTGTCCCCCACCCGAAGCACCTGCTTTTCCGATACGCCGTTCTGGGAGGAGTGCGCGCGTATCCGCTCCACCGCAAGCCCCGGGGGCTGCGGCGAGAGAATGGAGCCGCGGGCGGTGAGACTGCCGCTTCCAGAGGCCGCCGCACTCCCCAACGCGGTGACGTCGCACACAGTCAGCTCCACCGCGCCGGTTGCCTGTACCCCGGCGCTGCCCTGCCCCGACGCCCGGACCGTGGCCATGCACAAGCGGATATCGCCGGTGGACTTGACGGCGACGGAGTTGTCGCCGGTGACGGCAATGGTGGCAAAGCGGGGAGAAAACGAACTGCTGCCACAAAGCACCGCGACGGCATTTGCCCCCGTGGCGGTGATCCCGCACTGATGATTCAAAACCACCGCGGCGCCGCCGGGCACGGTGAACAGCGGCTTTTGCGCGCCGGCACCCACAAAGCGCAGGGGGCCGCTGACCGTAAGCGCGCACCCGCTGTTCACGGAGACGCCGTAATTTCCCATGCTGACGGTGGTGGCGGCGGACACGGAAATTGTCACCGTGGAATCCACCACGATGTCATCGGTGAGCACCACCGTCCCCCCCTCATTTTGCGCGATGAGCGCGGCAAGCTGGGTGATGGTGGCGCGGGAGGCCATAGTGGCGGCCAGGGGCGCTTCGGCCTCCGCCACGGGGTCGGCCGGGGGCACGGCGTCATCCGCCGCCGCGTCGGGCGCGGCTTCCCCAGCACCCTCCGGTATCTTCTCCGCACCAAATTCGTCTTCACCCGCGGACGAACCTTCACCGGCGCCCTGGGGGACGCCCGTATCCGCGTCGCCGTCCCGCGCTTGCCTATTCACTGTTTCCTGGGGTTGGGTCTGCTCCGCCCCGCTCTGGGCGGCGTCGGATTCCCCGGGCGGATCGGCTGCCGAAAAGCCCAGTGTCCCCAACAGGGCACAAAGTACGCACAGCAAGGCCACAGCGCTGTATATGTATGGCTTTTTCATAAGTAACATCCTCGTTTTGTGTCGGCGTTCACCGAATGGCTTCTGATGGAAATATTGTGTAGCTTATTATATCATAAGCGCAGCGTTGGTATAATTGCGCATGCCGTAGGCCGCGCATTGAAATAAGTATAATAACCGCTCTGTGGTTATTATACCACGATTGGGCATTGCAGATCTACCTTTATCTTTGTCGTGTTGGCATAGTTTCCGGGAATATCGCAAATACTATGTGCTGAGGCGATAGGTTCCATCAACTGCGCCTCCAAGTGGGTTCAAATTCGGCGCGCCGCTGGCCGTGACAGCGGCAACCATGTGCATGCCGGAATAGCCCCTGTACAAGGCGGCTCATTCCCAGGGCTCCGCACGCGGTACATGGAGCGTATGATGTCAAAAAAACCAAAGTCCGGCGAAAAGACCACCGAGGCCCCCACGCAAAAGCAGGAAAAGCTGGCGGACGCATTGTCAGCGGGCCAAACACGGACCACCGGGGAATTCCAACCCCACAACGCCAGAAAGGAGCCCCTAGGCCCCAACACAAAACGATAATCTCCGGCGGCTGCACAGCACGTGATGCAGCCGCCATTTTTTTACACTTGCTTTTTTATTCACTATAGTTATCAAATCCCGGGGATTTTAATATACTTGGATATAGAACCCCCCATTTCTGCCAAGACACAAATTGTTATGAAACCGCTGCGCCGCCTCATTTGGCAGAAATGAGCTTCGCGCAGCGAAGTTGCGGCGAATGCCGCAAGGTGAGCGTGAATTTTCACGCTAAACAGCTCAGGAATGCGAGGAGACGGAAATATGGATTATTTACAGCGCGCAATGCAACTCAAGGAGGAAACTGTTGAGAACCGCCGGTATCTACACCAGCATCCGGAGCTGGGCTTTGACCTGCCCATGACCTGTCGGTTTGTGTGGGATGCGCTGGTGTCCATGGGCTACGACCCGGTGGCCTGCGGCAAATCCGGCATAACGGTCACGGTGGGGCACCCCCGGGAGACACGGGCCATCCTGCTGCGGGCCGTGATGGATGGGGTGCCCATGAGGGAGGAGAGCGGGCTGCCCTTCGCCTCCACCAACGGCAACGCGCACACCTGCGGGCACGACATGCACACGGCCATGCTGCTGGGCGCGGCAAGGCTGCTCATGGAAAACGAGGACGCCCTCCCCGGCGTGGTCAAGCTGATGTTCCAGCCCGCGGAGGAAATCCTGGCGGGCGCCCGGGACATGATCGAAGCGGGCGTTCTGGACAATCCCCAGGTGGACGCCGCCATTGGCGCCTACATACTGTCCCAGGCCCCCACGGGCTTTATCGGCTACAATACCGGCGTGGTCAATCCCTCCAGCGACGCCATCCGCATCACCATACGGGGCCAAGGCGGGCACGGGGCCCAGCCCTCCCAGACCGTCGACCCCATCAACGTGGCGGCACACCTGCACCTGGCCCTGCAGGAGCTCACCAGCCGCGAGGTGGATTCGGATGAAACGGCGGTGCTCACCTTTGGGAGCATACAGGCGGGCAGCGCCCACAACACCATCCCGGAAATGGCGGTGATGAAGGGGACGCTGCGCACCTTTGAGGCGGAGACGCGGGAGTTTATGCTGGAGCGGCTGCGCCAGGTGGCGGAGAACATCGCCGGCTCCTTCCGCGCCACGGCGGAGCTGGAGGTCTTCGCCTCCACGCGCTCGCTGATTGTGAACCCGGACACGGCGGGCATCGTCGCCGACTCCCTGCGGGAGATGCTGGGCGACCAGGTGATGAAAATGGAGCGGCGCGCCCAGAGCTCCGAGGACTTCGCCGAGATCAGCGAGCGGGTGCCCTCCATGTTTTATGTCATCGGCAGCGGCTCCCGGCAGGAGGGCCACCAATATCCCCTGTACAATCCAAGAGTGACCTTTAACGAGGATTGCCTGCCCATTGGGGCGGCGTGTTTTGCCCAGGGGGCCACGGAGTGGCTGAAACGACAATAGTCAAAGCCATGTGGTACATCCGGAGAAGATGCTGTTGCAAAAAGGATAAAAATACAGCGAAATGCCCGAAGGGCGCGGGGGATAGTGTGAAAGGGGGCGGCGAAGCCCCCTTTCACATGGGGTAACCCGCCGCAGCGGCGTGCGAAGCACGAAAATACCCGCCGATTGAGATCGCTTGGATATAACTGAAAAAAGTAGTTGGCATACTCTCAGTTGCACTTTTTATAATAATCGGTTATAATGTTATTATAACCGATTGTGCTTTGTTAAAATAGAAGTTTTTCCGTATTGTACAGAAGCAATTTATGTCTTGGCCGAAATGGGGATTTGTATGAAAAACAACAAAAAGAAAGTTACAATGAAGGATGTCGCAAAATACGCAGGCGTGGCGATTGGAACTGTGGATAGGGCAATCAATAACACCGGATATGTATCGGAGAAAAAAAAGGAAGTTATTTTGCGCGCTATTAATGAGCTGAACTATGTTCCGAATCGAGCGGCAAGCGTGCTTTCCAAGCAAAAACAGCTTACCATAGGCGTTGTATATCCAAATTCGGAACGCTATTTTTGGGCTGAGATCAATAAGGGCATACAAAAAGCGGAAAAGCAATATGCGCAATACGGCTTGAGTGTGGTCCGAGGTTATTTTGAAAATTATAATTTGGAGGAACAGATTCGTGTATTGGAAATGTTGATTGAAAAAAACAAAGTAGATGGCCTTGCTTTTGTGCCTCTGCACCCGCTTAAATTCAACCCTCTGATCAATAATTTGCATCAAAGGGGTATTCCTGTGGTTACCTTTGACAGCGATGCTCCCGCCAGCAAACGAATCTGTTTTATCGGAGAAGATTCGTTGAAAGGGGGTAAATTGGCCGGAAGGCTTATGGCTCTGTTCTTGGGCGGGAAAGGGAAAATAGCCATTTTAAGGGGGCAAGCCAATTTACTGGCAATCCAGCAAAGAATATCGGGCTTTATGGAAAAAATAGCAGGTGAGTATCCAAATGTGGAAATCGAAAAGTTTTATGATATGTATGAAGATGAACGTGACTTTGAGGAAACGATCTACAACATTGTTGAAGACATTTCAAAATCCAGGCATAAAATCGATGGAATATTTGTAACAAATGCGCTCATCAATATCGTTGGCAAAGCGGTTAAACAAACAAAAGAATTGAGTGGGATAATATTAATAGGCTTTGACTATTCAGAAGAGATTAGCGAATTAATCCAAAATGATATTGTCTCGGCTGTGGTATCTACAGATTTGGAAAATGAAGGATATTTGGCAATTAAAAAGCTCTATAAACATATAAACAATCAAAAAACCACGCCTGAAAGCTGCACGATAAGTAATTTTGAGATTAAAATTAAAGAAACTCTTTAGGACGTGCTTGAAAACTCCAATTCGTCGTCAAAATTCCCATATTTTTCCTTCCAAGGCAAATTTTCAAACACGCCCTAGATTCTTGGGCAAAACGCACATATATATTTTAAAATAAAGGTATATATTTGCCAATTGCGTTTTTTATTAGAATCGATTATAATATCATTATAAAATATTCCAAGGAGGAGATAACTTTGGGCGTGCTGGAAAACAAGACGGTGGTGGGATTTGTTCCCTTTGGAATCCACGTAAATGTGGAAGACGGTTTGGGTCGGCAGTTCATTGACTACGAATTGTTGGAGAATTCAAAAGGCAGCCTGGTGGAGCAAGGATTTCACGTAATCGGGGCAAAAGAAGTGATTTCGTACAAAAACCAAGCCGCCGAAGCGCTGACATTACTAATGAACGAGAAAGCGGACGTGCTGGTTCTCTACTCGACGACGTGGATGTGGGCTTCTGAAATCATGTGGCTGGCCAAGAGCTTCAACCGCCCTGTGATTCTCTGGTCTCCCGCAACATCCAGAGGCTGGACGAATGTTGGCGCATTGGAAGTGCATGGCGCGCTTGAAGAAATCGGCGTCGAGCACAAATTTATCATTGGTCAATTTGATGATGAACGGACAATGAAAAAAATCCGGGCCTTTTGTAAGGCGGCAAAGGCAAAGCATAGGCTTCAAGGCACAACGCTGGGTCTGGTGGGCGGCCGCGGCATGGGTGAGACGACAGGCTCCGCCGATCCATCTCAATGGATGATGAATTTCGGCATTGATATAGAGCACATGGATCAAATGGTCGTGATTCAGGAAGCAAAAGCGGTTGACTTTCCGTCGGTAGAAAAAGCCTATGATGAAGTGAAGGCCAAGTTTGATTACATCCCCGCGCTCGAAGGAGTGATGGAAAAATCCATTCGACTGTACATCGCTATGAAAAAGATATATTCTGAACGCGGCTTTGATATGGCGGCCGTAAAATGTTATCCCGAACTCGGAGACAACTATGCAACGCCCTGCCTTGCCCAGAGCCTGCTTGCGGATGAAGGCTTTACCTCCGCATGCATTGGCGATCTCAATACCGCGCTTACTGCACAAATTATGGGGAATTTCACCGACGTTGCGGTATTCAGCGGGGATATTCAACAAGTACGGTACTGGGAAAATGTTGTAAAAATTGTCTGTGACGGCGCATGCCCGCCAAGTCTCGCGGGAAAATGCAAAACCTGCGGGGTTTGCAGTAGGGGCCTGCCCTCCGAAGGTGCGGCGGGAGGCATGGGTGTCAGCGCTATTTTGAAAAAAGGCAGGTGCACACTGGTACATATCGCACGAATGAAGGGACGCTTCACGATGCACATCGCGCCGGGGGAAGTGTTTGAGCCGGACGTTGCTGATCTCGACGAACTCCTGCGGGATTGTGGAATGCCTCATTGGACGCATGCCTATGTAAAAATCGATGGAAATGGGGAGGATTTTTATCAGAATCAACTGGGAGAATTTGTCTGCCTGGCATACGGAGATATTGAGGAAGAATTGGTGGATTTTTGCAACCTTGCCGACATTACGCCGATTATCACAAAATGAAGTTAGCAGATGTGGAAGGCTAGCGTGAAAGAATTACAAAAATACAGAAAGATTGGCGCGAAGCCCATGCACTTTTCATCTTCGACTTGTGCACGGTCGCGCGCATGGGTTTTCATATGCACGAACATTGACATATTCGCTTGAAAAAAACGAATACTACAAACCAGGAGGTTGCTTATGAAGAGGTTGGAGAGGTTTCCATGCTGTGTATCGGTACTTATTCTTGCGATCTTGTTGCTTATTACCGGCTGTTCGTCCGCATCTCAGGAAACGCCATCCGCATCGCCTGCCCAGAACGCACAGTCTGCGGAAAATGCTGCAAGCCCCCAGTCCGAAGGAGAATTTAAGATCGCATATATATGCCAAATGCTCACGGCGCCTTGGTTTATGCAGGAGGAATGGGGCATCAGGCAAAAAATTGAGGCGCTGGGAGTGGACTATTTTGTAATTGATGCAAATTTTAGTGATGACCGCTGTATGCAAGCGGTGGATCAAGTGATCAACAGCAATTGTGACGCGGTGATTCTCAGCGTAACGAATACCTCGCTTGGGCCGGCCATAACGAAAAAACTGGTCGATGCAAGCATTCCCTTCGTAACCATCGACGATCCGATCCTGGACGGTTCGGGCAACGTCCAAAAGCATGTTGGGTTCATGTCGTACGAATTCGGCTTGCAGGGCGGAAGCTTCATTGGACAAAAGGCCAATGAGCAGAATTTTTTCGCCGACGGCGCCAAGGTTAAGGTGATGTGCTTGGATATGCCCGGCTGGCCGGATATTCATAGGCGTATTCTCGGCTATCAGGATGGCATAAAAGAGGTGTGCCCACAAATTGATGATGACAGCTTTGTCACCGTTGACGTGAAGGATGGCGCTTACGAAAGCTCACTCGGCCAAATTTCCGCAACGCTCAGCGCAAATCCTGATGTGACAAACTGGATCGTCGTCGGCTTGAACGAGGATTGCGCAACGGCCGCATTAAAGATCTTTGAAGAGAATACATTCGATTTTTCCAAAGCGCTGTTCAGTCACCTTGGCGGAAACAATATGACATTGGATATCTACAAAAAAGGCGGCCCCGAAGCTGAAGCGTTCTACTGCGTCGCGATTCCGGCACACGAAGAAGGCATGGCTGCCGTACAGGTACTCTATGATTACCTGAAGGACGGCAAGGAAATACCGGATAACACATATGTAAAGGGCATTGATTTGGGATATGAGAATTATCTGGATTATTTCAAAAATGGCAAGATGCCTCAGGACAATTAACTGCAGAAAGAAATTAGAAGGGGCTGCCCTGCTGGTTAGTTTTCAGGGCAGCCTCGATAAAGGCGGGCTAAGCAATGATGGAGCAAATTTTACTGAAAATGGAGAACATCAATAAAAGCTTTCCTGGTGTGCAAGCGTTAAAGGATGTTTCATTCGAATTGAACGCCGGGGAAATTCATTCCATTTGTGGCGAAAATGGCGCCGGAAAATCCACATTGATCAAGATTCTATGCGGCATTCATGGTATGGATACGGGGACTGTTTCTATCAACGGCGAACCGGTGCACATTCAAAACGTGCAGGACGCCCGGGCTCTTGGCATTGCGTATATTCCCCAGGAAACGCAAATCTGTCCGGATCTAACCGTTGCGGAGAATGTTTTTATGGATAAAATTCCCCGAAACGGCCTGGGAATTGTGCAGTGGAAAAAGCTGTTCCAGAAAGCAATGGAAGTGCAGGGAACCCTTGGAAAATGCGCGGAGCGAATCGACGTCAGATCCTACGCGGGGGATTTGACCATCGGGCAGCGCCAATTGATTGAAATCATTCGCGCGCTCACCTTCGACGCGAAGATCATCGCACTGGATGAACCGACGTCCTCTCTCTCCAAGGGGGAGATTAAAGAGCTTTTCGAATTGTTAAACAAATTGAAAGTGACAGGTATTGGAATTATCTATGTCAGCCATAAGCTCAATGAGATTATGGAGTTATGTGATCGGGTTACGGTGTTCAAAGATGGTCAGCGCGCGGGAACACAGCTTGTCAGGGAAACGAATGTACAAACCCTGATCAATTTGATGGTGGGGCGAAGCATCGACTTATATGGCGCCAAAAAAGAGAAAATCCAAGGCGGACAAGAGTTTTTGCGGGTTGAAAAGCTAACGAGTGAAGGAAAAATAAGGGATATCAGCTTTTCCGTTCATGGTGGAGAAATCCTTGGAATGTTCGGAATCGTCGGGGCGGGAAGAACCGAAACATCCAATGCCATATTTGGCTTGGATTCGGAAGCGGCCGGCGACATATATGTACATGGAAAAAAAGTAAAAATCAATAGCCCCCAGAACGCCGTTAAGCTGGGCATAGGGTACGTAACGGAAGATAGACGCGGGCAGGGGCTGGTTTTATGCAATACTGTCAGATCCAACGTCAGTATGACCATTCTCAAAAAGCTGACGAAGCTGTTTTGTATGGATTTACAGCAAGAAAAAAAGATTTCCGAACACAGTATCCGGCAGCTCAATATCAAGGTGACAAACGATAGAGTGATGGCAGAAAATCTTTCCGGAGGGAACCAACAAAAGGTTGTAATTTCAAAATGGCTGTGCACAAACAGTGATATTTTGATATTTGACGAGCCGACACGGGGCATTGACATAGGCGCCAAATCTGAAATCTACAGGATCATGAAGGAGCTCGCTTTAGGCGGCAAGGCAATTATTGTGATATCCTCCGAGTTGCCGGAGCTGTTGGGCGTATCCGATAGAATTGTAGTGTTCAGAAATGGACAGATTACCGCTAATCTTGATAATACCGATCTGCAAGAACAGGATCTGTTGCAATATGCAATTAATTATTAAAGTGAGGAAAAGCATATGAGTGGCAAGGCGCTTACAAATATTTTCAATAAAAGGGCAGCAAGCCTAATCGTGGTAATATCGGTATTGGCGCTCATGATCATTGTGTTTTCGATATTGTCGCCATATTTTTTACAGATCAACAACTTCTATTCCATTGGACTCACAATAGCTGTTCTGGGCATTTTAACAATCGGACAGTCATTGTGCCTGATCCTCGGCGGGTTTGACTTATCGGTGGGCTATATGCTCGCGTTGGGCGGCGTTATCAACGCAAGACTTACTCTCGCGGGGATTCCCTACATTTTGACCATCGTAATTACGCTGGCCATTGGCGCTTTTGGCGGTTTTTTAAACGGCATTATCATTACAAAGCTCCGCGTAAATGCTTTTATCGCCACTTTGGGAACGATGACCATATTTCATGGCTTGGTTTTCATTTTGAGCAATGGATCCGCCGTGATGGTGAATAGAGAGGATTTCACCTGGATCGGAAGCACAAGGCTGGGCGGCATACCGCTTCCCATTATCATACTCGTCATCCTGTATGCGCTGTTTTATCTCATTTTAAAATACACAATACTGGGCAGAAAGATCTATCTTGTGGGCGGAAACGCCGACGCCTCCAAAATATCCGGCATCAACACGGACAACATAACCATAGCTGTCTTTACGTTATCCTCACTTCTAGCCGCGTTTGGAGGTATCGTATTCGCCTCAAGGGTGGGCGCCGCGCAGGTTACGGTTGGCTCCACCTACGCTCTGGATTCTGTAACGGCGGCGCTGCTTGGCGGGATCGCCTTATCGGGCGGCAAGGGCAACATCTTTGGCGCCCTGTTAGGCGTATTCATCATGGGCGTGCTGCAAAATGGATTGATCATGCTGAACATCATGCCCTACTATCAATACATCGCCACAGGCATCGTGTTGATCCTTGCCATCATGTCGCAGACCCTGAGAAAAAAAGGAAGCTGATACAAGCACAGAACACCGGTTTTCAAATTGATGAAAACCGGTGTTCTGTTTCGTTACGCCCTGTGTGGTCTCTTCGTGCGCTCTTCCCTTCATACTGAACACTGACTAAAAAGCGACATAACTTGCGGTCTATTTTCCGCCCAGCGTTGTCATCCTCCTTGCCGGGCGACAGCCCGCCTGCGTCGTCTTCCTAGCTGATCGAAAAATATCCTCGCAATTTATTATCACTTTCTAATCAGTGTTCAGTATCAGAACAACTTCATCAATTCGTTGGCATACAGCCGGTGCCCAAAGGCGGTGGGATGGTTGACGCCGTTGGACAGGAGCTGTGTGATATCGATTCCCGTCTGCTCCAGCCGCACCCAGAGGCTGTAGGTATCGCACACGCACAGCCCATACCTGTCCGCCTGCTCCAGCAGCACCTGTACCCGCCGGTCCAAGTCGCCCCGCAGGGCGGGAATGATCAAATTGGGCGTCATAACGACAATTTCCGCGTCGGTCTCCCCCATCAGGCGTTCCAGCACCCGCCGGTACCATTCGGCGTAGGCGGCGGTGTCCTCCTTCCAGTTGAGGCTGCCGTTGAGCAGTATCAGATGGGGGTCATAGCGCAGTACATCGCGTTCCACACGGTGATACATGCCGGTGATGGTGTCTCCGGATATTCCGGAATTCACCACGCTGGGGGAAATCCGCTCGTATTTTTGCGCCAGCATTTTCCGCAGCTGTTCGTGATAGACAATTTCAATGTCGGTTATATGCTCCATGGGGGGGCCGCTCTCCATAAGCATCTGCCGTACCTCCGGCTCAAAAAACAGGTTGCCCTCACACCATCCGGCTGTGACACTGTCCCCAAAGGCGACAATCAGGGGACTGCGGCGGCTCAGCCCCTGCTCGTCCGTTTCATCCGCGGTGGCGTGGTTGCTCTGTAGCAGCCGAATGAACCGCTTTGGCCGGATTTCGTTATAGGCGGGCTTTGCCAAGCTCATGGGGAGTATCTTTTGAACAAGCTCCTCCGGGGTGTTCACCATAGAGTGCATGTATATCCAACACCTTTCCAAGTATAGTAATTCAACTTCAAAATAATAGTATTTTGAAGTTGAATTACCGAATGGGAATCAACTTTTTCCTCTTTCTTTTTTCGATTTTAAAGTTGATTCACTATATTTACTGGGCGAACACGGTTTTGCGGTTCTTTACCACATCCAGCAGCACGGCAAAGATCAGTACAAGGCCGATGATGACGTCCTGCCAATAGGTCTGAATATCCATCATGACCATGCCGTTGTC
>Ga0153939_1000702_pt1 | contig 12942 bp, 10 predicted proteins | sample TSNJ023MetaG_FD_104734 | JGI IMG/M metagenome (GOLD analysis project Ga0153939, IMG submission 104734) | Attine ant fungus gardens microbial communities from New Jersey, USA - TSNJ023 MetaG | ecosystem: Host-associated > Fungi > Mycelium > Unclassified | place: USA: New Jersey, Brendan T. Byrne... | reverse complement strand
GGCGTCTACCACCCAGGAATAGATAAACACAGAAATGATAGCATACATGGCGATTACATGACCGAAGACAAAAAATCCCAGCAGTATGACCAATGCGTCTATTATAAACATGATTTTTGATACAGCTACATGCTTCATATAATTATGAATAATACTGGCAGCCAAATCACTGCCCCCTGTGGTAGCTCCGGCGCTGAAAACAAGACCAAGGCCGGCCCCGCCTATCGCTCCGCCGAAAACCGCTACCAAAGCTAAATCGTTACCCATTTCAAATGCAGGCAGAAGCTTGGTAATCCAAAGCATAAACGAGAGGATGGCTGTGGCAATAAAGGTTTTCAGCAAAAAGCCCTTGCCATTCTCTTTTATACCCCAAATAAATAAAGGCACGTTTAAAACAATGTTGGTAAGCCAAAGAGGAATACCGAAAAAAGCCTTGACAACTATGGCAAGGCCTGTTACTCCACCGGTCACCATGCTGTTAGCGTCATAGAAAACAGTAGTCGCGACAGCCATCAAAAAGGCGCCAATTACTATTTTTATATAATCCCAAATTATTTTATTTTTTCTCATCCCATATCTTCCTTTTAATAACCTTTACAACAAAAACCGGCAAGATCATCATTCTTAAAAATCTTTTTGGCTGAGAAATAAGCCTGTAAAACCACTCCAGCCCAAGCCTTCGGAATAACTCCGGAGCGCGCCTTACCTTTCCCGCCATTACATCAATACTGCCGCCTACGCCTGCGGATACGCGCACAGGCAAATCCCGGTGCTCGTCCATCCACTTTTCCTGCCTGGGGAAACCGAGACCCACAAGAAGTATATCCGGCTTCAATATACGTATTTCCTCTAAAATTTTCGCTTCTTCATTACTATTAAAATATCCATCATTGAACCCGCATATGCATAAGCCGGGATATTTATTTTCCAGATTAACTTTCGCGGTATGAGCAACACCCGGAGCCGCGCCCAGTAAGTAAACCGCCGCGCCGCTTTTGCTTACCGCTTCAAGAAGAGACATTACCAGGTCGTACCCGGCAACCCTCTCTGGCAGCTTGGTTTTATTAAGCCGTGAGGCCAACACCACGCCGATTCCGTCAGGCACCACCAGATCGGCGCGCTTAAGTATATCCATCAACGCCCGGTCCTCCTGAGCCTTCATAATTATCTCAGGGTTCGGCGTTATCAAAAGATGATTTTTGTCTTCCTTTATAAATTTCAGCAGTATATCCAACGCCTCACGCCGGTTTACTACATCCACAGGTACATCCAGTATATTTGTCTTCATCCGGTCACCTAAAATTCCTTTTGCTCCAACAGCCTCTTGGCATACATTACATTTTCCAAAGCCTTTTCTCTGAAGCCGGCTGTGTGGCTTTCCATATCCTTAAGTATTTCCTCGCGGTTATCCATGACATATTCGGCAAGCTTTATTAATCCTTCCGCGTTTGTATCCTTTACGTCTATACAACAGCTCTGTCCCGCTTTATTCATAAAGGCTGTTACCTTCGGGTCGTAAGCCATTCCGATAACCGGCACATTTTGCTTTACAGCATATATAATGGTATGCAGCCGCATTGCCACCACAAACTCCGACCCGGCAATAAGGCTCAAAATCTGGTTTGTAGTATAGTTCGTCCCAAAGAATATCCCGCTGCCTGACATCTCTATTATCCTGCGGGATATTTCCGCGTCGTTTACAGGCTGCATAGGCACAAATACGGCTCTAAGACCGTAATTTTCGTTCATCCGCTTAACAAAGGACGACATTTCACTTTCAAAATTGTCCTTAAAATACTTCCAGCTTCTTACTGATACACAAAAATATTTTTCATCCTCCTTGAGTCCGATCATCTGCCTCCATCTGATTATGTCGGCAGGGTCAGACTCATTTTCAAGAGAGAAAGCCGCGTCAACAGTTACGTGAGTTTCAGGCCGGGTTACTCCCAAGCTCTTAAGAACCTGCAGAGATTGCTCGTCTCTTAGGGTTATCATATCCACTCTGTTTAATATCTTCCTGACATAGTCCTTATTGGATTCCCGTCGTACCGGCCCTATACCGTTAGCGTAAAGAATGACCTTCGCTCCCCGTGATATGGCCAGCCGTATCACGCTAAGATAATAAATAAGGGAATGCGTACTGGTTAAATCCTGTATAAGACTTCCTCCTCCGCTTAGGAGAAGCTGAGTTCTGCCAAGATAATAATATATCTTTATGAAGTCGAAGCGGTTGATCGACAATACATTATATGTCTCCTGAGTCTTGACAGGCTGTTTTGACAACACAAGCAGGTTTATTTCCGGGCGTACCCTTTTCAGCTCATCCACAATGGCTTTAAGCACGGCGTCGTCACCATTATTGTCAAAGCCGTAATAGCCCGAGATCATCACATCTATTTCTTTTTTAGGATAGCGTACCCATTCATACAAGGCAAAAGCGTCGTCAGCCATTCTGTCTAAGGAATAATATTTCTCTATGACCCCTCTGCCATATTTGCCAAGGCGTTCCCTTTCCTCTTGGGACATGCGCATCAGGGTAAGCAGATCTTCCTTTATTAGCCCGGCGCTTGTTTCCCGGCAGCCCCGGCAGCAAAAATTAGTATCTATCCCTACCTCAATAGTATCCTCGTTAAATAAACCTATATAGCCTTCGTTACCGGCTATGACTACCGGCTTTTTAGCAGCCATAGCTTCCAAGGCTGAACGGCTTACGCCTACGAATATATCCGCCGAAGCCACGAAACGGTTTACGTCCACCCGTGAATCCGTCATAATTATGACACGCCGCCCCAGCTTCTTGTTCATAGAGGCGGTTTTTTCGGAGACTGTTTTAAAATCATCTCCTCCGCCAACGATCACTATTTCCAGCCTGCTGTTTTCTCTGTATAAATCTTCCGCGGCTTCTATCAGCTTATGAGCCGCGCAGCTTCTGTCCTTATCCATACGGCTGATATACACTATCCGAAATGCTCCTTCCCGGAAGGAGAACTCCCGCGCAACCGGGCTGTAATCTATTCCGCTGGAAAACTTATCCACATCTATCCCGTTTATGGTAACCTTTATGTTTTCCGGACGCAGCCGGTAATTATCTATCAAATATTGCTTGATATCCTCACTGACGGCCAGGCTTTTCTCTCCCCAATTGGATAAAATGTTGAAGGGAAATTCCGTCTTATATATCCAATGAGTGGTCGTAACAAAATGAAAGTCCATCTTCTTCTGTACCAGGCCGCAAATAAAGGCCGGTATCCTGGCATGGGCGTGTACCAGTCTTATGTTGTTTTCCCTGATTATTCTCTGAATCAAGAAATAAGCTTTGACCATATTGTGGATTTTCTTATTATGAAAAGGAACCTTGAAATGGATAATTCCGTTTTCTTTAAGCTCCTTCTCATAAGCCCCTCCGTTAGAGGCGACATAAACAGTGACTCCTCTCTTAACAAGAGACTTGCACAGCTCAAGGACATGAGTTTCCGCTCCGCCTATATCCATACCCATTAAGGTCATCAGAACTTTGAAATCGGTATCCATGTCAGATGTGAACCTCCATCACAGTACCCTCAGTCAGAACATATTTTGTCATAAGGTAAATGCCCGCTCCAACCTTTACCTCGTAGGTGCCCTCCACAAGAAATGATTGCTCGGTCTCAACGCCCTTGGCCTCTATTTCCAAATCTATTTGGATTTTGTCGGCCTTTTCCGTTTTAATTACAGAACCGTCGGCCTTTTCTATTTCCTCCACATAAGGAGATGATGATATGCTCCTTATCTTACCCAGATAATTGCCTGTCTTGCTATCGTATACATCCATATCCTCCTCGTAATAATTCAACGCGAGAGAACGGACATCCTCAATCTTTACTTTAAAATATATAGGCGTATTGCCGCCGGTTATATTACTGGTCGCCGGAGATTTGAATTTGTACACCGTTCCGAAAACCACCACGGCTACCAGCAAAACTACAAAAATATCTATTATACTTACCTTGCCGAAGATTTTGCCTTTATTATCTATCACCATGTTCCCCCCTACTCCGTATATAAATCGACCACATAACCGCTGCCGGCATAACCCTTACCCTTAAGCACCATTACCTGGCCCAGCTTTATTACCTGGCCTTCGGCTTTTATTTCCCTATCGCTTTCCGTCCCATTACACTTGATAGTCACAGATACATCTTCTTCATTGGGAATAACAGAGTTTTGATATGTGCCGTCCAATGTGTTTTCGGTGATCATTTCAGCCGGTTTTGCATGGATATCATAAACCTCGCCGTAATAATACCCTTTTGTATTATCGTTTATGGTATCCCCAATGCTGATTTTTTCGGAAAAACCGCTTGCCGCCCTCCTAAATTGAACGGTAAAATATACCGTTTTCACCTCTCCCACAGATGTGGACGTAATAACGTTAGTGCTTCCTCCGATAAACTTGGGAGCCAGAATTATTGCCGCCGCCACCACAATCAGCACTACGAACAAATCAATAATATTAATAATTCCAAAAATCCTTCCGTTTTTATATATCATGCGTATCAGCCTCCTTCTTTATTTCCTCAAGCAGCTTTCTGTACAACCTTTCAGTCTCCCTGGCCATAGCTTCCGGGGTGAAACGGCTATTCACTACTTCAAAGGCGTTGTCCGCCCATTTTTTTAATTCCTCCGGTTCCGCTGCCGCCCTTCTTATTACAGCGGACAACGCTTTAACGTCCCGGGTTGGCGCCAGCATTCCCGTTTCTCCGGGAATAATGATTTCTCCCGCGCCTCCGCTGTCGGTGGCAATACATGGGCACCCGGCGGACATAGCCTCCAATATGCTTAAAGGGAAAGCTTCTTCTAACGATGGCAGCACATGAAGGTTTATCATGTTCATAAATCCTTCCATATCCTCCACAAAGCCCAGGAAAAACACTCGGTCATCCAGCTCCGGCTTACCCGCGTACTCCTTTAGCATATCCCGCAAGGAGCCTTCTCCCGCCAACGCCAGCATAATGCCGGTATCGTTCAATTCCTCCAAAGCCTTAAGCAGGTAGATATGCCCCTTTACCTCCTCAAGCCTGGCGGCTGTCCCTATCAAAAATACATTCTCAGGGATACCGTAACGCCTTCGGGCTTCCAGCTTTTCCTGTTCGGTATATTTTCTCAAAGGCCGGACGCCGTTATATATGACCGCAGTTTTTTCTCTTGCCACTCCGGTAGATATAATTGCTTCCCTAGCCGCTTCGGATACGCCTATGGCGCTGTCACACAGCATATTGTTTAAAAGCTTAGCCGGCGCTGACACAGACATCTTGCCTACCCAGTGCCGGGTAAATACCACCTTTATTCCGCAAAGCTTTGCCGCTATCCTTGCGCTCAGGCTGGCGTGAGTATGAACAATATCCGGCGCTTCCCGTCTATACAGCTTTAGAAACCAGCCAACGCTCTTTATGTCAAAGGACTTGTCTTCCATAGGAGCTTCAAAAACGGACAGCTCCAATCCTTCTATTTCTTTTTTTAAAAGACTCCCTTTAGGTATAACAGCCTGTATTTGAAAAGCGTTCCTATCGATGCAGCTGAAAAGATTAAGGGCCGCCCTGCCCGCTCCTCCGATATTTTTATCCGTCAGCACCATGATTACTTTGATTTTACCCATTATGTTTTCACCGCGTTTTCTTTATCCGCCATCAGACAGCCGCATACGCCAGCCAAAGCCAAAACAACCCAAAAATAGCTGACAATACGGTAATTGTACCAGGTATTATCCGTCATGCCCTGCACAAGATAGCCCGTCATTCCGGCGCACAGGGAAGCTGAAAAAGCAGTTAAAAAGCTGGACTTGCTTTTATTGATCCGGCTCAAAATATTTTTGTAAAACATAAACAGGATCAGTAAGAAAAGAACAAAACCGGAAATCCCCAAGGTAAGCATCACCTGCAAGTACAGGTTATGGGAATGAAGGGCATAAGAAGCGGAATAAGCGTATTTTTGAAAAATATAAATAAATACGTTGGAGGAAAGGCCAATACCTACAGGCCAGAAATCCTTCAGCATATTAGTAGAAGCCATCCAGATAGAAACACGGTAAGCCGTGGAGGTATCCGCCATGTTTCCTATAGAGAAAAACCTTTCCATATAAGACGCCGGAATAGCAAAAGGTGCAGCCATTAAGACCAATACACCCAGCCAAATAAGCCTTCGGTCTTTAACAAGAGTAAATACGACCATAGCTACGATTAACCCAAGCCAGGCCCCCCGGGAAGAGGTGAACAGCATCGCGACGCCCATGACCCCCAGCGCTCCAAAAGCAACGGCCTTATAGGGCAAGTTCCGGGCTTTATTAAAGTAATAAAGCATAGATAGTGCCACTGGTATAACAAACAGAAAATACTCTCCCAATACATTAGGGTTCTCAAGAGTAGAGCCTATCCTCGACTGATCTCCAAACATTTCGGCATCTATCCATGCTTCTGTATCCATGCCTATTCCCGTATATTTTTGCAGTATGCCGTACAGCGCCACCAACACCCCGGCGCAGACAAGCAGGGAAGCGACGGCAAAAAGCTTCTCACGGGTATTTATTACGTTTTTGACGACAAAGTAAAAGGCTATAAACAAAAGATATACAACCGCCACGCTGGCGCTGCTGCCTGGAATATATGATATAGGCACACTGCATATCACCAAAACCGCAAACAGCAGAATAAAAAGGTCTATCATGTTAATTTTGAAGGTATATTGACTGCTGAAAAGCAGCTTGCATAAAAATGAAAAAACCGTAAGCGCCTCAAGCCCCAGTATAAGCATGGTAGGCAGGATGGGTATGGCAAAGGCCGTGACCATGACTCCAACCAACGGAGAATATAAGATCAAGACAGCGCCCAAAACCGCAATAAGGCCGAAAAACAAATAAAACGCGCTGACCTTCATACTGCCTAAAGCCAATACAAGTCCTAACAGCTCAAACAGAAATTTCGGTTTAACAGCAGAAAGCCTGCCGGGCAGCTCAAGGCCAAAATATCCCCCCGCAAAGCGAGCCAGAAAGCTTCCATTATATAAAAGAGAAAGAGATGTGTTTGCCATGCGGCAGAAAAAGAAGAAAAGAATTGAAACAAGCAACGCCGTGTAATGAAATAAACCGCTGTTTTTTAAGGACAGTACCAGATTAAAAACCGTGTAAATAACAAAAAACCTGGCGTAATACTCCAAGTTCAAATCCAAAATATTTTTTCCTAGTCCGTCGATGGCGGATACCAACCTGCTGGTACCGGCTGCTTCCTCAAAACCATGCCGGGTTTTGGAAAGCCAGGCCGTTATCTTTAAAAGCAGCTTGCCCGCAACGCTGTTGGCCAGACACACATCAAAATCCGTCTCTTTATATAAAACCCTGTATGCAAAGGAAGCATGCCACGACTTAATTATAAAAGAAGAAACGGCTTTTACCATACGGCACAAAAAGCTATGCCGGTACCACTCGAAAATCACATTGCATAAAAAAATAACTATCCGTACAACAAAGCTGGATTCTAACATAGCAATTTTTTCCTCCACATAATAATATTTATATTTACAGAATCAATTACGATTTTACCGCAAAAAGTCAAAAGCATTGACCCTTAACCCTTCCGTCATTGCGGGCTCGACCCGCAATCCCCCACCCTCTTCCGTCATCTCAGGCATTGGCATGTAAAACTTCCTTTGTCATAGCCATTTTATGTTCCCTAACTCTTTTTACCAAGTTGCCGCTGACTACTATGTCGAGAGGGGATTGCGGGTCAAGCCCGCAATGACGAAGGGTATAAGCTATTGCACAGGTCGAATAATTTTCAAAGCCTTTTTTACAATCTTAACCGCGACTTCCGCTTCCGACACCTTAAATATCCATGTGAGCAAGAAATAAACCAGCACTCCCACGGCAACGGAAATAAGCAAAGCCGCCGCCTGCCCAGGAAAATTATCAGGTAAAAGAACTGCCGCAAAGCCGTACAGCTTAAAAACCAACAGCCCCATTATGACAGAAGCAATTATAACAAAAACTCCGTCCCTAAGCATTTTTTTGTCGATTACGCGTTTGTTACCCCGGTATAGAACGGCAAGCATTAAAACAGCCGCAACCGTGATTGATATGGAAGAAGCCAAAGCCGGGCCTCCAACATTTAAAGCAGGAAGCAGCGCATAGCTCAAAAGCCCATTCATAATAATAAGCAATATACCAGACACAAGCGGAGTCTTTCCGTCCTTTATGGCGTAGAGTCCGCGGCTTGCCACGGTTTGGAAGCCAAGGCCAATTATGCCAATAGAATAAAAACTCATTGCCTGTATTATCAAGCCTGCCGACTCATGATCCACCTGTCCTCTTTGGTATACTAACCGTATAAGAGGATCGCTCAATATAAGCAAGCCTGCCGTCATAGGCACAAGTATATATATCATGACCCGAAGCGTATTTTTCATTGTAAACCCGAAGCCTTCCCTGTCGTCAATAGCGCTTTCCCTTGACAGCCTTGGGAAAATCAAGTTTGTTACCTGCAGAATAAATACTCCTGAAATTATTGTAAACAGTGTATCAGCCGAATTTAACGCAAGTCCCCATCCGGCCTGTACCCGGTTTGCCAGCATAGTATTTACCATAACATTTACAGGCTGCGCCCAGGAGCTTACCATGACCGGCAGCATCAGCGAAAATATTTCTCTGATCCCAGGGTCTGATGGGTTGAAATCAAACAGAAATTTAAATTGATTCTTCTTTAAAAAAGGAAGCTGTATTAGTATCTGAGTAAACCAGCTAAGCGTAAAGGCCACAGCCAAGCCGTATATGCCGAAGTCATCCAAAAAAAAGACATAATAAAGTATTATCAAGCCGTTAGAAATAAGGCTCATGGCGGCGGGAATGTTAAATTCTCCCAAAGAATGGAGTATTCCCGTTAAGGAAAAGGCCACCGCGCTTATTAGAAGAATAGGCATCATTATTTTAAGCAGGTCACTTGCCAACATCTTATTCTCAGGAGTCAAAGCGGCGCCCATAATATTTATTATCTGCCCTGAGCCTAATGCAGCGGCCGCCGTTACAATAGCGGCCGCTATAAAAATTAAGGTTATGAATTTATTCGCAAGGCCATATGCCTTATCCCTGTCCTTTGTCTCCAGATATTGATTAAAAACCGGTATAAAGCTGGCTGTAATAGCGGAGGCGAAAATAATATCCAAAAATTTTCTTGGCACCATGCTCGCTATGGAAAACGCTTCTCCTGTCTGGCTTATACCATAATGGTAAAGAAGAAGCTGATCCCGAATCAGTCCAAGGACCTTACCTAGCAGGGTAATTAACATCATCAGGCTAACAGTCTTTATAGGATTTATCTTTTTTTCCGCCATAATTACCTCTTAATGTTAATTACGTTAATTCTGTAAATCATATACCATACCGCTTCCGGTCACCCTGACGCGCAGCATACCAAAATTCTCATTAACAGAGCCGTCTTCCTTAAACAAAGAGCCTAGATTTATATAACGAACTCCATCCTTAGCCGTAGCCCAGCTTGAAGAGCCTTCCGCCGAAACGACTATTATGTTTCTGCCCGTTTGGCGCAATTCTTTCAATATTTCATGGAACAGCTCCGCTTCTTTAGGCTGTGCAAAGTCAAGAGGATTTTTGTCCAGTACAATTATCAGATTCTGCTGACCTATTGCCAACACATCGGCAGTAAAGCGCCTCCATTGATCTACATCTGTTGAGAAAAATCCCCCTTCGGAAGCAGTCATATGAAACACGCCAACACTTTGATAATCATAAGCTGTGTATCCCTCGCGCTTGTGTACGGTAAATCCTAAATCTGTAGCTAAGTCTGTATTTCCGGCATAAATCCCTAGAGACGTATTGACTTTGAATTTCTCCAGAGCTTGTCCGGTAACGCTGCCGTAATTGTCGGGAACAACCGGCTCGGCATCCTTCGCGGCAGGCACGGTGGTAGCCGGAAGCACCGCTACATCAAAGCTGCCGTCGGCGGGCGCTTCAGTTAACGAAGCCTCCATATAATCGGAGTATACCGTAGAAGCGGGTATTTCTACCGATGGATAAGACAATTTTACAACCGCTCTCAGGTTGTCAAAATATATTGCGCCTGAGGCCGCCGCCTCATCCGCGGCAGACGCGACATAAATACGCTCTAAGGTTACCGGGGCCGCTAAACCGTCCGGCAGAGCCACTTCTATTTCCTTCCAGCCATCCCAGTCTATAGATGAGGCAAGAGTTATGATGCTCTCATTTCCATTGGCATCCAGTAAGCGTCCGCGAAGCCATTTACCGGAATTATCCCCATAAACCGAAAGCTTCAAACTTACCGTCCCACCGGGAATGGCAACAACAGGCTCCATAACCGCATAAGCCGCCTGGTTTTCCGGTTTTTGCTCAAAAGTATATTGGATAAAGGCTCCAAAACCGCCATCGCTGGCCGCAGCCTGCGTGATACCGGCGGAACCTGTTATCCCATCAGGATAAGATTTGTAATAAACCGTCCTGTCATTTTCAAAGGAAGTAATCTGCTGGGAGGTATATGCTACCTTTACATCTATGTATGTTACGATATCGCCAACCGAGCATTTAATGTATCCCGCTCCCATGCTTGTCCCAACAAATTTTCCATCCTCTATATAGCCCAGCTCGGCAGGATATACCTCAAAATTAAGTCCGCCGTGGTTCAAATAACCTGTGTACCCATCCGGGCTTTTGCCAGAGACCGTCAAAGCCGCGCTGCCTCCTACGCCAACCGTTACCTTTGACGGAGAAACAGTAAGCGCGGATAAATTATATACACTTATATCTTCTTGTGCCGTCAAGGCTCCATAGGCGGCTACAAAGGTTATCCTTCCGGTTTGTGACGGATAGAATAGAGAGCCCGACCACTGGCCTTCAAGGTCACTGGCAACTATACTATAGCTTCCTTCCGGCAGCTCTATACGGTTCATGTATTCATCGTATCCATATACCTTTACTTCTAAGGGGTTCCTGTCAAATGTATATGTACGCTCAGTATATACCGCAATTGAGGCAACAGCTCCCTGCTGGGATTCATTGAAAACTCCCAAGGCATTCATTACCTTTCTCTGACTTCCGTCAGATACCGTATTGATCACCTCGGTTTTTGCCGTCTCAGAATCCCTTATGGCCATTGTGGTAGAGCCGCCTCCATCCAAAAGCATGGCGCTATAGGCTCCATGAGCCAGCATCAGGTCCGCCAGTTCAGAGACGGTTGCTCCTATGCTGTGGGTTCTTCCGTCCACTACCATTAATATCAATTTGCTCTTATCCTGTGATATGCCCAAGGCAGTTCTGGGTTGCCGACCGGTAGGTGTTACGCCGGTGTCTGTTACAGGCTGTCCTTCCAATAACAGCCTTCCTCCGCCGCCAATAGCGGTTTGAATAGTATTGAAATCTACCCCTGCCTTTATTTCTATACGGGCATCCTGTCCCACCGCGAATTTATCGTCGTTATAAGACCATGTATGGCTCGTCATAGTAATGACAAAGCCTTTGTTAAGCTCAGGTATGTTAACTGTTTCCCCTGCTTTAGATATGTAAGTTATTTTTCCGTCTTCTATTACCAGCTTTACCAGCCCTTCAAACCGGGCATCCAGCGTGGCGGTGGATTCATAGGCCGAGCGGTCAATGTATGTAGGATAAAGCATGTCGTTTATTTTATTGATGGAAACAACGTCCAGATTAATATTGCCGTTGTTATAAAAATTTATCTCAGTTCTTAGATACAAAATAAATGGATTGCCGTCTTTTCCTATGCAAAACGACGCGTAATTATTTTCCTCGGCATTGACCCCCTGACTTAAGGATACCAATTGGCCGTCCTCCACCACCGGACCAAAGGATGCGGAATAGCTTCCGTTCATCCCGAAAAAGTCTCCGTTCACTCCCGCGATGGCTCCGGCTTCACTTATGAGCTGATATGTGGTTTCCTTTTTTCCGTACTCATTGGCGGATTCTACCGGGTTTATTACTATGTAAGGATCATTTAGAGGAACCGACAGCACATAAATGTCTCTAAGCCCTTCATCGGTTACCTGTTGAAAGGATTTGTAATATGTATCCCTGGAAAGTTGGGTAAAGCCCGTCTTTTCGTAATAGACTACCGCTCCGTAAGCAGTTCGGCCTACCCCGAAAGCAAATGCCGGTATCAAGACTGCCGCAAGAAGAAATTTCCTTATGCATCTTTTTATGTTCATTATGTACGTCACATCCTTTGATTATTTTAAACTTCGTTACAGTATAGCAAAATAAACGACATAAAACAACATTTTAGCCTGTAACTTGAACTGTGACGCGCTGCGCGCGTATTTGTTATCCGCAATTTCTAATGACATAAAAAAAATATTTTCATTCCGCGTTTAAGCATTCGTAAAACACGCTGTAGTGAAAATATTTTCTCCACTTGAACTTCTATGTCCACATAATAAGGATATAAGTCAAATCTCCACGATACTAAACATTGCGTCATCAATTATCAGGGAACTAGGAGATACAAGGTTAAGATAAAGAGAAGATGTACCCAAAGTATTAGTTGTATCTACGATTATTCCACTCATTGATGCTGTTACAGCAGTATCCGCACTTGATATATGATCCTTATAAGTGAATATATCCGAACAATATTGTGTGTTACACATTTGCAAACTTATTGCAATATTACTTTGACTGCTCGAATTAGTTCTAACATTAACGGCAAAGCTGACCATATACCGTCCTTTTGAACAAATTAAAATTTTAGCATTATTACAAGAATCTCTACGAATACATTGCCCCTGTATGCTGCCACTATTCCATGGTAAGGCATACCTGGCACGCCATATTTCGCACTTAATTTTGTTTTTAAAAACGGCATAGCACTTACGAGAGCAGCAACAGGCCGGACCTGGTGGTCCTGGTCTGCCCTGCGGGCCGGTTGGTCCTATTTC
>Ga0153939_1000693_pt1 | contig 12988 bp, 10 predicted proteins | sample TSNJ023MetaG_FD_104734 | JGI IMG/M metagenome (GOLD analysis project Ga0153939, IMG submission 104734) | Attine ant fungus gardens microbial communities from New Jersey, USA - TSNJ023 MetaG | ecosystem: Host-associated > Fungi > Mycelium > Unclassified | place: USA: New Jersey, Brendan T. Byrne... | reverse complement strand
TGCCCAGCACCGGCGTACAGATGGCCATTGCCTTTGTGGCCATCCTTCCCATCATTCTCGTCTTCCCGTTTCTGCAGAAGTATTATGCCAAGGGCATTTCTCTGGGCGCTGTTAAGGGGTAAGGATACGGTAACAAGCAGAATATGATTTGTAAATATAATTATTGAAATCGTTAAAACTGCCTATAAACATAATGTTGGAAGTTAAGTGATAAAAAGAGTTGAAACACAAGGCAGTATCAGGTACTGCCTTGTGTTTTCAACTCTATCAAAGGCATTTATTGCTTCAGAAGAAGAAATAAATAAAAAAATTGTGATTAAATATTACTTAGGAGAAGCTGGACAATGGCACAACGGTTTTTGCTATTGTAAGGCGCGGTTATAGAATCTAGATTGCTTTATAAGGGGGAACATGATGCAAAGCTCAGGTGAAAAAATAAAAAAAAACAATTTTAGTAAACCGTTTATTGTATGGCTTACAGTCGTATTACTCCTTTTGTTTGCAGTCTATTTTCTTTTTATCCGGGATCGCATAAAACTATCTTAATTATGATGAGACAAAAAATTATGATTTGATAGATGACATGCGCATTGAATCGCTATCCGAACCGGTTCCGTTTAAGCTTGTCCCACCACTTGAGAATCTGGGAACGGCGTCATACAAACAGGCGTTGGTGATCGGAAATCAGCAAAACTTACTATACCCGACTTTTGATGATCAAGATGCTGTGTTCAAGAATCTACAAAATAAAATTCCGCTGTTGCTTTCAAAACTGGAGCAGGACTATCGGCTTGGAACGATCAGTGAGAAAAACATTAAGGAATACAGCACAAGGGCGCGGGATTACCTGCAACCAAATTCCGATACAAGCGGCGACCCTGTTTTGGATAACCAAATGGATATTCTCAGGCGTACGGAGCATATCATCGCCAACAACCGGTCAAACGCGGAAATCATTGACTATCTTGTTCACGCAAATCCCATTGATCCGAAGAATGTATATATGCTGTTGCCGCACAATAGTCCGTATTCCCTGGACTATGTGGAGGAAAACGGCTATCCGTTTGATCAGGATGAGGATAGCGCCGTTTCCTGACAGTCCCGCAGAGCCGTCCGCCTTTATGTGAAAAGCCCTTGACATGGAGTGAACTCCAGGGTGTATCCTTTTTATAACAAGGAAAAAAGGGGGAAACACAATGCAGTACAAACCGTTTCAGGATTTGCAGCTTTCCGCTCTGGGCATGGGCAATATGCGCCTGCCCACGGGGGAGGATGGCGTCATTGATGAACAGAAGGCAAGGGAGATCATCGAGCATGCCTATCATAGCGGCATCAACTATTTTGACACGGCCTACCGGTACCACGGCGGGCAGTCGGAGAGCTTTGTGGGAAAGGTGCTCGGGCAGTTCCCGCGGGACAGCTGGCACATTGCTTCCAAAATGCCGGGGCACATGATGAACTACGAAAACGGAAAGCTGGGTTTTATGGGCTACCTTGCCGGAGAGACAATCGCATCCATATCCCAGATCTTTGAAGAACAATTGGAAAAATGCGGCGTGGATTATTTCGATTTCTACCTGCTGCACAATGTCTGCGAGACGTCCTATAATTTTTACACAAACGAGGAGCTGGGTGTCGTGCGGTACCTGCTGGAGCAGAAAAAGGTCGGGAAGATCCGGCATCTGGGATTTTCCGCTCACGGCATGCGGGGTACGATAGAGAGGTTTTTGGATCTGTATCCCGGTGTTTTTGAGTTTGCGCAGATCCAGATCAACTATATCGACTGGGATTTGCAGGAGGCGGGGGAAAAATATCGGCTGCTGGCCGAACGCGGCGTTCCCGTCATCGCGATGGAGCCGGTGCGCGGCGGAAAGCTTGCGGAGCTGCCGCAAAAAGCGAAAGAGCTGTTGGGAAAAGCTAGAGCGGGGGAGACCGACGCCTCGTGGGCCTTTCGCTTTTTACAGTCTTTAGACAATATGCAGGTGGTGCTCAGCGGAATGACCACACTGGAGCAACTGAAGGAGAACCTCGCACTCTTTTCCGATCCGAAACCCGTGACGGAAGAAGAGAACAGGCTGCTGCGTCAGGTGGTGAAGCTTATGGTGGACTCCGTTCCCTGCACCAAATGCCGTTACTGCTGTGAGGAGTGCCCGCAGGGCCTGGATATCCCTCTGCTGCTTTCGACCTATGAGCAGGCGAATTTCAGCGGCATGGGTATTTTGAATTTCAATATCGGAAACATGAAAGAACAGGAGCTGCCGGGGGCCTGTATTGCCTGCGGAGCCTGTAACGCCGTGTGTCCGCAGAATATTGAAATTTCCCAGCTGCTGGGGAAGCTGGATTCGATGATAGCCGGTGCGAAAAGATAGAGCACACAAGGGTAAGGCAGGGCAATGTGAAAAACATATTTACGCATATGCTCTGATTCAAACAGATATAGTCAAGCCACATAAAAAACTGAAATTTTGCAGAACCTGTTGCCTTCTATATAAATATGGGTAGTGTCAACACATCCCTTATTGTACCTTACCCCTGTATTATGATTCCGTTTAAGGGTGAGCAGAATGCAGAATAAAGGCAAAGGTCTCTGTAGAACAGCGAAACCTGACACCGCCTTATGGCAGTGTCAGGTTTCGTTATAAAGTGACTATAGGCGTGTCAATAAGCATCCATAAAAAACCGCCGTCTGCAGTGAATGAATTCCTTTAACCGTTAACTTCAGGTATTTATCTTCGCCACAACCCGGCGGAGCAGTCCCGGCATTTCTGTAGAGTTCATCGGATAAGGTGCAGGCGGTGAATTCCTTGCCCTGTTCAAGCACAGAGTGCAAAGCAAAAGCAGAGGTTTTCAAAGACAAAAACGCCGTTGTCGGCACAGACCTGATCTTTCGGCGTATGCTGCGTTCCTGTGCGAAGTCCCGAAAAATCGACGCCGATCACGGAAAATTTCTTCTATAGAAAATAATTGACGAGCTTATGGGACGACTGGGGATGTTATGTAAATAAAAAGTTGTACATTTTAAAATCACCAACTCAGGCGTCTTCATTTTTTGCAGCCAGCCGGGCCTCCGCCTTTTCAAAGGTTTTCCTGCCGCCCAGCAGTATAGCGAAGCCGATAATGAACAGAACAAGCAGGCTGATGATACCGATGGAATCGCGTCCGGTGAGCCGGGAGAACGTTGCAATGAGAAACGGGCCGATGACGGCGGCAAATTTGCCGAAGATATCAAAGAAGCCAAAGTATTCGTTTGAGCGCTCGGGCGGAATGAGCCTGCCGAAATAGGAACGGCTGATGGCCTGAATGCCGCCCTGCACGGTGCCGACCAGAAAGGCCATGGACCAGAATAGCACAAGAGACAGCTGCCGCGCACTTTCGTCGCCCGGTTTCTGCTCAATGATAAAGCCCATGAAGAAACCCACAATACACACGACAATGTAGACACACACGGCCCCTGTGAGCACCTTTATGGAACCGAATTTTTCGGAGAGCTTGCCGAACCAGATGGAGAACGGTACGGCCACCAGCTGTGTGAGCAGCAGTGCAAAAATCATGCCGATGCTGTCAAGCCCCAGCTTTGTTCCGTAGGAGGTGGATATGGAAATGACGGTTCCCACACCGTCGATATAAAAGAAGTAGGCCAGGATAAACAGCAGCAGATGCTTCTGAGAAAAAATGTTCTTTGCCGTTTTCCCCAGATTGCTGAAGGTGGACCGGATAAGGCCGGAGGCAGGCTTTTCGATATAGTGCACCTGCTTGACATTTTTCAGCATGGGGATACTGAACAGCAGCCACCATATGCTTGTGAGAACTACGACAACCTGATACGCATTTGGGTTTTCCATGCCCATGCCCATGAGAATGGCGATGGAAATGAGAAACGCGATGGTGCTGCCGCCGACATATCCCATCGCATAGCCCCAGGTGGAAACCTTATCCATACGTTTCGGCTCGGTGACATCGGTTAAAAAGGAATCATAAAACAGATTCGCCCCTGAAAAACCGATATGCGATATCACATATCCAATAAGCAGCATCTGGTACTGATTGGAAAGGGCGCTGATGAACGTGAACAGGACGCCCAATACAAGGAACACGGAAAATAACTTTTTCTTATAGCCCTTGTGGTCGGCCATAGAGCCAAGAATCGGCGCCAGAATTGCGACGATAAAGGTGGCGGCGCTGGTGCCGTACGACCATAAAACCAGATTGTTGATTCCCTCCGCCTTGCAGGCGATGCCAAAGTAAATGGGAAACAGCACAGCCAACATATTGGTCGCATAAACGGAGTTTGCCCAGTCGTACATGATCCAACTGGACTCTTTTTTGGTGAACATGCCGCGGACTTTCTCTGCAATACCCATAGCTGTCACATCCTTTTCTTGAAACTGTTTTCATTATACAGGCCGCATGCGGTAAATACAACCGGTTTGAAAAAAGAACTTGTCTCTTAAGGAAATATTCCGATACAGTAATCCCCTTCGATTTCCGTCAGCCGTACATCCGGGAGTGTACCGCTGATATTTTGATCCGACCGAATGAGAACCGGCGTATAGTTCATAGTATAGCCCTCATACAGGTTTTCGCGGATTTCTTTTTCAATCAGGACCGGCGTAGTCTGTCCCAGCTGCGAGCGAAAGAAGGCAAGACGCGTTTTTCCCGCCAATGCCAGCATCTGTTTGGAACGGGCCGTCTTGACCGCCGCGGGCACCTGGTCCGGAAAATCACAGGCCCGGGTACCGGGGCGTTTGGAATAGGTAAACACATGGGCTTTCGCAAAACCGATTTCCTCGGCGAAGACAAGGGATTGCCGAAATTCCTCATCGGTTTCCCCCGAAAACCCCACCATAATGTCTGTGGTGATGGCGGCATTTTCAAAACTTCGCCGTAGAATTTTAACGATTTGCCGGTAATCCTCCGTTGTGTAGTGACGGTTCATGCGCCACAGTGTGTCGTCACAGCCGCTTTGCAGGGACAGATGAAACTGGGGGCAAAGCTTTTTTTGCGCCGCAAAGCGGGCGACGGTTTCCTCGCTCATTCGCTCCGGCTCCAGGGAGCCCAGGCGCACCCGTTCAATGCCGTCCACGCGGCAGACGGCCTCCACCGCGTCGCAGAGCTCGAGGTTCAGCTCCTGCCCGTAAGCGGGCAGGTTGATGCCGGTTAGGACAATTTCCTGATATCCGTTTTCCGCGAGGGTCCGCACCTCCGCTTCTATATCCTCAAGCGGCTTGGAACGTACGCGGCCCCGGGCATAGGGAATGATGCAGAAGGAGCAGAAGCGGTTGCAGCCGTCCTGTATTTTGAGGAAGGCGCGGGTGCGTTCCTGAAAACGGTGAAGGCGCATGCTTTCAAATTTTTCCTCGTTCTCATGGGGTTTGATGTCGATGATGCGCTGCTTTGCGGACAGGTAATTGGTGATATATTCCGGCAGCAGTAAACGGTTTTTGGTGCCGAGGATGATGTCGGCCTCCTCGAAGGACTGCATCTGCTCCGGAAAAGCCTGGGGCATGCAGCCGGTGAGCACCGACACCGCTCCGGGATTATCCTTCTTCAGCCGCCGGAGTGCCTGCCGTACCTTTGCATCGCTCTGCGCGGTGACCGTGCAGGAGTTGACAATGACCACGTCCGCCGGTTCGTTTTCCGCGCACTTCAAAAAGCCATGCTCCAGCAGCACCTGCAGCATGGCTTCGGATTCGTATTGATTGACCTTACAGCCGAGGGTATGGATGATAATGCGCATATTTTTCTCCGGGATTCTTTATGTGAATTGTTCCAGGTCTTCAAATTCGGCGCTGAGCTCACTCCACTGTGCCATGAGGGTTTCGTTTTGATGCAGCAGCGCTTCCAGTTCGGACGACAGCCGCAGCGTCTCCTCATAATTCGACGCGGTTTCCGGGTTCTCCAGCGCTGATTTGCAGGAAAGGGTTAATTTGTCGTTTTCTTCGATTTTTCGCTCGCAGCCTGTAAGCGCTGCCCGCAGCTTACGAAGCCGGGCGTCGCGCTCCTTTTTCAGCTTGTAGGGATTGGATTTATCCGCCTGCGCTTCAGGCAAGTCGATCGTTCTCGTTTCCGCGGCCCGCTCCTTTTGCATGAGGTACGCGTCGTAGTTGCCGGGATAGACCGTGATGCCGGTTTTATCGAGATAAAGGATTTTATCCGCCAGCTTGTTGATGAGGTAGCGATCATGGGAAACCACAAGTAAAGTGCCGTCATAATCGGTCAGTGTGTTTTCCAAGGCCTCGCGGGAGATGATATCCAAGTGATTTGTGGGCTCATCCAGCAGCAGGAAGTTTGTCTTGGACAGCATGAGCTTCAGCAGCAGGATCCGCGCACGTTCACCACCGCTGAGGGCTCCCACAGGTTTGAACACGTCCTCTCCGCGAAACAGGAAGACTGCAAGGGCGGAGCGCACCTCCGTCTGGTTCATCCGGGGATACATGTCCCAAATTTCATCGATGACAGTTTTCTCATCATGCAGCCCGCTTTGCGACTGTTCATAATATCCGGTGTCCACGCCCGCGCCGAATTTAGCAAAGCCTGTGTCTGCCCTGTATTGATTCAGCAGTACCTTCAGCAGTGAGGTTTTTCCGCAACCATTGGGGCCGATGAGAAAAATTTTGTCCCCGCGGCGGATATCCATGTTTGCGTGCTCAAACAACTTCGGCCCCCCGAAGGACAGGGATAAATCCTTCGCCTGCAGCACCTCGTCGCCGCTGCGGCGGCTGGCGTGAAAGCGGAAGCGGATGTCAAGGGGCTCGGAGCTTGGTTTTTCCATATCCAAAGCAATGCGGTCCATTTGCTTTTGCTTGCTTGCGATGGTGACATAGTTACGCGCTTGGTTCCAACGTTTTTGCTGATCGATGATGCCCTCAATTCGTGCAATTTCCTTTTGCTTGCTGTCATAAACCCGCTGTAAAGCCTCACGGCTTTCCTCCCGCAGAACCAGGTATTTGCTGTAATTGCCCTTATAGGCGGTGAGAGTTTTCTGGTCCATTTCGAAGGTACGCGTGGTAATTTTATCGAGAAAATACCGGTCGTGGGAGATGACGATAAACGCGCCCTTGTACGAGAATAAAAATTCCTCCAGCCACTCCACGGCGTCGATGTCCAGATGGTTTGTGGGCTCGTCAAGCAGCAGCAGGTTGGAGCCGCCCAGCAGCATTTTGGCCAGCTGCAGCTTGGACTTTTGCCCGCCGCTGAGGATGGCGACCTTGTCACGAAGCTGTTCCGGCGCAAAGCCCAGGCCGATGAGCGCGCTTCTGGAGAGGCTCTGATAAGTGAGTCCGCCCTCCCGCACATAGCGGTCATGCAGCTCGGTCTGCCGCAGCACAAGGCGGTCGGTTTCCTCATGGGGTGGATTTTGGAGCAGTAAACCGCTCAGCTCGTCCAGCTCCCGTTCCATGTCCATGAGGGGCTGAAAGACGGTCAGCACCTCTTCATATGCGGTTTTTTCCGGGTCGCGGCAGACTTGCTGCTCCATGTAACCGACCACGGCGTCCCTTGCGTAGACGACAGAGCCGGTGTCGGGCATGTAGTCGCCGCACAAAACCTTAAACAGCGTGGTTTTGCCGCTGCCGTTGATGCCCACAAGACCTATGCGGTCGCTTTTCTGTACCTCAAAGCTGATATTTTCGATGATGACATCCTCACCAAAGGATTTCATCACATCGTTTACGGTTAAAATAGCCATGTTTGTTTCCTTGTTTTCGTAGTGGCGGAAGTTTAATAAAGGCGTTTTGCTCCAACCTGTGGGTTTGCGCCAATGGTATTGTTCAGATTCCTATTATATAGAAAAAGTTGCTGAGAATCAAGGGATTTGAGCGTGCCGCAGATTTCTGCGGCGGGGCACAGGGGATTCTAAGTAATCGATGCGGATTCCCTTGTGAACATGCTCGAGGGGAAGATGTCCGGGAGGGGATCAGCACGACATATCAAAAGCTGTTCCGCACAAAGCCGGGAAGAGAAATCTGCCGCGTGATGTACCGGCTGGAGGAAACGACATAAAAACTTCCGGGAAATAACAAAACGGCGTTCGGTTCGTGAAAATTTAAGGATCTTCATTCTTGCATTGTTAACATAAATTGTAGTATACTAGGGTGTACTGTATGATACTGTCAGATAAAGTCAGAGTAAACTGCGCAGACACAGCACATCCGGATGCGGGAAATCAGTCCCGAAGCCCGCGCTGTGTCCGGTTCGTTTATTCTCAAATACCGGGAGGGCGCTGCGCCCCGATATGGAGGTCATCAAATTGAAATGTCCGTTTTGTAATTACAGCGAAAGCAAGGTCATCGATTCCCGTCCCACCGACGAAGGGGAGCGGATTCGCCGCAGAAGGGAATGCCTGAAGTGCAGCAAGCGCTTCACCACCTATGAAATCATTGAAAATGTGCCCATTATCGTCATCAAGAAGGACAAGTCCCGGGAGACCTTTGACCGCAACAAGCTTTTAAGCGGCCTGCTGCGGGCCTGCGAGAAGCGTCCGGTGTCCATCGATATGCTGGAAAAAATTGTAGATGAAATAGAGACTCTGCTGCAGAATTCACTGGACCGGGAGATTTCGTCCCAAAGAATCGGCACGTATGCGATGGAGAAGCTGAAAACTGTGGACGAGGTGGCTTATGTGCGGTTTGCGTCCGTTTATCGTCAGTTTAAGGATATCAACAGCTTTATGGAAGAGCTCAGTAAAATTATTGAAAGCAAAAAGGATTGAGTTTTTACCGGGATTCAAGAAAACAGGCTATTATGTACTTATCTGATTTGACCTATAAAGAGGCACAGGAATATATCAAGACAAACGCCATGCTGATCATTCCTGTTGGAACGCTGGAGCAGCATGGACCACATCTGCCTTTAAACAGTGATGTACTGCAGGCGGAATACTTTGCATAGATTTTATCTGAAAGAACAGGCATCCTGATTGCTCCTACCGTTCATTATGGCGTGAACCTTCCACTGGACAAGGGATTTACCGGTACAGCCGGGATTTCGCGGGAAACCTTATGCACAATGCTCAGGGAATTGATCGGCTGGTGGCGGGCGCAGGGCTTCACACACTTCTTTCTTGTCAACAATCACGGGGATCCGTTTCATGAGCAGGCCCTTGCGGATGTCGGGGATGGCGTGTATGCTTTAAAACCGTATGAGATCGATTACAGCGGAATTCTGGAGAAGCAGGAAACGGTTCGGCATGCCTGCGAAGGGGAGAGTTCGGAACTGTTATTCTTATATCCGGAGAAGGTCCGGAAAGAACGGATAAAGGACCGGGATATTGCGTATCCGCAGTTCAAAAGCTACTTATATCACGAAAAGGACACGCCGCCGGAAAACTATAACGGCAGCCTGGGGTTTCCCTCCTGTGCGACGGCGGAGAAGGGGCGGAGGATTATAGAACGGGGCATTCAGGCGATGATGGAGCAGTTTTATAAAGTAATGGAGAAATAGCAAGTCAATGAGCCATGCAAAAGTTGTCGTTACACTTTGCATGGCTCATGTTCATATCCCGACGAAAAAGCCGCGTTATCATATCTCCCGCTTGATAATGCGATAATTTCCATCTGCATCGGCGGTCATTATGAAGACCTCTTTCAGAGAAAGATTATTCGCTTTTATTTTATCCAAGGCCCACTGTTTTGTGTGACCGCAGACATGTAAGGAACTTTCCGAAACAAAGCCGTCCGTCACGACAATGACTTCGATAGGTTTTTGGCTGACCGGGATGGCGGCGGCCTTTGGCGTCAGCGGTTCATGGGCCGATTTTTTCATCACGCTCATCAGACCGTTTGTCTCGATGATGGCATACTCCACCTCATCGAGCATAAACGCGTCTTTCTGGCGAAGGTGCTCAGACAGGTCTTCGGTAGTCATGCGCAGCCTGCGCATGGCCTTTTGCTGTACCTTGCCCTTTTCTATGACGAGGATGGGTTTACCGCACAACAGCTGCCGGAATTTATTGGATTTCATCATGAGAACCGCAAGAACAATTTCAAAAACCACCAGAGTCAGCATCGGGGCAATGCCATCCAGCAGTGGTTCACTGTGATTTTGAATCGGCATTACCGCAAGCTCGGACAGCAACAGTGTGGCCACTAGCTCTGAGGTCTGCAGCTGGCTGATCTGGCGTTTTCCCATCAGCCGCAGCGCAATGAGGATCAGGGCATATAATAAAACAGTGCGTATCATCGAAACGAGCATGGCAGCCTCCAAAGCAATTACCGTTATACCAATCTTCTAAGCGCAGGGCGCGCAGAAGATTGGTATGAGACGTGCTGCATAGCAGCGCGGCGTTTCAGTGCCGCATATTCGGTTAAAGGCCGTTTAGCGGCCTTTAACCGTAGTATTATTATAAACCGATAAGCACTGTTTATGAATTTTACAGCCGGATATGGATGTTATAATGCAGCAGCCAGTAATTGATCTGTAACAAATAGGCCAGCATCTGCGGGCCGGCCATCAACTGTCCAAACCAGGGTTTTCCATAATCAAAGCATTCATTCAGTAACCCTCTGGCGGTGTGTTCCGACAAAATTTTATGAATCGGCTGGGTTTTGTCGCGCAGTACATACCTCAGCTTGTTTTTCAGGATTGCTTCATAACCGGGATTGTGTGTTTTGGGATAAGGGCTTTTTTTTCGGTAGAGCACGTCGTCGGGCAGATAACCGCGCGCCGCATCACGCAGCAGTCCCTTTCCTACGCCGCTCGGGCATTTGAATTTCCAGGGGATATTGAATACATACTCGGCAAGGCGGTGGTCGGCAAAGGGCACGCGCACCTCAAGGCCGTTTGCCATGCTGCAGCGGTCCTTGCGGTCCAGCAGAGTCGCCATGAACCAACGGATATTTAGGAAGGATAGCTCCCGCATGCGGCGCTGTTCCGGCGTTTCACCGTCCAGCTGCGGCGCGGCGGCAAGAGATTCCCGCAGCCGCCCGGAAACATAGTCCGGCATGTCGAGCTTTAACAGGATTTCCGGCTTCAAAAGTGAGGCGCGTACATCCAGGTTATTCGACCACGGAAACGCGGTGCCGTCATACAGCTCCTTCCGGTGGAACCACGGATAGCCGCCGAATATTTCATCGGCGCACTCTCCGCAAAGCACCACACTATGCTTTTCCTTGACAAGTCGGCAGAAGTGCAGCAGTGAGCCGTCAATGTCCGCCATGCCCGGTAAATCTTTGGCGATGACGCTGTCCAGCAGGGAATTGGCCAGCTCTTCATTGCCGCACAGCAGCTTTTCATGCTTTGTGCCAAGTATTTCGCTGACCTTTTCCGCCCAGTATTCATCTCGGTCGGGCTGGTAGGCGGATGGGGAGAAAAATCTATTGTTGCCGACAAACTCGAAGGAATAGGTGTCAGGGCTCTTGCCCTCCCTTTTCAAAAAGTCGGCGGCAATGGCGGTGACAATGCTGGAGTCGAGTCCGCCGGACAGAAATGTGCAAAGGGGCACGTCGGAAACCAGCTGGCGGTGCACGGTGTCGATGAGCAGCTCCCGCACATGGGCGACGGTGTCCGCATAGCTTTCCGTATGGCGCTGTGCTTTCAGTTGAAAGTAGGGGCTTGATTGGAAGCCGGCGGCACCAAAAACGGCGGTATGTCCCGGCAGCAGCTCGTGAATGCCTTCAAAGACGCCGTGGCCGGGCGTTCGAGCGGGGCCGAGGCCAAAAACCTCGCAGAACCCTTCGCGTCCGATAATCGGATTTACACCCGGATATTCAAACAGGGCCTTGATTTCGGAACCAAAGACCAGACGCCCGTTTTGGAAGGTATAGAAAAGCGGCTTGACTCCGAAGCGGTCCCGGCATAAGAAAGTATGCCCCCGCATTGTGTCGTCAATCGCAAAAGCGAAAATACCGTTTAACAGCTCCGCGCAGGCTTCGCCATATTCAATATAGGCGGTAAGTACCACTTCCGTATCGCAGTCGGTTACAAAAACATGCCCAAGCGCCTCTAAATCCCGGCGCAGCTCGGAAGCGTTATAGACTTCACCGTTATATGCGATTGTGTATGAATAATCACCTATTTTTTTTGTAAGGGGCTGCGCGCCCTTTTCCGGGTCGATCACGCTGAGGCGCGCATGGCTCAGCGCAACGTGGTTCGAAACATGCTCGCCCTTGTCATCCGGTCCGCGGTGGGCAATTCGGCGGGCCATACGGCGGGCCAGTGCCATCCATAAATAGCGTTCTTCTCTGAGGCTGTCGCCGTAATCGGAAAATCCGGCAAAACCACACATTAGCATCATCCTTTATCATTTGATACATTAGTTTATGCGTTTTTTTGCCCGATTGATAATAGAGCGGGGGAAGATAAAAATCGATTATTAGGATTGCCAAAAGAGATTTCGTCTATGATATAATGATGGCAGTTTCACACCGACGCCTGTTCTGCGTATCTAAATCCGGTTTTGGTCAGGAACCATTCTGACGCATTGATTTGAAAGTATAGCCCGTCTGCTTTGGGATGCCGAATAAAGTCTTTTGGGGATTTTATGATTTCCCCGGCACATCAAGTTATTTATTGCGGCTGGCCACAAAATCATGTAAAATAGGATAGGAATATAACAGAAAGGGAAAAAATATGACACAATTATCCCGGGATGAATGGATTTTACTGCGTCAAAAGGTGCTGGAGAAGGAATTTTCGCGTATGAACCAAATGCAGCTGCAGGCGGTTTTTACCACCGAGGGCCCCTTGCTGGTGCTGGCGGGGGCCGGCAGCGGCAAGACGACGGTGCTTGTCAACCGCATCGCCAATATGGTGCGCTACGGCACTGCATATCATAGCGACTGTGTATCGGTATATCTGACCGACGAGGACAAGGCGAATTGCCGGGCCTTTTTTGATGGCGGTGAGCTTCCTTCGCAAACACGCGAACGGTTGGCCGTGGACGCCTGCCCACCCTGGCGGGTGATGGCCATCACGTTTACAAATAAGGCGGCGGGCGAGCTGAAGGAGCGGCTGTGCGACATGCTGGGCGGCGACGAGGGGAAAAAGATAT
>Ga0153939_1000689_pt1 | contig 13014 bp, 16 predicted proteins | sample TSNJ023MetaG_FD_104734 | JGI IMG/M metagenome (GOLD analysis project Ga0153939, IMG submission 104734) | Attine ant fungus gardens microbial communities from New Jersey, USA - TSNJ023 MetaG | ecosystem: Host-associated > Fungi > Mycelium > Unclassified | place: USA: New Jersey, Brendan T. Byrne... | reverse complement strand
TCCTAGTCCAAGTTGACAAGGAAAACTTGATAGAGTTTCTGTAGTGTGACCATTGGGTTGAGCTAACCCTAGGACTGAGCTGTCTTTTATTTGGGGTGAACAAAGAGAACTCAACAGAGTTCCTCTTAGATTTAGACTACTACTTATATCTTTTACACATGGTCTATGCTACTAACCCTAACCTACTAATAATCTAATAGAATCTACTAGAATGTTCCTTGACATGTGACCTGTGTGATATGACCAATTGTGATAAATATAACAGGTCATGTGACCCCTCTATTATCTAATTAAAAGAAAAAAAAAGTAAAAGATAATGGATTAAAGAAATAAAAGTTATTATAGCCAAGATAGCTTATAACAGTTTCTATTTGATTGTTGTATACTACTTATACATATTCTGTATTTACTTCTATTTATAAAGTCCTGCATATCTCTTTTAAGTCATTTACTCTCACACTCAGTCTGTCTACTGTAAGGACTTAGACTGAGACATCTTAGAACTACTTCTAGTCCAAGTTGACAAGGAGAACTCAATGGAGTTCCCATTAAATTTTCTATACTACTTATACAACTACTATATGGTCTGTACACTATCTTCCCATGGTTCCCATGTGACTTAGTTATGTGATGTCACCTGACTGTGACTCATAACCCTGTGACTCTGTGACATTTAGTTATGTGATACTTTCTTATACTCTATCCTTGTGTAGTAAGTCCAGAAAAAAAAAGAAAAAAAAAGAAAAGTAAATAATAACTTTAGCCATTTTGCCAAATCATAACACCACCTCTTTCTTAAGTTTCCTCATCCCGAGGATTTCTCTATAACTCATAGTACAGGTCAATCATGTTGCCCATCTCCTTCTTATCTTCTTCTATCCACTCTCTTATTCCTGATTCATCTTGCTCAACTCTTTTCTTCTTTCCTAATTGTCTCCACTGTTCTTCTTTTCTTAGGTTGTTCTCCTTTCCATTGTCTCCAATTTCTTTCTAACCTTCTCCAGTATTCTTTGTCATATTTCTTATCTAACCATCCAAACAACTTTTTTGTCATAAATCTTCCTAGCAATTCTCTCCTCTCAAATATTCTTTCTTCTCTTTCTTGCTGGTTTACTTCCTCTATGTCCCATCGATACTCTCTTTCAAATTCCTCAATTGCTTCCTTTGCATTTCCCAGATTTTCCCTTTCTTCCCAGGTGTCTGATTCTACTGTGAATCCTTTCCATTGTACCAGGTATTTGTCCTTTCCTCTAATTTGCTGCTTATTCAAAATTTCCTCTACCTTCCATTCTTCCTCTTCATCAATTATTACTGGAGCTGGTTGCTCCCTTTTCTGCTCTTCTACTTGTCCTATATATCTATGTATTCCACTAATATTGACTACTAGATGTATTTTAATGGTATCAGGTAGCTCTAATTCTACTGCATTCAATGATACAATTTTCTTTACTTTGTAAGACCCTACAAATCTTTCTGTCAACTTTTCTGTCCTCCTCCCAACCATTTGGTACTTTAGATCTTTGGTGCTCAACATCACTAAGTCTCCTACTTTATAATCATTGACCTCTCCTCTTTTTTTATCTGCATACTTCTTCATTTCCTCTTGCACTACTCTTGCTTCTTCCTGTATTTCTTTCATCTTCTCAATAAATTTCTTTGCTCCCTCATATTTCCCCTTCTTTCTTCTTTCAAACCCCATTTTAGGATCTTGCCCGTAATTTGCCTTAAAAGATATCATTTGAGTACTTGAGTGTGCTTTATTGTTATATGCAAATTCTGCTGTTCCCAACCATTTAGGCCATTGTTCTTGTCTATGATCAATAAACATTCTCAAGTATTGCTCTAACTCCTGGTTCACCCTTTCTGTTTGCCCATCTGTCTGTAGGTGAAATGCCGTCAACAATTTACTCTCAATCCCCAACATTCTATTTAACTCTCTCATTAACCCTGCCACAAATTGGGGTCCTCTATCTGAAATGATGCTTTCCAGTAGCCCATGTAGTTTCCATACATTATCTCTAAACAACCTTGCTAATCCCTCTACTGATATTTTCTCTGTAGTTGGTATAAAATGGACCATCTTAGTTAACCAATCCACTACTACTAGAATGCTATTGTATCCCTGCACTAAAGGCAACTTAGTAATAAAGTCTGCCAATATATGTGTCCACAGTTTTTCTGGAATTGAGTTTGGCATTAATTTTCCTGCTAGTTGTTCTGTATGGTTTTTATTGTGCTGGCAAGTGTTGTACCCTTCTACATATTGTTTCACCTCTTTAGTAATCCCTGGCCACCAAAAGTTTTGAGTGACCAGTTCTACCATCTTCCACTGTCCTCCATGTCCTCCTACTGGCGTATTGTAATGTAGCCTGATAATTTCTACCCTTAATTTATTATCTTTTGGCACATACACTTTCCCTTCTTTATACATAATGCTGTCTACCTCTCTCTATTCTTCATCTCTTAACATCTTTACCCCTGCTCTCTTCATTTCCTCCACTGCTTTTACTACCTCATCGTCTTTTACTTTTGACTTCCTGACTTTCTCTAATAAATACACTCTATCCACTATTATTTCTACTGTCTCTGTTTTTCTTACTTCCAGCCACTCTGGTTTTACCAACCTCTGGTCCTCATTGTCTTTCTCCACTCCTACTTCCCAGTCCGGTCTTCTACTAAGACTATCCACTTTCCCTATCTTACTTTCTAGAACATACTTCAGTGTAAAATTAAATCTTGACAGGTATAGGGCCCATCTTGCTTGTCTCCTATTTAACTTCTGTGCTTTCATGAAATACTCAAGATTCTTATGATCAGTCCAAATCTCAAATTTAGTTGCTGCTCCTTCCAGGAAATGCCTCTATGCTTCTAAACATCTAACGACTGCTAATATCTCCTTGTCATGTATCTCGTAATTTCTTTCTGTATCACTGAGAGACTTTGAAATGAAAGCAACTGGCCTTCACATTTTATCTGAGCACTTCATTGATAGTACTCCTCCAGTAGTGTAATTTGATGCATTGGCTTCTACTCTGAATTCCTTATCTAAGTCTGGTGCCGCTAATACTAGTTCCATTGTAAACATCCTTTTGAGTTCATTGAATGCTTTCTGCTGTTCCACTCCCCACTGCCACTTTACATCTTTCCTTGTCAGTACGTTTATAGACCTTGCTACTCAAGCAAAATCTTTGATAAACCTCCTATAATAGTTTGCAAGGCCCAAGAATTTCCTGATGTTTTTCACATTTTTTGGCTCTGGCCAACTGAGTACTCCGTCTACTTTCTCTTCCTCCATTTCTATTCCCTTAGGCCCTATTACTACTCCTAGGAACCCAATTTTTCTCACTTTCTATACACATTTCTCCAGCTTGATGTACAAGTCATTTTCTTCTAGCCTCCTCAGTATTTCTTCTACAATCTCATCATATCCTTTCTTTGTTTCTGTTCCTACTAGCACATTATCTACAAATGCAGTAACTTTTCCTTCATTAATCAAGTCTCTCAGAATTTCATTCATTATCATCTGGAATGTGGCTGGTGAATTTGTCATCCCAAAGAATATGACTGTTGGCTCAAAAGACCCTATATGCATTGTAAACACTCTCTTCCACTCATCTTCTTCTTTTATCCTCATATAATTGAAACCCCACCTCAGATCCATTTTAGTAAATACCTTTTTGCTACCCATATTGTCGATTAGCTCTGTAATTAGTGGTAGCGGGTAGTTATTTTTTACTATCTGGTTGTTTAGGTTGCAGTAGTCCATTACCATTCGCTTACTCCCATCCTTTTTGCCCACAAAGAAGACTGGTGATATTTGAGGGGATTTTGATGGTCTGATATACCTCTTTCTCAGTTGATCTTCCACAAAGTTCTGGACTTCCTCTCTCTTGTTTTTGGATAGAGGGTAAATTCTTCCCTTCTATGGTTTGAATATCTCCTTGAGATTGATAGTATGATCCCAAACTTTTCTATTTGGTATTCTTTCTGACTCTACTTTTCCAAACACTTTCTTTTATTTTAGAAATTTTCTTGGGACCAACTCTTCAATTTTCCTGTGGTCCTTTTCAATTTCCTCTTCTCTTCCCCATTCTTCCTTGTCATCAATTGCCCATCTGACAATTTTCTCTTCCTCTAGGGTTGCTATCCTTTTTCCTTTCTCAACTCCCCTTGGTCTTGTTCTGCTACATAAAGGTGGGCATCTTGTCATTTTTACTTCTCCAGTTTCCCAATTGATTTTTGGGTTATGCACCTATAACCATGGCATTCCCAGTATTACCTCTGTTTTTCCTAAGTCACATACATCCACCCTCATCCTTTCTACATGACCCTTGTAGTACACATTTGCTTCTACCTGATATATAATGGCTCCTCTACTGTTGTTTGTCCTATTCACATTTCTGACCATTATGGATCTCTTTAGTTTCTCCAGCATAAACCCATGTTTTGCTGCTGTCCTCTTGTCCATGAACATCCCTGTTGCACTACTATCCAAGAGCGCTTTTACTGTAACACCCTCATGAGTGTCTATTTTTTCTATCCCAATATTCAACCATACTTCTCTCAGCATTTTGAAGGTTTGTTTGACCTCCCTTTGTCTACCCTCCTCTTTTGCTGCATTTTCTGGGGCTTCTGCCTGTGCACTGCTCTGCTATACCTTTTCTTTTTTGGGGTACACTGCCTCTGTCTCCTTTCTTTTCTGACATCTATACCACTTCTGCCTGTCTAAAATTACTCTCTGCTCTCTATTCTCCTCCACATGGCATCCTTTCTGTCCACACCTTTCACACTTTACATATGGTACTATCACCTCCTTTGTATACCACACTAGCTCTAATAGGCATACCTCATCTGGAATGCCCTCTCTATAGTGCTCCTGCACTTTTCATCATAGGACATGTGCCGGACTCCTCCTCTACTCTTTTTGCTGTGCCTTTTGTGGCATGGCCACACATGCTACCTCTTCTACCACTTGCAACTTCTTTTCTCCTTTCCAAAAAGGACACTCTCTATACTTGTGTCCCTTCTCTCTACACTTAAAACATTCTACTTTCACCGTCTCCTGCTTCTTTATCATCTTCTCCTTCATATCACACTGTATCATCCTACTTGACAACACTTCAAATTTATTTTGGAGAGCAATTTCCCTCTTCTCCTTTCCTTCCTTATTCCTGCAATTTTGGGCCAGGTGCCTGAACCCTTTGCAACTCCAATATTCTCATTCTTTTTTTTCTTCTAATTTTGCCCTTAATAAAGTAAGAACATGCTTTTGTTTGAGCAAGTTGCTCATTAATGAATTGTATTGTTGCAAAGAGACATGGTGCTATGTCTCTGCAAGGGTATAGAAGTAATATTGATTCTTGCTAATTACAACTATATCTACTGGGGTGCAAGATCTTCACCCAGCCAGATGCCTATTGCCCTACTAACTACTGCCTTAATAATAGGGTTAAACTATCACCTTAAGGAGAGGATCCCTACTCTAGATGGCCTTCTAGAAGTAACTATTACTCCTCTGTATGTACCACTCACAATGGAGTGCAGTACAAGGTTTTTACTAAGAAAACAGTAACTAATAACACTACCCAGTTGCAAGGTCAGGTCTAGAACACGATGCCTGGGTTTGGTACTGTGTCTCCACCTATAGTCCCTAACTGACTGCAAAGTTTCCTTAAGCCAAGGGCCCGGCTATATATGGAGGTAGCTAGTGATCATGATGACCACCAGCCAAGGGTTGATTTATATAAGAGTAAAAATGAGCAAGGTCCAAGGTAGACAGTGCTCAAGAAGTGAATATTGAGTTCTGGTGTAAGAACTTAGACTGAGATATCTTAGAACTACGACTAGTCTGAGTTGACAAGGAGAACTCAATGGAGTTCCCATTAAATTTCCTATACTACTTATACAACTACTATATGGTCTGTGCACTATCTTCCTATGGTTCCCATGTGACTTAGTTATGTGATGTCACCTGACTGTAACTCATAACCCTGTGACTCTGTGACATTTAGTTATGTGATACTTTCTTATATTCCATCCTTGTGTAGTAAGTCCAGAAAGGAAAAGAAAAGTAAAGTAAAGTAAATAATGACTTTAGTCATTTTGCCAAGTTATAACAATATAAAGGTTGGTACCTTAGAGGCATTATATAAGGTAGATCTAGATCAAACTTATACTCTTTTCAAACAATTTTACTTTACTTTTATTACAAATGGCCACTTACTAATTTGTAATACAATCTACCTTTATTCTCTATTGAAATAGACAGAAACCTGGAATTCAAGGTTGTACAGGTACTTGATTCTAAACTAGACAAATAGAAAAGAGACCCCTTATATTACTATGTATACTGGGCAGGCTATGAGAGTACTGTGGAAGAGTACCTTTGGCTTTCTGTATCTGGTCTTGAGAATGTCACTGAGTTAGTAATTAATTTCCATAACTGTTACCTGGAGAAGCCAGGCCCAACTTGACCTATCTTGTCAATACTCCTCACTCTACCAGATAATGACCAACTGGCATAATCAATGTACTTACAGGTCTATGGGGTTACAAGGGTACGACCTTTTTTTTTTTTTTAGAAGAGGAATACTATCATACTCTGGTAACTTTCTGTAATACTACATACTTTGCCAAATGCTTACCTCAGTAACCCTCTTCCTTGGACTTAGTCTTGGCTATGCATTATAGCTGAGTATTAGTCAGTATGACTTATTTTTTGTGACTAGTTCTCTATATATAAGTAGTTATTCTAGCAAACTTCTCCTTAGCTTCATTATCAACTAAGTCTACTCCCTTTGCCTTAGAACTGTCCTCTTTCCTCTTCTTGAAATATCATCAACACATCCTGATTCCAAGTGAGTTAGCACAGAGGGAGATACAACAAGAAGTTGAAGTCATATCCATCTAATATCCCAGAGCTCAATTTAACAGCAGAATTGAGTTTAATGAAATTTTCTGTTCTAGATCTATTGTTTTGAAACATAGCAATCTTAGAGGGGAGGTGAATGTAAGGGGACTATACCAAAGTCCACCCCTAATACACTAGTGGTAGTGTACTGGAGTGACCCTGCAACTGATTAAATTGTAATTACCTCATATTTAATTGGTTGTCCCCTCCTGTATTCCTATCCCTGACTGCTGAGATATTCTATGACTAGGGTGTAAAAGGACTAATAGAGAGGCACTCTAGGAAGGCTTAGTCTGCATTAGTATAAGTGTTATCAATAGACAGTGAATGCCCTTAGTGATCACCCTAGGTAGATATTTAAGAAGAACTTGATTGTAGTGACTTAGCCTGAGATGACTTAATCACCCTCCTGGTCTGAGTTGACAAGGAGAACTTGATGGAGTTCTCTTTGATTATGGTATACTACTTATACATGCTCTGTATTTACTTCTATTTATAAATTCCCGCACATCTCTCTTTGGTTGTTCTATCTTATGCATCCACCAATTTCCTAATTAAAAGAAAAGAAAAGAGAAAGAAAATAAATAATGACTTAGCTATTTTTGGCTGTGTCATAACATTGATAGAGTTCTTCATTGGATTGGTCTCTTACTTATACTACTTTTACAGTGGCTGTACTACTAATCCATGATCACATGTCCTTCCAGAATGTTCTGTGGTTACTTGACCTTTGTCACATGACTTTAGTTCCCACACTATCTATATCTTGACCCCATTATATGTCTTGAGGTTTTGTGTTATGATACAGCTAAAATGGCTAAGTCATTATTTATTTTCTTTTTCTTTTCTTTTCTTTTAATTAGGAAATCAATGGATGTGTGAGATGAAACAACTAAGAAGAGATGCACGGGAGCTTATAAATAGAAGTAAATACAAGAAGTGTATAAGTAGTGTACCATAATCAAATGAGAACTCTATTGAGTTCTCCTTGTCAACTTAGACCAGGAAAGTGATTAAGTCATCTCAGGCTAAGTTGCTACACCAGAACTCAATACCACATCTAGAGCACTGTCTACCTCAGACCTTGCTCACTCTTATTCTCACAACCACCTCAACTTTCAACTGGTGATTATCACAATTACTAGTCATCTCTATACATAGCCAGGCTCTTGGCTTAAGGGGACTTATCAGTCAATTAGGGACTGAAGGTGGAGACACAGTACCAAGCTCAGGCACCGCAATCAAGGCCAGAACTTGTAACTGAGTATTGATAGATAGAAGTATTAGTGTTTGCCTTATAAACCTTGTGCTAGTAATCTATTGTGATCAGTACATGCAGAGGAGTAATGCCACATCCCTAGGAAGGTGTTTAGATTAGAGATCCCATCCGTTGGGTGATAGTCTAACCTTAGTATTAAGACAGTAGTTAGTAGGGCAGTAAGACTCTGGCTGGGTGAAGATCTTGCACCCTAGCAGACATAGTATAATTAGCAAGATCAACTATTCACTCCATACCCCTGAGATGTCAACATGATGTCCCAAACACAATACAATGCTCTCATGAGCAACCTGCTCAACCAAAAGCATGCCCTCACTAAGCTAAGGGCAGAATTAGAAGGAAGAAGGGAAAGAGTATGTCGATGCTGCAAAGGGTTTGGGCACCTGGCCCAAAATTGCAGGAATAGAGATGGAGAGGAGAAGAGGGGAACTGTGTCCCAAAATAAATTTGAGGTATTGTTAAGTAGAGTGATACAGTGTGATGTGAGGGAAACAATGATAAGGAGGCAGGAGATAGTAGAAGTAGGATGCTTTAAGTTTGGAGAGAAGGGGCACAAGTGTAGAGAGTGTCCTATTTGGAAAGGAGAAAAGAAGTTGCAAGTGGTGGAAAAGGCGGCGTGTGTGGCCATGCCACAAAAAGGGCAGCAAAAGGAGTGGAGGAGAAGTCCGGCACACATTCTACAACAAAAAGCACAGGAACACTGTGGAGAGGGTATTCCAGATGAGGTATGCCTGTTAGAGCTGGGGTGGTATACAAAAGAGGTGATAGTGTTGTATGTGGAGTGTGAAAGGTGTGGACAGAAAGGATGCCAGATAGAGGAGAATAGGGGACAGGCGATGATTTCAGACAGGCGGAAGTGGTGTGGATGTCAGAAAAGGAAGAAGACAGAGGTGGCATGTCCCAAAAGGGAAAAAGTGCAGCAGAGCAGCATATAGACAGGAGTCCTAGAAGATGCAGCAAGAAAAGAGGGTAGGCAAAGAGAGGTCAGACAAACCTTCAAAATGCTGAGAGAAGTATGGTTGAATATTGGGATAGAAAAAATAAACACTCACGAGGGTATTGCAGTAAAAGCGCTCTTAGATAGTGGCGCAATAGGGATGTTCATGGACAAGAGGACAGCAGCAAAACATGGGTTTATGCTAAAGGAATTAGAGAAACCTATAATGGTCAGAAATGTAGATGGAACGGACAACAGTGGAGGAGCCATTATACACCAGGTAGAAGCAAATGTGTATTACAAGGGTCATGTAGAAAGGATGAGGATGGATGTATGTAACTTAGGAAAAACAGAGGTAATACTGGGAATGCCATGGTTACAAGTGCATAACCCAGAAATCAATTGGGAAACCGGAGAAGTAAAAATGATGAGATGCCCACCATTATGTGATAGGAGACTAAGAGAGGTCGAAAGGGTAAGAAGGGTAGCAATCCTAGAGGAAGAAAAAAATTGTCAGATGGGCGATTGATGACAAGGAAGAATGGGGAAGAGAAGAGGAAATGGAAGAGGACCATAGGAAAATTGAAGAGTTGGTCCCAAGGAAATTCCTAAAGTGGAGGAAAGTGTTTGGGAAAGTAAATTTAGAAAGAATGCCGACTAGAAAAGTTTGGGATCATGCTATCGATCTCAAGAAGACATTCAAACCACAGAAGGAAAGAATCTACCCTCTATCCAAAAATGAGAGAGAGAAGGTCCAGAACTTTGTGGAAGATCAACTGAGAAAGAGGTATATCAGACCATCAAAATCCCCTCAAACATCACCAGTCTTTTTTGTAGGCAAAAAGGATAGGAGTAAGTGGATGGTAATGGACTACCGCAACCTAAACAACCAGACAGTAAAAAACAACTACCCACTACTACTAATTACAGAGCTAATTGACAATATGGGTAGCAAGAAGGTGTTCACTAAAATGGATCTGAGGTGGGGGTTCAATAACGTGAGGATAAAAGAAGAAGATGAGTGGAAGGGAGTGTTTATAACATATATAGGATCCTTTGAGCCAACAGTTATGTTCTTTGGAATGACAAATTTGCCAGCCACATTTCAGGCAATGATGAATGAAATCCTGAGGGACTTAATCAACAAAGGAAAAGTTGCTGTGTTTGTAGATAATGTACTAGTAGGGACAGAAACAAAAGAAGGACATGACAAGATTGTAGAAGAAATATTGAGGAGGTTAGAAGAAAATGACCTGTATGTCAAACCAGAGAAATGTGTATAGAAAGTGTGGAAAATTGGGTTCCTAGGAGTAGTAATAGGGCCTAATGGAATAGAAATGGAGGAAGAAAAGGTAGACGGAGTACTCAGTTGGCCAGAGCCAAAAAATGTGAAAAACATCAGGAAATTCTTGGGCCTTGCAAACTATTATAGGAGGTTTATCAAAGATTTTGCTCGAGTAGCAAGGCCTATAAACATGCTGACAAGGAAAAACGTAAAGTGGCAGTAGGGAGTGGAACAGCAGAAAGCATTCAATGAACTCAAAAGGGTGTTCACAACAAAACCAGTATTAGTGGCACCAGACTTAGATAAGGAATTCAGAGTAGAAGCCAATGCGTCAAATTACACTACTAGAGGAGTACTATCAATGAAGTGCTCAGATGAAATGTGGAGGCCAATTGCTTTCATTTCAAAGTCTCTCAGTGATACAGAAAGAAATTATGAGATACATGACAAGGAGATGCTAGTAGTTGTTAGATGTCTAGAAGTGTAGAGGCACTTCCTGGAAGGAGCAACAACTAAATTTGAGATTTGGACTAACCATAAGAATCTCGAGTACTTTATGAAGGTGCAGAAGTTAAATAGGAGACAAGCAAGATGGGCTCTATACCTGTCAAGATTTAATTTTATGCTGAAGCATGTTCTGGGAAGTAAGATGGGGAAAGCGGATAGTCTAAGTAGAAGACTGGACTGGGAAGTAGGAGTGGAAAGAGACAACAAGGACCAGAAGTTGGTAAAACCAGAGTAGTTGGAAGTAAGGAAGACAGAGACAGTAGAAGTAATAGTGGATGGAGTGGATCTATTAGAGGAAGTTAGGAAGTCAAAAGTAAAAGATGATGAGGTAGTAAAAGCAGTGGAGGAAATGAAGAGAGCAGGAGTAAAAATATTAAGAAATGAAGAATGGAGAGAGGTAGATGGCGTTATATATAAAGAAGGGAAAGTGTATGTGCCAAAAGATAATAAATTAAGGATGGAAATTATCAGGCTACATCACGATACGCCAGTAGAAGGATATGGAGGACAGTGGAAGATGGTAGAACTGGTCACTCAAAACTTTTGGTGACCAGGGATTACTAAAGAGGTAAAACAATATATAGAGGGGTGTAATGCTTGCCAGCACAACAAAAACCACATAGAGCAACCAGCAGGAAAATTAATGCCAAACTCAATCCTAGAAAAACCATGAACATATATATCAGCAGACTTTATCACTAAGTTGCCTCTAGTGCAGAGATACAATAGCATTCTAGTAGTAGTGGATCAGTTAACTAAGATGGTCTATTTTATACCAACTATAGAGAAAACATCGGCAGAGGGATTAGCAAGGTTATTTAGAGATAATATGTGGAAATTACATGGTCTACCAGAAAGCATCATATCTGATAGGGGACCCCAGTTCATGGCAGGATTAATGAGAGAGTTAAATAGGATGTTAGGGATCAAAAGTAAATTGTCAATGGCATTCCACCCTCAAACAGATGGGCAAACTGTTGTGAGAACCTCGAGCAGAAAAAGGTTTCCCATGCATCTGAACACTCAAACTAAAACCTCCAAGCATACAACAGAGTAAAGACATAAACAGGATAGGAACTTAGTAAGCCAAGTCATGTGACAAGGTCAGGTGACCATAGAACATTCTGGAAAGGACATATGACCATGGGACTCTAGGGTACAGCCACTGTAGTAATAGTATAAGTAGGGCTGCAATCCAATGAAGAACTCTATTGAGTTCTTCCTGAACATCCACCTAGGGTGACCACTAAGAACATTCACTGTTCCTTGGTAACATAAGAACTTGATATACCACATCTGAGCACTGTTCACCTCGAACCCTGCTCAAAATCACTTAAGGACGCAGTTGGCTTTATACTGGTGCCGCAAGTAATTTCCTCCACCACACTTACTCCACACCCTTCCTCACTAGGGAGCACAGTGCTCTCAAGCCTCTTGGATAGCGGGCCCTAGCTGTAAAGGGGACTTCACTGTCAGTTAGGGACAGTGGGTAGACGGCCTGGACAAAGCTCGTGTTCCTGCCTGAGACCTGACCTCTATATCGAGCAGGCTTGTAGTTAGTTCTTCACTATCAGCCCCGTGCTACCAATCCATTGTGATCAGTCTATGCAGGGGAACGATGGAAAACCTCTTAAAGGCCCACCTAGCTTAGAGATTCCCTTCTTAGGGATAGTATTGTTTTACCCTTCTTAGTTGGTAGTCAGCCATAAGTACAGACGAAGAAGATTGCTCATTCTCCTACGAGGAAGCATCACTATCACCATCACCATCACTAATGTCTCGCCAACAACAACAACAACAGGGAAAACACCCCTCAGCACCTGTCTCCCAAACCAGAGAGGAGCAACTCCTCGCCATGATCGCAACCCTGCAACAGCAGGTCAATACCATGCTTCTCCAACAGCAAGAGAGCAGAGTGGAGGTTGCAAGACCTCAAGTTTTCAGTGGAAGGATGGAAGAGGTGAGTGCATTCATCAATGCGGCTCGCCTATACATTAGGATGAAGATGACGGAGGAAGCAGCAGCAACCCAGGTGGCCTGGGTATTGTCATACGTGCAGGGGGGAATAGCAGAGGCATGGAAGGATAATCTATTGG
>Ga0153939_1000679_pt1 | contig 13052 bp, 16 predicted proteins | sample TSNJ023MetaG_FD_104734 | JGI IMG/M metagenome (GOLD analysis project Ga0153939, IMG submission 104734) | Attine ant fungus gardens microbial communities from New Jersey, USA - TSNJ023 MetaG | ecosystem: Host-associated > Fungi > Mycelium > Unclassified | place: USA: New Jersey, Brendan T. Byrne... | reverse complement strand
GGGAGATCGACACAAATTATGTGATGAATTAAATCATTCGCTTTTACATGCACGGCAGGGAATTTATTGGCCTCAGTCAAATTTGACAATTTGCCATCAACTTCTAAAAAACTTTTCCTGGGTGCCCGAACATTATGTAAGCATTTTATTATTTAGCTTGCATATCTACACGTGTATCTCAAATAATGTAGTATACTACACATGCCATGCAGTGTCAAGATCAGGATCACAATACCAAAACGGGATCTGACCTGCACGTTCATTGGCTTGGGGATAAGCAATCAACCTAGTGCCATCATTACCAACATTGATGAGTGCCGAAGTGGATTTCGATAGATTATGCTGACTGTATATGACTAGACGATAGGCCAACAGCGAATAGCGTTCAATAGCGTTCAGTATCTGTCCGTTGACCTTCGGTGCCTTTTTAGTGGCCGGTTCTCCCGACTGCGGTCTGGAATCTTCACTGGCAATAGGTTCTGGGGACTGATCACAGATGGGCTGAGCTAGTATAATCCAAGAAAAGATGCGCATCCATATTACCAGGAGGATTGATGTATGAAGCATCTGTCTGGCTAAACCCGACCTTCTTTTTTCGAAAGTGCTACGAGAAAGCCACACATCACTTGCTCTGATACGTATTTCCGAGATTCAATGGAACTATCATTTGATGGGGGTTTGATGGGGACGCAGGGTCACGCGCTGAATGGCGAATGAAATATGCCCCGGATTACCCAATTGCCACTTTAGAAAAACTTCAGAAAACTGAGGTGCTATCAGCAATGTGGAATACAAGTGGTTAGACATACAGAACTGAGAAAATGAGATGACAAAGGGAGCTGGACATGTGGAAGGTAGCATTTTACATATAGGCTCGACCCTGTAGATTTGTGCGTACCCATGACAGTGTAGAGAAGAAGTGTTGAATCGTCAGAGAAGACATTTGCAGCCAAAAAATAAAGACAGCTGTATTCGCGTAAAAATGGGTGTGGTGTAGTGTAAAAGTCAAGTCCAGGGACCGGAGTTGAAAATTTAGAGGGCATTGCCGGCTTCGATTTCAGGGATAGCAATTTCTCAACGCCATACTTATATTTGACCATTCTCTCACCACTACCATAACCCTCTTGTTGAGTACAAGAGTATCAAAAGGGTCAGTCTCGTCCTCTTTCCCGTCTTAGCTCTCAGCCTTTCCCAGCATATCAGCCATTGTATCAACAGTCCTATACAAGGGGCTCACCTCGGCTTCCAGGTCAGTATTTGATGGTGGCTCCACTTCGCTAACACCGAGCTGAATTACCTGCTCAGAGCAAATAACCTTTGTGCAACTAGCCTCATTTCGTGGTGTCTCTAATACATCTTCCCCTTCATCTCCCACATACACTTCAGCTTTTGTTATGAATAGTCCTCTGGAGAACATTAGTCCTACTACTACTGATGATCATGCCACCTCTGATGACGGTAGAAAGAAGAGTCCGCCTGCATTTTTAGACCTAGCTGACTCGGTACGTGTCATCTCGCACCAAGTCCCAGTCACTCGCTCACTATTCCCAGGCCGCGAGGTTGGGAGGTAACACGTCCGACATGTCAACTGTGCGTACAAAACTTTTCATTCGTCTCTCATCTGACGCAGTAATCTGGTATCAGCGCGTCGAACTGAAGCGTCTTGAGCATGAACATCAGCGTGCTATCCAACGCAAGCTCTTCGAAGACCAAATGCGTGCTCTTGAGGAAAAGCAGGCACAAGAGCTCTTGAGTCTTCCGTACGACGCTAGTGGCAATGGCATGCAGCATCTTGCAGTTTCTGCTCCCACGACACCTCCACGCATCGGTACGATGCTTGCAGGGGAAGTTTATCCTGGGCGAAATGGGAGAATACAACACACTGTAGATGCCGAATTCAAGGTGGTTGGGACTGTGACAGACAAAGGAAAATCTGTGACCTATGCCCCAACCGTCAGTCTTTCTCCTGATTCGGTTGCGCCTTCAGTCAGCGGTGCGCACGGTTTTTCCCGCTCTGCAGGTGCTAAGAGTATGCCTGCAAGCCGCCGGACTTCCGCTAGTGAGCATGACGAGGAACTTGCATCGCACCTTCAAGGCCTCTCTCTCGCCACCGAACGTTCGAACCGAGCTTCACCAGGTCCCGGTCCGGCATCCGCTTCCATCGTGTTCAGAAGCAACTCTAGGTATAACAATGATGAAGGCGCACGATATGCGAGTACGTACAACCCTGGGGTGATGCTTGACGAGCAACTGGATCAGGAGATGCATAGTATGCTTATCCACCCACTTCATGATTCTCTCTAACTTCTCCTGCAGACGCTATGAGGAATTTACCAACTTCGGATGATGACAAGTACCCAAACACTATCGGCAGTAAGGTCAGTGACAGTTTTGTTCGCAATCATATCCTGCTGAGCATTTCGCTCAATCAGGTATCCAAATCTTCTGTGGCTTTGGATCTGGCCCAGTTATCACAGCAGGACCACGAAAACTCTGCAGAGTGGGACCACTTTAATGGTCACTCTCGTGGACCTCCGGGGATTGCCTTAAGGTCCGAACGTCGCATCGTAACTAATCCAAACCTCACTCTGTCTACCCCTTCCGATGATTTTTCCATCAAGCCGCTCACCGGTAATGCTTCAGCGTCCTCGACGCCGCTCGTCGTAGAACCCCCTCGGCTTGTTCAATTCCCTTTGTCGCGAAGAAATTCGCCACCGGGCCTTGTGGATAACCTGTCTACAACGACTCGGTCTGTCCCCACTACGCCCTTGGGTCTTTCAGTGCACCCCTTGAACTCCAGTAGCCCGTTGATACCCGACATACAACCCCTTAGTGCTCGTATCGGGACGCCTGGTTCCCAGCATGTTGCTGATGCGTTTTCAGGTTCTAATGATCTTCAAGCATCTTTAACCCGCATGCCATCTAATAATGGCGGCCTCGGCTTCAACGCAATACAGCCTGGTCCTGATGAGGTACGTGTCACCTATCTGTCAATGGGTTGGGAAGTTGATACACTCTTAGTATGGTCTTGAGTCACCTTATGATTTGAATGGATCTATCGACAGCAGCCGTTACAATGCGTGAGTGTCTTTCTAAGGTGTATTGAACGTTCTCCGAGAGTTGTTATAGATCCACGGGGTCCGCTGCATTGTATCAGCAGAATTTCCGTCCTGGTATCAGACCTGGTGCGAGTGCCCCGGATGGGAGGATGAATGGGCTGCATGGGCCAAAGCACAAGCGGGAAATGGACAGGGAATGTAAGCTATTCTCTTGACATAGACTCACTAGTATTGACTGACCAATTCTTTCAGTTAATCGTTTCACTGGAACCCGCCTAGAAGACCTTCAGGGAGAAATCGCTACACTTTGCAAAGATCAACATGGTTGCCGGTATCTCCAGAAGAAGCTCGAAGAAGGATTACCCGAGCATCGGGATATGATCTTTCGCGAGACCTTCAATCACTTTGCCGAGCTCATGATAGGTACGTTCTCCATCATTGAAGATTTCGTTGATTTAAGTCTTTCTAGATCCATTTGGCAACTATCTTTGCCAGAAACTTTTGGAGTTCGCCATAGATGAACAGCGTAACCTCATTTGTGAATCTGTTGCACAGAATCTCGTCAAAATCTCCCTGAATATGCATGGAACTCGGGCTGTTCAGAAGATGATTGACTTCTTATCTACTAGACGGCAGGTGAGATAATCTTGGTTAATCCTTTTCTGCCTTGTAGCTCAGTATATCAGATCCACTCTATCATCCTCGCCCTTAGCCTCCATGTCGTAGCTCTTATCAAGGATCTCAACGGTAACCACGTCATTCAGAAGTGCCTCAACAAACTTGTGGCGGAGGATAATCAGGCGAGTCTGCCAGCTTCCATCTTTTGAAACGTATACTGATATGAGCCTTCTAGTTCATTTATAATGCTGTTGCCGCCAACTGCGTTGAAGTTGCAACACATCGTCATGGTTGTTGTGTCCTTCAAAGATGTATTGATCATGCTTCAGAGCATCAGAGGATTCAACTCGTCAATGAGATTACCTTTTGTGCCTTGACTCTTGTCCAAGACCCTTATGGAAATTATGTGAGTTGAAATAAGCCCAAGTTTCTAGGCGAGAAAACTGACCAGCAATCGACCAAGGTTGTCCAATACATTCTCGATCTGAACGATAGTCGGTTTAGTGATGCCGTTATTCGTCAATTTCAAGGCAATGTCTGTGCTCTTTCAGTTCAAAAGTTCAGCTCGAATGTTATTGAGAAGGTTTGTCTGGATTCCCTCCACGCGGCTTGATCCAAATTGACATGTTATTGCAGTGCATTCGTGTCGCTGAGCATGGTACTCGAAAAACTTTGATTGACGAGCTTCTGAACCGTAGTCGACTAGAAAAGTTGTTGCGTGACTCGTACGGCAACTACTGTGTTCAGGTGCGTCATTTTCCTTTTGGATGTTTCTGGTATTGATATGGGGAATCAGACTGCTTTGGACTATGCTGAACCTCCTCAACGAGCTCTGCTCGTCGAGGGCATTCGTCCCGTCCTCCCGCTCATCCGCAATACTCCTTACGGCAAGCGCATTCAAAACAAGTTGCAACGCGAGGTTCAGACTGCAGAATATAGTGCCTTCCGTGGCCACGATCAATTTGTCAACATGTCCCTCACCAACCAAGGTTTGAGCCCAGGCCACACGTCCCGTCGCCATCTCGCCCAAGGCATTCCAAGCAGCCTTTCCGATATGTATCTTAGCAATTTCTACGGTCCTAATCAATCGCAAGCAGGTTTCGCTCAAGCCCATCTTCCTCCTCTTCCTGAGAGTATTGATGGCTATGTACTGCAGAGCGCCTCCAACCACAACCAGGGTATCGGCCCTCACAATGGTTTTAACGGTGGCTTGCTGAACACCCTCAGTGACCCGTACCAGAGATCTGCGTTTAGCGGCTACGGGATGTAAATCTGAGGTGTACAATTCGCAAAGGAATTTGGTATCATCTCGTGAATCTCCTCAATCGTGGACATATCATCATTTTAATATTTTCGGTTGCACGCATCTGCTGTGCTATCATACCACCATCTACCTCCGTCCAACTTTCTTTTGTGTTTCTCCTAGCCATTTGCCACGTTTGGAGTGGTGCTCCGAATCTCCACGTGCGTTGTATTCTGCTAGCGTATCCAGACCCATTGTTTGTTTTCATGCTTTCTGTGTTATCATTTCATTTACAAACTCATTTGTACTAGGCTATCTCTTTAACATTGACTCTAACTAGGTTGTGCCTTCAGTATCATCGCAGCACCATTTGTCATTCTGTAGTTCCATGCTAACTGTATCGAGTCGTTAATTTACATTTGGAAGATTGACCTTTTTGCACAAATTTATTGCAAAGTGAACCAAAAACAATGGAACACTTCATAACTGGTCATGTACATGCGTGCATTAAGACATTCTACCACTCCTCGAAGATTTTGCGCACTACCAAAGGACAAGCAGACATTTTGACGAGATTTCACCGATTCTACGAGTTCTTAAGCTGTTGAATCCTGCACAAAAATGTATGCACGAACCTTGACAAAACCCATGGCAGCCGATTTCTCGCGAAAACATTGGCGGCAGAGATCGAGACCATATTTGCGTATGAGACCAGCTTGATGTGCACAAAGGCGGCTAGTGCGAGACAAATGTGACCCTCAAGCTCGGGGAACTCAAGACAAAGACGTACCATTGACGGCTACCCTTTCCAAACTTCCTCGGACGAGAAAACCAAACAGCGTCATGTGTCATTTTGAGGAACTACATGCCACCAGAAGGGTCAGTATAGCGAACAACGGGGACGAAACAGACTGACAAATTACCAACAGCTTGGTTCTACAATATAGAGTGGATTAATCTTCTAGGGTAGGATGCAGTTCTAGAATTAAAGTTCAATCTCCGATTGGAGTGGTTTTTCATAGGAAAGAGCATCAATGTCACGGAAACCATTTGGATATGTCACGCATTATGTAACGCGGTGCTCGAGCGCCACCTACATGTATATCAGATTTACTTGAGAACGCCGGAACATCATTGTCTTGTTTGCAGCTTCAGATAAACTTAGATTGAGAGTGTGTATTACCATGCTATTCGCAAGTAAATAACCTACAAGGTGACATATCTGAAAAATTTGGCAACAGAGAATTATTGGAATAGTTTCTTCCCAAGATCGCATACAGAATTTCAGGCCAATGTTCCGATATCAAATTATAAGACACGATGATATATATTTCTTTCTGTTTTCTATAACCAATATGCCAACATATCTCTGGACCATTCAGTCTACAACTGAAAACATCGTTAGCTTGTGATGAGAGTCTTCACCAGAGTTTCTTCGGGCTTCTCCCCATTCAGGCATAGTTCACCAGATCAAGACACATGAAGTTGATCCAATTGGTAAGTAAAAATATTTGTCTAGTAATTAATCTAATGAAGCATGTGGAAGCTGCAACGGATACAGCTGAGGGAGCAGAAGTGATGGAAGGGCCCAAACAGATCGATCAAAATAGATGCGTCCCCGCCACAGCCGTTGTCAAAGTTTCTATTTCAGAGTCAACTTCAGGATCTGTCTGCTCTGTCTTAGTTGAGAGAAGCAGAGACCTTGATGGGTCTGTCGATTGATTGGTATTTTTTTCAAGGACTGAGTGTCAAGATAACATACCTTGCGACTTGATCTTGGTTCTTCTCCTTGTAGTAAACAATGGAATAAGTTGCCCCTCACGGCAGGCTCCACAGACTAACGAGTCTCATCAATAATTTCAATTTTCCAAGTTCAAGAAATACTTGCCACACTCATCTGGTCGAATAGATTTGCTGTAGCGACCATATCTGTATCTTGCTCAATACGTGGAATGGATAGGTTACTGTATCCCTGCCTCACATCTTTTGGCATTTTTGGCATTCTAGTGAGGTGACAATTACAATGAGACCGAATTCGGGAGGGAAGGAAAGGCTTACCCCACTTGTAAGGATAAGAGATTTGGTAAGTATGCCGGGTCTGTGTATAAGTTAAGGGCCACTCAGAATGACGTTGAAAAGGACAAAAAGTACAGTTATTTCGATATCTAGTCGCCTTTTCATGACTTTGGACGCCCTGACACAAAATCATGAGCCAAATGGTACAGCTGAACACTGGCAAAGAATACCAATTTTTAAAGAGCTTTCCATGGTTCTCGTTCAATTTTCTGTCTATCACCCAAGTGGCAAGGTGACACATTTCGTGGGAGAGGGTGTTCCTGATTCTCTCTAGAAGAGGGATTAGATCAATTGATCACCGTTCGTAAGATAATTTACCATCACAATCCAGAATTTTTGTAGCAAGCTCAATTTCTGAAGTTTCGATACCATCCCTTGACCTTGACGTGTAGCATGATTACCAAATCATCCGTGATACAGAAAAAAACCATACCGCCGATACTTGGCTTTGCCCGCAGTAGTTAATAGTCGCTTATTCCAGTTGAGCTTTGTATTCTCGGGCAAGCCATTTCCAAACACTGATTTGTTCAATTCGTCGAATAATTCTTGGGCATATGTTTCCCGCCTAGCCTGCTCCGCCTCTTCAGTAGCCTTCTTAGACTTGCGGGCGGTTGATTTCGGTTGTATGGTCTTACACCCAATCGGCGTGCTAATTTTTTTGGCATGAGGATATGGGTTATCATCAAGAGAAGGCGGTTTAAGCGATAGGCTAGACGCTGGTCTATCTGCATTCGTATTAGTTGAATCTTTCCACTGTTCCAAAGGTGGACGTTTTGATGGTGCAGCAATCCGAACAGGTTTCTTTGCGCTTTTTGGCTCATCACTAAGAAAGAGTCACCTTATCTTGTAGAACCTCGAAATGAAGCAGTCACTCACAATATCAAGATGGCGCCATCATCTTTCTGTGTCAAATAGGGTGGAAAGTTCTCCTGAGACGCTTTTTCAGGACTTGTTCGCAGCTGTTGTGGTATGGAACGACCATGTTCATCTGAAGAGCTTGTAAGTTCAATTATCTCTCCAGTCAAATGTTTCTTCGTCGATTGCTTCGCAGCATATTTGAGTTGTGATTGTGGCCCAGAATCCTCTTCCGACTCGGAGCTCTCGATTATCCTACGACTCACTGCAATACGTCTCCCTGCATTTGGAGTTTTTCGGTGTTTCCCTCGAGCTCTTGGATTACTGTGAATTGACGATGATTAACAAACAAGTGAAAGGCACCTTACAGCATTTCATTCAAACCTTCACTTCCCGAATCTAAACTTAACCAATGTACCGGATTTTCTGGTGAGTCAAAAGCCACAATAGCTTTTACTCTAAAAGACAGAGTCAACTACCCTTCCGGATAGGGCACGAATCTGCTCACTCCTTCTCTTCTTCCTCGTCTGATGATATCACAATCACACTTTCCACATGAGTGTGACAAGACCTACGCAGTACTGTCAGTACATAAATCTATCTATTTGCTTGTATGCCGACTTGGTGCTATCTTCCTCACTGCTCGATGCTATCTCTTCGAGCATGGGGCCCTCAAAAGCGACACCTCGAGCAATTGACAACCCGTGAAATGTTGACCTGGGAAGAGATACATCTAAAGTGCATGTCCTTTGAGCGCCAGGGATGCCCTTCTCTGAAGTGGAGCCAGAAAGAGTCATGGAAAGTGGGCAGAGGTAGTAGATGATCTATAATTAGGACATGTCCGTGACGCGTAGTTGAACTAACCACGTGATTATGTTTCCTCGGTCACGGACTTGCAGACGATGTTCAAGTTAGTGTATTCTAAGACTCTACAAAGACCATATCTTGATTGTTGAGTCTTGGCCACCTGTAGCCAAGTACCTATCCATGTAACATAGCTTTTCTGCAGGTTGTGTATGCCCGTTAGTTACTAAAGCTGACTGTTGCATGCTTGTACGATTAAAGATCTGATATGGTGTAGATTGATTTCGCCAAGGAACTGAGAAACTTCGTAAAACTCACCTTTATGGCGTTCTCGCCGGCAGCAACGATAATCTTCCGCGAGTCGAATTGCAAAGCAGTAACAGCATGGTCATAATTGATAGTTTCGAGAGTCCCGCCTGTCCGAAGGTCCCATATCTAGCCAGTACCGAATGCCAGTCAGAGATAAACCCCCCATGATAATGAGAGGCATACTCACTCGAACTGTCTTGTCGAGACTACCACTAACAATATGAATCTCATCGAACTGTAGACATGTTATGGGCCCGGTATGTCCCTGCAATGTACGGTGTGCCTGACCAGTACGCACTCGTAAAAGATATCAGCATAACAGAAAAATGTACGAGAACGATACTCACTATCCCACATCCGAACGGCACCGTCACCACTTCCACTCACCAGCCCGTAGCCCCAAAACTGTACCCCACCTACAAAATCGGTGTACGCACCCCAGCCCCCATCCGCCGCCAATGGCGTTAGGACGGATGAAGTACTGGTAGCTGCAGTTGTACTGGAGAAAATATTGCTTTCAGATGTCTGAATGGGTGGATGTGAGATTGCCCAAAGAATGTCCATTGTCATGACACATTGACCTGTAGATAAATCCCATTGCCGCAAAGTTTTATCCGAGGCACCAGTGACCTACAAGGCATAGTATAAGACAAAGCACGGCAATGTAGTGATAAGAGAGAACATACCAAGCACTCATCCTCAAAATATAATGCTGTCACTGCCTTCGTATGACCACTCAACACTCGGAGACAAGAACCGTCCTGAGACTCATTTTCTATACCATTCCTGATACCACGAGGGGGCTCTACTAGTTCTCCTGTTTCATCCTCCACTTCTTCTGCTACATCATTCAATCTCACAATGTCACCTCTACCCTCAGATTCGTCATCAACCGTCCTCAAATCCCATATTCTCACATGTCCGTCTTCACCACCTGTGAGACAGATGTGATCTTCCACCTGTATCGACTTAACTCCACTGTTGTGACCCCGTAATCGACCAATTTCTGTCCCTGAAATGAGGTCCCAGACGCGAGGCTGCGCGTCTTCATGAGAAGCGGTGACAAGCGTTCCATATGGTTCTGAAAAGTCGAGTGCACTGATTGGAGACGCATGACTCTCAAGGGTCTGATACCAAGGCGCTGAGCACGGATTCAGAGGAACTGCGCCAAGCATACCATAAACGCAACCCCTGGAGGAAGTTCTTCATGCTCTGATGGGAGGAAAGCGAGGCCTGGCCACCGATAAGTGATGCAACTCCTTTGGATACCATGAGACACACCCTTTCTGCGCCTGGTAGTGGGTGGAAGATGCGCTGTCTGTTCAGCAGAGACTTTGCCATTTGATTTTTCAAAGTCGATCCTTTCCCGGACTCCCTGAACTATTTACAAGTTAGAACGCTGAGATAGCAATAGCGGAGTAGACTTACGCTCATCATCCAGTTCCAGTTCATCCTCCTGTAGCCTTAGAAGATCTTGCTCCAGCTTTGCCCGTATGTTGTTGAGGGTGACGATTTTGCTCATGATCTCCTCTATCTCGTTATTGATAAGACTCTGCTCGATATAAGCCAAAGCTGTTTTGAGAACTCAACAGTACCATACCCGTCGAACATAAAGGTTCTCTTTATCCCGCATGATCTCTTGTTGTTGCCGCGTCAGCTCTTCCTTTCCTAACCGCTTCGAGGCACTCAAACTCTCCCTTCCTCTCCGCTTCAAATTTTGGCTTGCCACAAGTGCCAGATCTCCCTCACTGATCGTGCTTTGATTGTCATTATCTTCCTCTTCAGCCATCAATCCTCGTGCACTCATCCCCAGCTTCTTCAAGCCAAGTTTAGGAGTCTCCACATGGCGTATCTGTCGCCGTCTTGTCCGACTTTTATCTGCACTCGGGATGGTTGCCTCAAAACCACGCAACAAACTGAAATTTGACGCTACACCTTCAGGTTCCGGAAAGTCAGCTTCCAGCAGTTCTTCCGATGCTTCAACTATTTGGAGTTCACGGGATGTCATTCTATGAGAGGTGCCGAAACCTAGCCGCATGGGGACTCTGCCAATTGTTGCAAAATCGAGTTTTGAGCTTGCACAAACAGATGCCCGTGACCGAGTGGAGAGAGTTGTTGCAGCACTAATCAGACGAGGGGTCATTATCACGGGGGCCACTGTTTGAAAAATCCAGGAAATCAGCAGACAAGAAGCACAGTAAAATATGACACGGACAATCTGACAGAATACGAGCAGAATCTGTTTTCTTGTGGTTAAACGGAGCGAGAAGGGTCTTCTGAAGAGATTCTAGTTTGGTAGGAACTTCTGAATGGGTAGGTTGAGCATTCCGTCGTTTATTTGCCTTTGACCCATTCACCCTCTCCCCAAAGTCAGAGCTCATTACACGATGAAAAAAGTGGGGATATCACACAGAGAAATGATATGACGATGAGCGTTCCAACTGTGGCCAATTTTGTCTTAAGCTATTTCCCACGAGGAACTCTTTGATTCGTCTAGTGTACAGCGTGCAACAAATACTCAGGGTGCTATCCTAGTATCATGACCAGCTGAAATCTAATACTATGCTGAATCCATATCGCTCGAGGTCGTACTCCTTCCGAATCAGAGGAAGAGGCTTTACATCTGCATCGAATGGTATGCCTTCAGAATGTGAAGTTTCTGGAAGAGGTGGTGGCTCGCTGGGTATGACCTCATCGGACTTGATGTAATTTGAGAGAGGACGATATAAACTTGGACTGAGCATCTTCAAGGTGGACCAGACGTTAGATAGGGTGCTGTTCCCAGGGTTGTGGATTGAGTTTAGACCACCAAGTGAATCCGGTAGTTCGCGTAGATGCTCCTGCAGAGGTTCCTCTGAAGACTTTTGTTTCTTTTCTAGGCTGTCCTTCAAACGTTGAACGCTCAGATATTCCCAGTGAGATACGTTGAAGGGCTCGAAAAAAGCCCCATTGGTGAAATCGCACCAACAACGGTCCGCAGCTCTGATGACGGCGGGGCGGGGCAAATTTGGGGGCAGAGTAGCATTGATGGCGTCGGTGAATGTAAAAATGTTTTCTGACCAGGGTGTGGAGAGCGGAGTATCGGTCGGAAAAGGCTGCCAGTAGCAGGAGGAGATGAAGAGGGTAGAAAGCAGGATGATGCAATAGAAACTAAAGCAAAAAAGTCAGGAAAGACAAACTCGGGGGAGGATAGACTGACCAAGGCTTGGCATGCATGGTAAGTGAAATGAGAAAAAGGACAAGGAAGAATGGCGAGGCAGTTGGGAGCGGAAGGAGAAGCAGCGGCAGAAACCAGCGAGTGCACCTGCTCATGTCTCCCTCAGCCTCTCACAAAAACAAATAAAACATACACACCACATGGCTGAACACAAACAAGTCCGCTTATGTCATCCATCATCCCTTCCAGAGATTTCCATTTCTCCTTCTTCGTTTTTTCCCATCATGCACCACCACCCTGAAATCCTCTGGGCCCAGCGCAGCAACGAGTCCGATGAATCCAAGGCGAGATCTCCCTTCATCCCCTTCTACAAGTTATTCACGCCGTTCACAGAACATCATATACCTCACCGTGAATCTCCCCGATATCAACGAACCGACCATGGACTATTCTCTCACTGACAGGACCATGACCTTCAAGGCCACAGCTGGAGTGTGAGTCGCAAATCCATTCTCATCGCATTATACTCACAACATTCTCCGATAGTGACAAGGATCATCAAAAGGAATACGATTTTGAGATCAAGTTCTTCGACGAAATTGTTCCTGAGGTTGGTCTTCCTCTATCTCGTGAATCGTGACAGCATCTGATGCTCTTGCTAAAAGAAATGCTCAAAAATTTTCAGTTCTCGTGGTCTCGACCTCAAGCTCCAAAAGAAAAATATCAAAGCGGAATACTGGCCTCGCCTCACGGAACTCCGAAATAATTTCGTCAAAACCAACTTTAACAGATGGGTAGACGAGGACGAACAGGATGGTGCGCCTGATCAAAATGACTTTGATACCGATGGTATGGGAGGCAGGGGGGGCATGGGAGGCATGGGAGGAATGGGAGGAATGGGGGGCATGGGAGGAATGGGGGGCATGGGAGG
>Ga0153939_1000678_pt1 | contig 13058 bp, 11 predicted proteins | sample TSNJ023MetaG_FD_104734 | JGI IMG/M metagenome (GOLD analysis project Ga0153939, IMG submission 104734) | Attine ant fungus gardens microbial communities from New Jersey, USA - TSNJ023 MetaG | ecosystem: Host-associated > Fungi > Mycelium > Unclassified | place: USA: New Jersey, Brendan T. Byrne... | reverse complement strand
CTCACCTCTCAGTGAGTTTACCATATTTTGGACGTTAGATAAATCTTAAATTAGATTGACGTGAGGCAACGCATGGCCCGCTTGAACAAACCATTGAATAATGCTACAATGTTAGAGCAAACAAAACAAACAGCGGCAGCAGTAAGGGCCTGATATGATGTCAATGCTTAGCTTCATGGAAAAAGATTATAAGGCGAAGGGGAAGCCGGTTTACGGCATTCTTTCCGATTATGTGGTTTTGGATACCGAAACCACGGGCCTGAGCGCGCGCGAGGGCAGCATCATAGAAGTCGGTATTGTCAAGGTCGAAAAATATCAGGTGACGGATACCTATTCGTCCTTTATCAGCCCCGGCGAGCCCATTACCCCGTTTATAACGGAGCTTACGGGCATCACAAATGAAATGCTGGAAGATGCGCCTGTCGTCGCACAGGCGCTGCCGGATATGCTTCGTTTCATCGGCGAGCTGCCGGTCATCGCCCATAACGCGGCTTTTGACATCGGCTTTCTGACGGCCACCTGCCAGAAGGTGCTAGGGGAGCCCTTCCTGAACAACTATCTGGATACGGTCCGCATGAGCCGCAAGCTGTTTCCGGAGCTGCCGCGCCACCGGCTGGTGGACCTGGTGAACCGTTTTGGGATTAACACGCAGGTGTTTCACCGGGCGCTCAGTGACGCGGCGGATACGCAGAAGTGCTATGCCTATATGTGCGACTATATGGCGGACAGCAACATCGACCCGGCCTTTTTATACCCCGACAAGCTGGGTACGCCGAAACGCAGGCCGAAGGAGCCGGAAAGGGATACCCCGGTGTACGGCAAAAATTTTGTGGTATCCGGAAAGCTGTCCATCATGCCGGTTCATGCCGCTGTTTCACTGATTAAAAAAATGGGCGGTCGCATAGCTGAAGAGGAAAAGGCGGACTATATCGTGATGGGCAATGTGGAGTATGAGATGATGCGTTCGTTCGGATCCGGAAACGGCGCGCTGCGGATCGCGAAAGACGGGCCGGTGATCCTGTCGGAGATGATGTTTATGGAAATGACGAAAAAGAAGCAGGAGTGAAACAATGACGGAAACAGCATCAAAGCAGGAAATCGAAGAGAGAATCAAACGGCTTTATGAGCGGATCAATAGCCAAAATGAGCACTGGAATGCCGCCGCAATTGTCGGAAGGGTCAACCAATTTTATCTGACCGGCACCATGCAGGACGGCATGTTTCTCTTAAAGCGCGACGGCAGCTATGCCCTCTTTGTGCGCAAAAGCTATCTTCGCGCAAGAGAGGAATGTAAGGTACCGCTTTATCCGATGAAAAGCTATCGTGACATGATGGGGTTTCTCGATGGACAGCCGAAAACCCTTTACATTGATAAAGATGTGGCGACAATGACCGTGATGGAGCGTGTGCAGAAGTCCTTTGGAACGGAAGAGTTCCTGCCCCTGGACCGGATTTTACAGCAGACGCGCGCGGTGAAAAGCGAGCGCGAGCTGCAGCTCATACGGCATTCGGGCAAGCTGCACGCGAAGCTGTTGGACGAAGTGGTGCCTTCCATGCTGGAAGAGGGAATGGATGAAGCCACTTTGACGGCGCGCATTTATCCGGAAATGATTGCCCTGGGCTATCACGGCGTCTCGCGTTTTGCGATGTATCAGACGGAGATGATTGTCGGGCAGATTGCCTTTGGCGAAAACTCCATCTATCCCACCAGCTTTGACGGGCCGGGCGGTATGAAGGGTATGTCGGCAGCTGTACCCATCATCGGCGACCGCGGCCGCAAGCTGAGACGCGGCGACATCGTGTTTGTAGATATTGGCTTTGGGTATGGCGGTTACCATTCCGACCGCACGCAGATTTATATGTTCAGGGAAAGGCCGGATGATGAAATGATACGGCTGCACGGGCGCTGCCTTGCTATTGAGCGTCAGGCGGCAGCCATGCTGAGGCCCGGCGTGCTGGCAAGCGATATCTACCGGGATGCGGTCCTCAGCCAGGATGCGGAATTCCTTCGGAACTTCATGGGGCTTGGAGACGATACCGTACGTTTTCTCGGACACGGCGTCGGCGCCTGTATAGACGAATACCCGGTGCTGGCCCCGGGCTTTGATGTGCCGCTGAAAAAAAATATGGTGCTGGCGCTGGAGCCGAAGAAAAGCCTGCCGGGTATAGGCATTGTCGGCGTGGAGGATACCTATATCGTTACCGAGACAGGCGGGGAATGTATCACCGGCGGTGAAAAGGATATCATTGTGGTTTGATTATACAGTTTTGATCTTAAAAATGAACCGGCATTCTCACCTCGCCTATGGCAGGGTGAGAATGCCGGAGTTCGTTTTTATGTTCGTTTATTTTATTTAATGGGGAGAAGCCGCGGCGTTTTTTCGTGCAAACAGGCTTGTTTTTCGGTATTTTGGAAATCCTTCGGCATATAAATTATCATAAACCGTTTGAAAAGGGAGTGGTGATCGATGCCGGTTGTTCAGGGAAAAAACGGTGTGCAGCTTTTTGTCTACGATCCGAATCCGAAGGGGAAAGAGGCCATTGTGATGGTTCATGGATGGCCGCTGAATCACACCATGTACGAATATCAGTACCAAATGCTTTCGCAGTACCGCTGCGTGATTCCCGACCTGCGGGGCTTCGGCAAGTCCGGCGCGCCGTTTACGGGTTATAGCTATGACGACTTCGCGGATGACCTGATTTTAACGGTGCGGCAATTGCGTCTGGAGCATTTCATTCTTGTGGGCTTTTCGATGGGCGGGGCCATTGCGCTGCACTACATGAAACGCCATAAGGGCTATGGTGTGAAAAAGCTTGTCTTGATGTCGGCAGCGGCGCCGTCGTTTACCAGGCAACCCGACTTTCCGTACGGCCTTGAAAAGTCTACGGTGACGGAGCTGATCAATCAGGGTACCGGGAACCGCCCGGAAATGCTGAAGGCCTTTGGGGAGCTGTTTTTTAGACCCGCGGAGGGAGAGGCCTTTCGCAGCTGGATCACTGGAATCGGATACGGCGCGTCCATGAGCGGCACGATCAAAAGCCTCTACACCCTGCGTGACGCCGACCTTTTGGACGATACGCGCTTTGTCAAGGCACCCACAGGTATTTTCCACGGCCGGCTCGACAGGATCTGCCTGTATGAAATCGGCGTGCAGCTGCATGAACGGATACGGGGCTCACATCTGTATACTTTTGAAAAGAGCGGCCATTGTATTTTCCATGATGAGCTTGATAAATTCAATCATCAGCTATACGAATTTATCAGGGCTTAAAATGTAACCTTCATAAACTCCCCGCCATCGGAGGGGAGTTTCAGCTTGAGGTAAATGTGATCTTCATCTCTGAAACGCGCAGTTGGCGCAGAGAGGAGCTTCATTTTTCAGAGACGGCAACAGGTTTTGCGCAGAAATTATTTTAAGGCCTCTTGGAGTTTTAGCGCCAATGGGCCTTAAAAATGATCTCTCGTGCAATATCCATTCCGTTTCGAAGCATATGGGTTTCCTGTGAGAGAGCTCAGCTTGTAGAAAAAGTTCCTATGACACAGGAAAGATTTATCCCGGCGCGGTATAAAACAAAGCGCTTCGTATCAGATCCATCTTCTACGCTGTAAAAGAAGCAAAAGAAGAAGCTATCGCATAAAAATAACTCTCTTGAAAATAGGTTAGCTCATATTGTGAGAAATCACTGGATGAAAGTTTTTCGACAATCTAAAATTTCCCACCGTCGGCGGGAAATCTGTCGATGAGGGATACCCATGATAGTGAAGATATGGTACAATGGAAAAAAGTCAGGGAGGCGGCAGTATGCGTTTTACGCGTGAGGGCAATATTATGAAAGTGGATCTGCACGGGATGTATGTGGAGGATGCACGCAGTCTGCTGCGGACATGGCTTTCAAACGCGCCAGACAGTATAGAGGAGCTGCGTGTCATCCACGGCTACCGGCAGGGGGACGCCCTTCAGACCATGCTGCGGCAGGATTTTCAGCATGCGCGCGTGTCGGACAGGCTCCCGGCACTGAATCCGGGGGAAACACGGCTGATTTTAAAGCGAGGCAGGAAGAAAAAAGCGTGAAGCTCTGTTCCGTAGACCCCAGTATGGCGGAACCAAAAGAAACTTGACAGCGCGTGGCGTTTGTGTTACCATACATAAAAATAAATAGAAACCGTTGATGCGGAGATAAAAATACATACGGCATCACAGAGAGCGGAGAATTGCTGGGAACTTCGCATGAGACGATGTATGCAAATGGACCGCGGAGGGCATGGTCAAAGGCCGCAAGGCCAAGTATTCCATGACGCAGCAGCTGCGTAACGGCTGGGGGATATGTTGGTATCCCTGTAAAGATACGGAAAAATCCGTCAATTAAGGTGGCACCGCGGGAAGCTTTTGAGCCCTCGTCCTTAGAAAACCCTTTGGTTTTCTGAGGACTTTTTTCTTTAATAGCGATTTTGAAATGTGAACGCAACTATGCGGCAAGGTAAGGGAGGTACAGATGGAAAAAAAAATGCTGATGGGAAACGAGGCCATTGCCCTGGGTGCGCTCCGGGCAGGGGTGCGGGTGGTGACGGGATATCCCGGCACACCGTCCACAGAGGTGCTGGAAACCGTCGCTGCACAAAAGGCCGAAGGGGTTTATGTCGAGTGGTCGGTGAATGAAAAGTCCGCGCTGGAGGTGGCCGCGGGAGCGGCGTACGCAGGTGCCCGTGTGATGGTGACCATGAAGCAGGTGGGACTCAATGTGGCGTCAGATCCGCTGATGAGCCTCAATTACGTGGGTGTAAAGGGCGGCATGGTGATCATGGTGGCGGACGATCCGGGGCCGATTTCCTCCCAAACCGAGCAGGATACGCGGCAGTTCGCCCAATACGCAAAGCTCATGGTTTTCGATCCCTCCACACCAGAGGAGGCGTATGAGATGATTGCCGACGCCTTTGCATTTTCGGAGAAGTACGGCCGCCCGGTGCTGTTTCGCAGTACCACCAGGGTATGCCACAGCTACGCCACCGTCGAAATGCTGCCGCCGCTCCCGCGTACAATTCCGGAGGGCTTTACGAAGGACAACGGGCGATGGGTGATCTTTCCGCGACTGACATTTCAAAATCATCTTCTGATCGAAAAGCAGCGGGAAGAACAGAGCCGGGAATTTTCCTCCTATCCTTTGAACCGGCTGGAGGGTTCCGGAAAGAAGGGTATTGCCACCGGGGGCGTCAGCCACACCTATGTAAAAGAGGTGCTGGAGACGGTAAGGGAGTCATATAAACTGCTAAAAATATCGGCCATGCCGTTTCCGCAGGAGCTGGGGCTGGAATTTCTCGAAGGTCTAAACGAGGTGCTGGTCATAGAAGAGCTGGACCCGGTTATTGAGCAGCAGCTGGTTCGTTTATGCGGACTGCATGGGCTGCGGGTGACCGTCAAGGGAAAACACAGCGGACATATTCAAAACGCGGGAGAAAACACGGTGCAGAGCGTTCAATGTGCCATCCATGACTTTTTCGGAATGTCCGGTGAGGATATAAGCGAGCCGGAGCCTCCACCGCTGCCCGTCCGCCCCCCGGTACTGTGTGCCGGGTGTCCGCACCGCAGTTCCTTCTACGCGGTCAAAGAGGCGGCAAAGGGGAAGAAGGCTGTTTTCAGCGGAGATATCGGCTGCTACACCCTTGGGAACGCGCAGCCGCTGGACATGGTGGACACCTGCCTGTGCATGGGCGCGGGCATCACGGTGGCACAGGGTATTCACCGGGTGTCGCCGGATACGATAAACTTTGCGTTCATCGGAGATTCCACCTTTTTCCATAACGGTATTCCGGGCATCATAAACGCCGTTTACAACCAAACGGATATTGTGGTGGTGATTCTTGATAACTACACCACTGCCATGACCGGCAATCAGCCCCATCCGGGTATGGGAAAGACCGTTTCGGGCAGTGCGGTGGAAAAGGTGAGTATTCATGAAATTGTAAAGGCCATCGGCGTTCAGTCTATCGAGCGTGTGAACGTATTTTGTCTCGATGAGGCTATAGAGGCGGTGAAGCGTGCGATGGAGGGGCAGGGAGTACGCGTGCTGCTGTTTGAAGGGCCCTGTATCGCGGTGGATAAGGGAAAGAGCCCCCTGTCCATTGCCAAAGAGAAATGTACCGGCTGCGGCATCTGCGTGAGCAAACTGGGATGCCCGGCTATACGGATGGTGGGCCTGGGGCAGCCGAGGGCCGTTATCGACCCGGTGCAATGTACAGGCTGCGGCATTTGCAGCGATGTCTGCAAGTTCCATGCCATCACCGCAAAGGAGGTCATCGCGTGAAAAATATACAGAAGGGGACGGTACCGGGCACAGGGGGCTGCTTTTCAGCGCCGCGCCCAGCGAAAAGTACCGCATGGCAGTTATCATGATCAATTGTCTGTTGACCGGGGTAGGCGGTCAGGGAACCGTACTGCTTTCAAGGCTCATTGGGGCTGCGGCGATGGAGCGTGGGCTGCGTATCCGCGGCTCAGAGACCATAGGCATGGCTCAAAGGGGCGGCAGCGTGGTGAGTCATGTGCGCATGGGCGAAAACATTTATTCCCCGCTGATCCCTCGGGGGAAGGCGGATCTGATCATCGCCTTTGAACCGGCGGAGGCAGCGCGGACTTTGCCATATTTCAGCGCTGAGGGAACCATGCTGGTCATGGACAGAGCGGTCCGCACGGTATCCGCCGTATATGACAGCAAAGCGGTTTTGACATTTCTGCAAAAGAAAGTCCGGAACCTGTTAGTGCTTTCGGGTGAAACCCTTATCGAACGCTGCCAGAGCGCGAAGGTGCTGAACGTGGCGCTGCTCGGCGCTGCCGTGCAGCGGGAATTGCTTCCCTTTGGGATGGCGGACGCTGAGACCGTAATCCGCAGCCGGATACCCGCGTGGTATCAGGAGTTGAATTTACAGGCGTTACAAATCGGCGCTGACGCCGTATCATAGGAGGAGCCAATATGATCATGACAGAGAACATGCTGCGGCAAATCAGAAAAGCCATCGAACATGCCATGAACGGCGCGTTCTACCGACAGCGTTTTCAGGACATCGATACCGAAAAGCTGAGGTCGCCGGAGGATTTTTACCGGCTTCCGTTTACCGAGAAAGCGGACCTGCGGGACGCATATCCGTTAGGGCTGGCGGCGGTGCCCGACGAAAGGATCGTGCGAATTCATTCCTCCTCCGGTACCACCGGCACACCGGTCATCATCCCCTATACGCAAAAGGATGTAGACGACTGGGCGCTGATGTTTCAGCGCTGCTATGAAACTGCAGGCATCACGGCAAAGGACCGGATTCACATCACGCCGGGTTACGGTTTGTGGACTGCCGGCATCGGCTTTCAGCTGGGTGCGGAAAGACTCGGCGCCATGACGGTTCCGATGGGTCCCGGCAACACCGACAAGCAGATTAAAATGATGATGGACTTAAGGTCCACGGTGCTGACCGCCACCTCCTCCTATGCGCTGCTGCTGGCGGAGGAAATTGAGAAACGCGGTGTGCGGGATAAAATCCGTCTGAAAAAGGGCGTGATCGGTTCCGAGCGTTGGGGGGAGAAAATGCGTAAGCGCATTGCCGAGGAGCTGGGCGTGGAGCTGTACGACATATACGGTCTTACCGAAATTTACGGCCCCGGCATCGGTATAAGCTGTGACCATGCGTGCGGCATGCACATGTGGACGGATTTTCTCTTCTATGAAATCATCGATCCGAAAACGGGAGAGCATGTGCCGGAGGGTGAAGTGGGTGAGTTGGTCATCACCACGCTGCAAAAGGAAGGCGCGCCGCTGATCCGTTACCGTACGCACGACCTGACCCGGGAGCTGGCAGGCAGTTGTCCCTGCGGATCCGGTTTTCCGCGGATCGACACGTTGATCGGGCGCTCGGACGACATGGTCAAGGTGAAGGGCGCCATCATTTATCCTAGCCGGGTCGAGGAGGTGCTGGCGGAGATCGACGGCGTCAGCAGCGAGTACCAGGTGATGATCGACCATATGAACGGACGCGATATCCTGCGGCTGTTCTTTGAAACGGGAATTGCGGATAAAACAGAGCGCCGGGATTTGGAAAAAACGGTCAAGGCGCAGTTCAAAGAAAAGGTCGGGGTGCTGCCGGTGACAATGTCAGTGGATATGGGAGAACTGCCGCGCAGCGAGAAGAAATCCACCCGTATTTTTGATAACCGGTATTAGATGAGTTGAGCAGCAGTCGGGCATGCACACAATCTTTTTATGGACAAAAAAGGCTGATTGGTACAGGGATCTCAGCATCCTGTAGCAGTCGGCCTTTTGTCTACTATTTATTGACATGTTCACTTTAGAGGTGGTTATGACTTCAATAAAATATGTTTACTAAGAATGAGCTTCTTCAAGGGACTGCATTGCGGAGATTGTTTCGGAAAAAAGCCGGTCAAGCTCCCATCCCAGTTTTTCCGCGCCCTCACGGATGGCATCGCGCGAGCAGCCCGCGGCGAACTTTTTATCCTTGAATTTTTTCTTCAGGCTTTTTAATTCCATGCCTGTGGTACTTTTTTCGGGGCGCATCAGCGCGTAGGCCCAAATGAGTCCCGTCAGCTCATCCACGGCATACAATATTTTTTCCATCAGCAATTCCGGCTCATACTGCACATCGGTCAAACCCCAGCCGTGGCTCATGGCGGAGCGGATCAGTTTTTCATCCACATCCGCATCACGTAGAAGTTCCTGGCCCTTGACGCAGTGCTCATCCGGGTACTGCTCATAGTCGATGTCGTGGAGCATCCCCACGGCATACCAGTAGTCTTCGTTCCCTTTGTCGTACTTCTCCGAGAAAAAGCGCATAACTCCGGCGACTGTGCTGCCGTGCAGCCGGTGAAACTCCTCACTGTTGTATTTGTATAGCAGTTCTTCCGCCTGTTTTGGGCTGGGGATGTTGGTCATTTTATTTCCTCCTGTGTTGTTTATTGCTTTTGCCGCTTCTCGGCGCTGAGTTCATTAGCCGTTTTTACGGCCCCTTTTCCATATTTTTGTTGAATCTGAAATGTGACGTCGTCGATTTTTTCTTCCTGCTCATAATTGTGCGTGTCCAGCAGAGAGAGCTGCCGGGCGCCTGTTTTGCTCAGACTGCTCAGGGAAATGCCCACCAGCCGGACCGGGCGCTTGTCAATGGTTTGCAGCAGCGACGCGGCGGTCTTAAAAATCTCGCTTCCGCGGTTGGTGAAATCCCCGGTCTTTGAGCGCGTGATCTGCTTCATATTGGCATAGGTGATTTTTAGCGTGACCGTGGCGGCGTAAAGACCCTTTTCGTGGATTTCGAAGCTCAGCTCCTTTGCGATGAGCAGCAGGGTGTCCTTCAAATAGGAAAAGTCGCGGATATCCTCCTGAAAGGTGTGCTCCTTCCCGATGGACTTCGGATCCATATAGGGTGTGATGGCGCGGTGGTCGGTGCCGTCGGCGAGTTCCAGGATCTGCTTTCCGTGATTTTGAAGCAGCGTGACCACCAGCTTCCGGTTTTGATAGAGGTCGCGCACGGTTTGGAGTCCCGCCTGATGCAGGACCTCCGCGGTTTTGACGCCTACACCCATGATGGTGCGCACATCGCGGTCAATGATCAGCTTTTTCAGCGCCTTGGGGCTTCGTATTTCAAAGAATCCGTCGGGCTTCATCTCCTCGCTTGCAAGCTTGGCGGACATCATGGTGTACCCAACGCCCACCGAGCAGGTGATACCGATTTCTTCCACAACGCGGCGCTTAATTTCAAAACCGATCTGCCGCGGATCCCCGTGCAGCAGTGTGGTTCCGGTGACGTCAAGATACCCCTCATCCAGGGAGACATATTCCACGATGTCGGTATAATCCGCCCAGATGGCATGGACGCGCTGAGAGGCAGCCCAATATTTTTCACCGTTCGGGTGCATGTAGATTCCGCGCGGGCAGCGGCGATAGGCCTCTTTAATGCTCATGGCGGAGTGAACTCCGTATTTCCGCGCTTCATAGCTGCAAGTCGACACAACGCCGCGTTCATGGGGAAGCGCGCCGATGATCAGCGGTTTTCCGGCAAGGTCGGGGTTGTCCCGTATCTCAATGGCCGCAAAAAAGGCATCCATATCCACATGTATGATGGTCTTGTCCATTTCAGGCTCCATAAATTGGTGTTTCAGCGACACAGATGATCATTGTTATCATAGCACAATTTCGGGCAAAAGAAAAGCACATATGTTCTTCGGAAAGACGGAAAACAGCCGCCGGCAGAATACGTTTCTCAGTATATTACCGGTGGCTGTTTATCAAATAAACTAATTCCTGCTTCAGGAGCCGAGCTGGTTTTTGTTCATGCTCATCAGTGCCTTTGATACCAGCGTGCCGACGACTCCTGTGGCGATTACCTCGGCAACCGCGTTGACACCGGCAAAGGCGATGAACAGCGCAAACACACTTTGTGTGACATCCGAACCCGCCACCAGCGGATGGCTCCAAAAAAGCAGAAACAGTGTTCCCAGAAACAGCACTGTATTCATCAGCGGACAGGCAAAGCTTGCGACCGTACAGGAAAGCACGGAACGCTTACTTGTGGCCCGCGCGATGAGCCCGGTAAAAAGGCCGACCAGTGTCCGGGTGGGAACACAGACGATAAAGGTATAAAGAGGGCTTGCGTTAAGAAGCGCCACGCCGAAGGGATCGGCGCCATAACATTGTAGAAAGCTGGTCAGGCCGAAGGCGAAGCCGAGAATCGTACCGGCAAGTGGACCCAGGGCAATCGCGCCGATGGCCACGGGAATGGTCATCAGTGTGATGGACAGCACCGGCCCAAGGCTCAGGTAGCCGAGCCTCGTTACAGTCAAAAAAATGATAATTGCAATCAAAACGGCAATTTCCGTCAAAAATAATATTTTCTTTTTCGGCATGGAATTCCCTCCTGTAATAAAAATAGGTTTGTATTGTTCAGTCCTTTACTCAAGCTTTTTATATTATCACATATCTTGCATGGCTTTACAAGACAGCGGAATGGATTTGCAAAAATTTTGAGTTGTGATACAATAGCATCATTGAAATCAGAGGTGTTAGCGTAAATATGAACGGGAGGGGACGGGACCCGACGCAAAGGGCTGTTTGCAGCATCGCCCCAGCGGAAAGTACCGGGGGATGGTTTTTATGAAACTACTGGCATTTGATCTGGACGGTACGGCGTTTTTACCTGTATCCTCCGTCATAACGGACAGACTGCGGGAAGCGCTTGGCAGAGTGGCGGACAAGGGGATTCACATCGTCCCCTCGACAGGCAGAATGAAAAACTTTCTTCCGGAAACCATACGGGGCCTTCGCGGTGTGCGCTATGTTATCACGGCTAACGGCGCGGGCGTCTATGACCTTCTTGAGGACAGAAAGCTGTATGAAAACTTAATCGAAACGGAAACAGCCATTCGCGTACAGTATATTTTAAATGAGCTTCCGGTTTTTGTGGAATACTATAGCGCCGGCAACGCTTTTCTACAGAAGGGTATACGGGAACAGGCGGCGGAGCTTTATAAAATCCCGCCGGACCGGATGAGGTTTCTTCAAAAGCAATATACACTGATTGATGAATACACTGCGTTTTTGCAAAGGGAACAGCTGAAACCGGAAAAAATCAACATGCCCTTTGTACCGGAGCAGTATTATGATGCAATCTGGGACAGACTGAGCGGGATGGAGGAGCTGCTGCTCACCTCCTCGATTCCAGGCAACATTGAAATCAACAGCGCCTCCTGTACAAAGGGGGCCGCTCTTTGGAACCTTGCGGCACAGCTTGGGATCGACCAGGCGGAGGTTATGGCAGTGGGAGACGGCGGCAATGATGTGGCCATGCTGGAATACGCAGGGGTTTCCGTTGCAATGGGCAACGCCATTCCGGAGGCGAAGCAGGCCGCAAAGCATATCACCGGTACCAATGAAGATGACGGCCTTGCGAAGGCGATTGAGAAATTTTTACTATAGTACGGGTTTTGCTCTTGAAGGCTGCCGCCCGGTGTTAGAAAAGCAGGGTTCTAAACAATTACAAATCGTTTTATGAACCGAAGGGGCAGTTGCAAATATGCATTGTTATGCAAAGAAGCACCAAGCTCCTGGCGGGGAGGGCTCGGGAGGAGCGGTCTTGTAGTCCTCTCCCGTTCATGAACAATAGATTTTTCGTAGAAAAATCGTAGGGGCCGACGCATAAGTCCCTTCTGCAAAAATGATGCACAAAGAAACAGACCAAAAAGTGATCATAGAACTCACTTTTTGGTCTGCTCTTCATGTTTCATTGTGTTTTTTTGTATATTTTGCTATTTGATTTTTCTTATGCGTCGACCCCTTGATATTTTGTATTGTGGGCTGAATCAACTTTCAGTATATTTTGCCCGCACATATTCATCCATTGCCTCGGCGGCGGTTTTTCCGGCGCCCATCGCGAGGATCACGGTTGCCGCTCCGGTGACGGCGTCGCCACCCGCATAGACGGCGTCTTTTGAGGTCTTTCCGGTGCTTTCCTCTGTAATGATACCGCCCCATTCCTGTGTCTGGAGCCCTTTGGTGGTGGATTTGATCAGGGGGTTCGGAGATGTGCCGATGGACATGATAACACAGTCAACATCCAGTGTGAATTCGGAATCCGCTTTGTTTATGGGCCTGCGGCGCCCGGAGGCATCCGGCTCACCCAGTTCCATTTCGATACATTTCATACCCTGTACAAAGCGGCGCTCATCACCGAGGATTTCCACGGGACTTACGAGCAGCTTAAAAATGATGCCTTCCTCTTTGGCGTGCTCCACCTCTTCCCGGCGTGCGGGCAGTTCGCTTTCAGAGCGGCGGTAAACGACATACACCTCATCCGCGCCCAGGCGCTTTGCGCAGCGCGCGGCATCCATCGCCACGTTGCCGCCGCCTACCACCGCCACACGCTTGGCGCCCAGGATGGGGGTGCCGCTGCCTTTCCGGTACGACTTCATGAGGTTAACGCGCGTGAGGAACTCGTTGGCGGAATAGACCCCGTTGAGGTTTTCCCCGGGAATATTCATAAAGCGCGGCAGTCCCGCGCCGGAACCGATGAAGACCGT
>Ga0153939_1000673_pt1 | contig 13099 bp, 10 predicted proteins | sample TSNJ023MetaG_FD_104734 | JGI IMG/M metagenome (GOLD analysis project Ga0153939, IMG submission 104734) | Attine ant fungus gardens microbial communities from New Jersey, USA - TSNJ023 MetaG | ecosystem: Host-associated > Fungi > Mycelium > Unclassified | place: USA: New Jersey, Brendan T. Byrne... | reverse complement strand
CGCTGAAGAGTTCATCAGCCACGAGGAGATCTTATCCACCATCGAATATGTTAGCAATAACAAAGAAAACAGTGCCCTTGTCCTAAGCCTGCTGAACCGCGCCCGGGATTGCCGGGGCCTTACCCACCGGGAAGCGGCGCTGCTGCTGGAATGCGAGTTGCCGGAGGTGAACGCGGGCGTTCGTACCCTGGCAAAGGAAATGAAACAGAAAATCTACGGAAACCGCATTGTGATGTTCGCACCGTTATATCTGTCAAACTATTGTATTAACGGCTGCACCTACTGTCCTTATCACGGACAGAACAAGACGATCCTGCGCAAAAAGCTGTCGCAGGAAGAAATCCGCCGAGAGGTCATCGCGCTGCAGGATATGGGCCACAAGCGGCTTGCACTGGAATCCGGCGAAGACCCGGTGATGAATCCCCTCTCTTACATATTGGAAAGCATTGAAACGATATATGGCATCCGCCATAAAAACGGCGCAATTCGCCGTGTCAATGTTAACATCGCCGCAGTGGCTGTAGAGGACTACAGAAAGCTGCAGGAGGCAGGCATCGGCACCTATATTTTATTTCAGGAAACCTATCATAAAGAAAACTATGAAAAGCTGCATCCCACCGGCCCCAAGCACAACTATGCCTGGCATACGGAGGCGATGGACCGGGCCATGACGGGCGGTATCGATGATGTGGGGATTGGCGTGCTATTCGGGCTGCAAAATTACCTGTACGACTTTATCGGCCTGCTGATGCACGCCGAGCACCTAGAAGCCGCGAAGGGTGTGGGTCCACACACCATCAGTGTCCCGCGCATCTGCCCCGCCGACAACATCGACACGGCGGACTTCAGCGACGCCGTACCGAATGCAATTTTTGAAAAACTCATCGCCGTACTGCGCATCGCCGTTCCATACACAGGCATGATTATGTCAACCAGAGAGTCGAAGCGCTCCCGGGAAAAAGCGCTGCAGCTTGGCGTATCACAGCTCAGCGGCGGTTCCCGGACTTCGGTGGGCGGTTACGAGGAGCCGGAAACGGAAAACACCGCTCAGTTTGACGTCAGCGATACGCGTACGCTGGATGAGGTGGTGCGTTGGCTGCTGACGCTGCAGCACGTCCCCAGCTTCTGCACAGCCTGCTACCGCGAAGGCCGTACGGGAGACCGCTTCATGCAACTGGCAAAATCAGGCCAAATTTCCAACTGCTGCCAGCCCAACGCGCTGATGACGCTGAAGGAATATCTGGAGGATTACGCCTCCCTGGAAACCCGCCGTATCGGTGAAGCGGTCATCGACCAAGAGCTCGCTTACATATCGAGCGGTAAAATGCGGAGTATTACCACGGATTACATGTCAAAAATAGCGGCGGGCCACCGGGACTTCCGCGTTTAACTTTTGAAAAAGCAGGTGAAAAATATGAGTATGAATGAAACACCCCGTGCTGAACGGCTGCATATCGGTTTTTTCGGCAGGCGCAACGCCGGAAAATCCAGCCTCATCAACGCTGTGACCGGGCAGAATGTAGCGGTGGTATCCCCCGTAAAGGGCACCACCACCGACCCCGTATACAAATCCATGGAACTGCTGCCGCTGGGCCCGGTGGTGGTCATTGACACCCCCGGGTTGGACGACAACGGCGAGCTGGGAAAACTGCGCGTACAAAAGGCGAAACAGGTGATGGAAAAAACCAATCTTGGACTACTGGTGGCGGACGGCTTAAAGGGCCTGTCAAAGCATGATCGGGATTTACAGAAAGAACTGCAAAAACGAAACATCCCCTTCCTCACAGTCATGACCAAAGCGGATTTGGTGGAAAGCGGAAAGCAAGTTGCAGATACGCACACCATCTGGGTAAGCGCCGAAACAGGCGATAACATCCATGAGCTGAAAGAACGGTTGGCTGCACTTTTACCGCAGGAACATACAAAGCCCCTGGTATCCGACCTGATCGCACCGCGGGACTTCGTGGTGCTTGTGACCCCCATTGATGCCGCCGCGCCGAAAGGACGGTTGATTTTGCCCCAGCAGCAGGTGATCCGCGACGTACTGGAGCATGGAGCAATTCCCGTCGTCACGCGGGAGCAAGAGCTTTCGCACACTCTCTCCCATCTCGGCAAACGCCCCGGCCTTGTCATCACCGACAGCCAGGCCTTCAAACAGGTGGCGGCGGAAACCCCTTTAAATATTCCGCTGACAAGCTTTTCCATTCTCTTTGCACGTTATAAAGGAGACTTAAAAGCCGCCGTCGCGGGTGTCACCACATTGAATCATCTAGAGAACGGCGACAAACTGCTGATCAGTGAAGGCTGCACTCATCACCGCCAGTGTGAGGATATCGGCACGGTAAAAATCCCCCGATGGGTGCGGCAGTACACCGGCAAGGAACCGGAATTTGTTTTCTCCAGCGGTACAGGCTTTCCAGAGGACCTCAGGTCCTTCCGGCTTATCGTACACTGCGGCGCGTGTATGCTGAATGCGCGTGAGATGCAGTTCCGCATGGGAAAAGCAGCGGAGCAGGGCGTGCCTTTTACCAATTATGGCATTCTCATCGCGCAGACACAGGGAATCCTGAAGCGCAGTGTTGAGATGTTTCCGGATATCGCGGCGCTGCTGGAAAAATAAAGAGCATTTTCATTCAAGAAAACTCCCGTCAAAGGCAAGATATGCCTGCAGCGGGAGTTTGTTTTCAGTAGCTCAATTTCCGAAAAAATACGACTGATATCTTCATACTTCATAAGGGAGCTCACATCCCACTCCCGAAAGACACAAAAAGATATCTCCTGACACAAATATCCACATCAGGAGATACCGCTATTCCTTCCGAAAGACACTCTGTGAAAGGAATTATGACTATTTTCTTTTTTGATTGATTCTATGAGGGTTGAAAATTATTACCTCAAATGATTCCAAAATCAATCTTATGCACAGTTCAGTGGATCAATTGAAATTGTACATTGGACCATACCTCATATTTCCAAACGCATTCTAACTTGTATCTTCCCGCCCGATCATCTGTCATAGCCAATACGTGGGCCGGTTGCGGTTATACAACTTCGCGTTTCAAATCGATTCAATGTTCGTTCATTGAATCTTTTTCTTTTCATCCTTCTATCATCTGTAAAGCTGAGTCCACAGATGAGAAGCATGAAATGGTTCACTTACCATTGGACTCACCTGCTCCCTTTTCCATTTGCACCTGTTTTTGCATTGCTAACAGGATGCTGTGAAGATAGCTACCCTTTTTGACAGCCTTTAATTTCTGCTTTCATTTCATATTACAGTCTTTCTCGCAAACAAATCCTGTGTGCAGACCGTATTCCAGCGGTATTATGTAATCGTTGACCTTTTTCATTGCCCCACTGTTTTAAAATGATCGCCTTCGACCAAATTACAGTATCAAGAAATGTATTGATTGCTTTGGCTGTCTGTCAGATATCTTTCTCTATCTTCATTTATATTATACAGTTTACATCTACGTTTGTCAACATTTTTATTGAAAAAAACGCGTGCGACTGTTCCCATCTCACAGTGGAAGAGCGAAAGATCATTCAAGCCGGAATTGAAGTTTTTTTAACTTCACGTTGACTTTCCGGAAAAGATTCAATAGTATTACTTTGCATCAAAAAATAGATATTAAGAAGATGATTTGGTGAAATGATGACTAATGAAAAACAGGAACGGACACGCAGGGTATTTGAACGCTGCCGACCCGTTGTAAAGACGAATAGACCGCGGAAAACATGCTCTTCAGCCGGAATGTTGCGGAGCTTGTTTCCGGAGGTATGATCCGGAAAATCAAAACCGGATGTTATTTCCGGGTTTCAGAAGAAAACAATGTGACTGATTTGGATATGGGACAACGCTACATCAAGCAAAAGCGCAGGTGGAGTCCACGGCGCCTTGCTTGCGGGTTTGTGCATGGTTCGAATGCAGAAAGCTCTTATTTTGTAATCCAAGGAATCGGATTACCTTGCTCCAATATTCCGGGGCCGAAAGGTGTTGTTTCTCCTGTTTCCGGATTGGTAGGTTGGTCAACTTGAAACAAAAAACCGCTCTTTCCGTATCTACCGAATTTACTTTGGTCGTAGTGTTCGCTATCCATACAAAGGTTGACGGCTTTCAACGCAACCGCCACTTCTTTGCTTCCCTTGAAAAGCTCATGTTCCCATAAAAATTCACATTCGATATTCAAAAAGCACTCTTTGATTCGCGGCGCGTTGACTTTTGAGGCTTTCTCCGCCGTTAAGCCGGAGGCTGTGATTTCATCTGTTTCAAACTGATTATTACCAATCGTTTTAATGCAGCGGTCATAAATGTCGTTTGAAGGGAAATTTAACACACACACCTTCGTTTCTTTCAGTGATTGATACATATGTCCGCCTTTATCGACTTTTCCCATGATACAGATAAAGTTGTCAGCTCCGCTTCCCGCAAAGGCTGACCAAGATTGTAGACAGGCGTTTTCCTTACCGTTCGATTTCCAGCCTGTGACAACGAATACCAACGACGGCATGGCTGTCACAAAGTCATACCATGACATATTGCCACAGGCTTTTAAGTATTGCTCAGTTTCATATCCGGCAAGTCTCTCCGGCCTTTCAGAAATAGAAACTTCTTTTTTCATAATGAATCTCCCTTTTATTTCAATCCTAACACAGCAAACGCGACAACAGTGTGTCATGTTTGATTATATAAATAGCACAAAACAGCTGTCACGGTCGCACTTGTGATATTTATATTAACGGAGGATGAAAGGGTGGCATCACAATGTAATTCAAGTTGTATACGGATGGGCATGACTTTTACAATGATATCTATGATGTGTTAATGCGCCACGAGGCTCAGAATATAATTCCCATTTGGCAATATCATAATTGGGCATGAAGGGAAAATTAACACAGACCGGCGTGACCCTGCCAATTGGCTTATGGCTGCTATATCGGATGCAAACAATTTACATCTTACTGCCATAATGACGCCGCCGTACAATACCACACTTTATGCAACAGATAACATATTGACCCGGGGGCTGTAAACTGTTTGATAGATGGACTGAAAGACCGTGAAATTCCCGGTGTGACAACCGAAAAGACCTTGGCGGAATATTTTGCCAACGAATACGCTTCCCGCAAGGGAATTACTTTTACGATAACCATAAACCAGCAAATATACGAGCTTACAGCAGTAAGCCCGTATATTCAAGATTTTCAGGGATTTTTCTGCGTCTGTGGCAGCGGTTTGCACATCTACCCCAGCTGCTTGCACTCATATTGCTTTTTCTTAGCCCACAGCTCTACAAACGCCTCACTTGCTTATGCCGGTGAGGTGCTGATTTTTTACTCCACACATTCAAAGCTGGCGCAATCATTGCTAAGATCAAACAGCAGCGCGCCATTTTCCCAAAACCGGAAGCGTGCCTTGCATAACGGAATTTCGTGGATGCTGCGGCGCATCAAACCGCGAACCGGGGCCAGCAGCTTATGCCCATTCCGTTCGACAACCTCGATGCAAAGCCGCAATCCCCTCTGATGCAGTTCAATCCGGCCTTTCGTGTTATGAAGGATCCGCACACCTCGATAAGTCGCAAGGCGGTGCTCCCGCCCGTTAACCCAAACCACACAGATACAGCCGGTAAATCGCAACCCTGCAAACGGGATCCGGGCAATAGACGCCATCACGAAGCAGGGTTCGTCGAAGGCGTTACACTGTACCCAGGTATAGTTCTTGGGAAATGATTTGCCGCTATCGCCTTCTATATAGCCACGCCCGCCGTCAAAATACAGCTTTTCTCCGTTCAACGTCAGGGTGCCCGATACCGTGTGGCCCATGCTGACAACCGTGTGCCGGCATTCCATAGGGAAAAATCGAAAGGGTCCCATGATATCAGATACTAAGGGCGTGAGGTTTTCATAGAACAACTCACCGGATAAATCGAGATTTTCGCTGTGCAGATTCACACAGATACCATCGGCTGCAAAGCGGTTTTCACCTATAGCCACAATGTCTCCCTTGTGGAAGGCGTCAAGCGGAAAATCAACATTGTATGCGCGCTCATTCGTGATGACCTGTACAAACGCCCTATCCTTTGATCTGCCGGGGATCAGAGCCAACATCCGGCCATCCTTTTGGTGCTTAAAATACCAGCCCTCAAAAAAGTCACTCAAGCTCGATCCCCCGTTTCGCAGGCCCGCCAATTAAGTTTCCCCGTCTGTCAAACCGAGAACCATGACAGGGACAGTCCCATGTTTTTTCGATTTTGTTCCATTTGAGAGCACAACCCATGTGCGGACAGCGTTTCCCAAAGGAAAGAAGCCCGGCAGTTGCCGACAGCAGATTCAAAAATAGCTGGCCCGTCAGCATGGAGCGCTGGGGTGAAAACAGCGCTTCATATTCGCTTTTCCCCTTTGTAATCAGGTCGGCCAGCACCGTAGCAGCTACCATAGAGCCGGTCATACCCCACTTATTAAACCCGGTAGCCACATAGAGATTTGGCGCGGATTTCCGGTGAATGCCGATATACGGGATACCGTCCAGGCTCATGCAATCCTGTGTCGCCCAGATGTATTTCTCTTCAAGGTCCGGATAGGCTTTGCCGCAGAGAGCGCGCAGCTCGGCAAAATTGCCGCCACTCTTACCCGTTTTGCAGTCGCCGCCGCCGATGAAAAGATAGTTCTGATAATTGCGAAAAGAGTGTCCGTCCTCCCGTTCGTCGATATACATACCGTCAAGCTGCGGTCCGTTCTCCAACGCAATCACGTAGGAGCGGTATTGGTACAGCTTCATGAAGTAGAGACCCGGCACGCTGACCATCGGGAAGTGTGTGGCCAAAATGATATGCTTTGCAGTGATGCTGCCGTTTTCCGATATGGCTCTGTTGCCCTCGATCGATGTTATAAATGTGTTCTCATAGATGTCAAGCTGCCCGGCCAATCCATAAAAAAGCTTCAGCGGATGGAACTGCGCCTGATGATCCATTCCCAAAGCGCCCACTGTTTTAACCGGAATCGGCGGCTTTTCCTGAAAGTGCATGGGGATGCCCAGCCGCTCATAAGCTGCCGCCTCCCGTTCCAGCTTTTGGCGGTTATCGGCGCTGTATACATAGGCAGTCCTTTTTTCGAAATCGCAGGGGATGCGCTGTGCGAGTGTGCAGTATTCCTCCACCGCCGCTTGATTCACCTTGTAATACTGCTGCGCCCGGCACAGTCCTTTTTTTCGGATTAACTTATTATAAATCAATCCGTGCTGGGCTGTAATCTTTGCCGTTGTATTGCGTGTGACGCCGGAGCCGATTTTATTGTCCTGCGCCACGACGGAGGATATCCCGGCCTGTTTTAGCTGATACGCGCACAGGATTCCCGCCATGCCGCCACCCACGATGAGCACATCGGTATGAATATCCCCATCTAAGATTTTGCTCTGATATAAATCGTCCTGAAGGTTATCGGACCAGATTGATTTCATGTTCATCACTCCCACGGTATTTCATATTCTCCCACCGCTTTGCCGGTGGCCGGTTTTTGCTGTTCGATGCTCTTTTGCAGGGCTTTCATCCGATCAATGACATATTGATCCTTATCATACTCAAAACCTTTTAAGATGTAGAAAGCAGATATCTTCTTGCCGCAGTGTCCGCGGGTTTTCTTATAGCGGTCGTTTTCCGACTTATGAAGTCTGTTGAAACATACGTTATTATCTTGCGTGGCTGTTAGCGGGAAAAACGGGATACGCTTTCGCCCGAATGAAATTGAGGATATAGTTGCAGCCATTTATTTCATCTCCATTCTTTTTTTATTATTGCCTGAAGTTTCACTGGAATGCAATTTGATCGACGATATCAACGCCAGATACCCCAAAAGCTATGCCGGTTTTTTTGTTTTTGGAAATTCCGGTGATTTAAAGGCAATTGTCATAAGCAACATAAAAATTGATTTTGTCGACATCGAGGAATTGACGGTGACCGGGGACAATCTGTATGAGTTTCGCAAAGCATAGCCGCCGGTTTACGTCTCGACAGTCAATGTAACGGGCAGCATAGCAAAATACCTCGACATGGGCGCGTTGGGCCTTGCCTCGGGCATGCCGGAGACCGCGGGAAAGGAAGCGGCCGCCTATGGACGGCGCTCGGAAATCGTTTATTATAGAAAAGCGACTGAGAACGGCAGCAGTTTGTAAGAATACTGTTATGATTTTTTTAAACCGATGTAAAAAAGAATATGTTAAAATGTGCCGGTAGAATGATTTGAGGAGCAGGATGATGAATACAATATTATTGGTTGAGGACGATGCGGTTATTGCAAATGGGATCAAAAACCATTTGGTGGCCTGGGGCTATGAGGTGGTGCTGGCGCAGGAGTTCCATGACATACTGCCGCTTTTTACTCAGACAGCCCCGCTTTTGGTACTGCTGGATATTTCGCTGCCCTTTTACGGCGGCTATCATTGGTGCGGCGAAATCCGCAAGCGCTCACAGGTGCCGATTATCTTCCTGTCGTCGGTCGCGGATAACATGAATATTATCATGGCAATGAACATGGGCGCGGATGATTTTATCCCGAAACCCTTTGACCTGAATGTTCTCACCGCAAAAATACAGGCCGTAATGCGCCGCACATACGACTTCAAAGAAGAGCCTTCCGTGCTGGAGCACGGTGGCGTACTGCTGAACCTCGGCACGGCATGCCTGGAGTTTGGCGGTGCAAAAAGCGAGCTGACGAAAAACGATTTTCGCATTTTGGAAATCCTCATGGAACGCGCGGGGCATGTGGTCAGCCGTGAAGATATCATGGAACGGCTCTGGGAAAGCGATAGTTTTATCGACGACAACACCCTTACGGTCAATGTGACGCGGCTGCGTAAAAAGCTGGAAGACATTGGTCTGCATGAATTCATCCTCACAAAAAAACGGCTCGGCTATATCGTGCCGTAGCTACCAGGTGGATTATGAAAAAAACAAGCTGGTTCAAGTCGATTATACTTTATCTGAAAAAGCAATGGATTTTCTTTCTCTGCTTCGCGCTCATTTATCTTGTACTGATTTTTATGATGACCCTGTACCGGTTCGCCGCTACCGCGGTCATTTATTCTCTTTTTATCTCCTTATTGCCGCTGTTCTCCCTGCTGCTGTTTGACTTTATTCGTTTTCACAGGCGATACCGGGAAATCGAGACATATTCCGTCTTGCCGATGGAGGAACTGGAAACCATGCCGGCGGGAAACACGCAAACCGACCGTGCACTGACGGAAATCATCAACCAAATGAGCAGGCGCGTACGGCATGAAATCAAAAAAAACAACCTTGCTTCCCTTGAACAGACCGATTATTACACCCTGTGGGTCCACCAGATCAAAACACCCATTGCCGCGGCGCACATGATTTTGCAATCAAACCCCTATGAGCAAAGCGGCGCTTTAAAGCAGGAGCTTTTTAAGATTGAACGTTACTCGGAAATGGCCTTGGGATTCATCCGCATTGAAAGCATGAATGCCGACTTTCAGTTCAAACAACATAAGGCATATGATATCGTACGGCAGGCTGTTAAAAAATATAGCACAGTTTTTATCTATCAAAAGCTAAGCCTGGAACTGGAACCGTTTCCAAACGTCATCCTGACCGACGAAAAATGGCTGTTGTTCGCCTTGGAACAAATACTGTCCAATGCGCTGAAGTACACGAAAACCGGTAAAATCACAATTACGATGAACGAGAATGACGTGCTCTCCATCCGGGACACCGGCATTGGCATCTCGCCTGAGGATCTGCCCCGGATTTTCGAGAAGGGCTTTACCGGTTATAACGGAAGGCTGAACAAATCTTCTACAGGCCTCGGCCTATACCTGTGCAAAAAAGTCCTAATCCGCCTGTCAAACCGTATTGCCATTTTTTCGGACAAGGGCAGCGGATCCGTCGTCCGGCTGTATTTGCACCGCGACACGTTCACCCCAAATGACTGAGCCCGCCTGGCGAACAAAACGAACAGAACCTCTGACGGAGAAAAAAATCTTTCAAGAACTCACTCTTTTGTAAACTTACAAAAATGTAAGCTTGCTTTTCATTTTGTAAGCCTGCGCTATGGCACGGGCTTTCTTTTTCGGTTATGATCATAACAGCTGAAAACAAGGCAACTATGAATGTATGGAGGTTTCATATGGCACTGCTCAACGTGAACAGTTTACAGAAAGTATATACAACAAGGCTGGGCGGCAACCGTGTACAGGCGCTGACCGATGTCACTTTTACGGTGGAGGAGGGCGAATTTATCGCCATTATGGGAGAATCCGGCTCCGGTAAAACGACGCTGCTGAATATCCTGGCCGCCCTGGACCGTCCGACAAACGGCGAAGTATTCCTGAATATGCGCAATATCACAAGCCTGAGCGATAGGGAGATTTCCGCTTTCCGCCGTGATAACCTGGGCTTTGTGTTTCAGGATTTCAATTTGCTCGACACGTTTTCCGTGGAGGATAACATCTATCTGCCGCTGGTGCTTGCGGGAAAAAACCATCAGGAGATGAGCGCCCGCCTACAGCCAATCGCCCAAAAACTCAGTATCGGGGATATACTGAAAAAATACCCTTATGAAATCTCCGGCGGGCAAAAGCAGCGTGCGGCCATTGCGCGCGCAATCATCACGGGTCCGCAGATCCTGCTGGCGGACGAACCCACAGGCTCCCTGGATTCCCGCTCCTCCGAGCAAATTTTGAAGCTTTTTGAGAAGGTCAATGCGGACGGCCAGACCGTACTCATGGTCACCCACAGCGTTCGTGCCGCCAGCTGTGCCGGAAGAGTGCTGTTTATCAAGGACGGCGTTGTATTTCACCAGCTTTATAAGGGCAATATGACGAACACCAAAATGTACCAAAAAATTTCCGATACTCTGACCGTGATCTCTCAGGAGGGCTGAGCATATGGGAAAATCTTTTTTTTACACGAAGCTGGCCTTCAGCAACATCAAGAAAAACCATCGGTTCTACATTCCGTTCTGCCTGTCGGCAATTGGCACGATCATGATGTTTTACATCATGTCCGCCCTGGGGCCCTGCATCGATGTCGAAAATGTATACGGCGGCGCCACACTCACCGAAACCATGAAGCTCGGCGTCAACGTCATTGCGATTTTCGCCGTCATTTTCATTTTCTACACCAACAGCTTTGTTATCAAGCGCCGTAAAAAGGAGCTGGGGCTTTTTAACATGCTGGGTATGGAGAAAAAGCACATCTCGATGGTCATTTTGCTGGAAACCATTTTTATCGCTGTCTTCTGCATGGTGGTGGGCATCATCGCCGGTATAGCCATGAGCAAGGTCATGTTCCTGATCCTTGAAAACCTGATCCAGGTGACAGCCGCCATAAACTTTTCAATCCCTGCAAGCGCAATCGCCGGCACCTTGATCCTTTTTGTGTGCATTTTCGGTCTGACACTTATTTACAACCTGCTGCAAATCCTGCGCACAAAACCCATTGATTTGCTGCATGGAGACGCCATCGGAGAAAAAGAGCCAAAGTCCAACTGGCTGCTTGCGGTCCTCGGCATCCTGCTGCTTGGCGGCGGCTACTATCTCTCCATTACGATAGAAGACCCGGTCCGTGCGTTGATATTTTTCATGGTAGCCGTTATTCTGGTCATCCTGGGAACCTATCTCCTGTTTATCTTCGCCATAACAGTCATTCTAAAAATACTGAAAAAGAATAAAACGTTCTATTACCAGACCCGTCACTTTGCAAGTGTTTCCGGCATGCTGTACCGCATGAAGCAAAACGCCGCCGGACTTGCCACCATCTGTATCCTCTCCACCTGCGTATTGGTCATGGTTGGAACCACCGCTTCGCTTTACGTCAGTATGAACGACATCATTCAGCGCCGCTATCCACACGAGATCAGCCTGACCGCTTACGACAGCAACAAGGAGACTGCGGAAAACCTACGCGGCATCATCACAAACGCCATTCAATCCGCCGATGCCGAGATAGAAAACATCTCCGAAATGCAGGCGTATTATACGTTGGTTTACAGAAACGGAAATACATTCTACTTTGATGCAAACAATATCACGGATGTATCCCAGCTTCAGACAATGGCAATCGTAACGGCGGACGAATACAACCGTATATTCTTAGAAAACGTACAGCTTGCCGACGATGAAGCCCTAATTGCCATGAGTACGGAGCTCTCATCTGACAGTATTGAGCTTTATGGGCATACACTGAAAATACAGCGGATAGACAAAGGCATGATGTCGGACATCCAAAGCTACTCCTACGGAGAAAACATCTTCATGGTTGTAAGCAATACGGAAACAGCTGATAAGCTGTTGACCGTCGACGGCAAGCGCGCATCTGACGCCAACTATTTCTATGCCTTTGACATGGAAGGCGGCAAAAAAGAGAAGGTTGATATGCGTGTACGGATCCAGGATGCGATTTCCGCTGAATACGGAGAGTCGCTCAATTATATACTAGAAACCCGCGCTGAAAATATTGACAATTTTTATATTCTTTACGGCGGCCTGTTCTTCCTGGGTATTTTCCTTGGCATCGTATTTATGATGGCATTGGTGCTGATCATCTATTACAAGCAGATTTCCGAAGGCTATGAGGATAAGCGCCGGTTTGAAATCATGCAGAATGTCGGCATGAGCCATGTGGAGGTAAAAACCTCCATCCACAGCCAGATTCTCATGATCTTCTTTATACCGCTTATAACCGCCTTTATCCACCTTGCTTTTTCAATGCCGATGGTTATCCGCATTCTCGCTGTACTGAACCTTACGAACGTACCGGTGATCCTGCTTGGGACCGCAGTGGTCGCGGCTCTGTTCGCCGTCGTATACATCGTCGTGTATCTGATGACGGCAAAAACCTACTATAAAATTGTGGAAGCTTAAAATCAGTCGAACCTCATTACAAGGCATATCGTCGGCCGCTCAATCGCCTCTTGCTCCGTTTGATATCCGCCTATTAAACGCTGAAATTGCTCTCAGATATGGAGGGAATGACCTAGCTTTGCCGTCTGAGGCAATCATAGGGAAGCCCGGCGTATAAGGCTTGCAGCAGCCTATGCGCTGGGCTTTTTACGGTACTCATTCACCTTTATTGCTTTCCGG
>Ga0153939_1000672_pt1 | contig 13099 bp, 11 predicted proteins | sample TSNJ023MetaG_FD_104734 | JGI IMG/M metagenome (GOLD analysis project Ga0153939, IMG submission 104734) | Attine ant fungus gardens microbial communities from New Jersey, USA - TSNJ023 MetaG | ecosystem: Host-associated > Fungi > Mycelium > Unclassified | place: USA: New Jersey, Brendan T. Byrne... | reverse complement strand
GATATATTTGTTGGTGCGGGAAACAAAGCGGAAGATCTCGGTGAGCGCCGTGGGAAACTGGATGTCGTCCATGAGCCGCTGCACCGCGGGCCGCAGCTTTTCGGCCATCCCAATCAAGTCCTCGTCAATGGCCTCGGCATGGCGCACCGCAGGCAGGGTTCCGCCGAAATACTTATCCGCCATGGCCACCGTCCGGGACACCAGGTTGCCCAAATCGTTGGCCAAGTCGGAGTTGATGCGGTTGATGAGCGCCTCGTTGGTAAAGCTGCCGTCCTGTCCGAAAGGCACCTCCCGCAGCAAAAAGTAGCGGACGGCGTCTACGCCGTAGCGGTCGCAAAGAACCGCCGGATCCACCACATTGCCCTTGGATTTGCTCATTTTGTCGCCGCCAAAGAGCAGCCAGCCGTGGCCGTAGACCTTTTTGGGCAGCGGCAGATCCAGCGCCATGAGCATGGCGGGCCATATAATGGAGTGGAAGCGCACGATCTCCTTGGCCATCATATGCAAATCCGCCGGCCAATAGCGGTCGTAATCATTGTAGCGGTCGTTTTGATACCCCAGCGCCGTGATGTAGTTGGACAGCGCGTCCACCCACACGTACACCACATGGCCGGGGTCAAAGGTCACCGGGATCCCCCACTGAAAGGAGGTGCGGGACACGGCCAAATCCGTAAGGCCCGGCTTTAAAAAGTTGTTCACCATCTCGTTTATCCGGGTGGTGGGCTGCAAAAACTCCGGGTTTTCCTCAAAGAGCTTCAAAATGCGGTCGGTGTATTTGCTCAGCCGGAAGAAATAGGATTCCTCCTCCGCCTGCTCAACGGTTCTTCCGCAGTCGGGACAGCACCCGTCACGCAGCTGGCTCTCGGTCCAAAAGCTCTCGCAGGGCTTGCAGTACGCGCCCTTGTAGGTGGATTTGTAGATGTCCCCCTGATCGTAGAGTGTCTTGAATATTTTCTGAACGCTTTGGATATGATAGTCGTCAGTCGTGCGGATAAACCGGTCATACGAGATATCCATACGCGCCCAAAGGTCCTTGATCCCCTGGACAACGCCATCCACATAAACCTTTGGCGCCAGGCCCGCCTCCGCCGCCTTGGACTCTATTTTCTGGCCGTGCTCATCCGTTCCCGTCAGGAACATCACGTCATAACCCTGCATTCGCTTGTACCGCGCCATGGTGTCGCACACAACCGTGGTGTAGCTGTGTCCGATATGGAGTTTATCCGACGGATAATAAATCGGCGTGGTAATGTAATAGGGCTTCTTTTGCATGATGTCTCCTCCTGTTTAAATTCAGTTGTTACAGTATACCATATTTCCCCCTGAATGCGCAAATACAGCGAATTTTCCAAGGCATATTGCCCTGGAGGAAAATTGCTGGTATACTGTAATATATCTTATAGTATTCGTTCAATGGGCACTATATATAAATGAAATGGGGTAGACAATTTATGAAATGCGCTTTGTGCGGCAACGAAGTCGAAGAAAACGCGGTATTTTGTGGCAATTGTGGCACGCCCGTAGAAAACGGCGCCGCCGCGGGGGAGCTGCATGCAGAAGCTCCCGGCGAACCGCAATCCACCGCCCAACCGGAGCCTGAGGCCGAACCGCAGCCGGTTTCCCAGCCTGATCCCTACGCTCCCACCGAACAACTACACGCCGACCAGCAAACGCCCGGGTACGCTCCGCCGCCGGCTCCTCCGCAGCCGGATCCCTATTCCCCCGGGGGGCCGCAGTATAATCCGGCGCCGGGGTACCAACCGCAACAGGCGCCCCCGCAGCAAAACCAATATGCGCCGCCCCCGCCGCCGCCCAACACAATCCCCTGCCCCATTTGCGGCACGCCAAACGACCCGCGCAATACGCAATGCGCACAATGCGGCAATATGTTTGCGCCGCGGCCGCAGCCACAACCCCAGCCACAGCCCATGTACGGCTATGAGCAAAAATCCAAGATGGCCGCCGGCCTTTTGGGCATCTTTCTTGGGGGGCTTGGCATCCACAACTTCTACCTGGGCTTCACCAACCGCGGCCTGCTGCAGCTGCTGGTGTACCTTGGCGGCTGGCTGTTGTGCTGGCTGTTCATTCCCATATTGGCAATTTTTGCCATGAGTATCTGGGGCCTGGTGGAGGGCATCCTCATTTTGACAGGCAACGAAAACTACCGCGTGGACGCCAAGGGCGTTCCCTTAAAGGATTAAAATAAATTGTACAACATGCTCCCGCGAGCAAGCAAGGCAGCGGCGGGGACCTTGTGTCCCTGAGGAAAGTCCGGGCACCACAGGGCAGGATAGCTGTTAACGGCAGCCGAAGGCGACTTTAGGGCCAGTGCAACAGAAAATTACCGCCGGCTCCCAGCCGGTAAGGATGAAAAGGCGAGGTAAGAGCTCACCAGGGCGCGGGGGACCGCGCCGCTGTGTAAACCCTATCCGGTGCAACACAGGGAACGATAAAACGGCGGCCCGCCGCGTTCCCGCCAGTGGCTCGACAGCCGTGGCGACACAGGCTGCAGATAGATCGTTGCCAAATACAGAACCCGGCTTATATGCTTGGTCGCAAAAAAGTACAAAGCCCGGGGGTGTTGCAAAGGTAAGCTTTGCAACACCCCCGGTTTTGATCCTTCCAGCGGCTGAATCAGCGGCTGATTCCAAGCGGCTATTCGTTTTCCAGATAAAGCTCCATGGGATAGGCCAGGTACTGTACCGGCCGCATTTTCTCCACAGTGAAATACCCTGTAGGGGCATCCAGTAATGTGGAGATGCGATTGACGATGGTGGCGCAGGTGTGCTCCACTGTGGCGGGCTTCTGCACAAAGAAGGTGGTATCCGGCTCGCCAATAATCTTCCAGTCACACATGTCGCCGTCGTCGGGGCCGTACACCTTGCCAATACACTGGGTTTCAATGACGGGCCCCTGGAAGGTTTCCGTGGTGACAACGGCGCTCATGCCGATGCAGTTTCCCTTGGGAATGGTCGCTCCCAGCGTGTCGGAATAGAGGTCGGCGTCATAAAAGTAGGGCACGCATTTCTGGGTTTGGCTTCTAATGGTCCAGCCCATTTTTGAGCACAGCGCTTCGTTGGAATTCCATACATAGGCTGGCTCCAGCGTGGTTGGATGTGCGATTTTCTCCTCAAACTCCTCCGGCGTCAGCCCCGCGCCATGGGCTTGCGCCAGGGCAAGGCCATAATCCTCCACATTGTAGCTCACCGCGCCCTCAATTTTGTCAATGCGGTGAACGCCGCCCGCAACGGCGGCAATCATATTCACCCAGTAAATGTCCTGCATGCCGGAGCCGGCGATTGTGCAGTTGTTTTCCTTGGCCATTCGGTCCAGCTTGTTGGTCAGCGCGGAAGAGGTGGTCCAAGGATAAATGGCTTCCTCGCAGGTGGTAATGACATTGATGCCCCTGCTGATAATTTTCTCAAAATGAGGCATCACATCACCCATAAAGCTGAACAGTGTGACAACCGCCACCTCCGCGTCACAGGAATCCAGCACCGCGTCCGCGTCGCTGCTGATGACGACGCCCAGCTTGACGCCCAGCTCCGCGTAGTCGCCCACATCCATGCCCACAACCTCGGGGTTAATATCGATTGCCCCTACGATTTCGGCGCCCTTTTCATACAAATAGCGCAAGGTGTATTTTGCCATTTTCCCACAGCCGTACTGAACCACACGAATTTTTTCCTTGAACATACATACCCTTCCTTTCGTCTATGTGATGCTGGAAATGCCCGCCATTTCCAGTCCTTACTGTTAGTATAAACCATATGCTATGAAAAATGAATGGATGAATAATGAATAATTGTGGTTACTATTTTACCACCTCACCCAACAGCCTTGCCGCTTCTGCCATATTTTCTATAATCGGAACTCCAAAGGGACACCGGTTCTCACAGCTGCCGCAGGCAATACACTCACTTCCGACATGGGACAGGCTTAAATAGTGGGAGCGAATGGATGGGGGCACATTGGCCGTATCTAACCGGGCAATGTCTAAATACTTGTTCACAGCCGCAATATCAATCCCTGCCGGGCAGGGCTGACAGTGGCTGCAATATACACAGTTCCCCTTAAAATCATTGCGCATGGCGCCAAGAACCTCGGCATAATCCCGCTGTGAATCATCAAGCTTAAAATACCGCACAGCGTCCAGCACCTCGGCCGGCGTTTGGCAGCCCAGCAATACACTGCTCACAGCCGGTCTTGACAGCGCATAGTGGATACACTGCGGCACCGTCAGCGGTCCGGCAAAGGGGGTGTGCTCCGGCGAAACCAGCTTGCCGCCACCCAGGGTTTTCATCACGGTAATGCCAATCTGCTTCTGCGTGCAGAGCTTGTATAATTCCGCGCGTTTCGGGTCTATTCCCCGAAGCAGCTCCGTATCAAAGCCCTTGTCAAGGTGATTTAAACTATTTTCTTCGGTCGGCAGCATATCAAACGCGGGGTTGATACTGAACAGCAGCATTTCCGGCAGGCCTGTGTTGATCGCCTTGACGGCTGTTTCGGGATTATGGGAGCTAAAGCCAATATGTCCGATGTGGCCTTTCTCTTTTAAACGTTTTACATAGTCGGCAAAGCCTGTTTCAAAAACATTTTTATAGTCTTTTTCCGAATCGATAAAAAACATCATTCCAAAGTCAATATAGCCGCCAAAAATACGCAGAATATCCTCAAAGTACCGCTGTACTGTAGGCATATCCCGGCTTATATCATATTGCTGGCTTATATCTGTAGAGCCAATATGCCCTTGTATCATTACCTGGCTGCGCCTGTTTCCCAAGGATTTTGCGATATTCTCCCGAATTTCTTTCCCCGGCATAAACACATCTAAAATAGTAACGCCATGTTCCAGTGCGGTATCAATCGTTTCTTTAACCTGTGTGTACGGTTTGCCGTCAAGGTGCTCACAGCCAAGACCAATTGCGCTAAGCAGCCGGCCGGTCTTGCCAAGCTCTCTATATTCCATATGAATGACGCCCCTTCTTTTCCTATTCTTCCTGCATTTCCAGGCGATTGCGCAGTTGGAGCAAATCGTCAAAGGCCTCGGGCTTGTTACGGGGGTTGCGCAGCAGCGCCGCCGGGTGAAAGGTCCCCATCATCCAAAAATTTCCCTTGCGGATAAACTCCCCGTGCTGTTTTGTCACCTTAAAGCCCGGGTCGATGAGGCTTTGGGCCGCTACCCTGCCCAGACACACGATATACTCCGGCGCTATCAGCTTCACCTGGCTGCGCAGATACCCCATGCAGGCCTGCACCTCGTCCTTTTCGGGATCCCGGTTTTTGGGCGGGCGGCACTTCACCATATTGGCGATATAGATGTTGTCCCGGCGCGAAAAGCCCGCCGCCAGCAGCATTTTGTCCAGCAAAATCCCCGCGCGGCCCACAAAGGGCTCCCCCTGCAGATCCTCGTTTTCCCCCGGGCCCTCCCCCACAAACAGCACCCGGGCCTTGGGATTGCCCACCCCAAAAACCACATTGGTGCGGGTGTCCGCCAGCTTGCACCTGCGGCAGCCCTTTGCCGCCTGCCGCAGCTCCTCCCAATTGTCATACATTTTCCTATTCCCCCATCCCATAATTTATCCCAGTATACCATAAATACGGCCGTGAGAAAATCCACAGAAATGCAAACCCCTTGCAATGCCCCGCGGTTTGCTGTAGAATAAAGGAAAGTAAATCAATGGGTTAGCCGGGGAAACCGGACAATCCGTTTGGGGGTATACGATACGTATGAGTAACAAAGTATTAATTGAAACATCCGCACGCCACGCACATCTGTCCCGGGCCGATTTGGACGTGCTCTTCGGCAAGGGCGCCGCCCTGACCTGGAAAAAGGATCTCTCCCAGCCGGGACAGTACGCCTGCGAGGAGCGGGTGGATGTAGTGGGACCAAAAAAGACCATTGCCCGGGTGTCCATTCTCGGCCCCACACGGCCCGTCACCCAGGTGGAGGTATCCCTCACCGACGCGCGCACCCTGGGGGCAAGCTGCCCTGTCCGGGAGTCGGGCGACATCGCCGGAAGCGCCGGATGCAAGCTGGTGGGCCCCTGCGGCGAGGTGGAGCTGCGTGAGGGCCTTATCGTCGCCAAGCGCCACATACACGCCACCCCCGAGGAAGCCGCCGCCTTTGGCGTCTCGGACAAGGAAATGGTGATGGTCAAGGTGGACTGCGGCGGCCGTTGCCTGCTCTTTGGAGATGTTGTGGTTCGCGTGAGCCCCTCCTATGCCGCCGCCATGCACATAGACACCGACGAGGCCAACGCCGCCGGGGTATCCGGCGAGGTCTACGGCGAGATCCTGAAGGTGTAACACCAAATTGAATTTAGCGAGGAGCGGGCGGTAAGCCCGCTTTTTGTTTTCCCCTAAAATATGGTGATTCCATTGTGAATTGTCGAAAAAAAGGGAAATCCCCTCCCCCGTGGATTTCCCCTGATAAAGCAAATTATTCATGCATTTGTGGATAACTTGCAATCTATTCACAAATTGGCCGTGATTCCAAGCCGTTTTCCCCTCTTTTTTCTCCCCCATTGTGGAATACTCGGTGGAAAATGTTAAAAACTCGAACACAGGAACATTTTAATAACCCGGTTACTGATATAGTAACCCAACTTTTCCTCTTTCTTTTTTCCATTTTTAAAGTTGATTCACTATACTAACTCGCATTATAGTATCAGCTCGTTCCGGTGCACCGCATACAGCTTTCGGCTCAGCAGAAACCGCCGCCCGCCCACACCCAGATGGCTGACCGCTATTTGCACCGGCATGGGCATTTTCAGGCTGGGCTGGCATAAAAATCCGTCCTTGTGGGGCGTCAGGGCCAGGGGCGCGCACACGCAGTGAAACTGATTGCAGGTGTCCACCACAAACAGGTTTGCCCCCTGGGCGGCATTCCAACAGCCCGACAGCACCATGCCGCTGTGGTAATCCCCGCTGTCGATAAACTGCGACACAATAAAAAGCTGCGCGCCCTTGGTGGCGGCTATGCGCGCCACCTCGGGGCGGTAAATATCCACATCCACGCACAGGGCCACGCCGCCGAATTCGGTGTCCACAACCATAATGTCCGTCCCCCGCTTGCCCCTTGGCGTCTGGGGCGAGAGAAACAGCGCCTGCTGGGCCCCTGCTATCCTGCCGTCCGGTCCAATGAGACACATGCACTGATGACCCTGCAGAAGAAACCGCTCCGGCACCAGGTATACGCCGTAATGCGCCGCGTATTTGCAGGCGCGGCGCAGGTACTCCTGTACGGCGGATTCCGCCACAGGCAGTCCCGTTTCGCTGGAAAACACAGCCAGATTGCTACCCCAAGCCGGGGATAGAAACGGCTCGCCGATAGCGAGCTTTAATTCCTTCACGCGGATACCTCCCTGCCTCATCCCGTGCCTGTGTCCAAATCAGCGGTTATTTTATACTAAACACTGACTAAAAAGCGACATAACTTGCGGTCTGTTTTCCGCCCAGCGTTGTCATCCTCCTTGCCGGGCGTCAGCCCGCCTGCGTCGTCTTCCTAGCTGGTCCAAAAATATCCTCGCAATTTATTATCACTTTTTAATCAGTGTTCAGTATTATATCAGCTCCGCTCCAGATTCTGGTCCCGGGAAGGGCCCACGCCCACCATGGTCACCGGGCAGCCCACTAATTCCTCCAGGCGGGCGATGTAGTCCCTGCACGCCTGTGGCAGCTGTGCAAAGCTGCGGCAGCCCGAGATATCCTCCGCAAAGCCCTCCACCTCCTCATACACCGGCCGGCAGTCCTCCAGCTCCTCATAGCTGGGGGGGAATTCCCGGATGGTGGAGCCGTCGGGCTTTTGGTAAGCGGTGCAGATTTTCAGCGTTCCCAGGCCGGACAGCGTGTCCAGCTTGTTCACCGCCAGCGCCGTGAGACCGTTGACGCGCACGGCGTGGCGCAAAATCACCGCGTCAAACCAGCCGACGCGCCGGGGGCGGCCGGTGGTGGTTCCGTACTCGCGGCCCTTCTCCCGAATTTTATCGCCCACCTGGTCAAAGAGCTCGGTGGGAAAGGGTCCCTTGCCCACGCGGGTGGTGTAGGCCTTGCCCACACCGATAACCTCCTGGATGAGGGTGGGGCCCAAGCCCGCGCCGGTGCACACCCCGCCGGAAACCGGGTGGGAGCTGGTGACATAGGGATAGGTGCCCACATCCAAATCCAGCAGCGTGCCCTGGGCGCCCTCAAACAGAACCTGTTTGCCCTCCTTGCAGGCGTTGTAGGCCAGCACCGAGACGTCGTCCACATAGGGGGCCAGGCGCTCACCGCAGGCGGAGTAGGTGGAGATAATTTCCTCCAAATCCAGGGCCTGCCCACCGTAGAGCTTTGTGATGGCCTTGTTTTTATCCGCGCCCACCTGCCGCACCTTTTTGCCGAGCTTGTCGGGGTGAATCAAATCGTAAATGCGCAGCCCGCAGCGTTCGGCCTTGTCCATGTAGCAGGGGCCGATGCCCCGCCGGGTGGTGCCGATATCCCCCCCGCCCCGCGCCTCCTCCGAGAGGGCGTCCAGCGCAATGTGCCAGGGCATGATGATGTGGGCCCGGGCGTCGATGCGCAGGTTTTTGCAGGACACTCCCCGGGCCTCCAGCCCATCGATTTCCTCCAGAATATTCACCGGATCAATCACCGTACCGCATCCCACCAGACACAGCACCTCCGGGTACAAAATCCCCGAGGGAATCAGATGCAGCTTATACACCTCACCGGCGTTTTCCACCGTGTGTCCCGCGTTGTTCCCCCCCTGGGAGCGAACCACCACATCGGAGCGGGATGCCAGAATATCGATGATTTTCCCCTTGCCCTCGTCGCCCCACTGGGAGCCGACAACTACCTTGGTTGGCAAATTGACTACCTCATTTCCTAAATGCATTTGGGTGTGCAAATTTCTCCAGTGTCAGTATAGCAAAAAAAAACGGCGCTGACAATGCCATATTAGCCAATGCCCGCAAGCACGGCCCTGCGCATGCTCAAACACTTTGCTGCTTCACAATTATTGCCATCAGGACGAGAACTCGCTGTGTTATTCCCTGTCGCTGAAGCTCAAACAGATCAGCGCGCTGGTCTGCGGGCAGGCAGGGTTGGCGGGCGCGGCGCACCAGTATATGGAAGAGCTATCCAATCGCTGTATGGAAAGCCTGTGTCTTGCCGTGGCCGAACACAATGAGGCGGTATGCGTGGATGTGGTAAACGGGCAAATCGGAATGCTGCAAATCATGCAACAGGTCGGCAGGCGGGTTCCCATGTACTGTACCGCCGAAGGCAAAATATTGCTCAGCAGCCTGCGCGAGGAGGACTTGGCGGCTTATCTCGGCCATACGCCGCTCAAGGCCGTATACGCAAAAAATGAAAACGCGCAGGGCGCTCACCAGGCCGCGCTCTGCGCATCGGGTCCGTCTTTTCGCATGACGGCACCATATATCCGAGAGATGTACGGGTTACTCAAGGACACCGCTGCGCAGATTTCCCGGTCGATCATGGATGGGTACCCCACGGAAGACTAGTGCTTTGACCGGCCGGAAATTGCAGGGAAGCGTTCGCCGCCGCCCAGTTGCGCAAGAAAGAGGAGAAAAGCAGGGTGGCGGCGGAAACGCAATGACAAGAGCCGGGTGATCAGGGTACCGGGCTCCGCGCCCGACGCGCCCAGCCCTTTTCCCTATAATCCTGTGTTGGGATTATAGCTATCCTGCGGTGTGGATGCCTCCGCCTCCGGCAGGGCCGGAACGCGCTGCGTCCCAACCGTAAAAACCTTGCTGCCGCGGTGCTCAGCAAACTCAAGGCCCAGCACATGTTCGCCGGGCGCGAGCGTCCGCAGGTACGATTCCCTGATCGTCACAATGCAGCTCCCCGCCTTCACCATGTAGTGCGCCCTGTCCAGCGCGGCGAGATCAATGGTGACGCCGCGCAGCCCGGCGGGCATCACTCCCTCGGCGGTGAACGCAAGGTCCCCGCCGGTCCAGACGCCGCCGCCCGTGATCAAGAGGCCCGTCTTCACCTCGTCCTGCACCCAGCCGGAGTCATGGCCTGCCCGCTCCCCCTCCACCCGGGGCGGCCGGGGGGGCGGGTCGGGCGTGGTCTGCCTGCGCAGGTTCATGATGATGGCAAGGGTATTGCTGCCGTCCGGCACAAGGGGGTCCGGCGAAACCACCGGCACATCCCACACATAGCCCGGGATGGCGGGCGGCTCCACCGCCGTGGTGTAGCTCCGTCCCTTCCCGAGCTGGAACGCAAAGGAATTGCCGGGAGCGCCGGAAAGCCAGCTTTTTGGCACAGGGTTCCCCACATCCGGGGTCAGGATAACCCCGAAAGCGGGATTGCTCGCCGCAGCGTAAGCGGCGGTCTCTCCGGTGACGGTGACGGTCGCGTTTGCATCGACTACTTCGCGCAGGTTCATGGCGACGGCCACATTCTGCCCGCCGACCGGCACTGTGAAGCGGGCGGGGCTGATCTCCGGCGGGTCATACACATAGCTGGCCGGGTCGGCGGGCCGGGTCGCGCTTACGGTGACCTCCTCGCCGGCGGGAATATTAACACTGTATGTCTGGCTATGCGCAAGCTGGAAAGACAGGCCAGGGGTACTCAGGGAGGAAAGGGATAAGTCAAACACTGTACCCACATAGCCCGCCGTGTCCCCGGTGACAGTAAGGCTCACATTCACCGCTTGGGGTTGGGATGCGTTAAGCTCCACGGTGATCAAAAAGGAGCTATCCTCAACAGAAAGGCTGCCGGTGTTTGTGTAATAATCGGTCGCGGACACGGTGTAAGTGTAGTCGCCGGGTTCCAGGTCATAAGTCAAACGATCGCTTGCCCTGGGGTTTTGTACAACGTCAGTGGAGTTTTTCACCTCCACTTCGGCTTGGGCGGGGGTGACGGCAAAGGAGACGGCGGACGTAGCCGCCCGTGCCTCCAACGACGGCAGCAGGGCCGCCACCAGCACAAGGACCGACAACAGCGAAAACAGCTTCTTTTTCATGATAAGCCCTCCATTCCCCCATATGCGCTTTTTTTAAATAACGCCGTCCCTCCACCATTGAAGCACACAATGCAAAAAAAGAAAATTAAAACTAGTATATCACGGATTGCTCAAGACTTCAATAGCGCTTCTCGTTTTTCAAGCGGATGAATTTACCGATGAATAAACCCGGATGAATAAACCTCCTTTATTCGGAGAATTGATATTTTTTACAATGCCGTGGTGTTATGAACATTCCCACGCCGGAGGAAATGGCAGCGTTGGAAGCCGAATATCGGGAGCGGAAACAGCAGGAACACATAAGCGCGTAAAACGCACAACGGCGCAGATCGCTCTGCGCCATCGTACATACTTCTTTGTCCGCATTAAACCGCCGTGTGCCGGGAGTTACACTGTAAAGGGATTGGTATTATATGTGGCAAACCATTACTTGTCTGACGCCGTATTGGATATGAATTTAACTCCGCCGGTTGCCTCAACGGTTTTTGTCGCCAAATCGCGAATTTCCGAATATGCCTTATCCAGCTTGGTTTGCAGCGCACTCGCCATAGCGTTTGACTTTTCAATCTCCTGGGAAAGTGTCTCGGCCTTATATTCAAGACGCGCAATCGTATTCGTGTAATCTTTTTCGGCGATAGAGGCTTTATACTCAAGCTCACGTTTCAACCCGTCAACCGCCGCTTCAACAGCGGTCTTTTTCTCTTTTTCAACCAGATCCGCGATCCCATCGACCTTTTCCTCAAGCTCGCGTATGTAACTTGCCTTGCTTTGCACATCATCCAGTATCGCCTTGGCCTTTTGCTCGCTCTCGGCTAATGCCAATTCGCGCCGCGCTTTCTCGTCCTGCCATTCGTTTTCTTCAATGGCACGTGTCCTTTTGAGATTGTAAGTATATTCCTCGGCTTCCCGCTCGCGCTCAGTTTTGAGGGCTTTCGCGCGCGTATCATATTCTGATTTCAGTTCATTATTTTTTTGATCATAGCTATCCTTAAGCTCTTGAATGGACTTCTGTAAAGCTTCGGTTTTCAACCTTTTTTCATCTTCGATTTTCAGTAATGCGTCCTTACCCGCATTGATGACAACTGTCATGTTTTGAAGCTCTTTTCCGATACCATACAGCTCGGTAAGCTTGTCCTCTTCAATTTTAATTGCTTGTTCAAGATCGTTGAATTTTTTGATAAGCTCGTCGGAAAATACATTTAACGACACCGCCGCTCTTGTGGATTCCACCACGGCCTTTTCAACCTTCTTCTTCTCCTGAGCGACAGGATCCGACTTCGTGCTCTTTGCCAGCTTTTCTCTGTCTAAGGCTTCGTTAAGCGCCTTTAAAATCTCGGCCTTGGTATTTTTACTCGTTATTTCATCCATTTTCACCATTCACCGCTCCTGTTTTTTGATGATAGTGTAGCATAACCGGACGAAAAAAACAAGGGACAGTCATTTGCGGGACAGGGCAAACATATACTGGCAGTGACAAGTATCCCGCTTATACTATGGAATATGGGGAGTGAACGGTTTGAAAGTAAACTTTCAAACTATCGGTTTTGTGCCTTTTCGGCTCACGCCGAAATATTGCTAAAGCAATACCGGCACAATTCCGGAAGAAAGGAATGGTATTACGATGGGAACTGCGGTTTGGATGTATGTGGCGCTGTTTGCCATTGGCGTTGCGCTGTTTACACTGTACGCCAAAACGGGGCGATTTCTGCGCTGTGTGTTTTTTACGGCGATTTCGGGGCTGGCGACGCTGGGGATATTGTGGGCGGTGGGAAAATTCACGTCCATCACCGCCGTTCTCACACCCTTTACATTGATGGTATCCTCCATCCTGGGCGTGCCGGGAGTGGTGGCCATGCTGCTGATGAATTTAATTTAGAGGCGCCTCTAAAAACTGCTTGTCGCATCAGCGCAGTGCAGATTTATTGGTGCGTTCACACTGCTTCACACAAAAAACGCAGGCAATACTTGGTGTATTAACGAGTAGTGCGGAGTCTTGATGCGCGTTGTTTCTGCGGAAACATCATTAGCTTGCTAACGCTCACGGCGCAAACCCAGCGGGACGCCGAAGGCGGCGTCCCCTACAAGCAGCTGGGCGGAGCCTCAGCGGACGTAAAGGCAAAGACG